>Ga0209156_10003405_pt1 | contig 11981 bp, 9 predicted proteins | sample GraSoiAngelo_124_FD_185881 | JGI IMG/M metagenome (GOLD analysis project Ga0209156, IMG submission 185881) | Grasslands soil microbial communities from the Angelo Coastal Reserve, California, USA - 14_0927_05_20cm (SPAdes) (version 2) | ecosystem: Environmental > Terrestrial > Soil > Grasslands ...
GCGCCTCGCTAGAGTGCACGAATGGTGACAGGCGGTGAATCGAGGCGCGTCACGGGTTCCCCGGGACGCGACGAGCGTCGGGGGGTTTGGGGGGCCCTTTCGAGGCCCCCCATGTAATCAGCCGGGTTTGGGGGGCCCTTTGAGGCCCCCATGTAATCAGCCGCTCAAGCGAGCGGCAGCGACACGGTGAGCGTCGGACCTGGGCCCTCGCCCGCGGTTGTCAGCGTGCCGCCCTGATGCTCGACGAGCTGGCGCGCGATGGTGAGCCGCAGCCCGGCCGGCGGAGCGACGGTCGCGCCGACCATGCTCACGGCCAGCACCGCGCGCGCGCCGGCGCGGGACAGTCGCGTGCAGACGCGACCGCCTGCGGGCGTGGAGCGGACGGCCGCCTCCAGCAGCCGCTGCGCGGCCTGCCGCAGCCGGCGTCGATCGCCCGCGACTTCCACGGCGTCGCGATCGACGGCGGTCTCGACGTCGACGCCCTTGGCCCGCGCCTCGTCGGCGACGGCGTTGACGGCGGCGTCCACCAGATTGCCCAGATCGACACGCCGGCCGCCGGTGTCGGGCGTGACCGCGACAAAGCGCGCGGCCAGGCGCGCCTCGCGGGCCACGGCCGACAGCGCCCGCGCGGCGGTGCGGACCGCGCCCGCCTTCGCGGGATCGGTGGTCGCACGGAGCGCGCGGCCGAGCGAGGCGAGCGGCGCGCGCAACTCGCCGCCGACCATTTGCAGCAGCTCGCGCGCGGTGCCGCGGCGCCGCTCGGCGTCCAACGCGAGCGCGGCGCGCCGCGCGAGGTCCTGCGCCAGCCATGCCTCGCTCTCGCCGAAGTTCCGGCCGGGCCCGGCGACGAGGGTGATGGCGCCCAGCACGCGTCCGCCCACCGCGAGGGGCGCGACGACGTAGCCCTGCACGCCCAGCTCGATCACGGCGCGGCACTCCTCTGGCTCGCCGCGCACGGCGAGGTCGGCGGCATTCGCGTCCGCCGCGACCCACTCCGCCGCGCCGGTTTCGAGCGCGCGCGTCACGCCGCCGGTCGCCGGGGCGGCCACGGGCCCGAGCAGCACCGCCGCCCGCGCCTCGGCCGCCGGGTCGCGATGGACGACCGCCACGCGCCGGAACCCGTCGGGCTCGCGAAGATCGACGGCGCACCAGTCCGCGAGGAGGGGGACCGCCAGCCGCGCGACGTCCGCGAGGCCGTCGGCGGGATCGGGGGCGGCGGCGAGCGCCGTGACCGCGTCCGCGAGGAACGCGGCCCGCTGCGTGGCGGCCTCCAGCGCCAGCCGGGCGCGCCGCTCGGCCTCGTAGAGCCGGGCGTTGCGGATGGCCACGCCAAGGCGGTCACCGACCAGCTGGAGCAGACGCGCGTCGTCGGCGCTGAACCGGCGGCGCGCGAGGCGGACGGCGTGCACGACCCCGACGCTGTGGCCATCCACCGAAAGCGGGACGCCGACGAGTGAGCGCACGTGCGCGCGCCACAGCGCGGGAATGTCCGGGTCGGTGCGTCCGGCGTCCTCCACGAGGACGGCGCGGCGGCTCATCGCGATGCGGCCACTCAGGCTGTCGTCCATCGGCACGCGCACGTCGTCCTCGAGCTCCAATCCCACCGCGCCCATCACGCGGAGGCCCTCGCCGTCCTCGGTGGGCAGCAGGATCAGGGCGCCGTCGGCCTCCAGCACGTCACGGATGCGCTCGAGCACGCGGCGCAGGAGGTGCTCCTGGGAGAGGTCGGAGAGCGCGGCCTCGGTGATCGTCTCCAGGCGCTGGACCATCTCGGCGGCCGACTCCATCTCGTTGCGCGCGACCTGCTCGCGCAGCAGCAGCTCGTCGCGCTCCGCCTGGAGGCGCCTGTGCTCGGTCACGTCGATCATGATGCCGCGCAGACGGCCCCGGTCGGCCGGGTGCACCCGGTCGCGCAGCCAGACCTGGCGGCCGTCGGCGGTCGTGACGCGGAACTCGTGCTCGAGCGGCCGCTCGGCGGTCAGGGCCTCGCCGTAGCGCGCCAGCACACGGTGCCGGTCGCGCGCGTCCACGATCTCGCCCCAGAAGTCCGTGGCGCCCAGCCAGCGCTCGATGGGATAGCCGAGCAAGTCCTCGGCGCGCTGGCTGACGAAGGTGCAGGCGAGGGAGGCAGCGTCGGCTTCCCAGACGATGGCGTCGACGCCGTGAACGAGATCACGGAACCGACGCTCCGCCGTGTCCATTAACCGGTCGGGGCGGGCGTCGTCTTGGGCCGGGAACATATCGTGGAGCCGAAACCGCAAGCCACGTGCCATGGGATGCCACGGCGACACGCGCGATTGTAAAAGCGCCTGACCGTTTCCCTGTCGAAGCTACGAGCAACGAGGCGCCGAGCCGGCCCTGCCGGGAGTGGCGCACGCGCACCCGCGGCCTCACCGGCCGTGCCCAGTCTGCGCACCCAGTTGCAGGCGCGCGGGCCGCGGTCAGGGCACCAGCGCGGCGCGGCTGATCTTCGTCGTCTCCCGGTTGTGCCACTCCGAGTCGGAGAAGGCCTGGTTGATCTTGTCCAGGGGGTACGTGTGAGAGATCAGCCGGTCGAACGGGAACCGCGCCTGGTTGCGCACGAGGAAGTCCAGCGCGCGGGGGATCACGGAGGCCTCGTACATGATCACGCCGACGATCTTCTTGGCGCCCCACACGAGCGTGGCCGGCTCCAGCTCGACCTTGGCGCCGCGGCTGATGGTGCCGATCTCGAGATAGGTGCCGCCGGGGCGCAGCATCTCGATGCCCTCGGGGATGACCTGCGGGAAGCCGACGAAATCGCAGGCGACGTCGGCGCCCATGCCGCCCGTCCACTTGCGCACGAGCGCGACGCGCTCCTTGCGCTCGGTGACCTCCTTCACGTTGATCACGTGGTCGGCGCCGAACGCCGTCGCGAGCTCCAGCCGCCCGGAAAGCTGATCGACGACGATGACCGACGCGGCGCCCATGTCCTTGGCGACCGCGGCCGCCTGAACGCCGAGGCCGCCCGCGCCCTGGATGACGACGCTGCCGCCGAACGCCAGCCCGGCCTCGCGCAGGCCGAAGATCACCTGCGACAGCGCGCAGTTCACCGGCGAGACCAGCTCGTCGCTGAGGGCGTCGGGGACGGCGAAGAGCGCGCCGCCGGGGCGCAGGTAGTAGTACTCGGCGAAGGCGCCGTGGAAGTACGGGAACTCCGAGGGCCCGCGCGGCCGCTCGATCTTGGCCGGGCACGCCGCCGGTTGCTTGTTGAGGCAGACGTAGCAGCGGCCACACGGATAGAAGTAGGTGTAGGCGACGCGGTCGCCCTCGCGCAGCGGCCGTCCCAGTGAGTCGGTCTTCACGTTTCGGCCGAGCTTCGCCACATGGCCCGTCATCTCGTGGCCGAAGATCCAGCCGTCCTCGGGCAGCCGCAGCGGCGCGTCGCCGCGCCAGAAGTGCAGGTCGGAGCCGCACACGTTGGCGAGCGAGACCTTGATGAGGACGGCGTCGGGCTCGATCTCGGGCAGCGGCAGCTCGCGGATCTCGAAGGGCTTGCCCGGCCCGAAGAAGACGGCGGCTCGACCGGTGGACGCCATGAGACTGTCCTTTCTATTTGCCGTCGGGGCGGCTTCGCGGGGCTCCGCCGCCCGACGGTCGGGCGATCGCCACGCGCGGGCCTTCAAGGCTCGCGGCCGAGCTCGAACGTGTCGTGCAGGGAGCGGACGGCCAGCTCCGCGTACTTGTCCTCGATCACGCAGGACACGGCGATCTCGGAGGTCGAGATCATCTGGATGTTGATGCCTTCCTTGGAGAGCGCCGCGAACATGCGCGCGGCGACGCCGGAGTGGCTGCGCATGCCGACCCCGACGATGGAGACCTTGGCGACGCGCTCGTCGTGCACGACCTTCTCGGCCCCCACCGTGCGGCCGATCTCCTCGAGCGCCGTCTGCGCGCGCACGTGGTCGCCCCGCGGGACGGTGAAGGAGATGTCGGTGAAGCCGTCGCGGCTGATGTTCTGCACGATCATGTCCACCACGACGTTCTTGGTCGCCACCGCACCGAAGACCTGCGCGGCGATGCCCGGCCGGTCGGGCACCCGGAGCAGGGAGATCTTCGCCTGGCTGCGGTCGTGGGTGATGCCGGTGACGACGACCTCTTCCATCCCGCTCTCCTCCCTCGTCACGAGCGTGCCGGGGTCGCGCTTGAATGTCGAGCGCACGTGCACGGCCACCCCGTATTTCTTGGCGAACTCCACCGAGCGGGCCTGGAGGACCTTGGCGCCGAGGCTCGCCATCTCCAGCATCTCGTCGTACGCGACGCGCGGCAACTTGCGAGCGTCGGGGACGATGTTCGGGTCGGCCGTGTACACGCCGTCGACGTCCGTGTAGATCTCGCAGACGTCGGCCTTCAGCGCGGCCGCCAGCGCCACCGCGGTGAGGTCGGAGCCGCCGCGCCCGAGGGTGGTGAGCTCGTCGGCGTCCGAAAGCCCCTGGAAGCCGGCGACGATCACGATCTCGCCCGCCTCCAGCGCCGCCCGCGCGCGCTCGGGCGTGATGCGCGTGATGCGCGCCTTGGTATGGGCGCGGTCCGTGCGCAGGCCCACCTGCGGCCCCGTCAGCGAGCGCGCCTTGAGCCCGAGCGTGTGCAGGGCCATGGCGAGCAGCGCGATGGTGACCTGCTCGCCGGTGGCGAGGAGCATGTCCATCTCGCGCGGCTCGGGCGTCGGCGTGATCCGGCTCGCGAGGCCGACCAGCCCGTCGGTGGTCTTGCCCATCGCGGAGACGACGACGACGAGCTGGTGCGCCGTCGCGCTCTCGGCCACCCGGCGCGCGACGTTCTTGATCTTCTCCGCGTCGGCGACCGACGAACCGCCGTACTTCTGGACGATCAGCGCCATCGCGTCAGCAATCTACATGAGCCGCGCGCGCTCAGGCAAGCGAGCGGCCGCGCCTCAGCCCGCCGGCGTCGGGGCGCGGCGCACCTCGCCGAGCGAGACGTGCTCGCGGAGCAGGAACAGCCAGCCGACCAGGGTGGTCGGCACGATCACGCTCGCGTGGTAGAGCAGCGCGAAGGCGAGGGCCGCGGAGCGCGGCACCCCGAAGACCTCGAGGGCGGCCGTGGCGGCCGCGTGGAAGACGCCCACGTAGCCGGGCGCCGACGGCACGCTGATGCCGACACCGACGAAGGCGAGGACGGTCCAGCCGGCCCGGAAGGGCAGGTCGAGGTGCACGGCGCGCAGCATCGTCCACGCCGCCGCCGCCGGCAGCAGCCACACGAGCGCCGTCCACGCCGCGAGGCGCGGCAGGTGCGACGGGGTGCGGATGCCGTCGAGCCCACGCAGCCCGGTGTCGAAGATCGAGACGACCGTCCGTGCCGCCGCCGGCCACCGGCCCGTGAGCCGCAGCAGCAACCGGCGGCTCGCCTCGGGCGCGCGCACGATCGCCACCAGCACCGAGACGCCCACGACGTCGATGACGAGCAGCACGCCGGCCGCCCACTCGATGACGCGCGGCAGCGGGATCACCAGCACGAGCATCGCCAGGATGGACACGATCGCCAGGCTGTCGAGCACGCGCTCGACGACGAGGGTGGCGGTGACGAGCCAGACGCTCTGGGCTCCCGTCATGCGTTCCGACTCGCGCAGCTTCCGGGCGAGCACGTAGACGCGCACCACCTCGCCGGCGCGCAGGGGCAGGACCGCGTTGGCCATGTAGGCGATCATCGTGGCGGGCATGATGCCGGGCGGCTCCGGGCCGGGCGGGAAGAGCCAGCGCCAGCGCTTGGCCCGCGCCCACAGGCCGCCGAGCCCCGCCACCACGGAGAAGGCGGCCCAGGCCCAGTTGGTGGAAAGCAGTTGGCGGCCGAGCTGGCGCAGGTCGACGCTCGACAGGAGGTACGCGAACAGTCCGAGGCTGATCGCGATGGCGACGCCGACGCGGAGTCGGTGACTCAGAGGCCGAGCTGGGCCAGGACGGCGTCGAGCGAGGCGGGGACCGAAGTCGGCCGCGTCGCGGACTCGAGCGCGGTGTCCGGATCCTTGAGTCCGTGGCCGGTGAGGGTCAGCACGAGTGTGGAGCCCGGCTCGATGCGGCCGGCCTTCACGGTCTTGACGAGCCCGGCCACCGTCGCCGCCGAGGCGGGCTCCATGAAGATGCCTTCCTCGCGGGCCAGCATGCGATAGGCGCGCAGGATCTCCTCGTCGGTGACGATGTCGATCCAGCCGCGGCTGTCCTTCATGGCCTCGAGCGCCGGCCCCCACGACGCGGGATTGCCGATCTTGATCGCCGTGGCCACCGTGCGCGGCTCCTCGATGACGCGGTTTTCGTAGATCGGGGCGGCACCCGCGGCCTGGAAGCCGACCATCCGCGGCAGGCTGCCGATCTTGCCGTCGCGGTGGTACTCACGGTAGCCGCGCCAGTAGGCGGTGATGTTGCCCGCGTTGCCGACGGGGATCAGATGGTAGTCGGGGGCGCGGCCGAGCTGGTCCACGACCTCGAACGCCCCCGTCTTCTGGCCCTCGAGGCGGAACGGGTTCACGGAGTTCACGAGGGTGACCGGATGCGTTTCGGCGATGCGTCGCACGATGTCGAGCGCCTGGTCGAAGTTGCCCTCCACCATGAGCACCTTGGCGCCGTGGATCGCCGCCTGCGAGAGCTTGCCGAGCGCCACCGAGCCGCGCGGGACCATCACGAACGCGCGGAGCCCGGCGCGCGCCGCGAACGCGGCGGCCGAGGCCGACGTGTTGCCCGTGGACGCGCAGATGACCGCGCGCGAGCCGGCCTCGACGGCTTTCGACATCGCCATCGTCATCCCGCGGTCCTTGAAGGAGCCGGTCGGATTGAAGCCCTCGCACTTCAGGAAGATGGCGAGGCTTGGATCGGTCGCCTCGGCCAGGCGCGGCGCCGGCACCAGCGGCGTGTTGCCCTCGAGCAGCGTGACGATCGGCGTCGTGTCGCTGACCGGCAGGTACCGTCGGTAACGCTCGATGACTCCGGGCCACGCCGCGTCGCTCACGCGGGGCCGCCTTCCACGCGGATCATGGTGGTGGCGCCCGCCACGTCGCGCAGCCGGTCGATCTTCGTCAGCGCCGCGCGCATGTCGCGCTCGCGGGCCTCGTGCGTCACGATCACCACCGGGATCGCCTCGCGCGTGCCGCGCCCCTTCTGGATGACGTTGGCGATGGAGATGTCGTTTTCGCCGAGGATGCCGGCCACCCGCGAGAGCACCCCGGGCTTGTCCTGGGCCATGACGCGCAGGTAGTAGCAGCAGCGGATCGTCTCCATCGGCCGCAGCGGCAGCGGGGCCGGACCCACCGACGGCAGGTCGAGCGCCAGCGCGGGAATGCCGTGGGCGATGCGGCGCGCGATCTCGAGCGCGTCGGACCACACCGCGGAGGCCGTCGGCAGCTGCCCGGCGCCGCGGCCGTAGAACATGAGATCCCCGACGGCGTCGCCGGTGAGGAAGACGCCGTTGAACACGCCGGAGACGGCGGCCAGCGGCGAGGTGGCCGGGATCATCGTGGGGTGCACGCGCACCTCCACCCCGGCGCTTTCGGCGCCTTGGACGCCGCCGTCCACCGCCTTGGCGATCGCCAGCAGCTTGATGCGGTAGCCCAGCTCGCGCGCGTACGCGATGTCCGCCGCGGTGACGCGCGTGATCCCCTCGGTGTGGATGTCCTTGAGATCGATGAACGTGCGGAACGCGAGCGAGACCAGGATCTGCAGCTTGTGGGCGGAGTCCATGCCCTCGATGTCGAGCGTCGGGTCCGCCTCCGCGTAGCCCTGCGCCTGCGCCTCCTTCAGCACGAGCGAGAAGTCGATGCCCTCGTCGGTCATCTTCGACAGGATGTAGTTGCACGTCCCGTTGACGATGCCGGCCAGCGAGAGCACGCGGTTGGCGGCCAGGCCCTCCTTCACGGCGCGGATGAGCGGGATGCCCCCGGCCACCGCGGCCTCGAACGCGAGGGTCACGCCGCGGCGGCGCGCTTCCTCGTAGAGCTCGGCGCCGTGGTGGGCGAGCAGCGCCTTGTTGGCGGTGACCACGTGCTTGCCGGCGGCGAGCGCGCGCAGGATGAACGTGCGCGCGGGCTCGAGTCCGCCCACCAGCTCGATCACGACGTGCACGCCGGGGTCGCCGAGCACGCGGCCGGCGTCGCCGGTCATCGGCAGGGCCGCCAGGTCGAGGCCCTCGCGCGGGCGGGTGAGATCGGTGTCGGCGATGGCGGCCAGCGCGAGGCGGCAGCCGGCGCGCTCCTCGAGCATCGCGCGCTGCGCGGTGAGGATCTTCACGACGCCGGCGCCGACGGTGCCGAGGCCCAGGAGGCCGATGCGAACCTCGCCGACGGACGTCACGGGTGGGTGGTTCCGGCGCTCAGCGGTGGACGTTCTTGAGGCCGCGCAGCGCCTGCTTGATCCGCTGTTCGTTCTCGACGAGCGCGAAGCGCACGTAGCCCTCGCCGTACTCGCCGAACCCGATGCCCGGCGACACCGCGACCCCCGCCTCCTGGATGCACAGCTTGGCGAACTCCAGCGAGCCCATGGCCCGGAGTGGCTCGGGAATCGGTGCCCACACGAACATCGTGCCCTTGGGCTTGGGGACCTGCCAGCCGAGCTTGTTGAGGCCGTCCACCAGCACGTCGCGGCGCTTGCGATGGACCTCGACGATCTCGTCCACCACCTTCTGGTCGCCCTCGAGGGCGATGATGCTCGCGATCTGGATCGGCTGGAAGGCGCCGTAGTCGAGGTAGGACTTGATGCGCGCCAGCGCGGCGATCATGCGCGCGTTCCCGCACACGAATCCCATGCGCCAGCCCGGCATGTTGTACGACTTCGACAGCGAGAAGATCTCGACGCCGACGTCTTTCGCGCCGGGCACCGAGAGGAACGACGGCGGCTTGTAGCCGTCGAACGTGAAGTCGGCGTAGGCGAAGTCGTGCACCACCATCAGGCGGTGCTCGCGCGCGAACTCCACGACCTTCACGAAGAAGTCGCGCTCCACACACATCGTCGTCGGATTGTGCGGGAACGACAGGATCAGGAGCTTGGCCTTGGGCCAGGCGAGCTTCGCCGCTTCCTGGAGGCGTCCGAAGAAGTCGCCGTCGGGCGTGAGCGGCACCGAGCGCAGATCACCGTCGGCGATGACCACCGAGTACGAGTGAATGGGATAGGTCGGGTTCGGCACCAGCGCGCCGTCGCCGGGCTGCAGCACGGCCAGGGCCAGATGCGCCATGCCTTCCTTGGCGCCGATGGTGGCGATGACCTCCGAATCCGGATCCAGCTCGACCGCGTAGCGGTCGCGGTACCACATCGACATCGCCTTGCGCAGCCGCGTGATGCCGCGCGAGGCCGAGTAGCGGTGGTTCTTCGGATTCTTGGCGGCCTCGACGAGTTTGTCGACGATGTGCTTCGGCGTCGGCATGTCCGGGTTGCCCATCCCGAGATCGATGACGTCCTCGCCCCGGGCGCGCGCCTTGGTCTTCAGATCGTTGACGATCGCGAAGACGTACGGTGGCAGGCGCTTGATCCGGTAGAACTCGTCCATCGCGGCTCCCTCACAGGCTCGCACAACGTCTCCGGCTGTCCCGCGATGATACCGAAGCGTTGCGCAGAGTGTCAACGAACGGAGTCACGACGCGCACTTACGCGGCGTCGTCCGAGCGCATCCCGTCGTCACGAACTGGACGGTTTGCGCCTGGGGCCGTGTCGTCCTGTCGCGACAGAAAGGACACGGGTGCGGCGAAGTGCTTGATTCTGCGTCAAGCGATCTCGGCACGTCACTTGCGCAATAGGGCGCCGCATGACTGAAATGTCCCGGCCGTTCGATGCGACGGAGCCGACGATTGATACGGAGCCGACGATTGATAGTGTCCCCGGCACGATGCTAGAACCCGCGAAACTCGGTGTGCGGCGGGGCTGGCTACACCGCGGGTTGGGGCCGGGCCGTGCGGCATGCCCCGGGGGGAGACGCCGCAGCGTGAACCGTCGCCGTCGTCAGTTCAGCCTGCTGGTGATGCGCGGCGACGGCGTCAGGGTGGTGCGATTCAATTTCGCTCGGCCGCTCGCCGTCGCCGGATTCGTCGCGCTCGCCGGCGTCGTTTCCGTCATGGGCGCCCTCATCGGTGACTGGATCCAGCTGCGGCAGCTCACCCGCGAGTCCGTCACCTTCGCCGCGCAGATTGCCGAGCAGCGCAAGACCATCGACGACTTCAACCACCGCGTGGCCGACCTCCGCAAGGAAGTCGGCGCGTGGCGCGAGCTGCACGCGCGCATCCAGGAGCCGTTCGGCCCCGACGTCGGCCGCGGTGGCCGCGATCGCGGCATCGGCGGCGCCACCACGGCGTCCGCGCGGCCGGCGAGCGGCGTCTCGCCGAGCGACGAGCTGAACCGGCTGAGCGAGACGATCATGCAGGAGGGTGAGAACCTTCGCGCGCTCGATCGCCTCATGGCGCGCGCGGGCAAGGCGCTCGCCGCGCTGCCCTCGCGATGGCCGGTGCGCGGAGCGGTGAACTCCGAGTTCGGCATGCGCCAGTCACCGTGGACGAAGGCGCCGGAGTTCCACGCCGGCCTCGACATCAGCGCGAACCGTGGCACGGCGGTGCACGCGCCGGCGGCGGGCACCGTGGTCTTCGCCGGCACGCAGCCCGAGTACGGCAACGCGGTGATCGTTGACCACGGCCAGGAGATCAAGAGCCTGTACGGCCACCTCTCGCAGGTGGCGGTGCAGCCGGGCCAGAAGGTCGAGCGCGGTACGCTGCTGGCGTACTCCGGCAACACCGGGCGCTCGTCGGGCCCGCACCTGCATTACGAGATCCTGGTCAAGGGCCGCGCCGTCAACCCGCGCGCCTATCTATGGGATTGAGGGGCCCCGAAATGGCCCCTCAAACTCCCCAGCGCTCGTCGCGTCCCGGCGGAGCCGTGACGCTCCGCGATCGCCTGACCTTCCGCTAGCTCTTCTCGCCTGACGCCGCGCTCGCTCTTCTCGATCTTCCGACGTGTCGCTAATTCTCTTCTAAGCGGTGGCCGTCGATCTCGATGAAGACGAGCGAGCGCTCGTTGCCGCGCACCCAGACGGCCGAGGCCACCGCGCCCGTCTGCGTGTTCAGTCCCTGCCAGACGCCGCCTGACTGTGCATGACTCGCCGGATTGCGCGCGATCTCGCGCTTGCACTCCTGGAATCCCTCGCGCGCGAGCGCCTCCACCACCTCGTCGGGCTCGGCGAGCCATCCCTCACCCGTCCAGTGCATGCGGCCCCCGCGACACAACTCCATCAGGCGATCCGGTCCCTGCATGTGCCCCTCCTCCTCGTCGTCGGCTCGACGCCGCAGAGCGCGAGAACGCGTGCAAGGCAAGCGCCATCGATGACGTGCGACGTGGTGTCGCACAAGCGCGCGTCGCATGGGACGCGCTCGGTCGGACCGATGCTGACAGCAGGCGAGGGCGCGGAAGAAGTTTCAAGAACGATGCGCGCGGCGGGAACGCGCGTCAGCCGCGGCGCGCGAGGAATTCGAGACAGATCGCGTTGAACGCCTCCGGCCTCTCCCACATGTACGCGTGGCCGGCGTCGGCGATCGTCTTGAGCTCGGCGCCCGGCACGCGCTGGGCGATCGCGTGCGAGAACCGCGGCGGAACGAGGATGTCGTGCTCGGCGACGGTCACCAGCGTCGGGCAGCGGATGTCGCCGAGCCGCTGCAGCGTGTCGTGCGCGCGCACGGCCTCGCCCTGGTGGAGGAAACCGGGGAGCGACTGCGGATACGGATTGGCGAGCGCATTCTGCAGCAGGAGCTCGACGAGCTCGGGACGCTCGGCGTAGGTGACGGGGGCGAACAGCCACAACGCGAGCGAGCGCAGCCACTCCTCGCGTCCGATGCCGGGCCGCCGCTCGCGCCAGACGTCGGACAGGGCGTGCATGTAGGCGTCCGGCCGCGCCAGCGTCGCGTGCAGCTGCAGCGTGCGCACGCGCGCGGGATGCCGCAGCGCGATCTCCTGGGCGATCATGCCGCCCATCGACACCCCGCACACGTG
>Ga0209156_10003406_pt1 | contig 11980 bp, 10 predicted proteins | sample GraSoiAngelo_124_FD_185881 | JGI IMG/M metagenome (GOLD analysis project Ga0209156, IMG submission 185881) | Grasslands soil microbial communities from the Angelo Coastal Reserve, California, USA - 14_0927_05_20cm (SPAdes) (version 2) | ecosystem: Environmental > Terrestrial > Soil > Grasslands...
GGGCCCACGCACTACGCGCTGACGTGGGACTCGCACGGCGTCGCGAACGGGACCTACACGCTCACCGCAGTCGCGCGCGACGCGGCGGGCCACTCGACGACCTCCGCCGGAGTCACGGTGACGGTCAGCAACTGAGACCGGGCGGAGCCGGGTAACCCCCTCCCCCTCGAGAGAGGGGGAGGGGGTTTGTTTTTATGTGGTGCGCCAGCGCACGTACTGCCGGTACGGTCCGGGGAGCGCCATGCGGGCGAAGTTCTTCAAGCGCCGGACCAGCAGCGCGCGCTGCCAGCCGCGCAGGGCCGCCAGCTCGCGAATCCGCGACGCGGGGGTGGTGGCCTTCACGGAAAACCGGCCCAGCACCCAGCACGCGCCCACCTGCTGGGGCGCCAGTGTGGGCTCACAGGTGAAGACATACTGAAAGCCCGCCGCGGCGGCCGACGCCAGCACCAGCGGCGAAATGTCGCCGCCGGGGACGGCCGCGGTGGTGCAGGGCTCCCCCAGCAGGTCGGCGAGGCGCTCCCGGCTGGTGCGCCACTCCGTCGCCATCTGATCGGCCGTCTGCTCGCGGAAAATGTGGGGGTGGGAATGCGAGTGGCTGCCCACGACGTGCCCGCAGCCCCGCAGATACTTGATGCCGGCGGCGTCGAGGAAGGCGCGCGCTCCGATACGCCCGGTAACGATGAAGAAATGCCCGCGCCAGCCGCGCCGACACAGCTCATCACCCGCGTACGGGGCGCTCGCGCCGCCGTCGTCGAACGTGAGCAGCAGCGTCGGGCCGGGGGCCGGGCGGTCGATCGCCGTGACGAGCCCGGGTCGGGCCGCTGTGTCGGCGATGGCGTCGAGGTGCCGCGCGAACGCCGCCCGGCCGAGCTTGAAGGGCAGGGCCCCGGCGCCGTGAAACCCCGAGTCGCGCGCATCGTCCGTGACGTCGTGATACGCGAACGCCGGCATGGGCTCGGCCACCGGCGGCCTCAACGCGACAAGGGCAGCGTGGCGCGCGATGCCAGGCGCCGGGACCGCACGGCGAGATCGAGCACGCACCGCAAGAATCCGAAGCCGTAGGCCCCGTGCACCACGGGGAATACCAGCGCGAGCGCCGCGATGGTCGCCAGGCCGGCCTTACGACCGGCCACGACGGCGCACCCCAGCACGCTGAGGAGATAGACGGCCGCGGTGCCGGCGAACAGCACGCTGGCGGCTCCCACCCAGCGTCCCAGGATGGCGGTCGCGCCCAGGGTGAGCAGGAACACGGGCGGGACCAGCTGCCGCGCCGTCATCACGCGGCCCAGCTTGCGAACCACGAGCGGCTTGGAATAGCCGTACTGGTAGAACATCCGCGCCACCTGGCGCAGCGTTCCCCGGGCGTAGTACCGCGCCACGACATTCGGTACGAGCAGCACGCGTCCGCCGCGCCCGATGATGCGGGCGTTGAACTCGCTGTCTTCGTCGCGCTGCTTCTCGTCGAACAGCCCCAACCGCTCGAACGTCTCCCGGCGGCAGCAGAAGAACGCGACGTGGTCGACCCAGCGCGATTGCTGCGCACCGATGCGGAAGTAGGCATTGCCCACGCCGAAGGGGTGCGACAGCGCGATCGCGATCGCCTTCCCGATGGGCGTCTCGGTGACGGGCTCCGTGATCAGCACGCCGCCGACATTGTCGGCTCCGGTTTGCTGCAGGGCGGCCACGAGGTCGCCGATGTAGTTCCGCGGGTACACGGCATGGGCGTCCATCCGGAGGAGGATGTCGCCCGCGGCGGCGCGAATCCCGATGTTGAGGGCGCTGGGTTGGATGTGCGCCGGGTTGTCGAGGACGCGGACGGTCGGCTGGCTGGAGCGGAAGCCGTCGAGGATGGCGTGCGTGCGATCGTCGCTGCGGCCGTCCACGACCAGGACTTCGACGCGGTCCTTGGGGTAGTCCGTGGCGAGGATCGAGTCGAGGCAGCGCCCTATGTAGCCCTCCTCGTTGCGGCACGGCACGATGACCGTGACCGAAGGCGGCGTGGTCATCCGCGCACCGTCTCGAGGGGGGCGACACGCGCCGGGTGCGCCGGCGGCCGCCGGCGCGCGGGCGACAGTGCGGCGGCGAGACGCGTCAGGCACAGGCGGCCCAGCTCGCGCACACCCTGGACCCACTCTCCGACGGCGGGCCAGCGATCGTCCCGGCTCCACATCTCACTGGTGGTGCCGGCGGGCTGGGGGCCGAGCACTTCCCGCAGGCCTTCGAGAATGCCCGGATAGGGGTCGCGGCATCCGGCGGGCGGCCCGGCGATGATGAAGAGCATCCGTTTGACGTCGCCCCACAGCCAGCGACTCGTCACGCCGGTCTCGTAGGCCACGGGAGCCTGCACGGCCCCCCCCCGCAGCAGCCCGGCCCAGAGGGCCGGGAAATCGACGCCCGCCGCCACCGCCAACTCGAGCGAGCCCCAGAAGCGGCCGTTCACCTCCATGAGGTACGGCCCATCCGCGCCGTCGTCGCGAAACTCGACCATGGCCGGCCCATGCCACTTCATGGCGGAGAGGAGACGACTGGCCGGCTCGCGCAGGCGGGGATCGACGGCGATCGAGCGCCGCAGGCTCGAGCCCGACCCCGAGGGCCGGAAGTCGCGCAGCCGCTCGTGCGCGAACCACACCACCGGCTCGCCGTGGTCGTACAGCGCGAACACGCCCTTGCCCCGCCCGCCGACCAAGCCCTGGATCACGGGCCAGAGATCCCCCTGCCGCGTGGCGAGGGCGGTCGCTTCGAGCGCCGCGGCATCGGGCACGTACTGCGGGCCGTGGTCCGCGACAAAGCGCTCGCCGTCCCAGAAGTCCGAGAACCGGGGCTTGAGAATGCAAGGGTATCCGACCGCGGCGGCGGCCGCGTGGCACTCGGCGAGCGACGCCGGGACGCGCGTCGGGGGGATCCGCACGCCGCAGGCGCCGGCCAGCTCCAGGGTGCGCGCCTTGTCGAACGCGGACAACAGCATGTCGGTCGGACCGCATCCCACCGCGACGCCGACCTGCTCCCACTCGGCACGCTCGGCAGCGCACAGCACGCAGGAGCGCTCTCGCTGCGGCAGCACGACGTCGACCGCGTGCTCGTGCGCCCAGTGCCGCAGCGCCGCGAACGCCGCGACGTCCTCTCCGTTCTGACGGAACCGGGAACGACAGTAGCGCGACCATCCGGCCAGCGGAACAGGCTCCGGGCTTGCCACGAATACCGTCGCCCCGGCCCGTCCGAGCGACCGTACGCAGGCGAGCGCCTGATTGGTGTGCCCGTCGAGCACGAGGACGCGGGAGCCTCGCAGGTCAGGAGACGGCATCGGGCGCCTCGACGGCCAGCGGTCCGGGGTCGCGCCGGGCGGCCACGGTGCGATAGATGGCGATCACTTCCTGCGTGAGCTTGTGCTCGTCCAGCTCCTGGACGGCGTCATGGCCCGCAATCCGCTGCCGCCGCCGCAACACGCGCTCCAGCGCCGCGGCGATGGTCTCGGGCCGATCGTCGGCGCACAACTCACATCCCGCTACGCCGCGCAGTCGCGCGGGCACGTCGCCCACGGCGACCGACACTACTGGCAGATCGCAGGCGAGCGCCTCCTTTACGACGTTGGGCGATCCTTCCTGCATCGACGTGAACACCAGTGCGTCGCACGCGCTCATGAAGCAGGGGACATCGCCGTGGGAGACTCCCCAGGCGACGACCAGTTCCGCCGCGAGGGAGCGGTTGAGCACGTCGAGCGCCGCGCGCGCCAGGGCGAAGCGCTTGCGTGGCAGTGCGGGGTCGCCGGCGAACAGCACCAGGCGCTTGTCGAGCGGCATGCCGAGGCGGTGCCGTGCCTCGTCGCGGGGGATGGGGCGGAAGAGACGCAGGTCCAGGCCGGACGGGATCACGCGCGTCGGGACGGACGGGTGGACCAGCTCTTTCATGTGCTCCGAAACGACGATCGTCGTGTCGGCGTGGCGGGCGATCGCCTGGCACGCGAGCTTGAGCAGCCGGCCGGCGAGCGTGAGCCGCCCGCGCGCATCCTCGATGCCCTGCAGGTCGTCTCCCCGGAAGGTGACGACGAGCGGCACGCGCTTGGGGAATGCCAGCAGTCCACTCTGGCCGAACTGCGCATGGACCAGGTCGTACTGCCCGCGCGCCACCCTGCGCCGCACGCGGAGCCAGGCTTTGACGTAGTTCCAGGGCCGGCCGGCTCCCTTGAAGTGGAAGACGTCGACGTCCACCCCGGCCGCCTGCAGGAACTCCGCCTGACGCTTGATGAAGTGCGTGGTGCGCGGGCGACCGTCTGGCACGGGCCACTCGCTCGTGATCATGAGCACGCGAATCGCGGGCGCGGCGGTCATCAGGGTTGGCCGAGCGCCGCGGGGCTCGGACTGTCCGTGCCGCCCATCCTCCAGCACACGACCTGCGCCAAGGCCGCGCGCGCCGCGCCGGGATCGTCGTTGCGCAGCCTCACACCGCCCCGCACCCAGGGAAACACCTCGCCGTACGCCGTCCAGCGTTCTCGCAGATAGGCCACGGAGTACTCACGCTTGCGGGCGTACGCGTCTTCCGGTCCGGTATCGAGCAGGACCGGCAACGTCGGCGTGGGCGTGATGCGCTTCAGCCAGCGGATCCAGCGCCGGGCGCGCGGGCTCGAGAGGTCCACGAGGATGTCGTAGAAGTATCGGTCCATGATCAGGACGCGCCCACGAATGCCCTCGAAGTAGGCGCGGTAGCACAGGAACACGGCGACATCGAGCGGATAGATCACGCGCCGCACGACCTTGCTCCACACCACGGCGTCGCGGATGCGGCGCAGCAGCGTGGCGATCCGGCCGCGCGACGCCGCTGTGGGCACCGCGGCGCCGGCCTCGCGCCCCGCCAGCCGCGCCACGCCGTCCCGCACGCGGCGCACGGTGGCGTACACACCCACGTTGTGCTCGAGGTGCAGCACCGCCACGCGGTGGCGCTGCGCTTCCAGAGCGACACGCAACCACTCGATCAGCGTCGATTTCCCGGCGCCATCGAGACCCGAAAACGTGATCAGCATGCGCGGCAGCGTGCTCCCGTGGGCAGTCGTTGTCCACGTCCCATCGAGCAGGACGCGTGCGGGCGGGTACTCGCCCGTAATCATTTGGTAACTAGGCGTTTAGACGACGTTATCGGGACTGCCACCGCGCCCCTTGTGGCAACTGCGTTACAGCTGCGCGGGCGTCCCGATACGCCCCGGTGGCAACCGCGCGAGCCACGTGGCCGTCGCTCGCCACCGCGTAGGCGAGGGCGAACCAATAGAGCGGCGTCATGAACCAGTCGCCGCTCATGTTCGAGATCATCACGGTGACCACGAGCGCCAGGGGCAGCGTCGCGTCGGGCCCTTCGCGCGCGCGCCATGCGGCCCAGACGCACAACCACGTTCCGATGAGGAAGGGAATCGCGGCGGCGACGCCGGTCGCGCTCAACACCTCCAGTACGGAGTTGTGGGTGCCGCGGCGGCGACGCACGCGCTCGTCGAGGCGGATCCCGAGCTCGTACTTGTTGTTGGCGGGCCCCCAGCCGAACAGGGGGCGGTCGACGATCATGCCGACGACGGCCGGATAGATGCGCTCGCGGCCCGTGAGGGTGCCCGTCTCGAGCGTGTCCTCGAAGCGGTTGCGCATCACCTCGGACTGGTACGCCGCGACGGCGATCGCCGCGATTACGAACATGGCGATGGCGACGTTGCGGATGCGGTTGCCCAGGGTGCCGCCCTGGCACATGAAGGCCAGGATCCCGGCGGCGAGGGCGAGGATGCCGCCGCGCGATCCGGTGTCCGCGACCGCAATCGCGAGCAATCCGATGAGCGGGGCGCCGACCAGCAGGCGCCGCCACGTCCGGCCCTCGCGCGCGAAGGTGAGGCCCACCAGCGCGACCAGGCCGGCCCCGAGAATCATGGCCGCGTGATTGGAGTTCTGCCCCAATGCCGAGAGCCGGGCGCCGCCCGTGTGGACCTTGTGCACCGTCGTCATGATGCCCAGGAACGGCATCGCGGCGCGCACCACGCACGCGAGCCCGAGCGCGGTGAGCGCCCGCCGGGTAACGGTGGGCGAGCGCATCAGGTTGCGGGCCACCCAGAAAATCAGGAACAGCTCCACCAGCGAAAACAGCATCTTCAGGGCTTCGGTCCAGTAATCCGCCCCGTTGAGAATGCTCGCGAGGTGGTCCCGGCCGCTGATCGCCGCCGCGACGACGAACATGTACAGGTAGATCAGGTACCAGCGGGCGGGCCGCGACGGGCGTCCGAAGCTCGTGCGCGGCTGCAAGATCGTCGTGGCCAGGAAGAGGACGCCCAGGGCCGTGGGAATCTCGATCGGGAAGTCGCGCGCGTCCCGATCGGAGAACTCGAACGGGATGGAGCAGACGAACAGGTAGAATGCCCAGCACACGATCTGGTGTGCCAGCGACGACACCATCGCCGGCCGGGGCGCGGGCGTGGTGGGCCGTGCCGCCATGACGGGGGCGGTCATCGCGCCAGCGGGCGCAGGCCGTGGCCGGCCTCGCGCACCCGCACCAGGACGGCGCGCCGGAAGTCCGCCGGTAGGCCGGCGACGAGCGCGGCACCGAGCAGCAGGGCGAACGACGCCGCCGCCCCCAGCGCCCACAGCGCCCAGTGGTGCACCAGCAGGTTTTGGCCGGCGTACGCGCAGCCGGCAAGCAACAGCACCATCACGACCAGGGGTCGCACGAATGTGGCGGCCGGCGGCCGGGGCTGGCGCCCCAGGAGGTTATTGGTGAGTACGGGGTAGGCGATACTCTGGGTGAACCGGCCGACGAACACGCCGACGCACAGGCCCACCATACCGAACCGCCACGTCAGGAGCGTCGCGAGCGCGATCGTGATCGTCACGGTCGCCCCCGCCACGTACACCCGCGCCCGCGGTCGCAGCGTCGAGTCGATGATGAACGCGTCGCTCCGGATCAGCGTCGTCTGCGCCATGACCAGCACGATCAGCAGATTGACGACGCCCCCGGCATAGTTGTCGCTGCCCACCCACAGGGCGAGGAAGGAGCGGTTCCACAGGAGGATGGCCCCGCCCACAGCGGTGGCGAACAGCCACGTCACGGCGAGCAGCTCGTACCGCAGCCGGGCGGCCTTGTCGTACTGCTGCCGGCCGATGACGCCGCCGATGCCGGGGATCACGCCGCCCGCGGCCAGCACGTGGATGTTCACCGCGAGACGCGCCGCGTAGCCGGTGAGTACGTACGACGCGACCGCGGTCGGCGAGACGAGTATGCCCAGGATGATGGCGTCGCTCGCGAGCAGCAGCTTGGCGATCGCTTCACCCACCGAGTACCAGGCGCTGAGGCTGAGTAGGGAGCGCACGTCGGCGCGGGTGGGACGGGCGACGCCGAACCAGGGCACGTATTTCTTCACCACGATCCAGAAGGCGGCGCCGAGCAGCGCCGCGAACACGATTTGCGAGGCGGCGGCGCCCGCCAGCCCCAGTCCCACCGCGATCGCGCCCGCGGTGAGCGCGCCGCCCACGATCTCGAGCCCGGCCTGCAGCCCCATCCGCTTGTAGCCAAGGTTCATCCCCCGCAGCACCGATTCCGGAAGGGACGCGAGGTTCGCGAACAGCAGGCCGACGACGAGCAGGGCGACGGCGACCCGCACCGGGGCGTGCAGGGCGGGCGGCGACTGCGTGATACGGGGTACGAGCCACACCAGCAGCGTGCCGGCCGCGAGGGTCAACGGGAGGAACAACATCCAGACGACGAACGCGGCGCCCACGTAGCGGCGCTTCGCGACGTCGTCGTCGCTCGTCTGCAGGGTCGCCACCACGAGGCGGAGGGCTTGCGTGGGACGGCCGTCTCCCGCCGTGAGGTAGCCCACCAGCCGCCCCAGCATCTCCCACACGCCGTACAGCGACCGCCCCAGGCCGGCGACCAGGATGGGGATGACGATGAAGTTGACCGCGATCTTGGCCGCGTAGTCGAGCAGCGAGGCGGCGACATTGAGCGAAGCCCGCTGCGTCAGGCTCGCCGCCCGCCGGGGCGGCGCGACGGGCGGGGCGGGGAGGCCCACGGCTTCAGTCGCCATGCGCGCCGCCGTGCAGCAGCAGCTGCAACCGGTCCACCGTGCGATCCACCGCTTCGCCGTCGCTGCCCAGCCGCACCACGCGCACGCCGTTGGCGGCTGTGAGCGCGGCGATCACTTCCCCGAACGCCTCCCGGTAGGCCGTGGCGAAGCGGCCGATCTCGCCGTCACTGCCGGATTTTACGCGATGGGGCTGCTCGCGCGTGCGGATCCGCCCGGCGAGCACCGCGTCCGGCGCATCGAGCAGCACCACGACGTCCACGGTGGACGCCCACTCCCGGATGACCGTACGCCGCCACCGGGCCATGGTGGGTCCGGCGGCGCGCTGGTCCCCGAACAGCCGCAGCCACGCGAGCGCGAACACGGGCCCCTCGTCGAGGATCACCAGCGGCGCACTGGCCCGCGCGCGCCGGCGCTGGACGAGGTGGTGCAGGGTGCGCAGCCGGATCATGTAGCGCATGTCGGCCCACGGGAGCGCCCGCGCCCGCACGCACAGGGCGAAGAGGGTGGGCAACGACCGGAGCGCGTTATAGAGCCACCAGCCGCGCGGCAGCTTCCACACGCTGGCCCGCAGCACCCCGGGCCCGGCGAGCCGCAGACTCAGGGTGCTCTTGCCGGTGCCCGCGGCGCCGACGAGCTCGGCCACCATCACAGCGCCGACCAGATCAGGACCTTCAGGTCTTCCACGACTTCGGCGAGCGGCCGGCCGGCCTCGACGAAATGCGCGCCGCTCCCGGACCAGTCGGCGCTCCGCACGATCCGGTTACGGGTGCGCACGTAGTCCGCTGGCTCGGTCGTCTTGCGCTGCACCGCGGCCTCGGGATCGATCTGCAGCACGATCAGGATGTCGGGGGCGAGAATGTGCTGGTAGTAGCGCCGCTCGGCTGCGAGCAGCAGGCGCCCCAGGGCGCCACGCGACAGCCGCTCCGCGAACTCGCCCAGCCGGGGGCCGGCGAGCTGCCAGTTCTGGGGGACCGGGTAGCGCTCGCACAGGGCGATGCCGCCGGAGAGCGCGAACCGCCGCGCCTGCAGATACAGGCGGTAGCGGTCGCGGGCCGTGCAGAGATCGCGCAGGCAGGAGAGGTAGCCCGGGAATTCGCCCGAGTCCTCGGGAGGCAGCTGCTTGATCAGCCGGCGCGCTCTCAGCAGCGCGCCCACCGCGAGCGTGAGCCACGAGCGGGGCGGCCGGCCCAGATGGGCGGTCATCACGGCGAGGTCGCCGCCGAGCCACCGCGCCAGCTCCTGCACGCAGGTCGACTTCCCCGCGCCGTCGCCTCCCACCAGCGCGATCACGGTGCCGCCGTGCGCGAGCCGCTTTTTGCTCGAGCCCCCGCCGAGCCGGCCCCGCAGCGTGACGATCGAGCGGGCGAGCTTCCAGAGCTTCAGGCTCAGGGGCGCCTGTTTGGCATGCGCCCGCAGTCGCTGGTGCAGCTCCCGCCGCAGCGCGAGGCGGCGCCAGCGGGAGTAGCCAGGCCGCAGCGAGGCGAGACATTCGTCCACGAAGGCGAGATCGATGGTTGGGAGATGTTGCACCATCACGTCCTCCAGGCGGTACAGCTGGGCTTCCTTGAGCAGCGCGTCGAGCTCTCCCTGGATGGCCTTGAGCCAGCCCGGGTCGCCGGCGAGTGCGTCGCGCCATTTGTAGCGCTGCACCATGCGGATCGCGAACACCAGCAGCTCGAAATCCGGCGCCGGAGTGCGAAACACATTGTGATGGGTCGTGGATCGGAGCAACGCGCGCTCGAAGGGCAGCCGGTAGATGGTGGTCCAGAAGCCGCCCGTGAGCAGCTGGTAGTGCACGTGCACGTGGATGAGCCGTCCCGTGGCGCGATCGAGCCCGAAACGGCTTTCCAGTCCCGCGACCTGGGCCTCCCAGGGAGGCGTCGCGCGGCGGAAGCCCAGCTCTTCGAGCACGGCGGTGAAGTGCGGCTCGGTGCCGCGCTCCACCAGCAGGTCGATGTCGCCCTGTCCCGACATCCAGCGGCGCTTCTTCCAGCTCCCTTTCCACTGGCAGCAGTACAGGACGTCGTGCCGCTCCAGCGCTTCGCCCAGCTCGATGACGAGGGAGCGCGGGCGGCCGGTGGCGAGCTCGGGCATGGAGTGGTCGACCATCGGGTGGTTCGGCATCAGGATTCACGCAGGCAGGAGGCATGCCCGGGGCACGTCTAGTAAGACGTTATGGCGTATAGTGTTGCTGCCGCAGAGCCAGGTGGCGTGGCGGCCCTGTGGCAGCCGCCTTACAGCAGCGTGGCCGTTACGATGCGCCGGCCTCGCGCGGTGCCTGGTACGCCGAACCCCTCAATGACATGAGGCGGTTCCGGAATCGCTGAAGGCCGCGTGCACCGGGGGCAGCGTCTGGAGGAACTCCCAGTGATACGAACCGTCGAGTAGGGTGAGCTTGAGCACGCCGTGCTCCATTGCCCCGACCTCGCTGTTCCCGACTTGGCCGACCTTGGCTGCGTCGAGCGAGTCGTAGCCACCTCCTCCCGTCCCGACGACGAACTCTCGAATCCCGCGCGCGTTGTCGAGCGTGCCGTCCGGCGTCTGCGGGGCGAACCGCTCGTAGTTGTGCTCGTGGCCCACGAGAATAACGTCGGCGTTGGCACCGTACAGCGTGTGCCAGAACGGTTGCTGCAGGGTGTCGTTGCCGTGCGCGGTCCCCGAGCTGAAGCGGGGGTGGTGCCACATGGCCAGCGTGCATTGCGCGGGGTGCGCCGTGAGGTCATTACGCAGCCAGGCGAGCTGGTGGTCGCGACTCAACGCCCGGCCCGCAGCCACAGACTCCTCGAAGCTCGAGTTCAAGACAATGATGTGCCAGGAGCCGAGGTCATAGCTGTAGGCACCCACGGGCGGAGTGCCTGCGGCGACGCCAAAGTAGCCGAAGTAGCCGTCCGCGGTCGTGTCGTGCTTATACTCTTGATACTCGTGGTTGCCGGGCGCGGGACGGGTGCGCTTCTTGAATGCGCCCCAGGTCGGCGCATAGCAGTTCGTGTAGTCCGTGGCAGTCGCTGTCGGATAGGCATTGTCGCCCAGTGTGAACACGGAGCCGGAGATCGTGTCGATCATTGCCGCGGTTCGTTGCGCGTGAGGGAGTGCGCACTCCGCGATGTCCCCGGCGCCGATGAGCACCTGGGGCGTGCCCAGGGCTTGCACGATGGCGGTGGCGGTGTCGTTGGCGGTGACGCCGGTGGACGCGCGACCGGTGAGGCTCAATGCGTACCGCCCCACGGCGGCATAGGTATGACCCAACGTGATCATGCCCGCGGAGCCGACATCGCCACTGTCGACCGAGGCGTCACCCCACGCCATGATCCAGCGATACGAGCTCGGGTTCGCGCCCGGCGGGGCCACGCGCGCGGTGAGCGAGACCGCTCTTCCCGGGGTCGTGCGCTGGTCGACGCCCACGTCGAGCGTCGGTGCGGGAGGAGGTGGCAGAGGGCCGTCGTTGGCCTTGCACGTGGCGCCACACACCGCCAGCGTGGCCACGACCGCCACCCTCGCTACGCGTTCGTATGGCACGTCGTCCCTTCCAGGCACATTAAGGCTCGCCCAAAGGTGGAGACAACGAGGACGCTAGCAAGAGCCAGGAGCGGAGCGAGACGGGCGCGCAGTGGGGTCATGCGGCGCGCCTACGCACGAGGTGTGCCCGCCGCGACACACGCCACGGCCCGTCGGGGCAAGCGGTTACGAACGTGCCGGGGGAGCAGTTGCCGCGCCCTGAAGCGCCTTCCTCACAGCAGCGTGGCTGGTCAGTGACAGGATGCGCTGCCCGAGTCCGTCGCCGTCTGCCCGGCGACCGGGACGAACTGCCAGGCATACGAGCCGTCGTATAGCGTGAGCTGCAGCACGCCGTACACGCCGCTGATCCGCGCTTCGCTGTTCGGGATGATCAGCGTGTTAGCGTTGTCGAGCCCTTCGCCCCCCGTGCCCACGATGATCTCG
>Ga0209156_10003407_pt1 | contig 11979 bp, 9 predicted proteins | sample GraSoiAngelo_124_FD_185881 | JGI IMG/M metagenome (GOLD analysis project Ga0209156, IMG submission 185881) | Grasslands soil microbial communities from the Angelo Coastal Reserve, California, USA - 14_0927_05_20cm (SPAdes) (version 2) | ecosystem: Environmental > Terrestrial > Soil > Grasslands ...
GCGGAAAAATCTTGGCCCCGGTAGTCAATGCCCACAGCCAGTACTTTGCTTCGATGGCCAGCAATGGGAATCTTTATTTCAGCGCCACGATTGGCGACAACGATTCTGAGATCGATATCTTTGTTTCTAAAATCGTTAACGAGAAATATACAACGCCGGTAAATCTCGGACCGGCAATTAACGGCAAAGGCATCGTTAATATTGAAGCTTTCGTTTCTCCAGATGAGAAATTTCTTCTCATCGGCGCATTCAACCGACCCCGATTCTATCGGCAGCTCTGACATCTATGTGAGCCACAATTAAAATGGAAAGTGGAGCGCGCCGTTGCCAGTCAGCGCGGTCAATACGCCGGCGCGAGTACAGCCCGCGGCTCACACCTGATGGCAAGCGGCTCATTTTCACGAGTGAGCGTGGAATGGGAACGGAGTAACGGACGAAACCCTGGACGATGACGGGCGTTCGAGCAGAAGTGGCGCTCGATTTGGAACGGAAATATCTATACGGTTCCGATCGAAGTGTTGCCAAACCGGCGGAATAGTGAGGCATCTGTCTCCGAGCAGAATCTGATGTTACAGGCGACGTGCTGACAGCCTGTCGGTCGAGTTACGCTGTTTTTATAATAACCATAATTTCCTGGAGGCAGTTAGGCCTTACTGGCGCGGAAGAGATCATATCGCAAAAACCCTTGAATAGATTCCGCCCGAGCCGTCTAATCGATCAACCTATGAAAATAAAAACATTTAGTTTGATCGCAGCGGCGAGTTTGGTGCTCAGCGGCGTGTCGTTTGCCGCCGCCAAGACCTATGAAGTCACTGGGCCAGTCCTTGAAGTAAACGATTCGATGATCGTTGTGCAAAAGGGCAAGGACCGGTGGGAGATGGATCGCGATTCCAATACCAAGGTCACCGGCGACGTGAAAGTTGGCGACAAAGTTCACATCAGCTACACCATGACGGCCAAAGATGTGGAAGTGAAGGCGGCCAAGGCCGAGAAGGGAACAAAGAAGGAAAAAGCGAGCCCGGCTGCGTCGCCCAAGTCATAAACTCGGGATAGAATCCTGGATCGCCGGCCGGTTTAATCCACACCCGGCGATCTTCGATTTGTGGAGAGGAAAGAAGCCCCAGATTCGCCTGGCGTTAGTTCGGCGAAGCGGAGGAACACAGGCCTTTGCTCTGTGCGCCCGGGCGGAGATTTTTCTCCGCTGTAGCGAGGTCAGCGGAGTGCAACTCCGCTGGGCACACAGACTAGAAGTCTATGTTCCAGTCGATTGAGCAACATGCACGCGGGAAGCTAACCGTAGGCAAAAGGCTGTTTGGCATAAAGATGCGAAAGTCTATGTTCCGACATTGCAGCTGATGCAGCGCACGGCTGCGTTTCCAGCAGATCCTTGGGGTGGCCTGAATTTTCCGGCTAGCCAAAAGTCGGAACCCTATTATAAAGCAGCGCGATGCTAGCCCGCATTTTTGTGACGGCGCTTGATGTGCAGAAAATTAATAGCGGATTCTATTTCGCGGCAGCGGCGGTTCTTATCTTCGTGGCGGCGATGTTGGCGAGCCGGAAAGTTCAGCGAAATCTGAAAGGAAAATGGATCGCAAGCATCTTCGCCGTGAGCATGGTAACTTTTGGTTTGATCTGGCTGCTGCTCTCGGCGTTGAATCGCAAAGAAGCCCAACCAAGAACGCCGCTGGATTATCCCGCCCCCAGCGCCACCCCCTGATCTTCGACCGGGGCGGGCGCGACATCGACGGGCGCGGCCTCAATCGCGACCACCTCGTAAGTGGCACTGCCGTGATCGGTGTTGAGGGTCACGCGTTCACCGCGTTTTTTGCCGAGCAGGGCCTGTCCGATTGCAGTCTGATAGGAAATAACGTGACGATCGGGGTCGCCGTCCCAGGCGCCCAGGATGGTATACGGTTCTTCCTGCGCCGACTCCAGATCGCGCAATATGGCAATCGTGCCAATGGAAACCTGGGAAGTATCGGCGTTGGAAAAATCGGTGCCGCGAGCATGGTGCAGCATTTGTTCGAGCTCGGATTTGCGCCGCATTAGAACGGCTTGCATTTGCTTGGCCGCTTTGAATTCGAAATTTTCGCGGAGATCACCGTAGGAACGTGCCACCCCAATTTCCTTCGAATTCTCGGGAATTTTCTTGTTCACAATCTCTTCGTATTCCTCCTGCTTTTTGTGCAGGCTGCTCCAGGAAACAATGAGCGTTTCCGTCTTTTCTTCTGGCTGCGCTCCGGTCGCCATGCTTTCCAGTTCCGGATATAACTTGATCACGCGCGCCATAAGCGAGCGCTTGGTCAGGTTGTCGAACACCGGAGTAAGCAATAAGCGGCGCATTACATCACGCGCGGCGCCGACCTCGGAGTTCCTGAAAATATCGCCAATGAGCTCGCGATCATCGAGCAATAGATCGCGCAAACGGGAGGAGCGCGAGGCTTCGTTATGCTGATCGCGTTCGATCGCGGATAAGATTGCCGGCAAAATTTCCGGCGTAATCAGCTCCGGCCAATTGGCGCGTTCCCGGCAGAGCCAGACCATCATTTCGCTGCTGGCGGAATGTTCGCGCACAGCGCGTTCCAGCAACGTCCGCAGCTCGTCAATCTTACCGTTCTCGGCGAAAATCTTTGGAATTTGCCCAACGAGCCGCGGATTGTTCGACACCATCATTTGCCAAGCGCGCCTTGTCCACGCACCGCCTAAGGCCCTCGGCAGCGCTTGCAAAACGCGCCGCTCTTTGGCTGAGGGAAGCTTCGGAAGAATCTCGGTCAAACGCGATTCCTCTTCTGAAATTAAGCGCTCGAGAGTGAGGTCGGGCCGGGTGATTCTCAGCTCCGGAACGCGTTGGAGCAATTCGTCTCGTGCCAGGACGAGCTCGAAGGTGAGCGGGGAATGCAATTTTTGATTTTGCGCAGCGGTATTCTCGATTCTTTCCACGATCGGCTGCAACTGCGTTTTCGGATCACTAAATTCGTGCTGGAACTTTATGATCTGATCGAGAGCCGCGGCCTGCTCTTTAGACTGGCGAGTCTGATTAAAAAATGTCAGGAGCTCGTCCGCGCGCGAGACCGGCTCGGCCCGCAATGCGATCGGCTCCGATTTCTTTGCCGGGACCGAAAAGTAACCGCTGCTCTTCATCGCTTTCTTCGCGCTCGCCCACCACCGCTTCCATTCCGTTTCGGTGAACAAATCGCCCACCAGCACCTCGCTGATTTGAGCGAGTGTAGCTTTGCCGTCGAATCCTTCCAGGATGTTGCGAACGACTGCCGCCGGATCCGATTTTAAAAGCGCTTTGATCGCATCCGGCTCCTTTACTTTGCGCGCGAGAAAATGTCCGGCCGGAATCGGTATCAGATTTTCCGCGGCGTAGGCGAGCTGCATCGGATGCCTGGCTTTGGTTTTGAAATCGATCACGATCTGATTAAGCAACAAATTCCACTCCGCCACCCGCCCGAATCCCCAACTTTTGTGCAGACAAAACGAGCCGGGACGTAATTGTTCCAATTTCTCGGCCGCCTTCGTCGTCAGCTTTCCTGCTTCGACAAGCTTTTCCAACTCAGCATCCATTCGGAGTCGTTCACCCTACGAAAAAGGTTCCGATGCGCGAGAGAAAATTCCTGTCCGGTTACATGCGCTTAATCAGCTGTAGCCGGGCCAAAGGGAAGTTCGGGCAGCTTCGAAAATTGAATGCTGATTTGCGACCAGCAATTTCCGGTAGCGGAAACCGGTTCAAAACGAATGGACCGAACCGAGCGGCCTGGCCTGGCCGCCATAAAATCAGCAAAATCCTTGTCAGATTCCAAGAGTGGCTGGACGAGAAAACCTGCCGCCGCCATTTCTGGTATCAATCGCCCGGTATGCTGCCCCTGTTTTCCGTCGGTCAAAACAAGGCTGACTTCGGCTGGTTGAACAAGAAAAGCGCGCGCCGCGCCATAGATGCTTGGCCTGAAGATGGCGCGCAACTCAACGGCGCAATTTACTGTTTCAGGCAATTCTATTTCCTGCCCGAAGGAAACATGACGCATCGGGAATTTCTCGCGCAAAAGTCCCCCCGTCGGTTGAACCGGTTTGCGATGCAATAGCAGGAAATCATTAGCTTCTTTGGTGATTGAATAACGCCGCGGAAGCTCCTCGAGGAGGAGAGAATCGTCCTGAGCAGGAAACCGCCAATCGACTGACTGCAAACGGGCAAAAACGAACTGCGGCGCGGAAGAACTCTGGTAGAAGCGCAAATTCTGTTTGAGTAACGCTGGCGTGTACGCGCTGTAACTTTGGAAAACAGGTCTCGGCCAATAGTTCAAATGCTCACGCAGCACGAAATATTGGTCGAAATTGATAACATCAATCGTCTCTCCCCCGACGATCGCGCCGAGATTTTTCGAAGGATGCGCTTTTTCCATCGCTGCTTCGGCGGCAGCGAATCGTTGCGCCTGGCGCTTGGGCCGAAAGAGTTCCCCAGGGACAGCATGCAAACGCTGAGCCAACTCTAGGGGTGTGTGGCGGAGAAAACCGGAATTGAATAACCACAGACCGGCAAGAGACAGGATTAGGCTGGCATCAAGGAAGGACCACCAATGTCGACGCTTAAAGAGGCCCGGAGCGGCGGCGCAGAAAACGAAAGCAGTTGGGAAGAAAAGAACAATGTGGCCGGTGTCGGCACGAGTAACGCCGTATTTCCAAATAAAATACCAGGCGCAACAGAAGTAGAGTAGTATCCATTTCTCTGCGCGGAGATTTTGGCTGCGTAACCGGCTCAAAATAAATGCTACGACCAAGAGGCAAATGCCGGCGGCGATGCCCCAGGTTGTGATGGGGACTCTGTTGACCGCCATGGCTGCGAGATAGCCATTTGAAATCTCCCAGCTGCTGCGGAAATAAGCAGGTAGATCATTTATGGCCTGGCCGGCGACCAACCACAAAAAGACAAATCCAGCGGTAAAGCTGCTAACAATGACCAGTAGCTTTTTGGACTTCCTTTCGAGCAAGAGCGAGGGAATGACGAGACCAATTGCGACCAGCGCCTGTATAAAGTAGTTAAATCGAACCTGTGCCAGGAAGGCCATCCAGGTCAGCGCTACCGCAACCTGCCAGGATTTACTCTTTGGCGGTAAAAGCCAGCACAGCGCCAGCAGCGGAGTACACAAAAAGATTACTATATCGGAAGAAATTTTGGCGGCGAGGATGAGCCCGAGATAGAACAAGCCGAAGCGAAACCAACTACTGAAGTTGGAGGCCGCCATCGCCACCAAAGTGGCTGCCAGGACAAGCTTGCCTGTGCTTTCCCATAATATTTTAACGAGAGGAACACCGTCGTAGTAAAACCTCGAAGTAAGAAAACCGTAAGGACCATAGGTGAACGCAATGTCGCGTCCGAATTGGAGTGCGTGACGATGAGCATAGACCAGAACCATTTCCCATGAGGGATCTAGTCCGGGTTTGCCGGGCGAGGGAAATTGAAACAGCAGCAGCGCCAAGAGGACGGTGAGAGTGGCCATTAAAAGAGCGCGCCACCTGCAGATGCGTGAAAGAGACCGCGTTACAGCTAACGGAAAAACGAGCCTTGGCATGGCGTTTAAGACAGACAATGCGCAGTCATCATGGCTGCCAGATCAGATGCTTAAAAAGGGGGCGGAGGACATCTGGAGAAGTTGGCGGAAAAGGGGAGTGTCCGTGTTTCCGGTCCAACGAGCGCCCAACGGATCGGACCGCAGCTTGCCATAAAGTCCCCGCATCGGCGCAGATTTCAGAGCAAATCACCCGTTGAGCCAAGTACAATTCGGTTCGTCTCTGTCAGTTCGGCAATAGTGGAGGGCTAATTCGCGTTGCGACCTCTGCTCTAACGTGAAACGGTTGCCGCCGTGTCCACGAGCATTTGGTTTTGGATCACATTTCATATCGGCGTTTTCATCGCCCTCGCGGTTGACCTGGCAAGCTTCAAGCGACGTCATCGCGCGCTTTCGATGCGAGCGGCCGCCTTGCGAAGTCTGCTTTGGGTGGTGCTCTCGCTCGGCTTCAGCCTGGTTGTGGCCCAAACGCAAGGACCGGACCGTGCTTTGGACTTTCTCACCGGCTACCTCATCGAGTATTCGCTCAGCGTCGATAACATTTTTGTTTTCGTCCTCATCTTCGCCTATTTCAAAGTACCGCCGATCTCGCAGCATCGCGTTTTGGTATGGGGCATCGTGGGCGCGCTGGTCATGCGCGGGATAATGATCTGGTTGGGTGTTTCCCTCGTCTCCAGGTTCCACTTCATCCTCTACGTTTTCGGCGTTTTTCTGCTCATTACCGGCATCCGGATGGCCTTCAGCAAACAGCAGACTGATTTTGGCGACAGCTGGTTCCTGCGCATGTGCCGCAAATTTATGCCGGTGACGCGCGACTTTCGCGGCTCCCATTTCACCGCTCGAATTGAGGGGCGGCTCATGCTCACCCCACTTGCTTTGGTTTTGCTCGTGATCGATGTGATGGATCTTGTCTTCGCGGTCGATTCCATTCCGGCCGTCTTCGCCATCACTCAAGACACGTTCATCGTTTATACGTCGAACATTTGCGCGATTCTCGGCCTCCGTTCCCTCTACTTCTTGCTGGCCAATTTGATGAATCGGTTTGTTTATCTTCGGGTCGGCCTCTCCATCATCCTCATTTTTGTTGGAATTAAAATGATCCTGTCCAAGCTCTTTCCGATCCCGAATTACATCTCACTTGTGGTCATTGTCGCGGTTCTGGCAGTTACGATTTGCGCGTCCATTTTTATGACACGGAACCAACCGGCCAGCGACCCACGAAAATAGGATTGTGAAATTGTTCCCTTTTTGCTCCAATTCAGAGTTGCGTATGAAAATCCTTGTCTTCCTCACCGGCCTCACCCTCGCCAGCTCCGCACTGGCGGATATTCACGATCCGCCTTCAAACGATTATGGACCGACGCGCAAACTCGGTCGCGGCTTCTCTAATTTCTTTCTCGCTCCGGCGGAAATCCCGGTGACGATTGCGACGGTAAACACCAACGAAGGCAATTCTGCTGCCGCAGGCTACGGTGTCGTGCGTGGCGTTGGGCGTTCGGCGACGCGACACATCGCGGGCTTGCTCGAAATTCTGCTCTGGCCAGTGCCGGCTTATCGGCAAAGTTATTATCCGTTACTGCCAAGCGATATTCCGTGGATCCACGCCGGCTACGCGGAGTTCCCGCCTGAGCTCGGCAACGAAACGAAATATCCTTACGTGCGCGATTACTGAGCTTCCTCTTCCTTTCCGCTTCGTTCTTCGATTTTGTTCTAGATTGAAGATACAGAGGAAGAGGTAGAGGAAGAGTGCAGCTTCAAATCACCGATGTCGCCTTCGGCGGGAAAGGGGTTGCGCGCGCGAATGGCAAGGCCGTGTTTGTGCCTTATGTCATCGATGAAGAAACCATTTCGGCAAGTATCACCCGCGAACACAAAAAATTTCTAGGCGGACTTGGAAAACATTGTCACGGCTTCGCCCCATCGGATCGAGCCGCGTTGTCCGTACTTCGGACGTTGCGGCGGATGCGTTTACCAGCATATCGATTACGAACACCAACTGGCCTTAAAATGGCGGCAGGTAAAAGAAACGCTGCGACGGATTGGCGGGTTGAAAGAGCCGCCGATGCGCCCATTTATTCCTTCGCCGATCGAATACGAATATCGCAATCGTATCACGGTGCACGTGCGCGATGGTGTGGTCGGATTTTTCCGACGCGAATCGAATAAGCTGCTTGATATTGAACGTTGTCCAATCGCGTTAAATGAAGTTAATGCGCAGTTAGTTGAATTAAGGGAAAGCCGCCCGCGCGATGGCCATTACACTTTGCGCGCGGGTGCCGCCCAGCGCGTATTCACGCAAGCAAATGACGCTGTCGCGGCCGCGATGCTGGATCTGGTGGATAGTTTGCTCGGCTCAGCGACCGGTACGCTCATTGATGCCTATTGTGGCGCCGGATTTTTTTCGAAGCGACTGCGCGGACGCTTTGAAAAGGTGATTGGGATTGATTGGGACCAACACGCAATTGCCGTTGCGCGGGAAGATACGAACGAAAACGAAACGTACATTGTGGCGGATGTGGAGGCGGAACTCGGCGCGCGATTGCGATCAATCATATCCCCCTCGCGCGAAGGGCAGAGCGCGGTCGTAGTTGACCCGCCCGCGACCGGTCTAGGCAAAATGATTCTCGAAACGCTAATCGAACAACAACCGACCCAATTGATTTACGTTTCCTGCAATCCCGCCACTCTCGCGCGAGACCTTGCCCGATTGAAAAACTCATTCAGCATCGATTCGATCACTCCCCTGGATATGTTCCCCCAAACGGCGGAAATCGAATGCGTTGCGCACCTCAAAATGAAGACTGTGTGCGACGACGGCGAGCGAACGAAGGTACGCTAAGCCTTATAGGGCTCCATAACATCGCGTTCTTCCGTCCCATAGACAAAGGGATTGCTCGATTCACCTTTTGTAGGCGGACCAGAGAATGCACTTGCGCCGGGCGCGCCGGGCAGTCGAAAGTCCCGGCAACAAGATGGCAGAACCCGTGCTCGGGCAGGCGGCCGGCGTGCATCGGCCGCGCAATTTGGATTGGAAACGCGCGGCAGCGCTGCTCTACGGCGACTGGGGCACGAGTAAGGCCTACGTCATCGGTCTGGCGTTTCTCGCCGCCGGTTACGCGTCATTGCCGATCATTCTTGCGGTCTGCGTTCTCACCGGTCTGGTGGGAATTAATTACGCCGTCATCTGTCGTTATTTTCCAGATGGCGGCGGTGTTTATTCCGCGGCGCGTTCACAAGGACGACTGCTTGCGGTAGTCGGCGCGCTCCTCTTAATCGCAGACCTCACCGTAACCGCCGCGCTCAGTGGCTGGTCGGGTTTGAGTTACTTCAACATCCCCATTTTGAAGGAACACATCGTCTGGGCAACGGTCGGAATGTTGCTGGTGATGGGTGTGATCAATTGGTACGGCCCGAAACATAGCGGCAGTTTTGCCGTCACGCTTGCGGTGCCGACGGTGATTGTGGTGCTGGTGCTGATCGGGATCACTGCGCCACATTTAACCACGCGCTATCTTGAACGCTCGCACGAAAACCCGGCGCAGCTCTGGGTGCAGTTTGTCGGCGTGATTCTCGCTCTTAGCGGGGTCGAGGCGATCGCGAATCTCACCGGTGTGATGAAGCTCGATCCGGATTCAACGCCTGGTCATCCGAAAGTCGCCAGCGAATCCGCCAAAGCGATTTGGCCAGTTGCCGTCGAAGTCGTTATCGGAACGGCTCTGCTCGGCTGGGCAATGCTGTCGTTGAATCCGAATGCGATGGTTACGTTGTCCGATGGCGTGCATTCCATGCGGGAAGCCCTCCATCTTCGCAGTGAAGATAGCTTGCGCTTCATCGGCGAACAGTTCGGTACACAGAATTTTGGCCCCCTTTTCGGTCAAACCTTCGGTTGGATTGTCGGCATCGTTTTCTTCTTCCTCCTCGTCAGTGCCGCCAACACCGCCATCGTCGCGATGATCGGGTTGCTTTACATGATGGCGCGTGACCATGAGATGCCGCCCGTTTTTACTCAATTAAACCGCCACGGCGTTCCGCGTTTGCCGATCCTGATCGCGGTCGGCTTGCCCGTCATCGTCATAGTCGCGACCGCTAATTTCACTGCACTGGCCGGTCTTTATGCCATCGGTGTCGTCGGAGCGATCACTGTCAATCTCGGTTCCTGTTCCTTCAATCGTGCGTTGCCGATGAAATTGCACGATCGTGTGCTTCTCGGCGTCACCTTCGTTATTCTGTTTCTGGTCGAGATCACGCTGGCGCATACAAAACCGGACGCACTTTTCTTCGTCTGTTGCGTGCTCGGAGTCGGACTCGCTTTACGTGCCTTCACCCTGAAACGCTCTGGCATCACGATTCTCACTGTAACGCGTCAGGTGGCGGAAATGGTTTCGCCCACTCTAGCCGCGTCCATGCAGCCGCGTCTGGAAGAGGGCCAGCGCATTATGGTAGCGGCGCGTGGTATTACTCCGGTGCTGAGTTACGCGCTTGATGAAGCGCAACTGCGCAAAGCCAGTCTCTATGTTGTTTTCGTCAAGGAAATCGCGGTTTATTACGGCGCTGGTCCGGTCCGGGGCCGCGCTCGATGGCAGGAGGACTCGGAGGCGAACGCGATTCTTTCCCTGATGCTAAAGCTCGGCTGCGAGCGCGACATTGCGGTAATGCCAGTCTATGCCGTGAGTGATGATCCGGCCGCGACCATTCTCGATCTCGCTGCCACTATCGGTGTTGATTTCCTGATGCTCGGCACGTCCCACCGTCTCACGCTTACTAATCTTTTGCGGGGAAATGTTGTCACTAACATTGCGGCGCAACTGCCCGATACTATTCGGCTGATAATTTACGGCTGATGCGGGGCCGGATGTTTTTTGCACAGCGCGGTTACAGACCGTTTATGTAGGAACATAGGCCGTTGGCCTGTGCGCCCAGCGGACATCATGTCCGCTGTCTTTTCCAATGCTCAATGCGCGGCTTTGTCTCAGCGGGTTGTAAATCCGCTGGGCACACAGACTCGAAGTCTATGTTCCTCTTTTGCATTGTCCGCGGGATGTTGAAGGTTCCGCCACATGTCTTCACCAAAAGTCTTCATCGCCGATTCAATTTCCCCGCGCGGGATCGACGAGCTGACGCGCGAGGGGGGCCTCGAAGCGAAAGTGCAAACCGGATTGAGCGAAACGCAATTAGCCGAAGCCATTCCAGATTTCGCCGCGCTCATCATTCGCAGCCAAACAAAGGTGACCGCGAAAATTTTGAATGCAGCGAAAAAATTGCGCGTCGTCGGCCGCGCCGGCGTCGGAGTGGACAATGTCGATGTCGAAACCGCAACCCGTCGGGGTGTGGTTGTGCTCAACGCGCCAGGCGCAAACACCATCTCGACGGCCGAGCACGCTTTTTCGTTGCTGCTCAGTCTTGCCCGGAATATCGCGCGCGCCGACGCCACGTTGAAGGGCGGCACTTGGGACCGGAAAAATCTGGAGGGCGTCGAGCTCTACAACAAGACCCTCGGCATTATTGGCATGGGCCGGATCGGGAGCGAGCTCAGCCGGCGCGCCATTGCCTTTGGCATGCGCGTGCTGGCGTTCGATCCATACCTTTCCGCTTCGCGGGCGCGCAGTTTGCAAGTCGAGTTGGTGGAAGAGCTCGATGAATTGCTCGCCGGGGCGGACTTCATTTCCCTGCACACGCCGCTTACCGCGGAAACACGCCATCTTTTGAATGCGGAACGGCTGGCGAAAACAAAACGCGGCGTGCGCATCATCAATTGCGCACGCGGCGGACTGATCGATGAGCAGGCATTGGCCGATGCTATATCGAGCGGTCACGTCGCCGGCGCCGCGCTCGATGTTTTCGAAACGGAACCATTGCCCGCCGATTCGCCACTGCGAAAAATCCCGAAACTTGTTCTGACGCCGCATCTCGGTGCCTCGACTGCTGAAGCGCAGGAGAGCGTGGGTATCGAAATCGCGCAGTCCATTCGCGCAGCCTTGCTCGAGGGCACGATTCGCAATGCCGTCAACATGCCGACGCTCGACGCAAAAACGCTCGCTCTTATTGGGCCGCATTTGCGTTTCGGGGAAAAACTCGGCCGCTTTCTCTCGCAGCTTGCGCCCCGACGAGTCGATTCGCTCAACATTAACTACAGCGGAAAAGTAAATGAAGTCGATACCACCGCCATCACTCGCGCCGTGCTTAAAGGCTTTTTGCAGACTGCCGGTGGGAGCGAAGTAAATGAAGTAAACGCGCTCGCATTCGCAGAAAGTCTGGGACTGAAAATCACCGAGACACGGTTGAGCGCGCCCGGCGATTATTCCGACATGCTTGAACTTTCGGCCAGCGCCGAAGGAAAGGACATCTCAGTCGGCGGCGCATTTTTCGGAATTACTCCACGAATCGTTAGCATCAACGCCCGTCCGGTGGAAGC
>Ga0209156_10003409_pt1 | contig 11978 bp, 10 predicted proteins | sample GraSoiAngelo_124_FD_185881 | JGI IMG/M metagenome (GOLD analysis project Ga0209156, IMG submission 185881) | Grasslands soil microbial communities from the Angelo Coastal Reserve, California, USA - 14_0927_05_20cm (SPAdes) (version 2) | ecosystem: Environmental > Terrestrial > Soil > Grasslands...
ATGTGCGGCGGGATCAATTCTTTCATCTTCTCGACCATGGCGCGGCCGCGCCCCTCCGCGCGGGTGCGATGCACCAGCATCGACAGCGCATCGACGGGCTCGCTGTTGACCAGAATCTGCATCTTCACGAGATCGGCCGGCTTGTAGTCGGTCAGGTGATAATCGAACGACGCGTAGCCCTTGGAGACCGATTTCAGCCGGTCGTAGAAATCGAACACCACTTCGTTAAGCGGCAGGTCGTATTTCACCATCGCACGCGAGCCGACATACGTCAGCTCCTTCTGCGCGCCGCGCCGGTCCTGGCAAAGCTTCAGCACACTGCCGAGATATTCGTCGGGCGTGAGGATGGTCGCCTCGATCCAGGGTTCTTCGATTTCGGCGATCTTGACCACGTCGGGCATGTCGACGGGATTGTGGATCTCGATCACCTGACCATCGGTCAGGTGCATCTTGTAGATCACGCTCGGCGCGGTCGCGATCAGGTTGAGATCGAACTCGCGCGATAGCCGCTCCTGGATGATCTCCAGATGCAACAGCCCGAGGAAGCCGCAGCGGAAGCCGAAGCCGAGTGCGGCCGAGGTCTCCATCTCGAACGAAAAGCTCGCATCGTTGAGGCGCAATTTGCCCATCGCAGCGCGCAACGACTCGAAGTCGTTGGCATCGACCGGGAACAGGCCGCAGAACACGACCGGAATGGCCGGCTTGAAGCCCGGCAGCATTTTTGTCACCGGCTTCCTGTCGTCGGTGATGGTGTCGCCGACGCGCGTGTCGGCGACCTCCTTGATCGCGGCGGTGATAAAGCCGATCTCGCCGGGGCCGAGTTCCTCGACCTGCTGCATCTTCGGGGTGAAGAAACCGACGCGCTCGACGTCGTAAGCCGCATTGGTGCCCATCATCCGGATGCGGTTACCCTTCTTCATCACGCCATCGACCACCCGAATGAGCACGACGACGCCGAGATAGACGTCGTACCAGCTATCGACCAGGAGTGCCTTCAAGGTCGCGTCGGGATCGCCCTGCGGCGGTGGCAGGCGCGTGACGATCGCCTCCAGCACGTCGGGAACGCCGAGGCCGGTTTTGGCTGATATCATCACTGCGTCGGACGCATCGATGCCGATCACGTCCTCGATCTGCTGCTTGACCTTGTCGGGTTCGGCTGCCGGCAGGTCGACCTTGTTGAGGACGGGCACGATCTCGTGGTTGTTGTCGAGCGCCTGGTAGACGTTGGCGAGCGTCTGCGCCTCCACGCCCTGGCTGGCATCGACCACCAGCAGGGAACCCTCACAGGCAGCCAGCGAGCGTGAAACTTCATAGGCGAAGTCGACATGGCCCGGCGTGTCCATCAGGTTGAAGACGTAATCCTTGCCGTCCTTGGCGTGATAATTGAGCCGGACGGTCTGCGCCTTGATGGTGATGCCGCGCTCGCGCTCGATATCCATGGAATCGAGCACTTGTTCCTTGCCCGCCATTTCGCGATCCGTAAGCCCGCCGGTGATCTGGATCAGCCGGTCGGCCAACGTCGATTTGCCATGGTCGATATGGGCGACGATGGCGAAGTTTCGGATGTTGGAAATAGGGGCAGTCGTCATGGGCGCGGGATAGCATTCACGCTTTGGCGCGGCAACCATATTGCCGCGTTTTAGCGGGGTTTGTTCACGCCAAGCTGATTCCACTTGTGTCAAAAACGCGCTACGCACTTCTGCCATGTCGACTGCATCATTATTGCCCGAGACTTCGCGTAAGCGCCGACGCTTAAGCGTCCGGCGGCTGGCGGCGTGGCTGGTCGCGCGCGCCACCAGTCCCAAGTCCGGCCTTTGGCTCGTGGTCAGCTTCGCGCTCGTGCATGGCCTGCTCTGGACCTTGATCCTGATCGATCTAAAAGCGGCGCAGGATGTCCATATGGACGTCGCGGAGGCGTTTGCCTGGGGACAGAAATTCCAGCTCGGTTACGGCAAGCATCCGCCGCTGGCCGGCTGGATCGCGGGATTGTGGTTCTATTTCTTTCCGGTCAAGGATTGGGCGACCTACGCGCTGGCGATGACGACGCTCGGCATCGGGATAGTGATTTGCTGGTTCATTGCGCTGCGCGTGGTCGATCGCCGCCGCGCGTTCCTTGTCGTGGTGATGCTCGCGCTCTACCCGATCTTCAATTTCAAGGGCTTTAAGTACAACCCTGATCTGTTGCAGCTCGTCACCTTGCCGCTTGTCGTACTGGCCTATCTGCACGCGTTTGAGAAACGCACATGGCGATCCGGCATATGGCTGGGGCTCGCCGGCGCGCTCGCTCTGATGACGAAATATTGGGTGCTGACCATGATCGGCGCCATTGGCCTTGCGGCGCTGATTCACCCCCAGCGACTAGAATTCCTGCGCTCGCCGGCGCCGTGGGTTGCGATCGCGACACTTGCGGTCGCGATGATCCCGCATCTGATCTGGCTGAAGCAAGTCGACTTCGTGCCGCTGACTTATGCCGGCGACGTCTATGGCCTGTCGAGCCGCGCGCAAAGCGCCCAGCTTGTGCTCGGCTATGTCGGGCACAATCTGGCGCTGCTGGCGGTGCCAGTGGCGCTCGCGGCGCTGGCGCTATCGTTCCCTCGACCGCGACTTTCGCGAATATGGTCGCCCGGCGCCAATCCGGGCGTGAACGTCTCGCATGCTCTCAACATCTGGATCATCCAGATCATTGTCGCGATCGGCCCCCCGCTCGGTGGCTTGATCTTCACGATCTACATGAAAACCGATTGGGGAATTTCGCTGTTCTTCCTCACGCCGCTGGCGCTGGTCGCAATGCCCCGCTTGCGCATTCACGAACGCGCACTGTTTCGCATCACCCTGATCTGGCTCGTGCTCACGCTCGCGACGTTGGCCGCTGCACCCGCCATCGCCGAGCGCGAGATGGAGGATAATCCCAACGCTGCCAACAGCTATGGGGCGCGCTCGCAACTCGCCCGCGAGCTCACGCAAGCGTGGCGCGAACGGTTTGGTTCGCGCTGGGCGGTAGTCGCCGGCACGACGGAAGTCGGCGAGCCCATGACGTTCTACAGCCCCGATCATCCGGCGCCGTTCACGCCGGGCGAACTCTGGTCGTCGGGGTTGACTTCGCTTGATGAAGCCCAGCGGCTCGGCTTCATCGGCATCTGCGATACCACCGATGGGCGGTTGCCCGCTTGCGAAGCCTGGATGGCACAGCATGCCAAAGGTGCCGAGCAATTGGTGATGACCACGCAGCGCTTTTACCGCGGGCATCCGGGGCCGGCGATCAATTGGAAAATCTATATTGCCCCGCCCGCGAAATAGGCGGTCGGCAGCCTAGCTGAACAGGAATTGCAAAGGGCGCGCACATGGATCTCGATCTGACAGGAAAGCTCGCACTGATTAGCGGTTCGACGCGGGGTCTCGGGTTCGCATCGGCCGCGGGGCTCGCCCAAATGGGCGCGGAAGTCATCATCAACGGGCGAGGCGATGCCGCCGTCACGGAAGCCATGGCGAAGATCAGGCAATCTTCGCCTTCGGCCAAATTGCATGGAGCCGTTTTCGATCTCGCCAGCGCCGAAGGCTGCGCCGCTCTCGTGGCGGAGTTTCCCGAGGTCGATATCCTCGTCAACAATCTCGGATTCTACGAGCCGAAAGCCTTCTTCGATATCGAGGACGGCGACTGGATGAGAATGTTCGAAGTCAACGTGATGAGCGCCGTGCGTCTGACGCGGCATTATCTGAAGCGGATGCTGGACCACAAGCAATGGGGCCGCGTCGTGTTCGTCTCGAGCGAATCCGGCATCTATGTTCCCAAGGAGATGGTGCATTACGGCTTCTCGAAAGCCGCACTGCTCTACATCGCCCGCGGCGCCGCCGAGCAGACCAAGTCGACCGGCATCACCGTGAATTCGGTGCTGCCGGGCCCGACCTGGGTCGAGCTGACGTCGACCCGGCTTTCGTCCCGCGCCGAGGCCATGGGAACGAGCGTCGATGATCTCGTGGCGCGCACGTTCAGCGAACGCCGGCCGGGGTCGCTGTTGCAGCGTTACGCGAAGCCCGAGGAGATCGCCAACCTGATCTGCTATCTCTGTTCCAAGGCCTCGAGCGCCACCAACGGCGCGGCCTTGCGCGCCGATGGCGGCATCGTCACCAATCCGTTTTGAAGCTATCTCCGTCATCCCTGCGTTGCGCAGCGATGACGGAGATAGCTCGTGCGGACTACATGCTCTCTTCGTTGAATTTGCTTTCGACGAGTTCGCCGATGGCTTTGACCGCGGCCTCGGCTTCAGGGCCGATCGCGGAGACCACGATCGTGGTCCCGGGCGCTGCCGACAGCATCATCAGTCCCATGATCGAGGTGCCGCCGACGGTCTCGCCGCCGCGCGTCACCCAGACTTCGGCATTGAAGCGCTCGACGGTCTGGACGAATTTAGCGGAGGCGCGCGCGTGCAGTCCGCGTTTGTTGATGATGAGAAGCTCGCGGGAGATGGCGCCTGCCGGCACGCGCGGCCCGGGAATATTTTCGGGCGCCGGGACGTCGTCGTTCATTTGCCGGCGAGCACCCGGCTGGCGATGGTGACGTATTTGCGGCCGGCTTCCTGGGCCAGGGCGATGGCGTCGGGCAGCGAGCGCTCCTCGCGGACCTTGGCGAGCTTGACCAGCATGGGAAGATTGATGCCTGCGAGCACTTCGACTTTGGGGCGGCTCATGCAGGAGATCGCGAGGTTGGAAGGCGTGCCGCCGAACATGTCGGTCAGGATGGCGACGCCGTCGCCGGAATCGACGCGGTTAACCGCTTCGATAATGTCACTTCGACACAAATCGGAATCGTCCTCGGCACCGATCGTGACCGCTTCGATTTGTTTTTGAGGACCCATGACATGTTCGAGCGCTGCCCGGAACTCGTCGGCAAGGCGCCCATGGGTCACCAGTACTAGGCCAATCATCGGAAACTCCTCGCGGGTGCTTTTTGGTGCACCGCACGAACGCGCCACTTTGACCATCCAGAGCCCCTGCGCAAGAGGGGATGTTTGCGGATCTCCCTTGATCGGATGGGAAGTGGGGGAGCTGCGACGGTCTATTCGGTCGCGATAGTGGGCCTGATATGGTTACCAATCCCCTTCATACAATCGGCGGAATGGTTAACGGAAGATGAACTTTCGGTTGTCGTCAGCACAGCAACAACCAGTGGCAACGGCGGATAGCCCTCTCCCACGGGGATTCTCGGTATCAAAACACCGAAAATGTCCGTGATAAGCGCTTCCGGTGATGGCAGTCGCTCGGCATCGGCCGCCGCGAGATCGACCACGAGACCGACCACAGCTTCCTCGGCAAACTCGCAACGGCGAATGCCGAGCCCGCGGATCTCGATCAGGCCGGCCAATTCCGGCGCGGTGCGCACGCGCAATTGTCCTCCACCTGTGTCCAGATGGACACGGTCGTCGCCGACCAAAATGGCCGGCGCGATCTGCCCGGAACGGCCGCTGGTGATGAGATCGAAGGCAAGGCGCGACTTGCCCGAGCCTGACGGCCCGCGGATCAGGACGCCGCGATTTCCGATCCTGACCGCGGACGCGTGGATGCTCGCACCAGCGGCGTCCGTCATGGCGCCGGCAGCCTGACCACGAAGCGGGCACCAGCAATCGTCGCCTCGCCATCGGACCCGACCGCGCCGGCGCGGTTCTCGGCCCAAATGCGACCGCCATGCGCCTCCATGATCTGTTTCGAGATCGACAGGCCGAGCCCTGAATTCTGTCCAAAACCCTGATGCGGACGGTCGGTGTAGAAGCGCTCGAACACCCGCTCCAATGCGTCCGGGCGAATCCCGGGTCCATCGTCGTCGACGATGATTTCGATGTCGGAACGCGCCCGCCGGCAGGTGATGCGCACCTTGCCGCCGGCGTTGGAGAATGACTGCGCGTTGGACAACAGGTTGGAGATCACCTGTCCGAGCCGCGAATCGTGCCCCGGCACCGAGAAGGTGTCGGCCGGGCCTCTGCCTTCGAAGCGGGCTTCGACGGTGACGTCATGGCCGAGCCGGGTTTCGTTGGCGACCGAGACCAGCGTCGTCAGCAGCCGGCGCAAATCGACCGGCTCCATGTCCTGGCGCTGCAACTCGGCATCGAGCCGGCTGGCATCGGAAATATCCGAGATCAGCCGGTCGAGCCGCTTGACGTCGTGTTCGATGACCGCGAGTAGCCGCGCGCGGCTGTTCTCGTTGCGCGCCAACGGCAGCGTCTCGACCGCCGAGCGCAGCGACGTCAGCGGGTTCTTCAATTCATGAGCGACATCGGCGGCGAACATCTCGATCGCCTCGATACGGTTATAGAGCGCGTCCGTCATGTCGCGCAGTGCGCCGGAGAGATGGCCGATCTCGTCGCGGCGGCGGGTGAAGTCGGGAATTTCGACACGGGTCTTGATGCGGCGGCGGACGTGATCGGCGCTGTCGGCGAGCCGGCGCACGGGTCCTGCAATGGTGCTCGCAAGCAGCAGCGACAGCAGGATCATGACGGCGGAAGCGACGCCGCCGACTTTCAGGATCGCAAGCCGTTCGGCGGTCACCATCTGGTCGATATCGTCGCCCTGCGTCGAGAGCATCAAGGCGCCGTGAATCGTTCGAGACCGCAACACCGGGACGGCGACCGAGACGATCACCTCGCCGCGCAAGTTGACCCGCACCATGCTGCGCTTCTGGCCTTTGAGCGCGTCCGCAACTTCCTCGTAGCCCTTGCCGTTTTCCGGGCCGAGTTCGCGGTAGAGCGGGAGGTCGCCGCGGTTGAGCCAGGTGCGGACCGCGATCATCGCGCGCTCGGCGATGTTCGGCTTCTCCGAAGACGGCGGCGGCAGGTCGAAGCGCAGCACATTTTCGAGATTGCGGCTGTCGAGGATCTGCCCGCCGCCGGGATCGTAGATCCGGGCACGGGTCTTGGTCGGCGAGATCAGCGTGCGCAGAACCGGCGCGACGCGCTCTGGATTGATCGGAAAATCGAGCCCGGACTGTTCGTCCGGCGCGCCATAGCTCTCGCCGGGCTTGAGGTCGAGCAGCCGGTCGGGATCGATGGTGATGGCGTTGGTCTGGACGGTCGCGGAAGCTGCGATCGCGCCGGCAATGATCTCGCCTTGCACCAACAGGCTCTGCGCCCGCGCATCGATCAGGCCGGCGCGGAATTGCGAGAGATAGAGCACGCTCGCCACCAGCGCGAGGAGCCCTGCGATGTTGAGCGAAACGATGCGGCGGGTGAGGCTGGAGAAGCTGAGCGTGAATAGGAATTGCCCGGCGCGGCTCAGCCAGCGCAGCGGTCCCTGCCAACGCTGCGCCGGCGGACTTTCGGCGGCGGTATTGTCCAGCGCGAGCGACGACGAAGCGCCGTCGGCATGCACGCTCTGATCAGGCTGCGTTCGATCTAGCAATGGCTAGTGCCCACGTAGTCTTGCGATCCGTAGTCTTGCGATGCGTCGTTTTGCGATGCTCGTTGCCCTCACAGCCTACCCCAGGCGGACCGTGGCGTCAGTCCGCAAGGCGCGCATGGCGCCTTGAAATCAAGCCTCCTTGAAGCGGTAGCCCACGCCGTAAAGGGTCTCGATCATTTCAAAATCGTCGTCCACCACCTTGAACTTCTTGCGCAGCCGCTTGATGTGGCTGTCGATGGTGCGGTCGTCGACATAGACTTGGTCGTCATAGGCCGCGTCCATCAATGCATTGCGGCTTTTCACCACGCCGGGGCGCGTCGCCAAGGCCTGCAGAATCAGGAATTCGGTCACCGTCAGCGTCACCGGCTCGTTCTTCCAGGTGCAGGTGTGCCGTTCCGGATCCATCCGTAACAGCCCGCGGTCCAGCGCCTTGGCGTCGTTCTCCTTCGGCACCGCGGTCGGATCCTTTGGCTGCGAGCGGCGCAGCACCGCCTTGACGCGCTCGACCAGCAGCCGCTGCGAGAACGGCTTGCGGATGAAATCGTCGGCGCCCATCTTCAGGCCAAACAATTCATCGATCTCTTCGTCTTTGGAGGTGAGAAAGATCACCGGCAGATCGGACTTCTGGCGCAACCGCCGCAGCGTCTCCATGCCGTCCATGCGCGGCATCTTGATGTCGAGGATCGCAAGATCCGGCTGGCTGGTGCGGAAGCCGTCAAGCGCGGAGGCACCATCCGTGTAGGTCATGATGCGGTAGCCTTCAGCTTCCAGCGCGATCGAAACGGAGGTGAGAATGTTGCGGTCGTCATCGACCAGGGCGATTGTGGGCATGAGCCTGCTTTCAGATAGACAGTGGCTGAAACGGCGAGCAATCCAGCGATGCGCCGCATAAATGGGCTTCGAACACGGTCAACGAGCAATGCAAGCTGGGCTGAAGTGTGACCGAGTTCCGCAAAAACGCCTCGCTCGGCGATGCGTCCCAACTCTTGTGAACGTCCGTTTACCCGAAAAATGGCCCGCATTGCAATAGGATAACTAGGTAAAATCGATGCAAACGACCGCCGATTTCGACCCTCAGAACCTGGCTAAATCGCTGTTGCGGCGACGCCGGCAGGGTGCACTGGCAACCCTGATGGCTGGCATTGGCGACCCCTATTGCTCGTTGGTCAATGTCGCAAGCCACCCCGACGGCTCGCCGATTCTGCTGATTTCGCGGCTTGCGCTGCATACCAGGAACGTGCTGGCCGATCCCAGGGTCTCGCTGATGCTGGACGAACGGGCGGCGGGCGATCCGCTCGAGGGCGCGCGCATCATGCTGGCGGGCCGGGCGGAAGGGGCCGGCACCGATGAGCTCGACAACCTGCGCCGCCGCTATCTCAACGCTCATCCCTCCGCGCAAGCTTTTGCAAATTTCAAGGACTTTTCCTTCTTCCGAATCCGCCCTTCGGGCGCGCATCTAGTGGCCGGCTTCGGCCGGATCGTGGACCTCAGGCCTGACCAATTCCTGACCGACATCGCCGATGCCACAGCGTTGCTTGAGGCCGAGCAGGGCGCAATCGAGCACATGAATGCCGACCACCGCGAGGCCATGAACCTCTACGCGACCAGATTGCTCGGTGCAGAGGGCGCCGATTGGCGCTGCACCGGCTGCGATCCCGAAGGCATCGACCTGCAGGCGGGCGACACGGCATTGCGACTCAATTTTCCCGAAAAGGTGACCGCGCCGGGTGAGCTGCGCAAGATGCTGGTCGCTCTTGCCAACGAAGCGCGCGCTAACTGATCCGCTCTACGCGCTTGGCGGAATGTCGCCGTCAGTCGCAGGGTTCGGCAAAAACGACACGTCCATGCTGTAGCGCTTGGAGTCGATGGACACCCTGATGCGCTTCCACGTGATGAAGGGCGCGGGGTCGAACCACAGGTTCTCGCTTTCAAACAGATGCAACTCGTTGCGCGCGGGATCGAGCCAACGTGAGACGATGCGCCAGGGCGAACGACCGTTCACCTGAAAACTCCCATTGAGCTCGACATCCTGAAATTCGGTTTCGGGACATGTGCCATGAAGCTTGTGGTCATGGGCCTGGCGTGCCGGCGCGCGAGCGCTGTTGGTGTCGCACTGGGCGGTCGATTCAGCAGCCGCGACCAGGCTGACGATTTCCGCGAATCCAAAAATGGGACGGGCCGAGGCGTTACGGCAAGCGATGCCTGGCTATCTCATCGACGCCTCATCTCCCGCAAATGCCTATCCGCCTCTGTGGGGGCCGTTTGCCCTGATCGGCGAGGCCCGCTAGGCCGCCAGTTGTGCGTCGCAATAGAGAAAAAAGCCCCTCGAGATCACGGCGGATTGTCGCACAAGCCCAAGTCCAACGCATATGCCTCGCGCTGCGGCAAGTCATTGAAGGAAATTAGAGACCTGCCTTCGAATAAACCAAAACCGAAGGGATCGGCTTGGCAAGCCGCGCGTTCATGAGTATTAGGTCGCGGAACCGGGCCCACAGGGCTATATTGACGGTCACCGCGACCAAGGCGCGTCGAGCGGCTTTCGCGCTAGAGAAATGCGGGTTCGAGGAGGTTCTTCGTGCAAGAGACGGGCGTGCATAACGGTGCCTTCGGCGCCGACAAATCCGGCTTCAAAAAACTCAAGGGCGTAAACTGGAATTTCGGCGCGCCGCAGCTCTACGAGCACTCGCTGCGCGCGGGTGAAGCCGTGGTGTCTTCGGATGGTGCGTTGTGCGCGGACACCGGCGTGTTCACCGGCCGCAGCCCAAAGGACAAGTTCACCGTTCGCGACGCCTTGACCGACAAGACCATGTGGTGGGCCGGCAATCAGTCGATCACCTCGGAGCAGTTCGAAGCGCTGCACCAGGATTTCCTCAAGCATGCCGAAGGCATGACGCTGTTCGCGCAGGATCTTTATGGCGGCGCCGATCCCACCTTCCGCATCAAGACCCGCATCTTCACCGAGCTTGCCTGGCATTCCCTCTTCATCCGCACCTTGCTGATCCGCCCCGATGCGTCCGAACTCGCGAGCTTCGTGCCCGAGCTGACCATGATCGATCTGCCGAGCTTCCGCGCCGATCCCAAACGCCACGGCGTGCGTTCCGAGAACGTGGTCGCGATCGATTTCGCGCGCAAGATCGTGCTGATCGGCGGGTCTCACTACGCCGGCGAGATGAAGAAGAGCGTGTTCACCACATTGAATTATTATCTGCCCGAGCGCGGCGTGATGCCGATGCACTGCTCGGCCAATGTCGGCCCCGACGGCGACACCGCGATCTTCTTCGGCCTGTCCGGGACCGGCAAGACCACGCTTTCCGCCGACCCGAAGCGCACGCTGATCGGCGATGACGAGCACGGCTGGGGCTCGGACGGCCTCTTCAACTTCGAAGGCGGCTGCTACGCCAAATGCATCAAGCTATCGCAAGAGGCCGAGCCCGAAATCTACGCCGCCAGCAAGCGGTTTGGCGCGGTGCTGGAAAACGTCATGCTCGACCCCAACACCCGTGAGCCGGACTTCGACGACGGCGGGAAGACCGAAAACACCCGTTCGGCCTATCCGCTTGAATTCATCCCGAACGCTTCGCGCAGCGGTCGCGCGCCGCATCCGAAGAACGTCGTGATGCTGGCGGCCGACGCCTTCGGCGTGATGCCGCCGATCGCAAAACTGTCGCCGGCGCAGGCGATGTACCACTTCCTGTCCGGCTATACCGCGAAGGTTGCGGGCACCGAGCGCGGCCTCGGCAAGGAGCCGCAGCCGGAATTCTCGACCTGTTTCGGCTCGCCGTTCCTGCCGCGCGATCCGTCGGTGTACGGCAACATGCTGCGCGATTTGATCGCCAAGCACGACGTCGATTGCTGGCTGGTCAACACCGGCTGGACCGGGGGCAAATACGGCAGCGGCCGCCGCATGCCGATCAAAGCGACGCGGGCACTGTTGACCGCGGCGCTGAACGGCTCGCTGCGCAACGCCAGTTTCCGCACCGACAGATATTTCGGCTTCGCGGTCCCGACTTCGCTGCCCGGCGTCGAGCCGCACATCCTCGACCCGGTGAAGACCTGGGCCGACAAGACGGAGTTCGACAAGACCGCGCGGGCGCTGGTTGCGATGTTCCAGAAGAACTTTGCCAGGTTCGAAGCCCAGGTCGACGCCGATGTCCGCGCCGCCGCCCCGGAAGTGAAGCTCGCGGCGGAGTGATCTGCTGTTTTCTCACGCCTTGAAATACGCGATCTGGGTCGTGGTCGCGAGCAGGCGACCTTGCGGCGACCAGAGCTCACCGGACTGGTCACCGTAGCTCTTGTGAAAAATCCTGGCGTCGGCGACGGCGAGCACGCGGGTGATGTCTTCTTTCGCCAAATCGTCCGCGTCGGCGTGGAAATAGGTCGTGAGCGACACCGTGCCGAACGGCACCAGCTCGCGTTTGACATGGAAAATGCGCGCGAAGAACGCGTCCGACATCGCCATCAGCGATAGCGCGTCTATCTTGCGGGGAATGCGGTCGCCGATCCAGAGCTTGGAGTAGGCGTTTGCCGGTGCGGCGTTGGACCCGCTAGCCACTTTCGGTTCGCCTTCAACAAACCGAAAATCATATTGCTTG
>Ga0209156_10003410_pt1 | contig 11977 bp, 13 predicted proteins | sample GraSoiAngelo_124_FD_185881 | JGI IMG/M metagenome (GOLD analysis project Ga0209156, IMG submission 185881) | Grasslands soil microbial communities from the Angelo Coastal Reserve, California, USA - 14_0927_05_20cm (SPAdes) (version 2) | ecosystem: Environmental > Terrestrial > Soil > Grasslands...
TCGCCGAGCCGGGCGACGTGGTGCTCCTGTCGCCGGCGTGCGCCTCGTTCGACATGTTCGACAACTTCGAGCACCGCGGCGACGTCTTTCGGAAGCTCGTGGAGCGGCTGGACTGATGCCGCGCAAGCTCGCGCCCGACGCGTGGCTCTTCGGCGTGGCCGTCGTGCTGCTCTCGATCGGCGTGGTCATGGTCTACTCCGCGAGCGCGATCGTCGCGGCCGACCGCTTCGGCGACCCGTACTTCTTCCTGAAGAAGCAGCTCTTCTGGGCGCTCCTCGGTGCGGGGTGCCTCTGGCTCATGCTGCGCCTCGACTACCGGCGGCTCGAGGGCTGGGTGCTGCCGCTCCTGATCGCGGCCGGGGCGTTGCTGATCCTCGTGCTGATCCCGCCGATAGGCCAGGCGATCAACGGCACGCGCCGCTGGATCCGGCTCGGCCCGGTGTCGTTCCAGCCGGCGGAGCTCGCGAAGCTCGCGCTGGTCGGCTACCTGGCCGCGTTCCTCGCGAAGCGGCGCGACGCGCTCGGCGGCCTCCGGCAGGGCTTGCTCACGCCCCTCGCCGTGGCGGGCGCGCTGGCGGCGCTCGTCCTGGCGCAGCCCGATCTGGGCAATTGCCTGACCCTGCTCGTGCTCACGTTCTCGCTCTTGTTCCTGGCGGGCGTGCGCCCCCTGCACCTGGCCCTGGTCCTCGCCCCGGCGGTGCCGCTCCTGGCGCTCGTGATCTGGGCGGCGCCCTACCGGCTCCGGCGGATCACGGCGTTCATGGACCCGTGGGCCGACCCGCGCGGCAGCGGGTTCCAGATCATCCAGTCCTGGCTGGCGCTCGGCAACGGCGGCCTCCTCGGGCAGGGCATCGGCGGCTCGACGCAGAAGCTCTTCTACCTGCCGGAGTCGCACACCGATTTCATCTTCGCGATCATCGGGGAGGAGCTCGGCTTCGTCGGGGCCGCGGCGGTCGTGGGCCTCTTTACCGTGCTCGTCTGGCGGGGGCTCCGCGTCGGGCTCCGGGCGCCCGACCCGTTCGGCGCGTACCTGGCGCTCGGGATCACGGTGCTCATCGCGACCCAGACGCTCGTGAACCTCGGGGTCGTGACCGGCATGCTGCCGACGAAGGGGCTGCCGCTGCCCTTCATCTCCTTCGGCGGCTCGGCCCTGCTCGTCACGATGCTCGCGACCGGAGTGCTGCTGAACATCTCCCAGCAGGCCGATGTTTAAGCGCTACCAGCAGATCCATTTCGTGGGGATCGGGGGCGTCGGCATGTCCGGCATCGCCGAGATCCTGTTGAACCTCGGGTACCGGGTGACCGGCTCCGACCAGCGACGGAACGAGACCGTCGAGCGGCTCGAGCAGCTCGGGGCGAAGGTCTACGTCGGGCACGACGCGTCGCACCTGGAAGGCGCGCACGTGGTCGTCTACTCCTCGGCCGTCGCGCGCGAGAACGTCGAGGTGCAGGTGGCGCGCCAGCGCGCGATCCCGACGATCCCGCGCGCGGAGATGCTCGCGGAGCTGATGCGTCTCAAGTACGGCATCGCCATCGCCGGCACCCACGGCAAGACCACGACCACGTCGCTCGTCGGCGTCGTCCTCGCCGAGGGGCGCTACGACCCGACGATCGTCGTCGGCGGGCGCGTCACGAACCTCGGCTCCAACGCGCGGCTCGGCCAGGGGGAGTACCTCGTGGCCGAGGCCGACGAGTCCGACGGCTCGTTCCTCAAGCTCGCGCCGACGATCGCGGTCGTGACGACCATCGACGCCGAGCACCTCGACTACTACGGCTCGCTCGAGGCGATCCGCGAGGCCTTCGTGGCCTTCGTCAACAAGGTGCCGTTCTACGGATCCGCGGTCCTCTGCCTCGACCAGCCCAACATCCAGATGCTCATGCCCCGACTCGAGAAGCGCATCATCACCTACGGCCTCGAGTCGGGCGCCGACCTCGTCGCGCGCCGCCTGCACCTCTCGGGGATGACGAGCCGCTTCGAGGTCTTCCAGCGAGGGAGCCTGCTCGGCGAGTGCACGCTGCAGATCCCCGGCCGCCACAACGTGCTCAACGCCCTCGCCGCGCTCGGCGTGGGCCTCGACCTCGAGATCCCGTTCGTGACGATCCAGAAGGCGCTCGCCGGCTTCACCGGCGTCCAGCGCCGTTTCCAGATCCGCGGCCGCGCGTGCGGCGTGACCGTGGTGGACGACTACGGCCACCATCCCGCCGAGATCCGGGCGACCCTGGCCGCCGCCAAGGCCGGGTTCGAGTGCCGGGTCGTGACGGTGTTCCAGCCGCACCGCTACACGCGGACCCAGCATCTCCGACAGGAGTTCCTCACGGCCTTCAACCAGACGGACGTGCTGATCGTGATGGACATCTATCCCGCGGGCGAGGCCCCGATCCCCGGCGTCACCGGCGAAGACCTCGCCGAGGGGATCCGCGCCCACGGGCACAGGAACGTCATCTACCTCGGCAGCGACCGGACGCGCGTGCTCGAGCACCTGACCGAGATCACGCGACCGGGCGACCTCGTGCTGACGCTCGGCGCCGGCGACGTGAGCCAGCTCGGTCCGGAGCTGCTGAAACGTATCGATGCCGACTCTCGCGGCGGGAGGGCGTAATGCTAGGAGAGATCCGGGGGGAAGTCCGGTTCAAGGAGCCCCTGAGCTTCCATACCTCGCTGCGCATCGGCGGCCCCGCCGACATCTTCGTGGTCCCGCAGGACGTGGACGACATCCGACACGCCCTGCTCTTCGCCGACCGCGAGCAGCTGCCCGTGGCGGTGATCGGCGGCGGCAACAACCTGCTCGTGAAGGACCGCGGCGTCCGCGGCGTCGTGCTGCGCCTCGAGGGCTGCCTGGGGCGCGCCGAGTTCCACGGTGAGGAGGCGCTCGCGGGCGCCGGCGTGAGCCTCTCGGCGCTCATCCGCGAGGCGGCGGCGGCGAACCTCGGCGGCATCGAATGCCTGGTCGGGATCCCGGCCACGGTCGGCGGCGCGCTCGCCATGAACGCGGGCACGCCGGACGGCTGGATCGGCGACTTCGTGAGCGCGGTGTACTTTCTGCACCCGGACGGCTCGCTCGGCGAGTTCAAGCCCGCCACCGGCACGTTCACCTTCAGCACCTTCCATCCGCCGGCGGGCTCGGTGCTGATCGGCTGCCGGCTCCGCCTCACGCGCCGGCCGCTCGGTGAGATCCAGAAAGACATCAAGGTACGCCTGAAGCAGAAGAAGGCGACCCAGCCGCTCGCGCTCGCGTCGGCCGGCTGCGTCTGGAAGAACCCGCAGGGCGAGGTCGCGGCCCGGCTCATCGAGAAGAGCGGGCTCAAGGGCAAGCGGATCAACGGCGCGGAGATCTCGTCCAAGCACGCCAACTTCATCGTGAACCGGGGCGGCGCGACGGCGGGCGACATCGTGGCGCTGATGGATCTCACGCGGGAGCGCGTGCAGGCCCACTTCGGCCTGACGCTCGAGCCCGAGATCCGGAGCATCGGGGAATAGGATGCCGAGCGGCCTCGTCTCGCCGAGAGCCCGCCCCGCGACGCTGCGCGACCTCGGGGAGCGCTCGACGTTCGTCGCCGGCCAGCGGATCGGCCGCGGGTCGCGTCGGCGGCGCCGACTGCGCCGGGTCGTCAGGGTCCTGCCCGTCGCCGCGCTGGTCGTCCTGCTCGCCGCCGGCGCGGCGCTCGGCACCCGCTGGCTCCTGACGACGCCGCGGCTCGCGGTCGCGAGCGTGGAGGTGCGCGGCGCCTCGCGCCTGCCGGTCGAGCAGATCCTGGCCGCGGCCTCGATCGCGCCGGGCGCCAGCATCCTCGGCCTCGACACGCACGCCGTCGCCGGCCGCGTGACGGCGCTGCCGGAAGTCCGGCGGGCCGACGTCGTCCGCGAGTTCCCGAATCGCGTCGTGATCAGCGTCGAGGAGCGGCGGCCCTTCACGCTCGTCCACGGCAGCCGCCTCCACTGGCTCGACGAGGAGGGCCGGCTCCTCGGCCTCGCCCCGCAAGCGGTCGTCCCCGAGGTGCCCGTCGTCAGCGGGCTCTCGGAGCAGGAGCTCGCCTCGCTGCGCCGGGCGCCCGGACCGAAGGCGCAGGCGGCGATCGCGCTGATCAAGGCGCTGCTCCGGAGCGGCAGCAGCCTCACGGCCGAGATTTCCGAGATCGACATGAGCCGGAAGGACGGCCCGGTCCTCTACACGGCGGACGGCGTCGAGGTGCGCCTCGGCACCGAGGACTGGGAGGAGCGGCTGGCGCGCCTCGAGGGCGTGCTCGCCCAGGCCGTGACGGAGGACATCCGCACGGTGGACCTCCGGTTCCGCGACCAGGTGGTCCTGCGGCGGGGAGGCGCCTGGTGAGACGCGCCAAGGCGCCGGACCTCGTCGTCGGCCTCGACGTCGGCACCACGAAGATCTGCGCCATCATCGGCCAGCCGGTCCGGTCGGTCGGCCTCGACGTCGTCGGCGTCGGCAGCGCGCCCTCGCGCGGCCTCCGCCGTGGCATCGTCGTCAACATCGACTCGACCGTGGAGGCGATCCGGGCGGCCGTCGGCGAGGCCGAGCAGATGGCGGGCGTCGAGGTCTCGGGCGTCTACGCCGGCATCGCCGGCGGCCACATCCGCGGCGTCAACAGCCGCGGCGTCGTGGCCATCTCCGGCAAGGACCGCGAGGTGAGCGAGACGGACGTCGAGCGCGCCGTCGAGGCCGCGCGCGCGATCAGCCTGCCGCAGGATCGCGAGATCATCCACGTCCTGCCGCAGAATTTCATCGTGGACGACGGCGACGGGATCCGCGAGCCGATCGGCATGACGGGCGTGCGGCTCGAGGTCGAGGTGCACATCGTCACCGGCGCGGTGACGTCCGTGCAGAACGTGGTGCGTTCGGTGAATCGGGCGGGGCTGGCCGTCCACGACATCGTGCTCGAGCCCCTCGCGTCCGGCGAGGCGGTTCTGTACGAGGACGAGAAGGAGCTGGGCGTGCTCGTCATCGACATCGGCGGCGGGACGACCGATGTCGCGCTCTATCGGAACGGCGCCGTCTGGCACACGGCGATCCTGCCGCTCGGCGGCGACCACATCACCAACGACATCGCGATCGGTCTGCGCACCCCGATGGCGGACGCCGAGGAGATGAAGAAGCGCTACGGCTGCGCGGTCACGGCCCTCGTGCCCGCCGAGGAGACGGTCGACGTGCCCTCGGTCGGCGGCCGGAAGCCCCGGCAGCTCTCCCGCCAGGTGCTCTCGGAGATCATCCAGCCACGCGCGGAGGAGATCCTCACGCTCGTGGCGCGCGAGCTCGCCCGCGCCGGCTTCCAGGACGCGTCGACGGCCGGCGTCGTCGTCACCGGCGGGACCTCGATCCTGGAGGGCGTGCCGGAGCTCGCCGAGGGCGTGTTCGACCAGCCCGTGCGCCGCGGCGTGCCGCTCGGCGTAAGCGGGCTCGTCGACGTGATCCGGAGCCCGGTGTACGCGACGGCGGTCGGGCTCGCCCTCCAGGGACTGCGCGCCCGCCCGCAGGGCGTCGCCGCGCACACGGTCGACGGCGGCAACCCGCTCGCGCGACTGGCGCGCGGGCTCACCGGGATCTTGAATGACATCCTCTAGACGGCGTCGAGGCGGAGTCCAACCAGCACTGTTTCCGAGCGAGGTGGCTCGGGCGCGCCGGCGGGGCAGGCGGCCCCGCCGCAAACACTCACAGGAGGACCCCATGGAACGAGATCGTGGACGGCGCCCGCTCTTCGAGCTCGACGAGGTGCCGCAGGCGGCGAAGATCAAGGTCATCGGCCTCGGCGGCGGCGGGGGCAACGCCGTGAGCCGGATGATGGCGGCGCACTTCACCGGCGTCGAGTTCATCGTGGCGAACACCGACGTGCAGGCGCTCCACGCCTCGCCCGCGCCCGTGCGGCTCCAGCTCGGCGCCAAGCTGACGAAGGGGCTCGGCGCCGGCTCGAACCCGGAGATCGGCCGCGAGGCGGCGCAGGAGGATCCGGAGCAGATCACGCGCCTGCTCAGCGGCGCGGACATGGTCTTCATCACGGCGGGCCTCGGCGGCGGCACCGGAACCGGCGCCGCGCCCGTCGTCGCGTCGCTGGCGAAGGACCTGGGAATCCTCACCGTCGCCGTCGTCACCAAGCCGTTCACGTTCGAGGGCCGGCGGCGCGCCCAGCAGGCGGACGCCGGCCTCGAGGCGCTCCGCTGCGTCGTGGACACGCTCATCACGATTCCGAACCAGCGCCTGCTGGCCGTCGTGGACCGCGGTACGCCGCTCATCGACGCCTTCCGCGTCGCCGACTCGGTGCTCCAGCAGGCGGTGCAGGGCATCTCCGACCTGATCCTCGTCCCCGGGCTCGTCAACCTCGACTTCGCCGACGTGCGCACGATCATGTCGAGCATGGGACTCGCGATGATGGGCACGGGCACGGGCAAGGGCGAGCACCGCGCGCTCGACGCCGCACAGAAGGCGGTCGCCAGTCCGTTGCTGGACGACACGTCCATCCAGGGCGCGCGCGGCATCCTCATCAACTTCACGGGCGGCTCCGACCTCTCGATCCACGAGGTCGAGGAGGCGGCGCGCATCGTCCAGGAGGCCGCGCACGAGGACGCGAACATCATCTTCGGCGCGGTCATCGATCCGAACATGGGCGACGAGGTCCGGATGACCGTGATCGCGACCGGCTTCTCGGAGAAGAAGGAGGCGCAGAGCAGCAACGGCAAGGTGCTGGACCTGCCGCGCGTGCCGCGCTCGAGCCCGGCCCCGGGGGTCGGGGCAGGGGTGGGCGTCGGCGCGGGGGCGGGGAGCTGGCGGCGGCGCGCGGGCGAGATGCGCGCCGAGGGCGAGGGTGCGCTCGGCGACGCCGACCTGGAAGTCCCCGCGTTCCTCCGCCGCCAGGCCGATTAGCGCGGGTGGCGCCGGGCTGGGTCAGCGGGGGCTCGGGCGTGCCTCCGGAGACCCGTGTTGTCAGGCAACGACTCGAACGCCACGCGGTTGACGTCGCCGCCGCGGGATGTGGCTAGCGTGGTCGACGGAGGCGCGTCTGGGCCCCCGTTGATCCCCCACGGCGACCCGCCCGCGTACTTCACGTTCGCCGCGCTCTCGCGTCTCGGCGTTTCCCACGCCACGACGACGCGCCACTGTCCCGGTGTCCTCTCGTTCGCCGAGCCGATCTCGCCCGCCAACCCGAGCCCGCCCTTCCGCGCCGACGCCGTCACGGCGCTCGCCCGCGCCGGTCTCGACCTGGCGCGTGTCGCCTATGCGAAGCAGGTCCATGGCGCCGCGGTCGTGCGCGTGGCCGGCGGCGGCTTTGCGGGCGTCGCCGACGGGCTCGTGACGACCGCGCGCGGCGTGCCCCTCGCCATCTTCACCGCCGACTGCCTGGCGATCGTGCTCTACGACCCGGCGGTGCCGGCGCTCGGCGCGGTCCACGTCGGCTGGCGCGGCACGGTGCAGGGCGCCGCGCAGGCGGCCGTCGTCGCGCTCGAGGCCCTCGGCGCCCGCGCCAGGCACCTCCACGCGGCCATCGCGCCCTCGATCGGTCCCTGCTGCTACGAGGTGGATGAACCGGTGATCGGACCGCTCTCCGCGGCCTACGACGGCTGGCAGGCGTGGGCGCGGCCCGTCGGACGGGACCGCTTCATGCTCGACCTGTGGGCGGCCAACGAGACGCTCCTGGCGCGCGCGGGGCTCGATCCCGGGCGCATCGAGAACCCGCGCCGCTGCACGGCGTGCACGGAGGACCTCTACTCGTACCGCAAGGGGAACCGGGGCCGGCTGGCCACGGTGGCCGCGCTGCCGTAGAATCGCCGTGCGGCCATGCAGGACATCCGTGCCAACCTCCAGCGCGTCCTCGAGCGCGTCGCGCGCGCGGCCGAGCGCGCGGGGCGACGCGCGGAGGACGTGCGGCTGATCGCCGTGTCGAAGACGGTCGAGGCGGAGCGGATCGCCCAGGCGGTCGCGGCGGGGGTGCGGGCGCTCGGCGAGAACCGCGTGCAGGAGGCGCGCGCCAAGATCGCGGAGCTCGGGCGGCCGGTGCCATGGCACCTCGTCGGCCAGCTCCAGACGAACAAGGCCAAGGAGGCCGTCGACCTCTTCGACGTGATCCACTCGCTCGACCGCCTCGACCTCGCCCGCGAGCTCGACAAGCGCGCGCGCGGCCGCGGGCGCCCCGTCGAGACGCTCGTGCAGGTGAACGTCGCGGGTGAGGGCCAGAAGGGCGGCGTGGCGCCCGACGGGCTCGGCGCGCTGCTCGACGCGGTGGCCGGGCTCGGCCACGTCCGCGTACGCGGGCTCATGGCGATCCCGCCCGAGGCGCCCGACGCGGAGGGCGCGCGCCCGTGGTTTCGCGCGCTCCGCAAGCTCGGCGAGCGGCACGGGCTCGCCGAGCTCTCGATGGGCATGAGCGGCGACTTCGAGGTGGCGATCGAGGAGGGCGCGACGCTGGTCCGCGTCGGCACGGCCGTCTTCGGGCCGCGCCCGCCGCGGCCGGGGAAGGAGCCGGGGCAGCGATGACGATCAAGGGCAAGACGGTCGGGTTCGTCGGCGCCGGGAACATGGGCGAGGCGCTCATCAAGGGCCTGCTCGCGGCGAACCGCGTGCCCGCGGAGGCGATCTTCGCGACCGACGTGCGGCAGGAGCGCCTCAAAGACCTGGACCGCCAGTACGGCATCCAGGTCGCCGCCGGCAACGGGGAGCTCGTGCGCCGCGCCGACGTCGTGATCCTCGCGGTCAAGCCCCAGATCATGGACGACGTCCTCAAGGAGATCGCCCCCGCGGTCACGCGGCGGAAGCTCCTCATCTCGATCGCGGCGGGCGTCTCGACGCCGAGGCTCCGCGCGGGGCTGGGCAAAGACGCACGGCTCATCCGCGTCATGCCCAACACGCCCGCGCTCGTCCTCGAGGGCGTCACGGCGATCGCCAAGGCGGAAGGCCTCGAGCCCGGCGACCTCGACGTCGCCGGCGAGATCTTCAGCGCGGTCGGGCGTGTGGTCGTGCTCGGGGAGGACCTGCTGGACGCCGTGACCGGACTCTCGGGCTCCGGGCCCGCCTACGTCGCCGTCGTGATCGAGTCGCTCGCCGACGGCGGCGTCAAGATGGGGCTCGACCGGGTCACGGCGATGACGCTCGCGACCCAGACGGTGCTCGGCGCCGCCAAGCTCCTCCTCGAGACCGGCCTCCACCCGGGCGCGCTCAAGGACATGGTGAGCTCCCCCGGCGGCACCACGATCGCCGGCCTCGCGGCCCTCGAGGAGGGCGGCATCCGCACGGCCTTCATCAAGGCCGTGGAGCGCGCCACGCAGCGGTCGCGCGAGCTCGGGCGAGGGCCCGGATGATAGGATGAAGACGTGTTCTTCCTGAGCAATCTGGTCCTCGCGCTGGCAAAGCTTCTGCAGCTGGTCCTCGAGGTCTATTTCTGGATCATCATCGCGCGCGCGGTCCTCTCCTGGGTGAGCCCGGATCCCTTCAACCCGGTGGTGCGTTTCCTCCACCGTGTCACGGAGCCGGTGCTCCGCCCGATCCGCTACCGCCTGCCGACCGTCGCCACGGGGCTCGACCTGTCGCCCGTGGTCGTCCTGCTCGTGATCAAGCTCGTCGAGTGGTCGGTGGTCGATTCCCTGCGCGACTTTGGCCTGAGTCTGAGATAGGGATCGGAGGTCTTGATGCGTATCAGCCCTCTGGATATCCGGCAGCAGCAGTTCACGGTGAAGCTCGTCCGGGGCTTCGACAAGCACGAGGTGGATGCCTTCCTCGACGACATCGCCGACGACTACGAGGCGGTGCTCCGGGAGAACGTGCTCCTGAAGGAACAGCTCGCGACGTTCGAGGAGCGGTCGAAGGGTCTCGGCGAACGCGAGAAGGCGCTCCAGGACGCGCTCGTCACCACGCAGCGGCTCGGCGACGAGATGAAGGCGGCGGCGCGGCGCGAGTCGGAGATCCACATGCGCGAGGCCGAGCTGCGGGGCGAGAAGCTGCTCGAGGGGGTGCGGAGCGAGGAAGGGAAGCTCCGGAGCGAGATCCATGCCCTCCGCCGCATCAAGCGCCAGCTCGTCGAGGACCTCCGCGCGACGCTCGAGCGCTACCACCGGTCGATATCGGCCGAGCTCGGGGACGACGGCGGCGAGAAGCAGCCCTGAGGGCGCGGTGCTGAGCGTCCGCGTCCAGCCGCGCGCCTCGAGCGACGCGATCCTGGGCTGGCGAGACGGGTCCCTGCGGGTGCGGGTCACCGCGCCGCCCGTCGAGGGCGAGGCGAACCTCGCCGTCGCGCGCCTCCTTGCGCGCGCCCTCCGCGTGGCGCCCTCCGCGGTCGCGGTGATCCACGGCGCACGCGCCCGCGACAAGCGCGTGCGCGTCGCCGGCCTCGATGAGGCCGAGGTGCGGAGCCGGCTCGCGTCGCTAAGATGACACCCCGGGCACCTCGCTCAGGCCACCCACGGAGCGAGCCGGCCTCGCGGACCCCGGTCCAATGACGCCCCGGGCACCTCGCTCAGGCCACCCACGGAGCGAGCCGGCCTCGCGGATCCTCCAATGACGCCCGCGGCCCGCGCGAGAGGTGGAGCGCGCCTGCGCGCGCTGGGAGGACGTCGCCGAGGCCATCCGGAGCCTCGTCGTGCGCGGCGCGCCCGCGATCGGCGTCGCCGCCGCCTACGGCGTGGCGCTCGCCGCCCGCGCGAGCCGCGCGACGACCGTCGACGCGTTGCTGGCCGACGTCGAGACGGCGAGCAAGGGGCTCGCGGCCACGCGGCCGACGGCCGTCAACCTCTTCTGGGCCCTCGAGCGCGTGCGGCGCGCCGGGCTCGCGGCGCGCGACCGCTCGCCCGACGACGTCCGCGCGCGGCTGCTCGCCGAGGCGCACGCGATCCGCGCGGAGGACCTCGCGGCGAACCAGGCGATGGGGGCCCACGGCGCCGCGCTCGTGCCCGTGCACGCGCGGATCCTCACGCACTGCAACGCCGGGGCCCTGGCCACGGCGGGGTACGGCACCGCGCTCGGCGTCATCCGCGCCGCCCACGCGCAGGGCAAGGTCGCGCGCGTCTGGGTGGACGAGACGCGCCCCGTCATGCAGGGCTCGCGGCTCACGGCCTGGGAGCTCGTGCGCGAGGGGATCCCGCATCGTCTGATCGCCGACGCGGTCGCCGGCTCGCTGATGGCGCGCGGCGAGGTGGACCTCGTCGTCACCGGCGCCGACCGCATCGCCGCGAACGGCGACACCGCGAACAAGATCGGCACCTATGCGCTCGCCGTGCTCGCCCACCACCACGCCGTGCCCTTCTACGTCGCGGCGCCGTCCTCGACGATCGACCCGGCGCTCCCCTCGGGCGAGCACATCCCGATCGAGGAGCGCGACCCCGCGGAGGTACGGCAGGTCGGCGCGCAGCAGACGGCGCCCGCCGAGTCACCGGTGTTCAACCCGGCCTTCGACGTCACGCCGGCGCGGATGATCGCCGCCATCATCACGGAGCGGGGAGTCTTCCGGCCGCCGTACGCGTTTGCCTAGCGGGACCGCGCGCCGCTACCACGACCGCACGACGCACTCGCCGGAGTCGGTGCGCACCAGCGCCCACACGCTCGACTGGGACGTCAAGCCGTTCCCGTTCAAGGTCTACACGGAGCTCCCGGCGCGCGCGCTGCCCCGCGAGCTCGACCCGGTGGCCGCCGACGCGCTCGCGGCGCCCGCGCCCGCCGGCGCGCGGACGAGCCTCGAGACGCTCGCGGCGCTCCTCTACTACTCGGCAGGCGTGACCAGGAAGAAGGCCTATCCCGGCGGCGGCGAGGTGCTCTTCCGCGCCGCGCCCTCGACCGGCGCCCTGTACCAGACCGAGGTCTACGTGGCGGCCGGCGAGGTCGAAGGGCTCGAGCCCGGCCTCTATCACTGGTGCCCCGGCGACTTCGCGCTCCGGCGCCTCCGGGGTGGTGACGTGCGCCAGGCGCTCGCCGTCGCGGCCGCCGACCCGTCGGTCGCCCGGCGCGCCGCGACGCTGCTGCTGACCGCGATCTACTGGCGCAACACCTGGAAG
>Ga0209156_10003412_pt1 | contig 11968 bp, 8 predicted proteins | sample GraSoiAngelo_124_FD_185881 | JGI IMG/M metagenome (GOLD analysis project Ga0209156, IMG submission 185881) | Grasslands soil microbial communities from the Angelo Coastal Reserve, California, USA - 14_0927_05_20cm (SPAdes) (version 2) | ecosystem: Environmental > Terrestrial > Soil > Grasslands ...
CGCTCCGGGCCCGGATCAGAGGGAGCGACCGTCGCCGTGGCGGCGGCACCGGCCACTGCGGGCGCCGCGGCCGGGGCCGCGACGCTCGGCGACCGCACGGACGTGGAGCTCACGACCAGTGCGAGCATACCCGGCAGAATCACGAGGAACGGGAACAGCATCTTGGGGAGCGCGGCGATGAGCGGGGTGCGCCGCGCCGCGGTCATCGAGTTCGCCGCCATGGCGCGCTGCACCACCAGGAAATCAGTGCACCAGTAGCCGAACGACAGCACGAACCCGAGCCCCATCACGAGGCCGAACCACTCCACGCCCACGGGGTTCGCCGAGGCGTGCCCCATGAACGCCCAGCTCCGTGTGTAGGCGCCCGCCGCAAAGCCGTTGTCGGTGGCGACATGGGCGAGCCGGGCGGAGAGCCCCGCCCACCCGCCCACGTCCCGCAGCCCGAGGAACACGAGCGGGGCGAAGCCGAACACGATGAGGAAGAACTGCAGCACCTCGTTGTAGATGGCGCTCGTCAGGCCGCCGAGGAAGATGTATCCGAGCACGATGCCGCCCGCGACCAGAATGCTGGCGTCGAAGCTCCAGCCCAGCAGCAGATTGAGCAGCTTTCCCATCGCATACAATGAGATCCCTGACGAGAACACCGTCATGACGGCGAACGAGACGGCGTTCACCCCGCGCGTCTTCTCGTCGAACCGCAGCTTCAAATACTCGGGGACGGACCGGGCGCGCGAGCCGTAATAGAACGGCATCATGAAGAGTCCCACGAACACCATCGCCGGGATCGCGCCCACCCAGTAGAAGTGGCTCGTCGCGATGCCGTACTTGGCGCCCGAGGCCCCCATCCCGATCACTTCCTGGGCGCCGAGATTCGCCGAGATGAATGCGAGACCGGTCACCCAGGCAGGGATCGAGCGGCCTGAGAGGAAGAAGTCCTCGCTCGTGTGTATGGAGCGCCGCAGCATCGCGCCGATGCCGAGCACGAACGCGAAGTAGAGGCCCATGATCGCGTAGTCGATCCAGTGGAGCGTCGTCATGCGAGGGGTCTCCCGGATTCGGGTTGCACTACTTCGCTCGCAGCGGCGTGACGCGCACCAGGGCCACGCCATGCGCCGGCACCGTCACGGCGTACTCGCGTCGGAACGCGCCGCGGTCGGCCCGCGCCCACAGGTCGCGCACCGTCGCGGAGTCGGTGCGCAGTCCGAGCCGGTCGAAGCGCGCGGTGACCTTGGCCGCCGAGTCCCCCCGGTTGAGCAGCGCCACCGCGCGCGCCCCGCCCTGCAGCGGCTTCGCCCACACCTGGAGCTCGGGCGGCCCCTCCCGCACCAGCATCCCCTGCACCCCGAGCGAGTCCTGATCCACCGCGATCACGTCGGCATTGGTCAGGATGTCCCGCGTGGCGGTGGACATAGACCGAACGTCGTTCCCGGCCATGAGCGGCGCGGCCATGATGGCCCAGAGGCTGAAGTGGGCGCGGTACTCGTCGTCCGTCATGCCGCCGTTCCCCACCTCGAGCATGTCGGGGTCGTTCCACGCGCCCGGCCGGGCGACGCTGGCGTGCTGCGACGAGAGGTCGAGCAGCGAGAGCATGGACGACCACCGATCCCGGATGTCGCCGGTCGTGCGCCACAGGTTGCCGGTCCGGGGCGCCCAGTCCCACGGCTCGTTCGACCCCCATTCGCAGATGCTGAAGACGATCGGCCGGCCCGCTTTGCCGAGCGCGTCGCGGAACTTGGCGTACTGCGTGGGCGCGTCGAGCCCCTCCGCGTGACACCAGTCCTCCTTGACGTAGTCCACGCCCCAGGCGGCGAAGGTGCGGGCATCCTGCTCTTCGTGGCCGTACGTCCCCGGCCGCCGCTGGCACGTGTTGGTTCCCGCGTCGGTGTAGATGCCGAACGACAACCCCTTGCCATGCACGTAATCCGCCAGCGCCTTGATGCCGTGCGGAAAGCGGGTCGAGTCGGCGACGAGCGTGCCGGCGGCGTCGCGCGCCACCTGCCAGCAGTCGTCGATCACCACGTAGCGGTAGCCGGCGTCGCGCATCCCGCTAGCGGCGATGGCATCCGCCGTCTCCTTGATCAGCTGCTCGCTCACGTTGCAGCCGAAGTGGTTCCAGCTGTTCCACCCCATGGGCGGCGTACGGGCGAGGCCGTTGTCGAGGGCGGTCCGCGCGGCGCGGCCCGGACCGGGCGTGGCCGCCGGGGCGATGAGCAGCACGGCGAGCAGTGGCTTGGCGAGACGCGAGTGCACGCGACCTTCTCCTGGTATCGAGGGACTCTAGTTCGCGAGCGGCCGGTAGTTCACGTCCAGCACGCCGAGCCGCACAAGATGGATGGCGAGCCGGGCCAGGAAGTCCGGGTAGCTCTTCTCCTCCGGCGGCGTCCACAACACCTCGGCGAGCGCGCACGCCCGCGGGAACGCCATGTACTCGGCCCGCTTCGGGTCGGGGATGTATTCGGTCCACAGCTGCCCCTGTGCGCCCAGCACGTGACGCGCCTCGTCCGGCGTGAGGGCCGCCGGGACCGGCTCGTAGGCGTACACGCTGTCGAGCGGCAGGAAACCTCCGATCGCGAGCGGCTCGGTGGCGGTGTCGGCGGACTGGTAGTGGTCGAAATACGTAGACGACCCGGGTGCCATCACGACGTCGTGGCCGGCACGCGCCGCGGCGATGCCACCGTCGATCCCGCGCCACGACATGACGACCGCGTTCGGCGCCAGTCCGCCCTCGAGGATCTCGTCCCAGCCCACCAGCGTGCGGCCGTGTGCCGTGAGGAACTCGTCCATGCGGCGCGTGAACCAGCTCTGCAGCTCGTCCTCGTCCTTCAGACCGAGGTCGCGGATCCTGGCCTGCGCGAGCGGGCTCGCCTTCCACTGAGTCTTGGGCGCCTCGTCGCCGCCGACATGGATCCAGCGTCCGGGGAACATGGCCATCACTTCGGTGAGGACGTTCTGCTCGAACCGGATCGTCGCGTCTGACGGGTTGACGATGTTCTCGTCCACGCCCCAGGCCGTCCACACGGGAAGGGTGTCGGGCTTGTTGCCCAGCTCGGGATACGAGGCGATCGCCGCCTGGGAATGGCCCGGCATCTCGATCTCCGGCACGATGGTGACGAACCGCGCCTGCGCGTACGCGACCAGCTCCGCGATGTCGTCCTGGGTGTAAAAGCCGCCATGCGGCTGGCCGTCGAAGCGCCACTTGGTCGAGTCCCGGTCGGAGTGCCCGACGAGCGTCTGGCGCCGCCACGCGCCTACTTGCGTGAGCCGTGGGTACTGGCGGATCTCGATGCGCCACCCCTGGTCGTCGGTCAGGTGCAGGTGCAGCCGGTTGAGCTTATGGAGCGCGGCGAGATCGACGAGCTTCTTCACGAACTCCTTCGGCATGAAGTGGCGCGCCACGTCCAGGTGGATGCCCCGCCAGCGGAACCGCGGGAAGTCCTCGATCGATACCGCGGGAATCGTCCAGACGGCCGTCGGCACCCGCGCCTGGCGAAAGACGGCCGGCGGCAGCAGCTGGCGCAGCGTCTGGATCGCGTAGAACACGCCCGCCGGCTGGAGCGCGCGGATCGTGACGCGTCCCAGGGTCACGTCCAGCCGGTACCCCTCTGCGCCGAGGCTCGTCAGGGCCGGGTCGAGGCGGAGCGCGATGACCCGGGCGCCGGCCGGCGCCGCCGTGCGCACGGCGAGCCGCAGGCCGGTGGCGGGGAAGAGGTAATCGCCCAGCAGCTCGCCCAGCGGGCGTGTGGCGCGATCGGTTACGATCACCGTCGCCCCCGTCACCACGAACGCACCCGTCCCTCGCGTCACGTGCACCGGGTGCGGGATGACGGCTACACTCGAGTCCGCGGCCAGGACCAGGAGCAGGGTCGGGAGCGTGATCATGGGTTGGCGCTCGCCTGGCGCGACCCGGCGAGTCCCACGGCGTCGAGCATGAACGCGTAGCGGAACGCGATTTCCCGGAGTCGATCGTACCGTCCGGAGGAGCCCCCGTGGCCGCCGGCCAGATTGACTTTGAAGTACAACGGGTTCGCGTCGGTCTTGCGGGCGCGCAGCTTCGCGACCCATTTCGACGGCTCCCAGTACATCACCTGGGAATCGTTGAAGGACGTGGTGACGAGCATCCAGGGGTACGCCTTGGCCTCGACGTTGTCGTACGGTGAGTACTGCCGCATGTAAGCGTACTGCTCGGCGATGTGGGGGTTGCCCCACTGGTCCCACTCCTGGGCCGTGAGGGGGAGCGACGCGTCGAGCATCGTGTTGATCACGTCGACGAACGGCACGTCGGCGACCACCGCGCGGAACAGATCGGGCCGCATGTTCACCACCGCGCCCATCAGCAGGCCCCCCGCGCTCCCGCCGTTCGCCACCAGGCGGTCGCGGCTCGTGTACTTGAGGCGCACCAGCTCCTCGCCCACGTCGATGTAGTCCCGGAACGTGTTCAGCTTGTGCATCATCTTGCCGTCGTCGTACCAGCGGCGTCCCATCTCCTGCCCGCCCCGGATGTGGGCGATCGCATAGATGAAGCCGCGATCCACGAGACTCAGGACGTTCGCGTTGAACGTCGGCTCGATCGTCGCCCCGTAGGAGCCGTAGGCGTAGAGCAGCAGCGGGCGGGAGCCGTCGAGCGGCGTGCCGCGCCGCAGCAGCACCGACACCGGGACGCGCACGCCGTCCCGCGCCGGGGCCATGAGGCGGCGCACTTCGTACTGACCCCCGTCGTAGCCGCTGGGAATCTCCTGCCGCTTCTTCAACACCCGCGCGCGGCTGCGCAGGTCGTAGTCGTATACCGAGCTCGGCGTCACCAGCGACGAGTAGGAGAACCGGAACGTGCCGGTGTCGAACTCGGGGTTGCCTGCCGGAAACACGCCGTACGCGACCTCGGGGAACGTCACGTAGTGCGAGCGGTTGGTCCGGAGATCCGTCACGCGCAGCCGGCGCAGCCCGCCCGAGCGCTCGCTCACCACGACGAAGTCCTTGAACGCGTCGACGTTCTCCACGAACACCGAGTCGCGATGCGGCAGCCAGTCGGTCCAGTGCGCGGGCCCGGGGTCGGATTCGGGCGCCCGCACGATCCGGAAGTTGGGCGCGTGGTCGTTGGTGTAGATCAGCAGGAAGCCGGCGGCGGGCTCCACGCTGTACTCGACGTCGGGCCGGCGCGCGGCGATGACGCGCGGCTCGGCCGTCGGCGTGGCAGTCGGGATCATGCGCCACTCGGACGACGTGAACCCGTCGGCCGGGATGAGCACGTACTTGCCGCTGCGCGAGCGGAACACCGCCACGTTCTCGAGGACGTTGTCCTCCTGGAACACCTTGACGTCCTGCGCCCGCGGAGTCCCGGTCACGTGCCGCCACACGGCGTTGCCACGTTTCGCCGAGTCGGCCGTCAGGTAGAAGAACGTGCGGTTGTCGTCCGCCCAGGCGGTTCCGTTCCACACGCCCGGGATCGAGTCGGTCAGCCGCCCCGAGCCCAGGTCTTTCACGTACAGCGTGTACTCGCGGAACGCCGTGGTGTCCTCGAGATACAGGAGCCGGCTGCCGTCGGGACTGACGTCGAAGCCGCCCAGCGCGTGGAACCGCTTGCCCTGCGCCAGCGCGTTCTGATCGAGGATCACATCCTCGGGGGCGTCGAGCCTGCCCTTCTTGCGACAAAAGATCGGGTACGCTTTCCCCTCTTCGGTGCGGTTGTAATACCAATAGCCGTTGTTGCGGTACGGCACCGTGAGGTCCGTCTCCTTGATTCGGCCGAGCATCTCGCGGTACAGCTGCTCCTGCAGCGCCGCGGTGTGCTGCATGCCCGCCGCCGTGTAGGCGTTCTCTGCCTCGAGATACGCGCGCACCTCGGGGTTCTGCTTCTCGCGCAGCCAGAAGTAGTCGTCCTCCCGCACCTCGCCGTGCAGGGTATCGACCTTGGGAACGACGCGGGCGACCGGAGGCGACTGCGCCGGCGCGAGGCGGCCGAGCGGGAGCAGCAGCGCGAGACCGAGGCAAACGCGCATTCGCATGAGGGAGCGTCCTGTCAGGGGGAGCCGCCCAGCTCGCGAACCCAGATGTCGCGGTAGCGGACCGGATTGCCGTGATCCTGCAGCACGAGGGGCAGCTTGTCCGCGTGCGGCTGGTAATGTGCCCGGCTGCCGTGCACCGTCCAGCCGGTGATGACGGTATTGTCCTGCGCCAGCACCCCGTTGTGGAAGACCGTGACGCGGGCGGAATCCCGCACCGAGCCGTCGGCCGCGAAGTGCGGCCGGTGGAACACGATGTCGTACGCCTGCCACTGGCCGGGGGGACGGCACGCGTTGACGAGCGGGGGCGTCTGCCCGTACACGGCCGCGGCCTGGCCGTCGGCGTAGGTGTCGTTGTGGTAGGTGTCGAGCACCTGGATCTCGTAGTGGCTCATCAGGAAGACGCCGCTGTTGCCGCGCTCCTGGCTCTCGCCTTTGGGCGGCGTGGGCGCGGCCCACTCGAGGTGCAGCTGGAAGTCGCCGAAGGCGCGCTTCGTCATGATCACGCCGGTATGCGGCGCGACCTCGACGTACCCGTTGCGCACCACCCATTTCGCGGGCGTGCTGTCCTGCGACTGCCAAGCCCCGAGGTCCTTCCCGTCGAACAGCACGATCGCGTCGGCGGGCGGCGCCACCGGCGGGCGCTCGGGGCCCGGGTCCACGACCGGCGGACGGGGGCGGTCGAGAGAGTGCACCGGCCATTGCTGCGCCGGCGACCTTGCGGGACTGAAAGCTAGCGCCAGGAGCGCCAGCGAGGCGATTGCGGATTGCGGATTTCGGATTGCGGATTTGACGGCCGCTTTTCCAATCCGCAATCCGCAATCCACAATCCGCAATTGGTTCATGGTCTCCATGTCCCCCTCGCGACCGCCGGCACGAATTGCTCGAGGCCCGCCGGCGGGAACTCGAGCGTCTTCCCCTGTTCCGCACTCATGTACGCCGCCATCAGCAGCTTCACCACCTCGACGCCGTCGTCGAACGTCAGCTCGGGCTGTTCGCATCCCAGGAATACCCTCGCGAAATGTCGGTCCTCTGCCTCGTAGCCGTACGCCGCCGGCTCGCTCGCCACCACCGGCATCAGGCCGATCTCGGCGTTCTGCTTCTCGACCAGATCCTCACCGGCCTTTCCTTTTACTTCGCGGCTGAAGAACAGCTTGAGCGGGCTGTCGAGCGTGTTCCACGACATCGAGTACTCGGGGCCCAGCAGCTCGGCCGAGAGCCGCAGCCCCGCACCGACGAAGCTCCAGGACGTGGTCGCCTCACCCAGCACGGTCGCGCCGTCGTCTGTCTCGAACTCGATCATGACGCTGGCGAAGTCCTCCGAGGGACGGGTGGCATAGTCCACCTCTTTGCCCATCTGTTGCTGCAGCCGCTTCGCGTACTCGGGACGCGTCCACTTGAGGCTCGCGATGTGTCCCGTCACCTGTACGGGGCGCACCGTCGAGAGCGGCGCCCCCGGCTTGGTCAGCAGGTGGCGCACCACCAGCGCCGAATGGCACATCATGTCGTTCAAGACGCCGCCACCCTGCAGCTGCCCCTGCCAGAACCACGGCATGTGCGGCCCACTGTGCTCCTCGGCGGCGCGGGCGAGGTAGGGGCGCCCGGTCAGCGCCGCGCCCCGGCTCCAGATGATGGCCCGTCCGTGCGTCACTGCCGGCGTGAACGCCTGGTTCTCCAAGTAGCCGTGGGCGATCCCAGCCTGTGTCACGAGCTCGGCGACCCGTTGCGCTTCGGCGAGGTTACGCGCCAGCGGTTTCTCGCACGCGATGCCCTTCAGCTCGCCTTTGCCGCGCACCACAGCATCGGTGATCTCTTCCATGTTCTCGATGCGTGCGTCGTTGCGGCCGCACAGCCAGAGAGCGTCGATCTCCGGGTCCGCCACCATCTCGGCGATGGAGCGGTAGGCGTTGGTCTGGCCAAGGTCCAAGTGGCGGGCCAGGGCGGCCGTCTCCTCGGCGTGCTGCTTGGTCGGGCTCCACACCCCGCGCACGTCGGCGTCGCGCACCGCCTGGAACGCCTGGAGGTGAAACCGCGCGTTGAATCCGCTCCCGATGAACCCGACGCCTAGCCGACGGTCCGCCATTGGACTTCCCCTTCCCCCTTCCCGGGCCTTTTCCCCTTCCCCGGCCTCAAGCCCCGTAACTCACCCCGAGCTTCGCCAGCGCCTCGGGCGGGCAGCCCTTCCACTCGGCGATGAACGTGTTGCCGATGTAGCGCAGGTCCTGCACGCCCAGCTTGCTCGAGAAGAACCCCGACGCCGTGAGATCGCGGAAGCTGTTGAAGAAGGCGACGCCAGCCGCGTGCTCGCGTTTCGCCTTCTTGGGCCAGGCGATGTTGTCCAGCAGCGCGGTCCGTTCGGCGTCGGTACAGGTGACGAACGTCTTGCCGTAGCGGTCGTCGCACTCGTGATCGAGCCAGGCCAGGCCGCCGCGCAGCGGCGTCTGCAGGTCGGGATCGTCACCCAGCATGAAGTCCATGAACTCGGGCACGCCGGCGTCGGTGGCGCTTCCCGAGCGTTCGTCCTTGGGGATGACAAGGTCCACCAGCAGGCGCACCGTTTCCCATTCGCGGGCGGTGAAGTTTTTCGGCTCGTACGGCGCCCTATTCTCGAGCGCTTGGCGCGCCAGCGCCGACGCTTCGCGCACCGATTCGGGAGCCCAGCCGAAGGCGGCGGCCACGGGCGCGACCGCGAGCAGGTGCACCGCCTCCCGGCGGCTCATCCCGTCCGACCGTCCGACGGTCCGACCGTCCGACATTAGAGCGCTCCTTTCTTGATCTGGTCCGCGATGTATTCGCTGGTCCGCAGCGACAGCGCGAGAATCGTCCAGGTCGGGTTCTTGTCCGCCTGCGATACGAACGGCCCGCCGTCGGTCACGAACAGGTTCTTGCAGTCGTGCGCCTGGCACCAGCGGTTGAGCACCGAAGTCTTGGGGTCGTCCCCCATGCGCATGCCGCCCAGCTCGTGGATGATGGTGCCGCCCGCCGCGATGCCGTAGCCGCGCTCCGCGGTGGGCATGGGCGAGAACACCTCGCCCCCCATCTCCGCGATGAGCGCGCGGAACGTCTCCTGCATGTGCTTCACCTGCTTGTACTCGTGGTCCGACCACTTCCAGTGGAACTTGAGCACCGGGATGCCCCACCGGTCCACCATGCGCGGGTCGAGCTCGCAGTAGGTGTCGTCGTTGGGGATCATCTCGCCGCGGCCCGAGAAGCCGACCGTGGCGCCGTAATAGCGGCGGTAGTCGTCCTTGAGCTGCTTGCCGTAGCCGCCGCCCGAGGGATAGCGCTGGATCCCGCCCATGAAGCCGTAGCCGGGTGCGTGGGTCCCGCCCCACACCTCGATGTGGTAGCCGCGCGGGAAATCGAGCTTCGCGTTCTCGAGCCACCACGGCATGTAGAGGTGCATGCCGCCCACGCCGTCGTGGTTGTGCGGCACGTGGTCCATCATCTTGGGGATGAACCCGCCGACGTCCGTCCCGGTCGTGTCGGTGATGTACTTGCCGACCGTACCGCTCGAGTTCGCCAGGCCGTTGGGAAAGCGCGTCGAGCGGGAGTTGAACAGCAGCCGGGCGGACTCGAAGGCGCTGGCGGCCAGCACCACCACCTTGGCGCGCACGTGCTGGTCCGTGCCGGTCGTCTTGTCGACGTACGCCACGCCCGACGCGCGGCCGGTCTTGTCCACCGTCACCTCGCGCGCCATCGCATTGGTCACGAGGGTGAGCTTGCCGGTCGCGAGCGCCGGGGCGATCAGCACGTTGGTGGAGGTGAAGTTCGCGTTCACGCGGCAGCCGCGGTTGCACTGGCCGCAGTAGTGACACGCGGCCCGGCCGTTCAGGGGCCGCGTGAGGATCGAGAGCCGGGCGGGAATGCAGGTGACGTGGAGCTTGTCGGCCGCCTGCTTGACCAGGAGCTCGTGACAGCGCGGCATGGGCGGCGGCAGGAAGACGCCGTTGGGCTCGTTCGGGAGGTTCTCCTTGCTGCCGAAGATCCCGATCAGGCGATCGATCTTGTCATAGTAGGGCGCGACGTCCTCGTAGGAGATCGGCCAGTCGTCGCCCAGCCCGTCGCGGCCCTTGCGCTTGAAGTCGTAGGGTCCGAAGCGCAGCGAGATGCGGCCCCAGTGATTGGTGCGGCCGCCCACCATGCGGGCGCGCCACCAGTTGAAGTCGGTGCCGGCCGCCTTGGTGTACGGCTCGCCGTCGATTTCCCACCCGCCGATGCACGCGTCGAATTCGCCGAACGGCCGTTCCTTGGTGGACCTGCCGCGCCGCGGCGATTCGTACGGCCAGGTGAGCATCGCGGAGTCCCGCGCGTTGTCCCACGGGACCCCCGCTTCGAGCACGATCACGTCCGCGCCCGCCTGGGTCAGCGCATAGGCGGCCATGCCCCCGCCCGCGCCCGAGCCGATGATGCACACGTCGTACTGCTTCGCTTGCCCGACCACCGTCATGCGCGTGCCTGCCTTTCACACAGTGCAGATCGCGACCGCCTCGGAGAGCGACGTGAGCGGATCGCGGGTGGGAGAGAACTCGTGCGCCACGAAACCCTGGAAGCCCGTATCGGCGATGGCCGCCGCGATGGCGTGCCAGTTCAGCTCCTGCGTGCCGTCCAGCTCGTGGCGGCCGGGCACGCCCCCGGTGTGGAAGTGGGCGATGTAGTCCCGGTTGTCGCGGATCGTGCGGATGACGTCGCCTTCCATGATCTGCATGTGATAGATGTCGTACAGCAGCTTGACGCGCGGCGAGTTGACCGCCTTCATCACCGCGACGCCGAACGCCGTGTGGTCTCCCTGATAATCCTTGTGGTCCACCTTGCTGTTCAGCAGCTCGAGGCACACCGTCACACCCTGCGCCTCGGCGAGTCCCTTGATCTGGTTCAGTCCGGCAACGCAGTTGTCGATCCCCTCCGCGTCGCTCTTGCCGCGGCGGTTGCCGAACATCGCGATGACGTTCGGGACACCGTGGCGCGCCGCCTCCGGGATCGTCGTCTCGAGCTCCTGCAACAGCATCGCGTGGTTCGCCCGGTCGTTGAACCCCGTGCCGATGAAGTCCCGGCGGCTCCCGGGATAGCCCATCGAGCAGACGAGCCCGCCGTCGCGCACCTGCTGCCACTCGTCGGCGCCGAGCAGGTCGATCCCCGACAGGCCCAGCTTCGCCCCCGCGCGACACAGGTCGGGGAGGGGAATCGCGCGGTACGGCCAGCGGCAGGCGGATTGCTTCAGTCGGCCGGTCGGACTGTCGGACGGTCGGACGGTGGATTCGGGAAGGATACGACCTCCGGCGGTGCTCGGGAGGATCGCCGCGGCGACGGCTCCCGCCGACGCCGCCAGAACCTGACGGCGCGTCACTGTCCGACCGTCCGTCGGTCCGACCGTCCGGCGGCTCATCAGAACTCCAGCCGCTTCAGGTAGTCGCAGCTCGCCTTGATCGACGCGAACGCGTCGGCCGGCTGATCGTGCTCCACGAAGGCGTGCCGGATCCCGGCCTGGTCTTCCCGCGCGAAGATCTTCTTCCAGTCGATCGTTCCCGCGCCGACGTCCATCATCTTATTGTCGGGCGGCCCCCCTGAGTCCTTGACGTGGACCAGCGGGATCCGGCCGGGCCAGCGCGCGAAGTACGCGAGGGGATCCTGCCCGCCCTTGGTGATCCAGTACAGGTCGATCTCGAGCTGCACCAGCTTGGGGTCGGTTTCCTCCAGCAGCACGTCGTAGGGGAGGCGACCCTCCGTCCGGACGAACTCGAAGTCGTGGTTGTGGTAGGCGAACTGCAGGCCGGCGTCGCGGGCCTGGGCCGCCACGCGGTTGAAGTCCTGGGCGATCCGCTTGAAGTCGTCCAGAGTCTTGCGCTGCTCCGCGGGAATGAACGGCATGACGACGTATTGATGGCCGATCGTCTTCGCCGCGTCGAGCGACGCGCGCCACTGGTCGGGCGCGAGCGATTGGAGGTGCGCCGACGGTGCCGTCAGGCCATGGT
>Ga0209156_10003413_pt1 | contig 11968 bp, 15 predicted proteins | sample GraSoiAngelo_124_FD_185881 | JGI IMG/M metagenome (GOLD analysis project Ga0209156, IMG submission 185881) | Grasslands soil microbial communities from the Angelo Coastal Reserve, California, USA - 14_0927_05_20cm (SPAdes) (version 2) | ecosystem: Environmental > Terrestrial > Soil > Grasslands...
CGACGGCACGCCCAGCGTCCACAACGCGAGCATCTACACGGCCCCTTCTGGCGCGTGGGTCTTCGCCGCTGGCACCATCCAATGGTCGTGGGGGCTCGCAGGGGGCTCGGAAGCCAGAGCCTCGCCAACAAGACCGTCCAGCGCATGACGGCGAACTTGTTCGAGCGAGCCGGGCTCGCCGCGTCCTCCCCGGGCGATACGTTCGGCGCGCCCTGATCACGAAGACGGTCGTTAAAGGGAATCGGCGGCGAGGGGCCGGTGCAGACAGCACACCGGCCCCGCTCTTGCCATCCCGTCAGGGAACCTGATTGCACCCGGGCGGCTGGGGTGCCGCCGGGGTGGGCAGCACCGTAGTGTCCGGGTAGCTGAAGGCGCCGTTGATGGCCTTGGACTTCGGGTCACCGATGAACCATTGCAGAAGGGCCTCGTTCTGCGGGTGGTAGGTGAAACCGTTCGGCATGGTGGTGGGGAAGGTGGCGTTGGGGAGCCCCTCGATGACGTCGCCGGTCTCGAGGTTGTCCTGGCAGAGGCCGTTGGGCGCCTCCCACCAGGGCGTGATGTTGTGCACCAGGTCGAAGGAGACGAGCGGATCGTTGTAGGCTTCCGCCACTTCGTGGCTGACAGCGGTGACGTCGGTGAAGGCGTCGCCGAACAGGCCCGGCGAGATCCAGCTCGAGTAGTTCATCACGAACGCCTTGTTGGGCACCTCGAAGTCGAAGCTGTGGAAGCCGAGGATGCAGCAGCCCGCGCTGTCGAACAGGAACGTGTTGGGGAAGAGCAGGGTTGTGAAGTCGTTGGTCGTCATCTCGCCCGCTGCCTGGGCCTGTCCGATGATGGCTCTGGGATCGCCCTCGGTGGGCGGGAAGAGCTTGTTCACGAAGGTGTTGGAGTCCACCAGGATGAAGGCGCAGCAGGTGCCGTCGGAGTTGAGGGCAAACTGGTAGGTGCCGCGGATCAGCACCATGGTGCGTGTGGTCTTGACCGTGGGGTTGAGCAGGGTGTGCCAGTCGCTCTTCGCGTTCTGGAAGAACTCGGCGCGCTGGACGGCGTCGGTGACTTGAGTGGGCACCGGGCTGCTCGACCACTTGGCGTTGGTGAAGACGGGCGATTGCAGCGTGGGCTGCACGAACGGCGCCACGTGGGAGATCAACCGCTGGCCGTTGACGAACCGGGGCGAGCCGTCGAAGTTCCGCAGGTCGACGTCGACCGGGACGATGGGCGCGTTGATGGTGGTGGTCCCGCCCAGCTCGGGGCGGTTGCCCATCATGTTGTAGTACCAGATGACCTGGGGGTTGCCGAAGATGTCGATGCCCTGGGCGTTGAAGTGGCCGTTCCAGTTGGGCAGCGTGTCGAGGGCGGTGACCCCCGAGTTGGTGTGACCCTGCCCGATCTTGCTGCGGAAGCCGCGCGAGTTGAGCTGCTGGCCAGTGCGAACCCCCGCGTCTTTGAGACCGCCTGCGGCCGGCAGCTCGTCGGGTTCGAGCGCGAAAGCGGATCCGGCCACGGCGGCCGCGAACAGTCCTGCGCAAAGCGCCTGGTAAAATCTCGTCATTGTTGTCGACTCCGGGATGGGCTAAGCTACGAAAGCGTACATTCGCACACCCCCGAGAGTGGGATCAACTCAGGTGATCTGCGTGTTAGCCGGGAAGTCGTACCAGCCCTTGTGGGCGCTCGACGGCACATCGTCGGCGAACCAGGGCAGTTCCGTCTCGTCGCCGCAGGTGCCCGTCATGTTTCCGGAAACTGACACTTACGGGGCATTGCGTCCGTTCGTGATCAACGCGGGAAGGGATTCTCGATCAAGACACTTCGAAGTTTTGCCCGTATTTCAGATCCTCGCTGAAGACGACGCTGCATCCGGCAGTCCTGCCTTCATGCCTCCTCCACCCTCGGAGCTACTGAGTGCGGGACCATGATGTCGGGCGCAACCTGCGGCAGTGCCGGTGCAAGCCAGCGGAACAGCAGGGTCGCCGCGGAGGCGCCGAGCAGTTGGGCGACGATGAAGGCGGGCGCATCCGCGGGCCGGATCCCCGCGAACGTATCGCTCGCTGCCCGCGCCAGCGTTACTGCCGGGTTGGCGAAGGACGTGCTCGCCGTGAACCAGTACCCGGCGACGATGTAGGCGGCGACCGCGAACGGTACTGCGGTCGCCCGCCGCCTCGCCACGCCCCAGATCGTCGCCAGGAGCCCGAAGGAGGCGACGAACTCGCTCAGGAACTGCGCCGCACCCGCCCGGACGTGGTGCGAAGGTGTGAAGACCGGCAACTCGAACATCCCGTGTGCAACTGCCACGCCGAGATAGGCCCCGACGATCTGCGCGACGATGTACGGGAGCACGTCTCGCCGGGGGAGTCCTCCCATTGCGAAATCCGCGAGCGTGACCGCCGGGTTCATGTGCGCGCCGCTGACCGGCCCGAACGCGAGGATGAGCGCGACGAGTCCGCCGCCCGTGGCCAGGGTATTCGCAAGCAGGGCGACGGCGACGTTCCCGCCGGCGAGCCGCTCGCCCATGATGCCGCTGCCGACCACGATCGCGAGAAGGAGCGCCGTGGCCACGAACTCCGCCACCACCCGCTGCAACAGGGCCCCAGGACGCAGTGTCACTTGCAGGCCCTCGGCCCGCGCGCCTTGACCAGATGCTCGACGTCCTTGCGCAAGGCGCCCTTGTCTGAGAAGTCATCCACGAGCGCGCGAAGCTGCCGGCGCCGGTGGTCGTCAGCCTGCGGCGCCAGCTTGTAGTAGGTCCACGTCCCTTCGCGGCGAGATTCCACGACCCCCGCGTTCTTGAGGATACCTAGCTGGCGGGAGGCGTTCGGCTGCGTGAGCCCGAGGGCTTCCTGGACGTGGCAGACGCACAATTCGCCGTGGCTCAGAAGCGCGACGATGCGCACCCGGGTATCGTCTCCGAGCGCCCTGAACAGGAGCGACACAGGGTGCACGTGCAAGGCGGCGGAAGGACGGAGCGCTGGCATCACGGCATGCAGATACCCGCATGTCCTTATGCCGTCAAGGCTGTCACCTCGCGGTGCCGCCCGTCAGGGTCGGCTGGGTGTCAGCGACCTTTACGACGAAGACTTCCCATCGGTTGCCGTTCGGGTCCTTGACCCAGACCTTGTCCTGGAGGGCGTAGCAGCAGTCGGTGCCATGCTGCTCCTCGTGCGCCAGACCCGCGGAGCGCAACCGGTCAGTGGCGGCAAGCACGGCCGCGGTCGAGGAGACCTGGATGCCAAGATGGGAGAGAGCGCCGGGCGTGGGCGCCGGGCCTTCGTTCAGCGTCAGGTTGAGGGGGTGGCTCGGCCACGTCGAACTTCGCGTAGCCTGGCTTGAGCTTTACCGGTTCGATGCCGAGGAAGGCCCGATAGAACGCGACCGACGCGTCGAAAGCGGGCGTGTTGAGAGCGACGTGGACCTTCAAGTTCGTGGACATGGCGATCTCCTATTTTCGGTGGTTGATGGCCGTAAGGGACGACGGAGCCACGGCCCGGCTCCGGGTGCAGCACTCGGCGTAAAGGAAATCGATGAGCGAGCGCAGGCTGTCGGACTGCGCTCGGTAGCGCTGGAACTTGCCCGCGCGGAACTGCTCGACGAGTTCGGCCTGGCGAAGAACGTCGAGAAGAACGTCGAGATGGTGGGATAGCGTCGAGGCGGGGATGTCCAACTCGTCCTGGATCTCGCCGGCGATTCTGGCGACGAATCACGCGGCGACTACTTCACCTTCCCCAATGGAGCGCCGCGGTATGCACCGGAGCATCCCATAGACGGAGCAGCTCATCGTCGAGACGAGCGAGAGTCACCGAGCAGCCCGCCATCTCCAGAGAGGTGACGTAGTTCCCGACCAAGGAACGCGCGATGACGAGCCCGTCCGCCTCCAGGCGGCGCGAGACCGTTTCATACATCAGGTACAGCTCGAGTAGCGGCGTTCCGCCAAAGCCGTTTACCAGGGGGAGCAGAGGTTCGTCCTTGCGGGGCTGGAGATCGTCCAGGACGGCCGCGGTCAGCTCGGCCGCAATGATGTCCGCCGGCGCCAGCGGCACGCGGCGGCGGCCCGCTTCGCCGTGGATGCCGACGCCCAGCTCCATCTCTCCCTCGCCGATCTCGAATGTCGGCTTGCCGGCCGCGGGAATGGTGCAACTGGTGAGCGCGGCCCCCATGCTTGCGCAGGCGCGGGCGGTGCGCTCCCCGAGCGCGGCACACACCGCCAGGTCCTCGCCGGCCTCGGCGGCGGCGCCGACGATCTTCTCCACCACCAGCGTACCGGCGACGCCGCGCCGGCTCGACCTTCCGGATGCGCTTTCCACCGCCACATCGTCCTGGACCAGGATGCTCGCGCTCTTTCCTGCGAAGCTCTCCGCGGCCATCTCGAAGTTCATCACGTCGCCCGCATAGTTCTTGACGATGAAGAGCACGCCAGAGCCGCCATCGACTGCCTCCGCGGCAGCGCTGATCTGGTCCGGTGTCGGCGAGGTGAAGATCTGACCGGGGCAAGCAGCGTCCAGCATTCCGTAGCCGACAAATCCGCTGTGGAGCGGCTCGTGACCGCTGCCGCCGCCAGAGACCAGGGCCACCTTCGCGGACTTCGGCGACGCCCTGGTGACGTATGCGGGCTTTTCGTGCACCACGACGAGGCCGCGATGCGCACGACCAAATCCGCGCAGGGCTTCGGGGACGACGTTCACCCCGTCGTTCACGAACTTCTTCATGGGATCTCCGAATCGAGCAATTTGCCGATCCGCTCGCCGAGCTCGCGCAAGAGCGATTCTAGCGCGCGTTGCTTGCGGGGATCGCTCAGCTCCGGAATCTCCAGCGAGATGGTCTTCCGGCGCGAGGCCTTTTCGCCCTCCTCGCCCGGCTCGGAAACGGCCCCGGGATGGGCGCGCTCGTACGCCTTGAGAAAGGCCCGTCGCTCCTCGCGGGAGAAATGACAGATGTCGAATATGGTCGCGATGTGCCGGGCCGGCACCGGCATCGGGTAGATCGGGTTGGAAAGCTGCGAGACGAAGCTCTTGTGCTTGCCTAGCGCGACGGCGATGCGCGCCCGCATGCCGGCGGGGCGGCGATCGAGGCAGTCGCGCAGGATGGTCTTGTAGGCCGCGATGGGTCCCGCATCGGAAACCTTCATTCGCGCCGCCGATCTAGCGGCCATGGGCGGAGACCGCGTGCTTGACCGATCCCAGTGCGGCAGGCGTCACCGAGAGACTGGTGATACCGGCCTCGAGCAGGTACCGGACCAGCTTCGGATCGGAGGCCATGTCGCCGCAGACGCTCACCTCGCGCCCGACGGAGCGCCCGTGCGCCGCCACGCGGGCGATCAGCTCGAGGACCGCGGGGCTCGTGGCGTCGTAGAGGGGCGCCAGCGCGACCGAGTCGCGGCTCGAGGCGGTGACGTACTGGATGAGGTCGTTGGTGCCGATCGAATAGAACGCCGCATCGAACCGGGCGATGGAGATTGCCACCGCCGGTACCTCGACCATGATTCCCACCGGCGGCATCGCCGCGGCAATGCCCCGGGAAACGAGCGAGTCCACCTCTTCCCGCAGCATCTCGCGCGCCGTCTTCAACTCGTCCGGGATGGTGACCATCGGAAGCATGATCTGGAGCGGTCCGAGCGCGGCAGCGCGCGAGAGCGCCCGGAGCTGCACCCGGAACACTTCGGGGTTCGAGAAGCTCAGGCGGATTCCGCGCACGCCCAGGAAGGGATTCTGCTCGCCGAGCAGCGTGAGGCCTGCAATGGGCTTGTCGCCGCCGGCGTCGAGCGTACGGATGACGACGGGCTTGCCAGAGGCCCATTCGATGAGCCGCCGGTAGAACCGGTACTGGACCTCCTCGTCCGGAAGACCGTCGTGGAAGAGGAATTCGGTGCGGGTCAGGCCGATGCCGTCGCAGGATTCCGGGTCCAGTCGCTCGAGCGTCGTCTCGCTTTCGACATTGATCTGGACGGTGATCCGCGTCCCCGAGCCGCTGACGGCAGGAATGGATCGGTACTTCGCTTCCGACTCGGTCTGCGCGATACGGGCGCGCTTGCGCAGCTGGAACTGGCTCGTGGCTACATCCGAGGGATTGACGATCAGGCGGCCGCTTTCCGCATCGAGCACCGCGGGTTCTCCGTCCGCGAGCTCCTCGAGGTCCGCGCGCAAGCCGACGAGCAGCGGCACTCCACGCGATCTCGCCAGGATGGCCACGTGGCTGGCGGTGCTGCCGCCGAGCAGCGCGGCTCCCCGCCAGCGCGACCAGTCGAGCTCGAGAAAACGCGATGGCGTCAGATCGTCTCCCACGTAGATACCGCCGTCTTCCTGCGCTGCCGCCGGAACTTCTACCGAGACGGGCGCGAGCGCCGACAGCACGCGGTCGCGCAGGTCGGTGAGATCGCTCGTTCGCGCGGCGAAGTACTTGTCGCTCGAAGATCGATATTCGGCGATCTGCATCTCCAGGGCCGCCCGGAAGGCCTTCGACGCGGATTTGCCCTCGTCGATGGACTGGAACGCCGGCTCGAGGAGCGCTGAGTCCCGGAGAAGCTCGATCTGGAACTCGATGATTTCGGAGCCTACCGCCCCGCCCGCCGGCTTGAGACGCTCGAGCTCGGAAGCCGCCTTCCGCACGGCGGACTCGAGGAGTTGCCGTTCGGTGGCGGGGTGCGTGGTCCTTACGCCATTGACACCGTCGAGGTGCGGCAGCGCGCGACGGACGATGAATCCCTCGGTCAACCCGGCGCAAGCCACCTGCCCCTCGAACTGGCGCTCGAGCTGCGAGCCTTCGTCGAAATTGCGGCGCACCAGCTCGGTCATGCCCGAGAGCGCCTCGGAAGCGTCGGGCCCCTCGGCCTCGAAGAAGAGCATCTGTCCCTTGGGGGCCTTGAGCGCGAGGACGCGGGCGACGCTCTTCGCGTCGGTCCATTTTCCCTCGGTGCCGACTCGCAGCCGGAGCTTGGCGGCGAAGGTCTTCGCGAGCTTCGTCAACTTGACCGCCGGGCGCGCGTGCAAACCGGTGGGATTGGTAATTACCGCCTTTCCGGAAAGTGGGCTCACCGGAAGTATTCCTCTGCCGTCGCCCGCACCTTCTGCAGGCTGCTTCCCCCCGACGCCTCGGCGGCGGCCATCACCGCGCCCTCCACCACCGGAGCCCGGCAGATGACGACGTTCGTCTTCCATTCGCGGGGAAGCATCTCGATGGCCATCTCCGAGTTCGTTTCCGCTCCGCCCATGTCGACCAGGATGGCCACTCCGCGCGGACCATAGACCTGCTCGATGCACTTCTTGATGGCGGCGACGTTGGTGCCCAGCCCGCCCTCGGGATTGCCGCCACAGTGGGCGACTTTGACCTCCTTGCCCGCCATCTGCCGCACCATCGCGGCCGCGCCCCGCGCCACATCGGCCGAATGCGAAACGATCACGATCGAGACGCGTTCCGTCATGGCTCGACCTCGAGAAAAGCGCGGCATGTCGCGTCGACCAGAAGGAAGCTCGAGAAGGCTCCGGGATCGAGGTGTCCGATGCTCCGCTCGCGCAGGAAGGACGCACGCCCCTTGGTCGCCATCAGCGGCCGGGTGGAGTCGAGCCCTTCCTTTGCCGCACGCCGGAGGCGCTCCAGCGCGTCGCGCGGGGCCAGGCCTTCCCGGCACGATTGCGCCCATGCGAGCTGCACCGGGACGAGCACGTCGAGCATGGTCTTCTCGCCGCGGTCGGACTTGCCCCGCCTCTTCACCGCCGCGACGCCTTCTTCGAGGATCGTCGCGACCGACGCACCGTCGCGCGCCGCGGCCTTGCCCATGGCGATGAGCAGGCTTCCGTAGAGAGGCCCCGAGGCGCCGCCCACGTTCATCACCAGGAGCTTTCCCATCGCGTCGAGGGCCGCTGCAAGCGGCAGCACGGCGAGGTCGTCGCGCTGGCCGGCAACGGCCGCGAAACCGCGCAGCATGTTCAGGCCGTGATCGCCGTCGCCGATTGCGCGGTCGAGGTCGCCGAGGAGATCGGCATTGGTACCGATCGCCTCGATGGCCGCATCGAGAAGCCGGGCGAGAAGCGGATCCGGCGCTTGCGCCACGAACGCCTCCTGGGTCGCGATCACGGACGCACCCTCTCGCCCCCGGCATCGAAGAATAGCGGAGCCACCATCTCGATGCGCACTTCGTCGCCGACGGCCAGGTCGGTGTCCGGATCGACCAGCGTCACGACGTCGGTGGCGTCACGGACCCTCACGTGCAAATGACTCTGATCGCCGAGGTGCTCGATCCAGCGGACACGGCCGGAGGTCGACCCGTTCCTTCCCTTGTGGATGCGCACGTGCTCGGTCCGTACGCCGATGGTCGCGGCCCCGGGGGGCGCGCGCACGTCGGGGAAGAGCTCGCGTGGCACCAGATTCACTCCGGGGCTGCCCAGCCGCGTGGCGACGTGGACGTTGCGCGGGTCCTGGTAGATCTCGCGCGGCGTACCGAACTGGACCAGCCTTCCCTGCTCGAGGACTCCGATGCGCGTCGCCATCGTCATCGCCTCGGTCTGGTCGTGGGTGACGTAAAGGATCGTCGCCGAGAGCTCGCGGTGGACGCGTTTCAGCTCGATGCGCATTTCGGCGCGCAACTTCGCATCGAGGGACGAGAGCGGCTCGTCCATCAGGTACATCGCCGGCCTCCGCACGAGCGCGCGACCGATCGCAACACGCTGCATCTGTCCGCCCGACAATTCGGTAGCGCGGTTGCGCAGCTTGTTATCGAGATGCAGAAGGCCGGCGATCTCGCGCACCCGCGTCTCGATGTCCGCCTCGGGTACGCGTCGCATCGGTGAGCGCAGCGGGAAAGCGAGGTTGTCGTAGACGGAAAGGTGTGGATAGAGGGAATACTGCTGGAAGACGAACGCGACGTCGCGCGCAGCGGGCGGCTCGAACGTCGCATCGCGTCCGGCGATGCGCACGCTGCCGGCATCTGGCTTCTCCAGCCCGGCGGCGAGCCGCAGCGTGGTGGTCTTTCCCGCGCCGGTTGGCCCGAGGAGGACGACGAACTCGCCGTCCCCGACCCGCAGGCTCAGATCCGAGACGGCCAGCGTGGCGCCGAATCGCTTCGACACGCCTTCCAGGATGAGCTCAGCCATGTGCCACCCGCTCGTGCAGGGCCGACCGGAGCACGCGCCCCGATGCCCGGTGGAAAAGGGAGAGCTTCCCCGAACGGAACTCGAGGCCCGTCGTTTCACCCGGTCTCGCGCGCACCTCGGATGGGACCCGGGCCTTGACGAGCGTGCCCTGCGAAGTGACGAGAGTGACGATCTGGTTCGTGCCCAGATACTCCGCCTCCACCACCGAGGCACGCAGAGGCGCGCTCGCCGAGAGCCGCACGTGCTCGGGGCGCGCTCCCAGCATGAGGTCGGCCTCGGGAGTTCCCTCGCGCGCCTCGGGGATTTCGATCGCTGCCTCGCCGGCGTGCACGCACTTGTCGCCCGGCAGGAGGCGGCCGCGGAAGGGAATGAAGTTCATCGGCGGCGAGCCGATGAAGCCGGCGGCAAACATGCTCTTCGGCCGGTCGTAGATCTCTTGCGGAGAGCCGACTTGCTCGACGACGCCGTCGTTCATGAGCGCGATGGTATCGGCCATGGCCATCGCCTCCAGCTGGTCGTGGGTGACGTAGACGGTAGTGGCGTGCAATCGATCGTGCAGCGCGCGGAGCTCGTCGCACATCAGCTCGCGGAATTCGGCGTCGAGCGCGCCGAGTGGCTCGTCGAGCAGGAAGGCGGCCGGCTCGCGGACGATGGCGCGCCCGAGCGCCACCCGCTGCCGGTCGCCGCTCGAGAGTCCCGACACCGAGCGGGGAAGAAGCTGCGTGATGCGGAGGATCTTCGCCGCGTCCTCGACCCGCCGGTCCACCTCGGCGCGCGGCATCCCCTGGCACCGGAGCGGGTAGGCGATGTTGCTGCGCACGCTCATGTGCGGATAGAGCGCGAAGAGCTGGAAGACGAACGCGATGTCGCGACGCGAGGCTTGCTTGAAGGTGACGTCCTCGCCGCCCAGCAGGATGCGCCCCGAGGTGGGTAACTCGAGGCCTGCGATCATCCGCAGCGTCGTCGTCTTCCCACACCCTGATGGCCCGAGCAGGCAGAAGAAGTCGCCGTCGCGGATCGTGAAGGTCGAATCGCGCACCGCCGTGAAGTCGGCGAACGCCTTGTGCAATGTTTCGACGCGGATCTCGGCCATGGCCTCATTCCGGGAATTTGGAGACGACGGTGAAGAGCGCCGTCCCCGAGAGGGTGGTGACGAAGGAATACGTGTAGAGCGACATGGAGAAAGGCTGCAGGAGCATGAAGACGCCCGCCGCGATGATCACGATGGCGGCTGCTTCCATCCTGCCGCGACGCAGGATCCGTGGCCAGTGCGAGGTCATTTTCTCACCGCCCCGAAAGTGATTCCGCGCAAGAGGTTCTTGCGCAAGAGCACCGTGAATCCCAGGATGGGAACGAGGAAGAGCGTCGTCGCCGCCGCCACCGCCGGCCAGTCCTGGCCGCCCTCGCCGATGATGAAGGGGATGAAGGGCGGCGTGGTCTGCGCCTGTCCGGAGGTGAGGAGCACCGCGAAGGCATATTCGTTCCAGGCGAAGATGAGGCAGAAGATGGCGGTGGCCACGATCCCGGTCGCCGCCTGCGGCAGCACGATCTTGCGGAAAGCCTGCAGTCGCGTGTAGCCGTCGACCAGCGCCGCCTCCTCGTACTCGCGGGGTATCTCGTCGATGAACCCCTTGAGCAGCCAGACCGAGAGGGAAACGTTGACCGCGGTATAGAGGAGGATCATTCCCGACCGCGTGTCTGAGAGGCCCAGCCACCGGTACATGAGGTAGACGGGAATGGCGACCGCGATCGGCGGCATCATGCGCGTCGATAAGATGAAGAAGAGCAGGTCGTCCTTGCCCGGCACGCGGAAGCGCGAGAAGGCATAGGCGGCCATCACGCCGAGCAGCACCGAGAGTGCGGTCGATCCGAAAGCGATGACGAGCGAATTGACGAAGCGGGGCAGGAAGTTCGACGGCCCCGCCACCACCATGTTGCGAGCCCGCGCCACCTTGTCGCAAATGCTCGTGGGCGGCGGCAAAGAGGCGATGTACTCGGGGGTCTGCCGCGAGATGGTGCTGAAGAGGCCGCAGTAGCCGTCCATGGTCGGCTTGAAGATCACCTTGGGCGGATAGGCGATCGAGTCGGGAGGCGACTTGAAGGCGGTCAGGAAGATCCAGAAGAGCGGCAGCATCGAGAGCAGCGCGTAGACGACGACGAGGCTCCCGGCGATCGACTTCGAACGCCCGGAAGGCTCGACTACTGAATGTGCGCAGATGGCGGAAGTCATGGGGTCCTCGTCAGCGGCTCTTCACGCGGTTCAGCGCCTTGACGTAGATGTTCGCCAGGCCGAACACGGTGACGAAAAGGATGATGGCGAACGCCGACGAGTAGCCGGTACGCCATTTCTCGAATGCCTCGCGCTTGAGGGTGATCGAGGCGACCTCGGTAGTCGAGCCCGGCCCGCCGTTGGTGAGCAGGTTCACCATGTCGAACATCTTGAAGTTCTCGATGCCGCGGAAGAGCACCGCCAGCATGATGAACGGCAGCGCCATCGGTACCGTGATGGTCCAGAACTGCCGCCAGGGAGAGGCGCGGTCCACCTCGGCCGCCTCATAGATGTAGCCAGGAATCGAGCGCAGCCCCGCGAGACAGATCAGCATCACGTACGGCGTCCACATCCAGGTGTCCACCACCACGATCGCCCAGCGAGCGAGCTTTACCGATCCGATCATGCTGAACGATGCCGCCGGAATCCCGGTCAGGAACTGGACCGCGTAGTTCCATAGCCCGATCTGCGGCTGGTAGAGGAACGTCCAGAAGTTCCCCACCACTGCCGGCGAGAGCATCATCGGAACCAGGATCACCGTGGTCCAGAAACCGTGGCTCTTGAAGCGACGGTCGACGAGCCAGGCGAGCGCGAAGCCGAGGGCCGTCTGCAGCAGGATGGT
>Ga0209156_10003415_pt1 | contig 11964 bp, 3 predicted proteins | sample GraSoiAngelo_124_FD_185881 | JGI IMG/M metagenome (GOLD analysis project Ga0209156, IMG submission 185881) | Grasslands soil microbial communities from the Angelo Coastal Reserve, California, USA - 14_0927_05_20cm (SPAdes) (version 2) | ecosystem: Environmental > Terrestrial > Soil > Grasslands ...
GGTGCACCTCACAGGTTTTGATCGGCGAGATTCCCGGAATAAACCAGCCTTCGACGCGATCATGGCAAAACGCGTTTGGCAGATCGCCCGACACTGCGCAAAACTCAAGTCGCTTCAAATTCGCGCCTGTAGCCGGGGTCGCTGACCCCGGCCCGCGGACAACGTCCGCGGCTACAAAGTTCAAATTCGCGCCCTGCGCCGACGAATGCCGCTCGTTAGGCTCTGGCCAGTTCGCGCGCAAGCTGTCGATGATTTGAAAGAAAAGTGGCGCCGCCGCGCTGCGTCCAACAAATGCGCCGTTGGCGCGGCCGTCGAAATTGCCGATCCAAACCGCAAGCACGTAATGATCGAAAACGCCGATGGACCAGGCGTCACGAAATCCGTGCGACGTTCCCGTTTTCCAGTAAACCGGGGCGGAATTTGTGGCGTCGGCGCAATTCATTTCCGGCCGCGGCACGTTGCCGAGCATTTGCAAAGTGAGGAAGGAAGCTTCGGGCGAAAGAATTCGGAGGCCCCTTCTTGAAATCGGATCGCGTGAGGTACGACGCAGTGAGCGCAGTTCGCCATTGTTCGCGAGAGCGGCGTAGAGCCGCACTAGGTCTTGCATCGTTACTTCCGCGCCGCCCAGCGGCAGCGCGAGCCCGTAATAAGATTCCGGTTCAGGAAGCGGTACGCCGGCGCGTCGCAGAAATTCATAAAGAGTCGGACGCGAAAGTTGCGCGGCGAGCGAGACGGCCGGGACGTTGCGGCTGCGAGCCAGGGCGTCGCTGGCGCGAAGCGGACCAAGAAAATCGCGATCGAAATTTTCCGGATTGTATTCGCCAAAACTGCGCGGCGCATCCGCCAGCACGCTGAGCGGGTGAATGATTCCCTGTTCCATCGCCAGCGCATAAACGAACGGCTTCAATGTTGAGCCGGGAGAACGCGAACTGCGCGTTCCATCGACCTGACCATTGATTTCTTTACCCCAAAAATCGGCGGAGCCGATTTGTGCGAGGACATCAAGAGTTCGGGTATCGACCAGGAGCACAGCTGCGTTTTCAATTCCGCGTGTGCGAGTGGCTGCAACATAATCGGAAACGCGGCGTTCGATCAGGCGCTGCCTCGCCAGATCGAGTGTGGTCACAATTTCGCGATTCGCTTTATCGGTTTCCAGCACTTGTTGAACGAAGTGCGGCGCAAGGAACTCCGTGTTTCCTCGCGCCTGCGCACGAAACAAACGATTGGAGAATTCCGCGACATTAGGCAAAACACGATCGTGCCATTTGCGTTGCGCATTGTTCAGCAAACCGTTTTCGCGATTAACCAACAGAGCGCGACGCGTCGGACTCTGCGGAATCACGCTGAGTACGATCGCTTCCGGCCGGGTCAAACGCGCTGCTTGTATGCCAAAGTAAATCTCGCTCGCGGCGTCCGCGCCTTCGATGTTCCGGCCATAGGGAGCGAGATTGAAATACGCTTCCAGAATTTCTGATTTCGAATAATGCCGCTCCAATTCCAATGCGCGCAGAATTTGCACCGCCTTGCCCGCAACGGTTCGCGTTTGCAAATGAAAACGCAGACGGGCGAGCTGCATCGTGATGGTTGATCCGCCCGTGCGCGCGTGCCGGGGCAAAATGCTTGTAACCGAGCGCAGCAGCGCCACTGGATTGATACCGGGGTGCTGCGCGAAATGTTTGTCTTCGAATTGCAACGTTGCCTGGATTAATTCCGGCGAGATGTCGCGCAGCGCAGTCTGCACCCGGAATTTCTGATCCGCGCTTAACGTCACCCGCAGGAGATTGCGGTTGCGATCGCGCACACATTGCGAAAACGAAATCCCATCGAGTAACGGCGGTTTGGGAAGCGCGAGCCAAACCGAAATGGCGCAAAAACTAATCATCACCGCCACACGGAACGTTTTCTTGAACCATCGACTTCGCAGTGCCGTCATCCCGAGCGAAGCGAGGAACCTCGCCCACCCCCTTTTCCACACCCAACTTACAAAACGTGCTCTATAACCATTTGAGAGGTCCCTCTCTGCCTTCGGGATGACATGTGTTTTCACTGCGCGTAGTTCGAAAACTCATTCGGTAACGATGATTCTTCCGCCGACACCGCGGCCTTTCACCCCGCGATCGTACATTGATTGCGCGAACACCGGGGGAACAATGAACTCGCCGCGATTGCACGATTTAATGTCGTAATCGATTTGGAGGGCGGAGCGCGAAGCTGTGCCGAAGAAGACGGCGCGATCTTCGCGAACATCGACGTAATCGATTCCATGAATGGACAAGACTCCCGGTCGCAACGAAGAATCGACAACTTCAAATCCGCCGGGCAGCAGATCGATGATCGCGACGTTGGTGAGCGCGATCGGTTTCAAGCTGCGCATGTGTAATCGCACATGGACGGCTTCGCCCAGATGAGTTTCAGTTACTGCCCGATTGTTCCTGTCGAGCAATTCGCGATAAACTTCGAGTCCGTCCGCCAGCGCCTGATCTGGAACCCTTCGGTCGAATCCAGCTTCGATTACCTGGAAAAATGCGCCTGGACCGCCAATCGGGGTCGAGGCGCGGAAACGCAGCGCCTTTGCCTGGGCGAAAAAATCGGCGCGTTGTAAGACTTTCGTTCCGCTTTTCAAGCGTGTTTCCGTCTTGTTTTCGCGTAGCTCGACGATGCTCAGTTCGGGAAGGTTCTGCGCGACGACTTTTGAATAAGCTTTCAGCGCGGCAACAGCATAGGCAGCCGATAAGGTGTTGAATTCGCCTTCACCGATCGGACGCGAGATTTTTTCGAATTCCTTCGCTGAAATTTGGCGGAGTCGCGCGGGGAAATGCCGCGCCAGGATCGCGATATATTCTGAATCGGCTCCAAGCGGCTGACAGAAGTCGTTCCAATCAAAAATACGCGGATCGCCGAGCCGATACTTGGCAATCAACCGCTCGGCTTCCTCGTCCTGGTGCAGGAGCTTGAGCGCGCCCGCGAGGTAAACGCCGGTGACATCTTTTGACCAATCCGCGCGATGTTTGTCGAGATAATCGCGCAAGTTAAGAATGTAATTCGTGGTCACGACGCCTTCACCTGTGAGGACGTAGATGGCATAGGCCACGATTCGTGCGTCAGAAAAAGCCGACGGCTCGCGCCCGGCTAATGTTTGCAAGTTGCGCAAACCGGTCGTGAACATTTCCGATGGCGGCGGAAATCCAGCGGCCTTGGCCTGGCTGAGAAAATCCATCACGTAAACCGAAACGAAGCTGATGTGCGCACCGTTTTCCGGCGCCCAGTAACCGAAACCACCCTGATCATTTTGCCGGCGGCGCAAGGCAGTGAAGGTTTTTTCCAGTTGCGCGCTTACTTCCGCGCGGTTCAGGCCGAAATCGACTTCATCCGCAAGCAGCAGCCGGCAAAATGCGGCGCTCGTGATTTGTTCGCTGCAACCATGCGGAAAATTCTTCAGGTAAATATCGAGTCCGTGCGCCAGACCGAGCGGCAAGGCTGAAATCGAAGCCTCGAGCTGGCGAAAGTCCGGGAGAAGCGCCCGATCAATTGAAACCTCCGTGCTGGTGCTGGTGAAACTTCCGCTGCGCACATCGGTCATGTAGGGAACCGGTGGGCGAATGCTGAGCGTGGCACGCCGATGGACCTGCGCATTGCCGGCGCTGGCAGTGAAATTAATTTCACCCGAGCCGAGATGATCGTTTACGCGAAAACGGAAAATCACCGTTTGTTCTCTCCCTGATGCAATCCGCAATTTTTGAACCGCTGCGCCAATACCGGAAAGATGTGCCGACGTTGCCGTGCGCAATTCGATTTCCATCTCGGCTTCCAGGTTGTTTGCAACCGTGACACCGGTTTCGAATTCATCTCCGGGCGCGACCAGCACCGGCACGCTCGGCGTGATCACAAACGGTCCGCGAACCAAGGTTTCGCGCTCGGCCGACCCGGCGGCGTCATCCGAAATCGCAACCGCCATCACCTTGAGGATGCCGTCAAAAAAATCCGGCACATCGTAAGCGACTTCGCGCGGAGTCGGGTCGGCCCCGAGAATACCCGACCAAAACACCACCGGCTTTTCCGTGATGCGCTTGAACGGATTAAGCCGTTGAATGTCGCCGCCGCCGCCGAAGGCCGAGACCGAGCGGAGCAGGGAAAATTCCGGAATGATCAGATCGACGATTTGCGCGGTCTCGATCCCGAGCGCGCACTTGCGAAAGAAGAAGCCGATCGGGTCCGGTGTTTTAAAATCGGTGACTTGCAAGATTCCCTCATCGACCGCGAAGAGAACGATCTTGCAGGGGCGATCTGTCTTGTAAGAAAGGCGAAGCGGTTCTCCCGGCTTGATCGTTGGCGGCGCTTGCAGATCAAGGGCGAGGCGGCGCTTCTCGATGTTGGCGGTGAAATGAACGACGCCGTAACTGAGCGGACTAATTGAGATCTCTTTTTCGTTCAGCGCTCGAACGAACGCGACATTGATGTAACCGCTACCCTCAAAACCTTCCGGCACACGAATGTGTTGAATGCTGCTAGCGGTATTGGTTTGGAACCACGCATATCCGTAGATCTTATCGCGCTCGATTGTAATCAGCCCGCTGCCCGCATACGGAGCGGTGATACTGATCGCGATGTCGTCGCCGCTTTTGTATTGCGCGCGATCGACTTTTACTTCCAGCTCCGCATTTTTCTCTAACGCAGACGTAGCGCCGCCGTTTCCGACGATGCAATAACGCACCTGGCTAAGCCGTCGATTTTGATCGTCGCGAAGCTCAATCGCGTAGTTGCCTGGTTCGGAGGTAGGGAGCGCGTAATGCAAACCATTCGCCGAAATGGCGAGTTTCTCTGAATGCGCGAGCCGCTCTTTCAGCACCGAATGGTAAGCGAAGTTTCCGTTGTCTTGACGCGCCAGCACGGAGACATATTCCCGGGCGATGAGATTGAGAGTGACGTTTTCGACCGCGATGCGCTTGAGCTGCGGATCAACAGCGATGAAATCGAGAGCGCGCGGTTTGCTTGTTACAATGTAGTTCAAGTCGCCGTCCGCTTTTGCGCCAATCACGAATGGCAAATCCGAAACCAACGCGTTTTTCTGGATGGTAACGCTGCGACCGCCGTCCGCTTCAAATCCTTCCGCGACGAACCGCATGGCGTAAGTGGCATCGGCAAAGCGCTCCAGTTGCAGTTCGAATTCCGTGTGCCCGTCATTATCGGTTTTTTTCTCCCCCAGCTCGACTGATTGCAGGCGTCGTTCTTTTTTTTCCTCGAACGTGGGGTCGCAAAAAATGAAATCGCGAAACTCGGGAAAACTAAATCCGGCGGGTGAAAGATCGAGTTTTGCGGTAATGCGCCGGTCTGTGGCAGGCGTGCCGTACAAATTAGCCAGCAAGATCAATGCGCGCATTTGTTTCGGCCTGATCCAGCCATGAGCGCTTTCTTGGGAAAGTCGCGTCTCGATCTTCATTCGATCGGGCAAGAATTCTTTTACGTTTGCGACGGTGGAACCGAGAAGAGTGGAGCGCTTGTTGTTCTTGATCAGATAGGCATTGATCTGGTACGCCCCAGTCGGCGAGTCGTTGCTGGTTTGATAACTCAGCTCGAGGAAACCGGTCTCAGGTAAGGTGACTTTTTTCGTCTGTACCGGCAGATCGCGCGCGTCCAACACTTCGGTTTCGATCGGCAAGCCGGCAAGTTGCCCGCTCCAGTTGCGTTGTTTCACCACCAGCCCGGCGTGAATTTCGTCGCCTGGCCGATAAACGCCGCGTTCGGTGAAAATGAAAGCATCAAGATCTTCGGCGGAAAGATTTTGTGCGCCGTCGATATCGAAGCGCGAAAAATTCAGAACCCGATCTTCCCGTGCGTAGGGAATGAAAGCGACGTCGTCGCCGTTGCGGGCAACAAATGCGACGGGCGTTTTGTCGCGCGTCAGTTTCTCCACGGAACGAAATGCAGCGTGACCATCCGTCGCCGTTGTTTCCTTCTGCAATGCGATTCCATTCTTGCCGATGATCTCGACGCTGGCATTTGCGATCGGACGCCCGCTTTGAATGGACATCAGAAAAACATCGCAACTGCCGCTGGCACTTTTCTTCGTCAGAATTCCAATGTCGGTAACGAGAAGAAAACGGGTCTCCCGCACCGAAGGAATTACCTTGCGCTTGATCGGGTCCCAGCCGCGCGCCGTCAGGAAAAAGAGCCCGCGCTCGCTCCCGCCGTCGATTGGTTTGCGAAGATGCTCGGAAAAATCGAACGCGGAATAGTTCGCTTTCCATTTGTTTTCCAGGGCGATCGACTGGTGCTCGAGGGCAATGCGCGAAATGTTTTCCTGATCGAAAATTCCCGGATCCTCAAACCGCGGATGTTGGAATTTTCCCTCGGTCTGACTGACCAGATGGTTGATCTGATTGGTCGCGACGCGCGCGATTTCATATTCGATTGCCGGCAAACCGCGGGAACGGACTGATAGCTTGCGCTCGCCGCTCAATGCGAGCAGACCACCTCCGCCTTCAATTTGAATTTCGCGCGGCAATTGCGGTACCGGAATGACTGCGTTGTAATCGTCGACCAGCGGATAATCGCCGAGCGCGCGCACCCCTTTACTGACGCGAAGGTAAAGTTCGCCGTCGTCTTCAACCCGGAAGCGGAGAGCGTGTTGTTTGTCGTGCTCCTTCTCTGACGGTACGGTCGTGAACTCGACGCGTTTCGCAGCCGCCAGAATTTCATCAGAAACATCAGTCGCGCTTTGCCATTTCGATTTTACGCCGTCATCGGTGACTCTTTCGTCTTCGCTCGAATCTTCATCCGTTTCGCTTTTCTCGGGGCGGGTATTGCTGTTTTCCACATTTCGCTTTGGCAACAACCAAAGCTCCATCGACTTCGTCAGCTCGCGCGTCGCGATTGCCGCGGTCGTGTTCAGGATGATGATCTGCTCGGGATCGGATTTCTTGTTGCGCACGATCACGCTTTTGGCCGATTCCACTCGAAAGAACGTCGCTACCGAGGGGATGTGCAGCTTTTCTTCGAGACTTTGATGAGTTTCCGCGCCGCCCGGTGAAGCGCGGACGCCCTTGCCGAGCTTTAATTTCAACCAATCCTCGCGCTCCGGAAGCGTAATGGGCGAACTGCGCAGGTAGGCAACGCGATGATGCAGCCCGTAGGTGATGGTAAAATGGGGCGATCGATCTCCAGTTGCAAAGATTTTTGATCCACTCAGCACTTCGAATTCAAGCCGGCGCTCCAGTTCGCCCGGTTCGACGCGATGCGTCATCTCAAACGTGGCCGTTACCTGACGCACCGCAGGATTTATCGGATCCTGATACAGGACGAGATCGCGGATGGCGATCGTCAAAGCCGGCGTTTTAAATTCATAGCGCAATCGCTCGAGCCGGACGTGATGCGGAAAAAAATTCCTGTCGAAAATGACGACGAACTTTCTTTCCGCCGGCCAGTCTTCCTTTGGCTCGAACAAAAGAATGTCATCGGCGGACCAACGCCAGGTACCGGCAATGTGCGGATTGAGGTGAACGCCGCTGAGCGATCGTTTTTGCAAGTCTTCAAGCCGTGCGGCGTGATCGCTGAAATAAACGTTGAGCGGGGGGAATTTGAGTTCCTTTTCCAGTTTAATGATCGAAACCGGTGCAATCGTTGCCTGAACGCGGCGTTCTTTCGGGCGATGTGAATACCAATTCCAAGTCCAGGCCGTGCCACACGAGAGCAGGAAAATCGCAATGATTGCTGGCGCGATCATCCGCGGATGAGCGCGTTCAAAACGAGTCCACCCGTCGATGATTCGACTAAGCCAGCGCGGCCGACGCCACGAAATCTTGCCAAAGATTAACTCCGGAAGCTTGGAAAGGTTGTATTTTTGAAAAAGGGCGGACGTATTCATAAGGTGAATACGGCGCCCGCGCCGAAATCTTTCAGGGTTTCTGTAGCCGCGGTCGCTGACCGCGGTCGATCAAGCAATCTCTGTGAGAACTTGACGGCTTAAAGCCGTCAAGTTTCTAGAGGCGTTGTAGCCGGCATCGGTGAACCCGGTGGATTGAGCAGTCCCCTTGCTCGATGTTACTATAGACGGCGAAGCCGCATTATTTGGCATCGTCCGCGGAGCGGCCGATCCACCTACATCGCGCGCAACAGTGCGACGTTGGCCGGGTCAGCGCCCCCGGCTACAGTATGAAATGAAAATCACCGGCCTGCTCGCCACTCGGCGGAGTCTGGTCGATCGATTGGGTGATTGGGAGGATCAGGCGCGCTGGCAGGAATTTTTCGAAACCTATTGGAAGCTGATTTATTCCGTGGCGCGGAAGTCCGGCTTAAACGACGCCGAAGCGCAGGACGTGGTGCAGGAAACCGTCATTACTGTCGCCAAAAAAATAGACAAGCTGCGCTATGATCCCGCGATCGGTTCCTTCAAAGGCTGGCTGCTCAACATCACGCGCTGGCGCGTTGCCGATCAATTTCGAAAACGCGTCCCATCGCAAAATCAGACCGCTCGTTCATCGGACGATCGTCGCACAGCTACGATCGAGCGCGTGGCAGATTCTAATGCCGCCAGTCTCGATGAACTATGGGAGCAGGAGTGGCAGCAGAATTTGCTCGCGGCCGCGACGACGCGGGTGAAGAAGAAGGTCGCCCCAAAACATTTTCAGATTTTTGACTGTTCCGTTCGCAAAGAGTGGCCGGCGCAGAAAATTGCTGACGCGTTCGGAGTCAGCGTTGGGCAGGTCTATCTCGTGCGCCATCGCGTGGCCGGGTTGTTGAAAAAGGAAGTTAGGAAGCTCGGAACATAGACTTGCAGTCTGTGCGCCCGGCCGAGTTGCACTCCGCTGCCAAGCAGACCTGTCCGCTGGCCGCACAGGCCAAATGCCTATGTTCGAGCACGCGAGGGCATGTGCGCTCCCCGGAATTGCTTCGTGCGCAAGCGTTATGTTAAGATCGCATCCATCGCTGACGAAGTGAAAAACCGCGCGCCGGAACATTCCGTTCCCACGCAACTTCCCATCATTCCGGATCACGAAGTTTTGCGCGTGATTGGGCGCGGCGCTTACGGCGAAATCTGGCTGGCGCGAAGTCTGACTGGTGCAGTACGGGCGGTGAAAGTGGTTTATCGTAGCACCTTCGAAAGCGAACGCGCGTTTCAGCGCGAGTTTCAAGGGATGTCGAGCTTCGAGCCGATCTCGCGCGCCCACGCTGGATTCGTTGACATCCTGCACGTCGGCCGCACCGCCGAGTGTCTCTACTACATCATGGAATTGGCCGACGACCATCTCAACGGCCGCGATATCGACATCATCAATTATTCACCGCGCACTTTGAAAAGTGATCTGGAACGCCGGAAGCGGTTATCGGTCTCCGATTCCATCGCGCTCGGCCTTTCCCTAACCGATGCGCTCAGCGCCTTGCATGCGCACGGGCTAACTCATCGCGATATCAAACCGGCCAACATTATTTTTGTCGATGGTGTACCAAAACTCGCGGACATCGGTCTGGTCGCCGTTAGCGGACAACGCTCCTTCGTCGGAACGGAAGGCTACGTTCCACCCGAAGGTCCAGGCACTCCCAGCGCGGACATTTTTAGTCTCGGCAAAGTGCTTTACGAAGTCAGCACTGGCAAAGATCGGCTCGATTTTCCCGAACTTGATTCGCAACTGAGTGAACGGCCGGACCGGGAACGCGCGATGAAATTGAATGACGTGCTGGTCAAAGCGTGCGCGAACGAGCCGCGTCATCGCTATGCAACAGCGGAGGCGATGCACACCGATCTCGCGCTGGTGCAAGATGGGGAAGCGCCGGTGCAAAAGCGAGCGCGTGGTTGGCTCACCATCGCGATCATTTCCATCTGCGCGCTGTTAGCTTTCGCGATCTGGAAACGGTTTTATGTAATACCGGCGGCGACGGGTCCTTTGCGGGCAACTGTGCAAACCGAACCGGCCGGAGCGATGGTCGCCCTCGACGATCACATCAAGCCGAGCCCGGCTATGTTCGACGATCTCGATCCACGCAAATACAGAGTGCGCATCATGGCGCCGGGTTACGATCCGATCGAAACGACAATTGATTTGAGCGACCGGCGGTCGAGTGCCCCGCCGTTGTTTCGAATGACGCGAAGCAAAGGTGGGCTCGAGATTGATGGGAGCGAACCGGGCCTGCGATTCGCGATCCAATCGGAAGATGGAGAAATCTCGCGTGATGGGGTAACGCCGGCGAAGCTGGCTAATTTACCAACGGGCAAATACGAAGTGACGGCCCGCCGTGGCGATTGGGAATTGCGCGACACTATCGAAATCAAGCGCGGCGAAACAGCCCGAAAAATATTCGCTTTTCTGAATGCGACGCTCAACGTCGCGAGCGAACCCATGGGCGCGGAAATTTACGTCGATGGCGCCCTCCAGGGGAAGACGCCGTTACGCCTCGAATTGCCAGCGCGATTGCACGAATTGATTGCCCGCTTCGACGGGTGGCCGGACGAGCGTCAGACGATCGACGTAAAACCGAACCAGGAAAACTCTGCGCAATTTGTTTTCGCCAACGGCAGCATCAAGGTCACGAGCGCACCCGGCGGCGCGAGCGTGTTGTCTAATGGGCGCGAACTTGGCCGCACCCCGTTAGTCATCGAAGAAGTAAAACCAGGGAAAGTGAATTACGAATTGCGTCTCGCCGGCTACAAGCCCGCGGTAGTGACGGGTGAAGTCACGCCGCAGCAACAGGCGTTTCTGGCGGCGCGCCTGGAAAAAAGTTTGAGTCCGGAGCCTGGTCAACGGTGGACGAATTCGCTCGGGATGAAATTTGTTCCGCTCGATTCCGTGCGGATCGCGGTTTGGGAAACGCGGGTGCAGGATTACGAAGCATTTTGCCGCGCGACCGGACGCCGGCACGATCCACCGGATTTCGCCCAAGGCCCAACCCATCCGGTGGTGAAAGTGAACTGGTTTGATGCAGTCGCCTTTTGCAAGTGGCTGACGGAAAAAGAACGCGACGAAAATATTTTGGAGCCGTCGCTGGTTTATCGTTTGCCGACCGATCTGGAGTGGAGCGCGGCGGTTGGTCTGCCCAAAGAGAGCGGCGCCACCCCGGAAATGCGCGATGGCAAAATTCGCAACGAATTTCCCTGGGGGAAACAATGGCCGCCACCAAATGGGGCGGGGAATTACGCCGACCAAAGCGCGCGGCGGCGCGGCGCGAGCGTGATTGAAAATTACAGCGACAATTTTCCCGAAACTTCACCGGTGGCAAGTTTCAAGCCCAATGCGCTCGGCCTTTACGATCTCGGAGGAAATGTGTGGGAATGGTGCGCGGAGGGTTACAAAGGCAGTAGTCCGGGCACAGGCCGGGACTGGGGCGTGTTGCGCGGCGGCTCCTGGTCAACCAGCAATCGCACCGAGCTACAATCGTCTTATCGTAACGTGATCGATCGCAACGATCGCGATGTCATCTATGGATTTCGCTGCGTCCTCGCGCCCCAAACGGACGACAACTCACAAGGACGTTGAAACAACCGAGCAAACTCATCGCAGGATTGGTGGCGGTTTGCGCGGCGGTCTGGATCATCGCGGCGATTCACCCGTTGGATCGGCAAGCGTGGGTACTGGAAAATATTCTGTTGGTGGTTTTTGCCGGCGGGCTCGCGTTGACCTATCGGCGGTTGCAGTTTTCCAACACTTCCTCGGTCTCGCTGGCGGCATTCGTGATCCTGCACGCGATCGGCGCGCATTACACCTACGAGAAAATGCCGCTCGGGATTTGGGCGAGACGGATGCAGAGCGGAACAGGTTTCCTCATTCGAATGCGCGCGATATCGGGAAGTATTTCCTGCCCATTGCAGTTGCCTGTTACGTCGCCTTCTGGATCGCGCTGGCCATTCATCCGCTCGATCGCAGCGATTGGTTACTCGAAAACCTTTTAATCTTCATCAGCGTCATTGTGCTTGCGTTTAGCTATCGCAAATTTCGGTTCTCCAATCTTTCCTACGCGCTCATTGTCGTTTTCCTC
>Ga0209156_10003416_pt1 | contig 11964 bp, 10 predicted proteins | sample GraSoiAngelo_124_FD_185881 | JGI IMG/M metagenome (GOLD analysis project Ga0209156, IMG submission 185881) | Grasslands soil microbial communities from the Angelo Coastal Reserve, California, USA - 14_0927_05_20cm (SPAdes) (version 2) | ecosystem: Environmental > Terrestrial > Soil > Grasslands...
TCATGAGCGAGCTGCCGCTGGAGCGCATCTGGCGCGATGCGCGCATCGAACGCATCTGGGAGGGCACCAGCGAGGTGCAGCGGCACATCATCTCGCGCGCGCTGCTGCGGCCGCTGGGCGGCTGAGGAGGCCCGATCAGGCCGAGCTGCGCGGCTGCGTACCCGTGATGTCCGCGCCCGGGTTCCTGGCGCCCGGGTTCCTGGCGCTCATTTCCCCTTCCACACCGGCTTGCGCTTCTCGGCGAAGGCGCGCGCGCCTTCCTTCAGATCCTCCGAGCGGATGACCTTCTGCACGGCGTCGAGGCAGTCGTGCAACTCGAATGCCGCGTGCTCGGGTACCATTTCGGTGTGGCGCAGCAGCTGTTTGATGGCCGGGAACAACAATGGCGGACCGGCGGCGAGCTGCTGGGCGATCTCGCGTGCCTTGGCGAGACCCTGGCCCTTGGGCACGACATGGTTGGCCAGGCCCCAGTGCTTGGCTTCGCCGGCGTCCATCCAGCGGCCGGTCATCAGGAACTCGACGGCGACGTGGTAGGGGATGCGCCGCCGCAGTTTGATGGTGCCGGCGTCCGCGAGCACGGCTACGTTGATTTCGGGCAGCGCGAACTTCGCGTGCTCCTCCATCACGATGATATCCGTTCCCAACACGATCTCGAAGCCCCCGCCGCAGGCGATGCCGTTGACCGCGGCGATGAGGGGCTTGTCGAGGTTACGCGGGTAGTTCAGGCCGCCGAAGCCGCCCGGACCCCAGTCCTCGTCGGACTCCTCGCCGCCGGCGGCGCACTTCAGGTCCCACCCCGGGCTGAAGAAGCGCTCGCCGGCGCCCGTCACGATCGCAACGCGCAGGGCCGGGTCGTCACGGAAGGCGGCGAACGCCTGGTTCAGGCGCCGGCTTGCCGCCAGGTCGATGGCGTTCGCCTTCGGACGGTCGATGGTCACCTCGAAAACCGCACCGTCGGTTGCGGTGCTGATGCCGTCGGACATGTCAGTGTTCCTCCAGGCGGATCAATGCGTCGACTGCCACGGCGCCCAGCCCCGCCGGGCGCACGATGACGGGATTGAGGTCCAGTTCCACCAGGCGCTCGAGATTGGCCGCGGCGTAGCGGGTGCAGGCGAGGGCGGTCTGCACCAGCGCGGCGACGTCCGCCGGCGGGCGGCCACGGTATCCGGCGAGCAGGCTTGCGACTTTGAGTCTGCCGAGGGCCGCCGCGACGGCGGCAGCGGTGAACGGCGGCAGCAGGCTCACGCTGTCGCGCAGCAGCTCGGTCAGCACGCCGCCGGCGCCGAGCACCAGGAGCTGTCCGAACTGCGGGTCGACAGTCACGCCCACCAGCATTTCCGCGACGCCGTCGGTCACCATTTCCTCGACCAGCACCGTCGCGGAAAGCGCCGCCAGGCGTTGCGCGGCCGCTTCCGCTTCCGCGGCGCTGCGCACGTTGAGCACCACGCCGCCGACTTCGGATTTGTGTTCCAGCGCGGCGGCGGTGGCTTTGATCACCAGCGGAAAACCGAGCTGCACGGCGGCCGCGGCGGCCTCGGCCACCGGCACGACCCGCGAGCGGGGCACCGGTACGCCGAAGGCGGCGAGCGCGCGCTTGCCCTCGTGCTCCGCCAGCGTGCGCGCGGACCCCACCGCGGCGCGTGGCAGGTGCAGCTGCACTGCAGCGCCGCGTGCCCAGGTCTCGCCGACCGCGCCGGCGAGATCGAGCGCCTCGAGCGCCTCGCGCTGGCCCTGCAGGGGCACGATGCCGGCCGCGAGACACTTTTCCCGCGTGGCGCGCGACAGCGATTCGGGCAGCGAGGAGATCACCGCGCCGCGGCTGTCAGCGCCCGGCAGTGCGGCGGCAAACTCCTCGATCGCGCGCACATAGGCCGAGTCGTCGGCGGCGCTGGCCGGCGGACAGTCGATGAGGAACCCGACCGCGTCAAACCCGGCGCGCTGCGCGATGCCGAACATCGCGCGTTGGCGCGGATAGTCGAACCACACGTGGGTGTGGAAATCGAATGGGTTGGACACGCTCACGCGATCCGAGAGGACGTCGCGCAACCCGGCGGCGGCGGCGGCCGGAATGGGCGCGAAATCGAGGCCCAGGTGGCGCGCGGCGTCCACGGTCATCGCCATGTCGCCTCCCGAGGCGCCCATGGTGAGCACGCGCCGGCCCCTCAAGGGGCCGCCGACGTGGAAGATCTTGAGCGTCTCGCAGAGCGTCCCGAGCGTCTCGCAGCGTGCGATGCCAGCCTGCGCGCACAGGGCATCGAAGGTCGCGTCCGCGCCCGCGAGCGCACCGGTATGGGTGCGCACCGTGCGGGTGGCCGCGGCGGTGCGCCCGGCCTTGATCAGCGCAATAGGTTTGCCGGCGGCGCGGGCGCGCGCGGCGGCCTGCGCGAAGCGCGCGGCGTCCTGAAGGCCCTCGAGGTATAGCCCGAAGGCCGTGACCCGCTCGTCAGCGCACAGCAGCTCGATCAGGTCCTCGGCCGCTACGCGGGTCTGGTTGCCGACCGTGAGCACGCAACCGATCGGCAGCGAGCGATCGTTGAACAGCAGGTTGAGCGCGATCGTACCGCTCTGGCAGATGAGGGCAACGCCGCGTTCGCGCCGGCCGCCGACCACCTGATCGGGCCACAGCGCCGCGCCGTCGAAGAAGTTGATGAAGCCATAGCAGTTCGGGCCGAGGAACGGCAGCTCGTCTGCGCTGGCGAGCAGCTCCTGGGTGAGGCGCTCGCCCTCGACTGTTGCGGTCTCGGAGAATCCGGCCGCGAAGCACACGAAGCCGCCCGCCCCGCGTCGCGCGAGCGCGGCCGCGATCGCCGGGACCTCGCGGTTGGGGGCGGCGATGAAGGTGGCATCGGGCGCGTGCGGCAGCTCATCGATCGCGCGGAAGTAGCGCTGCGCGGCCGAGGACGCGCGGCTCGGATGCACGCGCCACACCTCGCCGGTGTAGCCGACGACTGCGCTCGCGGCGAGCGCCGCATCCGCCCAGGCGCCGCCGACGAGCGCGATAGTGCGCGGCGCCAGCAGGCGCTGCAGTGCGCGCGCGTTCATGGGGCGCGGCTGCTACCGCGCAATTCCAGCCGCCGCGATCCGGGTGTGGCTGCCGCCAGGCCCGCGCCCGCCGCCTGCAGCTGCGCGATCGCGGCACTGACCTCGGCGGGCAACGCCGCGGTCGTGACGGTATCGCCCCGCTGCTGCACGTGCAGCAGCATCACTTCCGCCACCGCCGCTACCCGCGTGGACCCGGCGCTGGTGAGCTCGAAGGCGGCGTGGATGCGCTTCGCGTCGGCGCCGAGGATGCGCATCGCCACGAGGGCGGTGTCGGTCTGCTTCACCTCGTGAAGATACTGGATATGCAACTCGACGGTGTACAAGGTGCACTGGGTGCGACGCCGGTAGGCCTCATCCAACCCGATGCGGTCCATGAGCGCGTCGGTCGCCTGGCTGACGATGAGGACATAGTAGGCATCCCGCAGGTGACCGTTGTAGTCGATCCACTGCGGCAGGATCGGGGTCTGGTAGATCGGGATGCCAGCCACGTCAGTGAAGCTGCAGCCGCTCCCGCGCCTGGGCCGCGGACAGAACCCGCGCGCCCATGGCTTCGATGATGGTGCGTGCCTTCTCGACCAGCTGCGCGTTGCTCGCATACACCCCGCGACTGAGATAGAGATTGTCCTCCAGCCCCACGCGCACGTTGCCCCCGAGCAGTATCGACTGCGCCACCCACGGCATCTGCATGCGGCTCAGCGCGAAGGAGGTCCACACACACTGCGGCGGCAGCGTGTTCACCATGGCGAGCAGGTGCCCGACGTCCGCGGGCACCCCGTAGGGGATGCCGGTGCACAGCTGGATCATGGCGGGGGCGGGGATCAGGCCTTCCTTGATCATCTGCTTCACGAACGACAGATTACCGGTATCGAACACCTCGAGCTCCACTTTCACGCCCAGATCACGCAGGATGCCCGCGCCCTGACGCTGGTAATCGGGCGTGGAGACATAGGCGCGGTTGCCATCGCCGAAGTTGAGCGTACCGCAGTCGAGCGTCGCGATCTCGGGGCGGTACGGTCCCTCGCGGCAAAGCTCGATGACGTGCCGCATCCGCTCCTCCTGGCTCACGAAGTCGGTGCCGGCGGCGGGGGTGTCTTCGAGGCCGCGCTGGCCGACACAGATATAGCCCCCCATGCCGCAGGTGAGGTTGACGAGCACGTCGACCTGGCTCTCGCGGATGCGTTTCACGACCTCGCGATAATGGCGGGTCGCCATGCTGAACTCACCGGTTTCCGGGTCGCGCACGTGGATATGCACGATCGCGGCTCCGGCGCGTGCCGCGTCGATGGCGGCAGCGGCGATCTGCTCGGGCGTGATCGGGCAGTGCGGGCTCTTGGTAAGCTTGGTGTCGTCGCCGGTGATGGCGCAGGTGATGATGACGTCGGAGTTCATGGTGGCGGGTCCTCGGGCGCACGGCGCGCGCCACGCGGTAATATTATCGTTACAACAATATAACGAGCCGGCGCGGCGCGGCAAGCCGCGGGCGCTTGCGGCAGGAGACTGGAGCGGCTCAGTCCGCTGGAGCAGCATACCCGGCCCTTCGTCGAGTGGGTTCTTGCGGAAATGGGCTCGAGGCGTGCGCAGCGCGCGCTAACGGTGGTACCGTGGCGGCCGCATGCCACCAGGCGACACACCCGCCGCGGCCGCGGCCGGAGCGCAGTCCCGCGCTGAAAGACTGAACACCAGGGCCGCCGGGGTCGTCGCACTCGCGGTGCTCTGCAGCCGCGTGCTTGGCCTCGCGCGCGAACAGATCTTCGCGGCGCTGTTTGGCGGCGGGCGCGTCATGGACGCGTTCACCATCGCCTTCCGCATTCCCAACCTGCTGCGCGACCTGTTCGGGGAAGGCGCGCTCTCCACGGCGTTCGTCACGGTGTTCACCCGCACCGCGGCGCTGGAAGGTGACCTCGCGGCCTGGCGGCTCGCCAACAAGGTCGCAACCCTTACCGCGGTCTGCCTGAGCGCGATCACCGTGCTGGGGATCATCACGGCGCCCTGGCTGGTGGCGGCCCTCGCGCCCGGCTTCGATCCCGCCAAGGCGGCGCTCACCGTAACCCTCACCAGGGTCATGTACCCGTTCATCCTGCTGGTGTCGCTGGCGGCGCTGGTCATGGGCATGCTGAACGCGCGCAACGTGTTCGGCGTTCCGGCGATGGCCTCGAGCTTCTTCAACCTCGGGTCGATCATCGCCGGCGTGGCGCTGGGGTACTGGCTCGACCCGCACTTCGGACCGCGCGCGATCCTGGGGCTCGCCATCGGCACCCTCATCGGCGGGGCGCTGCAGCTGCTGGTGCAACTGCCGGCGCTGCGCCGCGGAGGCTACGCGTTTCACCCGGATTTTCGCTGGCGCGAACCCGGGGTGCGGGCCATCCTGCGCCTGATGGGGCCGTCGGTGATCGCCGCGAGCACCACGCAGGTAAACGTGCTGGTCAACTCGGTGTTCGCCTCGCAGCTCGGCGACGGCCCGACATTCTGGCTGACGGTGGCGTTTCGCCTGATGCAGCTGCCGCTGGGAATCTTCGGCGTCGCGCTCGGCACCGTCGCCCTGCCGCTGCTGGCGCGCATGGCGGCCAGCGGCAACACCGGGGCGTTTCGCAGTGAGCTGGCGCGCGGCATGCGGCTCGCGTTCCTCATGACCATCCCGGCGAGCGTCGGTCTCATCGTGCTCGCCGAGCCGATCATCTCGGTGCTCTACCAGCACGGCCGTTTCGGGGCCCGCGAGACGGCCGAATCCGCGGCGGCGCTGCGCTTCTACGCCATCGGGCTGTGCGGCTACGCGGCGCTCAAGGTGCTGGTGAACGCTTTCTACGCGCTCGACCGGCGCAAGACCCCGATGGTGGTCAGCTTTCTCGCGGTGGGGCTGAATCTGCTGTTGAACTGGATGTTCACCCTGCATTTCGGCTGGGGTCATCGCGGGCTGGCGCTCTCCACCGCCTGCGTCGCCACCAGCAACTTCCTCATTCTATATTTCCTCATGCGCTCCCACCTCGGGCGCCTGGAATCGCGGGCGATGCTCGCGCTGCTGTGGAGAGTGGCGCTGGCCTCGGCGGTGCTGCTGGGGATTTCCTGGGCGGGAGGGCACTTGCTGCTCGCCGACTGGGCGGTGCAGCGCTTCTGGCCGAAGTGCGTGAGCCTCCTGCTTGTCATCGGCAGCGCCGCTGGCGCGTTCTTCCTGTGTGCCAACGCCCTCGGGATCGGCGACGTGGACGAGATTGTGCGCGCCGTGCGTCGCAGGTTCTCTCGCGCGGCGTGAGGCTCGCGCCGCCGCGGGCCGGGCAGGCGCCGCGAACCGCGGCGCGCACGGCGTGGTCCTGATTCAGCCGCAATTCAGCCGCAGGACCGGATGATGCAACGCATGAAGTCCTGCATTCGCATACTCGCGCCCCTGGCACTGTTGGGTTGCGGTGCGCCGGCGCTCGCGCAGGTATATCAGTACCCACCCGCACGCCCGCTGCAGTGGTTCGTCGATGGCGGCGCGAGCGTTACGGAAGGACGCACCGCGGACTTTCTCGACAGCGGCTGGAGCATCGGCACCGGATTCACCCTGCGACCGGTTCCCGGGCGGCCGTTCATGCTGCGGGCGGATCTCAATTACAACCGCCTCAGCGCCACCAACCAGCTCATCTCTCTCGGTCAGGCCGTGAACCAGACGCCGGTCGACAATGGTTCCGGCCAGACGGTCACCGGGTTTCTGAACGCAGTGCTCGAGGCACCGGTCAGCGCCGGGACGCGCTTCTACGTGACCGGCGGGCTGGGGCTGGGTTACCGCCGCATCGAGCTCACTCAGAACGGATTCCTGTGCGACCCCTTCTTCTGTGGGCCGGGCTTCGGGCGCAATACGGTGGTGGCAAGCCAGGACACGACGCGCTTCGCATGGAACGGGGGCGTCGGTGTGGACTTCGCGCTGCCGGCCGGCCAGTCCTGGTTCGTCGAGGCGCGCTACGAGCGCATCGAGACCCAGGAGCCGACCGAGTACATCCCGATCCGCTTGGGTTTCCGCTTTTAGGTCCTCCTTCCAGGCTGCGCTTCGGACGCAAACCCGATGCACGTCGTGAGGACTTGCTCCAGCACGGCGCGCATCGGCGCGGCGAATCCCTCATCCCACGCGCACGGCCAGGTCCCCTCGTCGACCGCCCCGAGCGGCTCGCGCAGGTAACCGCGGCACGCGAGCTCCATTTGCACGGCATGCACGCCGTCGTGCGGACGCCCGTAGTGCCGGGTGGTGTAGCCGCCCTTGAAACGACCGTTGGTGACGCGGGCAAGGCCCGTTGCGTCACACAGCCGTTCGATGCGCTGCGTCAGCGCGGCAGCGCAGCTCGCGCCGGAGAAGCTGCCGAGGTTGAACTCGGGCAGAAGACCGGCGAACAGGCGTGGGACGGCGGAGCGGATCGAGTGGCAGTCGTACACCACCAGCGCCGGGTGCAGGCGGCGCAGCCGCGCGATCTCTTCTTCTATGGCGCGGTGATACGGCTCGAAGTACTCACGCCGGCGTGCGGCAACCTCCCCGGGAGAAGGCGCGCACCCGGCGCGGTACAGTGGCTCGCCGTCGAAGGTAGTGGTGGGACACAGCTCGGTGGTGGCCTGTCCGGGATAGAGCGAGGCGCCCGACGGATCACGATTCGGATCGATGACGGTGCGCGAGACGCCGGTGCGCACGATGGTCGCGCCAAGGGCTTCGGCAAACCCGTACAGCCGCTCGATCCACCAGTCGGTATCCTTGCGCGCCAGCCACGCGGAGGCGAGGGTCGCCTCGACGGCCGCCGGTATGCGGGTGCCGGTGTGCGGCATGCACAGCAGCAGGGGCGCTGAGCCGCGCCGCACCGTGAGCCACGGGGCTGAAGACTCCTCGAGCACGGGGGCGAACCTCCTTCAGCTGCGTGCTGCCGGCCAATCATCAATAATGTATCGCATGGCAAGCCTCTGGTTTGAATCGGCGCTGCTGCCGCAGGGTTGGGCGCGGGGCGTGCGCCTGAGCGCCACCGACGGCTACATCGAGCGCGTCACGGAGAACGCGGCACCGGCGCCCACCGATGAGCGCCATGCGATCGCGCTGCCCGGTCTTCCCAACGTGCACAGCCACGCGTTCCAGCGGGGTCTTGCAGGGCTCACGGAGCGGCGCGGACCCGGGGACGACAGCTTCTGGAGCTGGCGTGAGCTCATGTACCGCTTCGTCGAGCACATCGATCCGGACGAGTTCGAGGCCATCAGCGCGCTTGCGTTTGCGGAGATGCTCGAGGGGGGCTTCACGCACGTCGGAGAATTTCACTACCTGCATCACGATCGCGGCGGGGTGCCGTTCGCGGATCCCGGCGAGCTCGCCGGACGTATCGTTGCGGCGGCACGCCACACCGGGATCGGACTCACGCTGCTGCCCACCTTCTACGCGCACAGCGGCTTTGGCGGCACCGCACCCACCACGCGGCAGCGCCGCTTCATCAACGATCCGGAGCGCTTCGCGCGCATCGTCGAGGCCAGCCGCAAGGCGGTGCGCGCGCTCGCCGGGGCGGGCGTGGGCGTGGCGCCCCACAGCCTGCGCGCGGTGACTCCCGAGGAGCTCAGTGCCGTGGTGCAACTCGCGCACGGCGGCGCCATCCACATCCATATCGCGGAGCAGACCCGCGAGGTCGAGGAGTGCGTGGCGTGGAGCGGCCGCCGGCCCCTCGAGTGGCTGCTCGAGAGGGAGGCGGTCGATGAACGCTGGTGCCTGGTGCACGCGACCCACGCCACGGCTGCCGAGCTCGCGGGCGTCGCGTCGCGGGGCGCCGTGGTCGGCCTGTGTCCGCTCACCGAAGCGAGTCTCGGGGATGGAATATTCCCGGCGGCGGCTTTCCTCGCGCAGCACGGCCGCATCGGCATCGGCAGTGATTCCAACATCCTCCTGGATGCCGCCGAGGAGCTGCGCACCCTCGAATACTCGCAGCGCCTGCAGCGACGCGCGCGCAACGTGCTCGCCGCGGGCGCCGGCGCCTCCACCGGACGCTGCCTGTTCGAGGGCGCGCTCGCGGGTGGCCGGCAGGTGCTGCAGGCCGGCACGCCGGCAGCGGGGCGTGCGGCGGGACTCGCCCCTGGGGCGCCGCTGGATGTGGTGAGCCTCGCGGCCGCTCATCCGGCGCTGCTCGAGCGGCGCGGCGATGAGATCCTGGACAGCTGGATCTTCGCCGGCGGCCGCGGCGTCATCGACTGCGTGTGGCGCGCCGGTGTCAAGGTCGTGAGTAACGGACGGCATCACCACCGCGATGCGATCCTGGCACGCTACGCCCGCGCACTCCAGCGCCTGCGCGCCTCGGAGACGACATGAGGAGAATCCCGGCTGCCCTGCTGGCCATCGTCGGCGCCATCGCCGTCGGCGGGATGGCGCTGCAGCGGCACGAGCCGATCAATGCTCTGTGGATCCTGACCGCGGCGGTGTGCGTCTATCTGCTGGGCTACCGGTTCTACGCCGCCTGGATCGCGGCCCGTGTGCTCAGTGTGGATGCAGGGCGCGCCACTCCGGCCGAGCGGCTCAACAACGGACGCGACTTCGTGCCGACGCACCGCGCGATCGTGTTCGGCCATCATTTCGCCGCCATCGCCGGCCCGGGACCGCTGGTGGGCCCGACGCTCGCGGCGCAGTTCGGCTATCTGCCGGGCACGCTGTGGATCCTGGTGGGGGCGGTGCTGGGCGGATGCGTGCAGGACATGATCATCCTGCTGCTGTCCACGCGCCGTGACGGGCGCAGCCTCGGCCAGATGGCGCGCGATGAGCTCGGTCCGCTCGGCGGCTTTGCCGCGCTCATCGGCACGCTCATCATCATGATCATCCTGAGCGCGGTGCTGGGGCTGGTGATCGTCAATGTCATGAAGCACAGCCCCTGGGCCACCTCCACGGTGTTCGCCACCATTCCCGCGGCGCTGATCGTCGGTCTGTACCTGCGGCGGTGGCGTCCGGGGCGGGTGCTGGAAGGGTCGCTCCTCGGCGTGCTGCTGATGCTGCTGGCGCTGCTCGCCGGCGGCTGGATCGATCATCAGCCGGTGCTGCGCCCGCTGTTCGACTATGCGGCCATCGCGCTCGCGGGCTTCGTGATCCTCTACGGCTTCTGCGCCGCGATCCTGCCGGTGTGGCTGCTGCTTGCCCCGCGCGACTATCTGTCGACGTTCCTGAAGCTCGGCACGGTGGCGCTGCTGGCGGTGGCCATCGTGCTGACGCACCCGCAGATAAGGATGCCGGCGGTAACGGCGTTCGCCGACGGCACCGGTCCCCTGTTCGGCGGCAAGGTGTTTCCGTTCGTGTTCATCACCATCGCCTGCGGTGCGGTGTCGGGGTTTCACGCACTGGTGGCGAGCGGCACGACCCCGAAGCTCATCAGCAACGAGGCGGACGTGCGGCTGGTCGGCTACGGCAGCATGGCGCTCGAGTCGTTCGTGGCGATCATGGCGCTGATCGCCGCGACGCTGCTCGACCCGGGGGTGTACTTCGCCATCAACGCCGGCGCCGGCGTCGTGGGCGCGACCCCGGCGGCGGCGGTGCATACCATCAGCAGCTGGGGGTTTCCGGTCACGGTGCAGCAGATGCAGACGCTCGCCAGCGCCATGGGCGAGCGCACTCTGTTCGCGCGCAGCGGCGGGGCGCCCTCGCTGGCGGTGGGCATGGCGAGCATTTTCGGCAGCACCTTCGGGCGCGGACTCCTGGCGCTCTGGTATCACTTCGCCATCATGTTCGAGGCGGTGTTCATCATGGCGGTGCTCGATGCCGGCACCCGCGTCGGCCGCTTCATGGTGCAGGATCTGCTCGGGCACCTGTGGCAGCCCCTGGGGCGCACCTCGTGGTATCCGTCGGTGCTGCTGGCGAGCGCGCTCATGGTCGGCGCCTGGGGTTATTTCCTGTACATCGGCGTGATCGACCCGAACGGCGGTGTCAACATCCTGTGGCCGCTGTTCGGCATTTCCAACCAGATGCTGGCCGGCATCGCGCTGTCGGTGGCGACCGGGATCATCATCAAGTCAGGCAAGCTGCGCTATGCGCTCGTGACGCTGGCGCCGCTGGCATGGCTGGCGCTCGTCACTACGACCGCGGCCTGGCAGAAGATCACCAGCGCCGACAGCCGCATCGGGCTGTTCGCCGCGGCCGATGAGCTGGCGCGCCAGCTGGCCCTGGGGGCGCTGCCGCCGGAGCGCGCTGCCGTAGCCCCGCAACTCATATTCAATCAGCGCCTCGATGCCTGGCTGACGATGCTGCTCCTGGCGATCCTGTGGTTCGTGATTCTCGACATGGCGAGAGTCTGCGCGCGGCGTCTGCGTGGTCTGCCGCTGCGCTCGAGCTCGGAAGCGCCGTATCAGTCGAGCCGCCTGCAAGGCGCGGCGGCGCAGGCGCAGCCATGAGGGGCGTGGCGGGCCTGGCCGCGCGGCACGCCGCGGCGCTCTGGAGCGCCTTGCGCACGGCTTCGGGCGATGACGCTTATGAGCGCTATCGCGCCCACCAGGCGGCGCGGCACGCGGGCGAGCCGCCCTTGAGCCGGCGCGCGTTCTACGAGGACGCGCAACGGCGCAAGTGGAGCGGCGTCAGCCGCTGCTGTTAGTTCACCCGCATGTTGCGGATCAGGCGCCGGTCGATGTACAGACGTGCGTCCAGCACCAGGCGATCCTGGGCCTGCTGCAGCTGGTGCAGGCAGAACATGACCACGATGCAGGAGATCAGTGCGGTGAGAGTGGCATTGAAGGTGATGCCCAGCCCGAGCGTGACGCCGGAGATGTCCCCGCGCAGCGCACCCTGGGCCTCCTGCAGGGCACGGCCGATGCCGCGCACCGTGCCCACGAAGCCGACTGCCGGGATCGCCCACGCGGTGAAGCGCACCATGGACAGCTGCGCGTCCAGGCGATCGAGCTCGTTCTCGCATTCGGCGCGCACCGCCTCCGCGGCGTCCTGCACGCTGCGGGTCGCTCCGAAGCGAT
>Ga0209156_10003417_pt1 | contig 11961 bp, 13 predicted proteins | sample GraSoiAngelo_124_FD_185881 | JGI IMG/M metagenome (GOLD analysis project Ga0209156, IMG submission 185881) | Grasslands soil microbial communities from the Angelo Coastal Reserve, California, USA - 14_0927_05_20cm (SPAdes) (version 2) | ecosystem: Environmental > Terrestrial > Soil > Grasslands...
GAGTTGCCGGGCCCGGACACCGACGTCTATGTCGCCGACACGCTTGGCGAGCTCGGTCTAATCTATCGAGTGGCGCCGGTCGTATTCGTCGGCGGATCGCTCGTGAGCCATGGCGGCCAGAATCCAATCGAGCCGATCAAGTTGGGCGCTGCGATTCTGCACGGTCCGAATGTTTGGAATTTCGCGGAAGTCTATGCGGCGCTCGACAAGTCGCATGGCGCGCAAGAGGTGAGCGATGTGGAGGGCTTCGCGCTGCGCGCCGCCGCTTGGCTCAAGGACGCGCACGCACGCGAGGCGGTGATCACCGCCGGGCAAGCGACCGTTGCTGCGCTCGGCGGCTCCTTCGAACGCACGCTCGCTGCGCTCGAGCCGCACCTCATGCGCATTGGTCTTAAAGAACGCGAGCGCCATGCGTGAGCCTGCGTTCTGGTGGGGCGAGGGCTCCTTCGCTTCCGCTCTGCTTGCGCCGTTAGCAGCGCTTTACGGCGCCGTGGCGCAGTGGCGACTTGGCCGCGGCGGGGAGCGCGCTGGTGCGCCCGTCGTTTGCGTCGGCAATTTGACCGTCGGGGGCGCGGGCAAAACCCCGACCGCGCTGGCGCTGGCGCGCATGCTCGCGGCGGCGGGCGAGCGGCCGATGTTTCTCACCCGCGGTTATGGCGGCGCGCTTGCTGGTCCTCTCCTGGTCGATCCGGCGCGGCATCGCGCGCGCGAGGTGGGTGACGAGCCGCTGCTGCTGGCCCGCACGGCGCCGACCATCGTGGCGCGCGATCGCGTCAAAGGCGCCGGCATCGCCGGTGACGCGAGCGTCATCGTTATGGACGACGGCTTCCACAATCCCTCGCTGGTCAAGGATTTTTCGGTGCTGGTGGTCGACGGCAGGCGCGGTACCGGCAACGGCAGAGTCATTCCTGCTGGGCCGCTGCGCGCCCCGCTCGAGGCGCAACTCGCGCGCGCCCATGCGCTCATCGTTGTTGGAGGCTTGCGGCGCGCCGCGGACATCGCAGAGCGCGCGCGCGCGGCCAATATTCCAGTCTTGCAGGCGCGCTTGCGGCCGGACGTGGACGTCATCGCCTGGTTGCGCGGCCGCCAAGTGCTCGCGTTTGCGGGAATCGCAGACCCGAAGAAATTTTTCGCAACTCTTGCCGAAGCCGGCGTCGTGCTTGCTGCCGCGCGAAGCTTTCCCGACCATCACCGCTACACGCGCGCCGAGGCCGTTGCGCTATGCGATGACGCGCAGCGCGCCGGCCTCGTGCTAATGACGACGGAAAAGGATCTGGCGCGGCTTTCCGGCGAGGATCAGCTGAAAGAGCTTGCCGCTCGCGCCAAAGCGCTGCCGGTCACGCTCGCCTTCGAAGAGGACGAGGCCATGAAATCGCTGCTGCTGGAGAGGCTGGCGCAGGCGCGCACGGGCGGCGATCGGTGACGAGTGGCGGCGCATCCCCGTTCAGACTCTCGTCGGCTCATTTTCACGCAACGCGGAATGCAGGCAAGCACGGTCCGCTTTCGCGCGGGCGAACGGACGTGGAGCTTATCGGCGGGTTTTGTCCTCGCTCGTGCGGCGTCGTGCATTGGCGAAGTGTCGCTGCAGCACCGCGTCAGGAGTGACGTAAGCCTCCTGCAGGTCGACGCTCCAGTATTTCAATTCCTCAAGCGGGATCGCCACGCCGGTCACGGCGCAGCGCACGAAAGCGCCCGGCCGCACCACGCGAAAGTCGCCGTCGAGATATTTCACCTCGGCCTCGCCCGTCATGGGTGACGGGCGATCGGATCGATTGAGCACTGATGCCTCCAGCGCGGCTTATCCCGGGTGCCGCCTCCATGTTCGCCGGCGCCAGGGCCCAACATAATGGCTCGGCCCCCCGCATGTAACCCGGTCACAGGGATTGTGCACGGGGCAAAGCCCCCCGCGACTACGCTCCGAACAGGCTGCCCTGGTTCGAGTCGTTCCTGCCGCGGCGTCCGCGTGGCTTTGGTCCGGGAGCCGATTTCTCCGTCGCGGGCGCAGATGCCGGTTTCTCCGTCGCGGCGGCGGATGCCCCCTGCGCCAGCGCCGGCACGTGGCCATCGGAAAATTCGATGTCGATCTGCATGCCCGCGCTCACGGCGCTCGCCTGCCGCAACGGCCGCCCCCCGCCATCGCGTATGAGCGCGAAGCCGCGTGCGAGTACGCCGCGATGGGAGAGCGCGTTGAGCAGTTGGCCGCAATGCTCGACCGAGGCCGCGCGCTGGCGCAGCGAGGATTCGAGCGCCCGGCGCGCCCGCGCGCAGAGGCTGCCGACGCGTTCGCATTGCGCTCCGATGCGGCCGCGATGCGCATCGGCATTCGCGCGCAACCCCGCGGCGAGCCGCGCGGTTGCGTTCGCCAGCCGCTCGCGCCGGCGCAGCCGCGCGACGGTTTCCGCGCGTCTTCCCCGCTCGCTGAGCACAATGACGAGCTCGGCGCAACGGTTGACGCGACCGCGCAAGACTTGTGGGCCGAGCCGGCCGGCGACGCGCGCGAACCGCGCGTGATGGATTTGCGCATTGGCGGTGAGCGCGCGGGGTAGGCGCGTGCCGGCCTGATCGAGCCGTTGCCGCGGCAGCGCCAACAGCTCCTCGGCCGTCGGCAAAGCGCGGCTCGCCGCGCGCAACTCGCTGCGTCGTGCCTCCTGCCCGCGTTGCCAGCAGGCGAGGGAGCGTCGCGCGAGGCTGTCGACTCGCACGGCAAGCTCCATGCGCACGGGAACGGCGAGTTCGGCGGCCGCGCTCGGCGTCGGCGCGCGCACGTCGGCGGCAAAGTCGATGAGCGTGACGTCGGTCTCGTGGCCGACCGCAGCGATCAGCGGGATCATGCTCGCAGCCGCGGCGCGTACCACGATCTCCTCGTTGAACGACCACAAATCCTCGAGCGAACCGCCGCCGCGCGCGACGATGAGGAGATCGGGCCTGCGCATGGGTCCGTCGAGGGGGAGCGCGTTGAAGCCGTGGATCGCGGCGGCGACCTCCTCGGCGCAGCCATCGCCCTGTACGCGCACCGGCCACACGATCACGTGGCGCGGAAAGCGGTCGGCGAGCCGATGCAAAATATCGCGGATCACGGCGCCCGTCGGCGAGGTCACAACGCCGATCCGCTCGGGCAAGAACGGGAGCAGCTGCTTGCGCGCGGCCTCGAACAGGCCTTCGGCGGCGAGTTTTTTCTTGCGCTCCTCGACAAGCGCCATCAGCGCCCCGATGCCCGCCGGCGCGAGCGTCTCGATGACGATTTGGTATGTCGATTTGCCGGGATAAGTCGTCAGCCGGCCGGTGACGAGGACTTCGAGCCCTTCCTCGGGCTTGATGCGCATGCGCGCGAGCGCGCTCCTCCAGATCACCGCGTCGATCTTGGCGCCTTCATCCTTGAGCGCGAAATAGCAGTGACCGGAGGAGTGCGCCCCGCGAAAGCCGGAAATCTCGCCGCGCACGCGCACATAGCCAAAGGCGTCCTCGACGGTCTTTTTCAGCGCCGCCGAGAGCTCGGAGACGGTCCATTCCGGGATGTTGAGGCGCGTTGGCTCGTTCATGATGCGAAGAGGTGAATCAGCTTACCGGCGCGGCGTCAATTCGTTGGGAGGTAAATGTTTCCAGCGCGCTACCCTGCGATCCTGGCGTTGTATTGCTCGTCCGTCACGTGCTCGAGCCAGGTGACGTGCTTGCCGTCGAGATGTTCCTGCAACGCGATATGCATCATCGCGGTATCGGGGCCTGCGCCGTGCCAGTGCTTTTCCCCCGGAGCGATCCACACCGTGTCGCCGGGGCGGATTTCCCGCACCGGGCCGCCCCACAGCGCCACCCGTCCCACGCCGGAGATCACGTGCAAGGTCTGGCCGAGCGGGTGGGTGTGCCATGCGGTGCGTGCGCGCGGCTCGAAGCGCACGAAGGCGCCGCGGATGCGCGCCGGCGCCGGCGCTTCGATGATTGGATCCTGCCACACCGTGCCGGTGAAAGAGTCGGCCGCGGCGCGGCGCGAGGGCACGGAACCCAACGGTTTGATATCCATGGTTGCGATTTCCTCTCTGCACGTTCTGCGTCCGTGGTCGTAGCACCGATTGACGCGGGGCAGAAGACTGGGCCGCCCAACGGCGCAAAGCCTCTTGTTGACGCGCGAGCAATGACCGCGCCGGTCCCTTGCGACACGAACGAACCATGCTACACCAGCCGCCGAACCATTCCGGCGATCGAGCGGCTTGCGCAATGAATATCCTGCTTCTCGGCTCGGGCGGGCGCGAGCACGCGCTGGCGTGGAAGCTCGCGGCGAGCCCGCTCCTCACCAAGCTCTACTGCGCGCCCGGCAACCCGGGCATCGCGCGCGAGTGCGAGGTGGTGGCGCTCGATGTCGCCGACCACGCGGCGGTGATCGCGTTCTGCAAGGCGCAAGAGATCGCGCTCGTGGTGGTCGGGCCCGAGGCGCCGCTGTGCGCCGGCATTGTGGACGATCTTACGGCGGCGGGCATCAAGGCCTTTGGTCCGAGCCGCGAGGCCGCGCGCCTCGAGGGTTCGAAAGGCTTTGCCAAGGACCTCTGCAATGCCAGCAATATTCCGACTGCCGCGTACGCACGCTTCAGCGCGGCCGCGCCGGCAAAGGCTTACCTGCGCGCACGCGGCGCCCCAATCGTCGTGAAGGCGGACGGGCTTGCCGCCGGCAAGGGCGTCATCATCGCAAGCACTATCGCCGAGGCGGAGGCCGCCATCGACATGATGTTGGGCGGCGGTTTGGGCGCGGCCGGCGCGGAGGTGGTGATCGAGGAGTTTTTGACAGGCGAGGAAGCGTCCTTCTTCGCGCTCTGCGACGGCGAGACCGCGATCGCGCTCGCCTCGGCGCAGGACCACAAGCGCGCTTTCGACGGCGATGAAGGCCCCAACACCGGCGGCATGGGGGCCTATTCGCCAGCGCCGGTGATGACGCCGGAGATGGCGCACCGCGCCATGGATGAGATCGTGCTTCCCACCGTGTGCGCGATGAAGGCGCGCGGCGCTCCCTATAAGGGCGTGCTCTATGCCGGGCTGATGATCACCGCCGAGGGGCCGAAGCTCATCGAATACAACGTGCGGTTCGGCGATCCGGAATGTCAGGTGCTGATGCTGCGCCTGATGTCGGATCTGCTGCCGGCGCTGTTCGCGAGTTGCGACGGCATGCTGAAAAATTTCGATCTGCGCTGGTATCTAGACGCCGCTTTGACGGTGGTAATGGCGGCCAAGGGCTATCCTGGTGCGACGGCCAAGGGATCGCTCATCGAGGGGCTCGAAGCCGCGGCCGAGGTCGAGGGCGTCGAAATCTTTCACGCCGGCACGAAAGCGGAAGGCGGAAAGGTCTTTGCCAATGGCGGGCGGGTGCTCGATGTCTGCGCGCTCGGCACAACGGTCAGCGATGCCCGCTCGCGCGCTTACCGCGCGGTCGATCGCATTCGCTGGCCCGACGGCTTCTGCCGCCGCGACATCGGTTTTCGCGCCGTGCAGCGGGAGCAGGCGGGGGTCTAGCCTCTGGCATCCATATCTCCCGGCGTATATATTTGCGACAAAAACGTATATATGGAGGCGGGTTTGGACGTGCTGATCAAGCGGCCGACGGCGGTGGCCAAAATTCGCAAGCTTGCGAAACGGACAGGGGAAACGCTCACCGATGCGGTCGAGCGGGCGGTCGAGGACCGCCTCGACAAGGTCGCGCCGGCGCGGCGAAAAAAAGGCCGCGTCGACCGCAAGAGGCTCGCTGAACTTCTCGCCTATTTCGACTCTCTCCCGCGGATCAATGAAGACCTAACTGATGACGAAATCATCGGTTACGACGAACACGGCTTGCCTAAGTGATCGTCGTCGACAGCTCGATCATTGTCGCGATCATCCGAGAAGAATCCGACGCGGCGATTTGGGTCGATGTTCTCGACAAGACGCCACACGTCTTCATGTCCGTGATCTCTTACGTCGAAACGAACATGGTGATTGCCGGCCGGTGGAGCGACGCCAGGCTTGGCAGGGTCGATGCGACGTTGAAAGCTCTTCATGTGAGGGTCGTGCCCGTGACGTTGAACCAGGGAAACGTCGCCCTGGCAGCCTTCTTGCGATTTGGCCGGGGTCGACATTCGGCAGGTCTCAACATTGGAGACTGCTTCGCCTATGCCCTCGCCAAAAGCCGTGATCTGCCCTTGCTGTTCAAAGGCGATGACTTTGCGAAAACGGACATCGTCCCGGCGTGGCGACCGTGATGCCCGACCTCGCGGATCTCTATCCCGGCTTCGCCTCACACTGGATCGACACGTCGGCGGGCCGGATTTTCGCCCGCAGCGGCGGCGAAGGCCCGCCGCTTCTTCTGCTGCACGGCTATCCGCAGACGAACGTGATGTGGCACCGCGTGGCGGGAGCGCTGGCGGCGCGTTTTCGCCTGATCATTCCCGATTTGCCCGGCTACGGCTGGTCCGATGCACCTGCCGCCGACGCCGCGCACGCGCCCTACACCAAGCGCGCCATGGCAGCGGCGATGATCGAGCTGATGGAGGCGCTCGGTGATGTGCGCTTTTGCCTTGCCGGACACGACCGCGGCGGCCGCGTCGCTTATCGGCTCGCGCTCGACCACCCTGGCCGGCTCGAAAAGCTCGCCGTGCTCGACATCGTGCCGACCTGGGCGATGTGGCACCGCATGGATGCGCGGCTCGCCAATCGCGCCTGGCACTGGATGTTCCTCGCGCTGCCGGCGCCGTTCCCGGAGCGGATGATCGGCAAGGACCCGCTCTATTTTTTCGACACGCGCGCGGCGGCCGGAACCAAGATCAAGGATCTCGCCGCCTTCGATCCGCGCGCGCTCGCCCACTACCACGCCTTCTTCAACGATCCCGTGCGCATCCGCGCGACCTGTGAGGACTACCGCGCCGGGCGCACGAGCGACCTCGCGCACGACGAGGAGACGCGCGCGGCGGGCCAAAAAATCGCTTGTCCGGTGCTGGCGATCTGGGGCGCCGCTGGCGGCATCCCGGCCGAGACCGAGGGCCCGCTCGCGACCTGGCGCGAGTGGGCCGGCAATGTGCGCGGCTTTGCCATCGACTGCGGGCATTATCTTGCCGAGGAGGCCCCGGACGCGACCGCCAAGGCACTGCTCGAGTTCTTTGCTTAGCCGGGTCCCATCGCCCATTCGAGAATGGGGTTAACCGCTCGTGAAAGCGCGTAGTGAACAGCGATCGCCGGCCCCGCATGGGCCCGCAGTCTGAACGATTCTTGCCGCAATTCCCGAACCGTTCTTCCGCAATGGCTGAACCATTGTTGCCGCAATCAGAAGGCTTGCTTACCCCCGCGTCGGGGGACGTACGTCGCGCTTGGCAGCTGGGCCGGCGACGTGGCGTAGGAGTGGGGGAGCGTTTTGGTGCAATGGGGGGTGCGCGCGATTCCGTTGGGAATCGCGGCGATGCTTCTGGGGTTCGCCCTTAAATCGGCAGGGACGCAGGCCGGGCCGGCAGATACAGACGCGCCCGCGCCGCGCATCTCGGTATTCGGGACGATCCACCCGGAAATTTTCCGGCTCAGCGCGCCGTTGGGATCAGGCTCGCCGGCGGATCGCGTCCGCCTGGCAAGTCTCGAACCGCTGGTCGGATTCGACTCCCTGACCGGCGGGCCCGGCATGCTGGCCTCCGCGCCGGCCTGCGGCAGCGCCCCGTTCGAGGAGCGTTTCGCCGCCTTGGAAGATCACCCGGCGCCGTTCGACAAACGCTTCGCCTCGAGCGAGGATTGCCCGGCGTCCTTCGACGAGAGCCTCGCCTCCGCCATGGAGGTGCTTGCGAATAGTCTGCGATTGCCGGCGGACCACGACGTGCCGAAGAAGCGCGCCGAGGCGCCGAAACCGGCGCTCTCCAAGCCGCTTCTTCACCCAACTCCTGCGCGCAAAGAAGGGACGCCGTCGGAGGACGACGGCCGCACCGCGATCTACGACATCAGCGCGCATACCGTATACCTGCCGAACGGCCGGCGGCTCGAGGCCCATTCCGGGCTCGGCGGCTTCATGGACAATCCGCGCCACGTGCACGTGCGGATGCACGGGGCAACGCCGCCAAATCTCTACACTCTCACTTTGCGCGAGCGAATGTTTCATGGCGTTCGCGCCATCCGCCTCAATCCCGTGGACGACAACAGGATGCATGGTCGCGCCGGCATCCTCGCCCACACCTACATGTTGGGCCCGAATGGCCAGTCGAACGGCTGCGTATCCTTTAGCAATTATCCGGAGTTCCTGAATGCCTTCCTCAGAGGCGAGGTCACTCGCCTCGCCGTGGTCGAGCGCCTTGACAGCCCGCCCGGCAGGCTCGCTGCAGGACAATTGCCGGAGCCCGTCAAAGATCTCCTGAAGACGGTGGATCGCAGGCGCTACTATGCCGCGGTCGCGACCACTGACGCCCGGCTCGAGGATGTCCAGCCCTCTGGCAGCGTCGCGGTCTCCACCCCGGCCAGTTGGTAGGCGCCGTAGCCTGGGCTGAGCGGAGCGAAACCCGCCATCCTGCATGCCTCGATTTGTGCGGCTTCAACGGCCGCCGTTTGCGCCGGCATTTCCGCAGCACCAGCCAATAGCGTCCGACGTATTGCGCATCTGTCGCGCTGTAATACGAATAATACCAACCCGCGTAAATTCTGACTCGTCATTCCGGGGCGCGGGCGAAGCCCGCGAGCCCGGAATCCATAACCACTGCCTGTGGTTATGGATTCCGGCCCTCGCCGCTATCGCGGCTCGGCCGGAATGACAAACTGAACGTGCTGATATAAGCCATGAAAAAATTGACCGTTCGATTGCCTGAGGCCCTGGTCGCCCAGATCGAAACCGAGTCGCGTCGTCGCAAGCTGTCGAAATCCGACGTGGTGCGGGAGCGGCTGACGCGGCCAGAGAAATCGCGCCGGCGAAACCCGGCCTTGCTCGACGCCATCGCGGATGTTATCGGCTCGATCGACGGCGCTCAGGCGAAAAAGTACCTGAAAACTACGGGCTATGGCCGCAAGCGCGCTCGTTGATGCCGGTTTTCTGGTAGCGCTGCTGAGCCGTTGCGACGCGGTGAAATGTAGTTTTGTGCCAGGAGCTTACTCGATCACCTCGTCCGCGGTCATTTGCATGATCGGGGGGATGGCGAGGCTGAGCGCCTTCGCAGTTTTCAGGTTGATTACCAACTGGAACTTGGTGGGCTGCAGCACTGGAAGGTCAGCCGCTTTCTCGCCTTTGAGAATGCGCGCGACGTAGCTCCCTGCTTGGCGATATGAATCTGCGAAATTCGCGGCGTAGCTGATGAGGCCTCCTGCCGCCACGAACTCACGGGCATAGTACATTGTGGGAATCGAGTGACGCGCAGCCAAGGCGACGAGCTGATCAGAATGACTGGTGAATAGCGAGTCGGCGCTTACCATCAGTGCGTTCCGTGCGCTGTTCGACAAGAGTCGCGAATGCCTTGTCAAACTCCCCAGGCGAGCTAGCGCTCACCGTGGCGAATTGCAGCCGGAGCGCTGCCGCAGCCGCTTGCGTGTCTTTGATCTGCCTGGCTGTGGTTGGATTGCTCGGATGGACAAGCAGCGCCACCGAAGCGGCGCTAGGCGCGAGTTCGCGCAACAATTCCAGTCGCTTCGCGCCAAGATGGACAGAAAAGAAAGTGGCACCCGTGGCATTCGCGCCCGGCCGGCTTAAGCTTGCGACCAGCCCCATTTCGACTGGATCGCTGCCGATCACGAATACTATCGGAGTGGTGGCGGTTGCAGCCTTGGCCGCAACCGCAGCTGGAATCGGGGTTGCGAAAAGCACAGCTATTCCCCGCCCAACGAAATCAGCCGCCATCTTTCGCAATTGATCGTATTGGCCTTGTTCCACGGAGCGATACTCGACCGCAACATTTTGGCCCTCCACGAAACCCTGCTCTTTTAGTCCTTCGCGGAAGGCCTCCGCGAATCTCCGACTAGTCGCGTCCCCTAAAAAGGTTGTGAGATAGCCGATCACCGGGACAGTAGACTGCTGCGCGCGGGCCGCGAGCGGCCACGTGGCTGCCGCGCTGGCGACCAGCGTAATGAACTCGCGGCGCTTGATGCGATGGCTCATTCGATTACCTCGTCGGCGCGGCCGAGCAGCGGAAGCGGGATCGTCAAGCCGAGCGCCCTGGCGGTCTTGAGGTTAATGATCAGCTCGACTTTCACCACCTGGTGAACCGGCAGGTCAGTCGGCTTGGCACCTTTGACAATTCTCCCTGCGTAGTTGCCGACCTGCCGATAGGCATCAGCAAGATCGGCTCCATAGCTCATGAGCCCGCCCGCAGTGGGGAACCAGCGGTACGGATAAATCGCGGGAATGGCATGACGCGCCGCGAGCATGACAAGTCGAACGGGTCGGTCGGTGAATAAATTGTCTGTACTGATCACAAGGGGCACGGAGTGTTCTTTTGCTAAAGTCGCGAAGGCGGTATCGATCTCGCCTTCGTTTGTGGCATTCAGGATACGAAGCTCCACACCTAAAGCACGCGCTGCCTCGTGCAGTTCTTTCGTTTCTGGCCCTGCAACCGCGCTTTTCGGATTAGCGAGGTAGCCGACAACGCGTGCCGGAGGCACTGATTCGTGCAATAGCTCCAGTCGTTTTCCCATTACTCCGGTATTTAGATTGTATACGCCTGTGATATTGCCGCCCGGTCGATTGAAGCTGGTAACCAGGCCAAACTGCACCGGGTCGCCGCCCACTGCGAACACGATCGGAATCGTGTTGGTCGCCGCCTTGGCAGCAAGCGTTCCTTGGGTACTAACCGCGACGATCACGCTGACCTGTCGGTTAACGAGGTCGGCTGCCAGCGCCGGCAAGCGATCGTATTGGTATTGCGCCCCGCGATATTCGATCGCCACGTTTTGTCCCTCAACGTAGCCGATTTCCGCGAGACCCCGCCGGAGGCCGTTCATGCGGCTAGTATCAGCTTCGAGCGCTCCTAGGGAAAGGAATCCGATCACCGGCATCGGCTGCTGTGCGCGCGCCCCGAGCGGCCACGCAGCGGCGCCGCCAAGCAGCGTGATGAACTTGCGTCGCCGCATGGGCGCCCCTGCTCAAGCCGGGGCCGCACATTACCACACCATTGCGCGAGAAGTGCTGCTTGTGCATCACAGCAAAATTGATCGTCGAATCGCGAGGTGGGGCCTTTCGCGTCGCAACCGAGGCCGGCCAGTCCCCGCCTCTATCCGCAGTCGCTCCAATAGCGGCAATCGGCGAGAAGCCAACACCGCGCTCGCGGGCGCGAGCCGGACCTTGACGGGCATGACGGCCTGCTTGTTGTTCGCTATGAACCAAACTGCGCACCTAGCCCTGACCACGCGTCAGACGAATCGCCATGCCGCCGATCGATCGCCAAGCTGCGTTTTCCGGCACCAAAGAAGTCGCCGGCGCGCTCGCGCTCGATGCCGCGCGGCTCGAAGCCCTTCTCGCCTCGCGCTTGCCGGATTTCGCGCCTCCGTTGCGCGTGCGCCAATTCAAGGGCGGGCAATCCAATCCTACCTATCTTCTCGAGACGCCCGCGCGTCGCTACGTGTTGCGCCGCAAGCCGCCGGGCAAGCTGCTCCCATCCGCGCATGCGGTCGATCGCGAGTTCCGCGTCATCAGCGCGCTCCATGCGCAAGGCTTTCCGGTCGCGGCGCCGGTCATCTATTGCGACGATCCCGCCGTCGCCGGCACCGCGTTCTATGTGATGGACCACGTCGAGGGCCGCGTCGTGTGGGAGCCGCACATGCCGGATGCGGAGCCCGCCGAGCGCGCGGCCGTCTACGACGCGATGAACGCGACGCTCGCGCGGCTGCATTCATTCGATCCCGCCGCGCTCGGGCTTTCCGACTTTGGCCGCGGCGACAACTATGTGGCGCGTCAAGTCGAGCGCTGGTCGAAGCAGTACCGCGCCTCCGAGACCCAGCATATCGAAGAGATGGAGCAACTGATCGCCTGGCTGCCAGCGCATCTGCCGCCGCCTGCGCCAG
>Ga0209156_10003423_pt1 | contig 11951 bp, 7 predicted proteins | sample GraSoiAngelo_124_FD_185881 | JGI IMG/M metagenome (GOLD analysis project Ga0209156, IMG submission 185881) | Grasslands soil microbial communities from the Angelo Coastal Reserve, California, USA - 14_0927_05_20cm (SPAdes) (version 2) | ecosystem: Environmental > Terrestrial > Soil > Grasslands ...
CTCCGGCTGGCCGGCAGCGCCCGGCGAGGCCACCGCGCTCGACGGCAAGACTGAAACCCGGTGCCACGGAGTAACGAAATGCGTCGCTCACCTAATTTTTCCATAGCCTGCTAGCCGCCCCCGTCAGGCGCGCCGGGCCAGGCGGCGCAGCGGGGCGCCGGTGAGCCGCGTCAGGATCCACTCCTTCCGCAGCCCGGCCCCGAGCTTCTCGTAGAAGCGGATCGAGGGCGTGTTCCAGTCGAGGACCGCCCACTCCATCCTGCCGCAGCGCCGCCGCGCCGCGATCCGCGCGAGCTCGCGGAGCAGCGCCCGGCCGGCCCCGTGGCCGCGCTCCTCGGGGACCACGAAGAGATCCTCCAGGTAGAGCGTCGGACGCGCGAGGAACGTCGAGAACGTGAAGAAGTAGAGCGCGAAGCCGATGGGGCGCTCGCCGCGCCGGCAGATCAGCGTCTCGAAGTAGCGGCGCCGCCCGAAGCCGTGCCGCCGGATCTGCGCGGCCGTGGCCGTCACCTCGCGGGCCAGGCGCTCGTATGCGGCGAGGCCGCGGATGAGCCGGAGGATCGTGGGGACGTCGCGCCGCGTGGCGCGGCGGATGGAGAGGCCCGGCGCCCTCTGGTAGCGGGGTCCGCGAGGCCGGCGTGAACCGTGGGTGGCCTGAGACAGGTGCGCGTCGCTCCTTGTGCTCACGCCCCCGCGACGTCCAGGAGCATCTCGGTGTAACAGCGCGCGCCCGCATGGATGTTCTCGAGCGACAGGCGCTCGTCGTTGCCGTGCACGCGACCCCACTCGCCCTCGTCCATGATGAACGGGCTCCAGCCGTAGCCGTGGAGCCCGCAGCGCCGGAACACCCAGTTGTCGGTGAACCCGACCAGGATCTCCGGCGCGACGACCACCTCCGGCGCGCGGCGGCGGAGGGCCTCGGCCAGCGACTTGTAGAGCGCAGTGTCGGGCGGCGACAGGTTCGGCACCTTCGGCTCGCCGGTGACCGTGACCTCGATCTGATCATCGTCGATCACGCCCTTGACCCACGCGACGATCTCCGCCGGCTCGTCGCCCGCCAGCATGCGGCAGTCGATCCCGGCCCAGGCCTCGGGCGGGATGACGTTGCGCTTCTCGCTGCCGTGCAGCATCGTCACGGCGAACGTCGTCCGCACCATCGCGGCGTGCAAGCGCCGGGTCAGGAACCGCGCGCGGAAGGCGTCGTCCCGGAGGCTCCGCGCGAGGTCGTCGTAGCCCCGGCCCTCGGGCTCGGGCAGCACGCTCGCGAGCCGCGCGAAGTACTCCTGGACCTCGGGGAGCACGCGCAGCGGCCGCTCGCTCGCGAGCAGCCGGTCGAGGGCGCGGATGAGCCGGTGCGGCGCCGTGTCCGGCCAGGGCATCGAGCCGTGCCCCGGCTGGCTCCTCGCGGTGAGCGTGAGCGGCAGTCCGGTCTTCTCCGAGATGACGATGTGGCCGAGCGGCGCCTTGAACCCCGCGTGCGTCTCGATGCCGCCGAGCTCCGAGATCGCGTACTCGGCGCCGGCGATCCAGTCGCGACGCTGGTCGGCGACGAACCGGGCGCCGTACGCGCTCCCCGCCTCTTCGTCCGCCGTCGCGAGGAAGATGAGGTCGCGCGTGAGCGGCGCCTTCGCGCGCTTGAGCGCCAGGAGCGCGGCGAGGTGCATGATCCCCGTCGACTTCATGTCGATCGCGCCACGCCCGTAGAGGTAACCGTCCCGGAGCACGCCGCCGAACGGGTCCACCGTCCAGTAGCGGCGGTCGGCGTACACGACGTCGATGTGGTGGTGAAGCACGATTCCCGGGAGCGAGCCGTCGCCCCGGAGGCGCGCCACGAGGTTCGCGCGGCCGGGCGCCGACTCCACTGTTTCGCTCGGGATCCCCTCGCCCGCGAGCACCCCCGCGAGGAACGTCGCTCCCGCGAGCTCGTTGCCGGGCGGGTTGGTGGTGTCGATCATGAGGTAGCGGCGTAGCAGTTCCGCCGTCTCGTCGCCGAGCGCCTTCCAGTCGATGCTCATCGCCGGGCCATCCACGTCGGGAGTCTATCACTCCCCGCGGGGGCGACAGCCCTCCCTCAGCGGAGCCGCGGCGTGAAGCCCTGCACCGACACGTACTGGTCGGGCCACGGCAGGTCGTACCCCTGCTCGTACGCGGCATGACGGGTCCAGTAGGGATCGTAGAGGTGGGCGCGCGCGAGCACGCAGAGGTCGGCGCGGCCCGCGGCGATGATCGAGTTCACGTCGGCGTACGAGGCGACGTTGCCGACGGTCATCGTCGGAATATCCGCCTCGTGCCGGATGCGGTCGGCGAACGGCGTCTGGAAGAGCCGGCCGTAGACCGGCTTCTGCTCGGGCACGGTCTGGCCGGCCGAGACGTCCACGATGTCGCAGCCGTGCGCCTTGAGGAGCCTCGCCACCTCGACCGCGTCGTCCGGCGTCATGCCGCCCTCGGCCCAGTCGGTGGCCGAGATCCGCACCGACATGGGCCGGGCGGCTGGCCAGACGGCGCGGACCGCGTCGAAGACCTCGAGCGGGAACCGCGCGCGGTTCCCGAGCGAGCCGCCGTACGCGTCGGCGCGCCGGTTCGTGAGCGGCGAGAGGAAGCTCGCGAGCAGATAGCCGTGGGCGAAGTGGAGCTCGAGGAGGTCGAAGCCCGCCTCCTCCGCCATGCGCGCGGCGCGCGCGAAGTCGTCGCGGACCGCCTCCATGTCCCTGCGCTCCATCGCCCTCGGGATCTGACTGTGGGGGAAGTACGGGATCGGCGACGCGGAGACGAGCGCCCAGTTGGCCGACGGAAGCGGCTCGTCGATCCCCTCCCAGAGGCGCCGCGTCGAGCCCTTGCGCCCGGCGTGGGCGAGCTGGAGGCCGATCTTCGCGGGCGAGTGCCCGTGGACGAAGTCCACGATGCGCTTCCACGCCGTGACGTGCTCCGGCTTGTACATGCCGGCGCACCCCGGGCTGATGCGTCCCTCCCGGCTCACGTCGGTCATCTCGGTCATCACGAGCCCCGCGCCCCCGATGGCGCGGCTCCCGAGGTGCACGAGGTGCCAGTCGTCGGGCGTCCCGTCCTCCGCCGAGTACTGGCACATGGACGAGACGACGACGCGGTTCGGGAGCACGAGCTCGCGCAGCCGGAACGGGGTGAACATGGGCGGCGGCGCCGGCGCGGCGGGCACCGCGACGCGGCTCTGCCGCTCCGCCTCGGACGCGAGCCAGCGGTCGACCCGCGACACGAAGCCCGGATCGCGCAGCCGCAGGCCGTCGTGGGTGACGCGGAGGCTCCGCGTGAGCAGGCTCACCGCGAACTGGAGCGGCCCGAGTCGGCCGTGATAGCGTTCGGTCGCCTCGAACCACTCGAGGCTCACCTGCGCGGCCCGCTGGAGGGCCTCGACCCCGGGCCGCCGCTCTTCCTCGTACGCGGAGAGCGCCTTCGGCACCTCGCCGTGACGCTGGAGCGCCCGCGCGAGCGCGATCGCGTCCTCCATGGCGAGCTTGGTCCCCGAGCCGATCGAGAAGTGCGCGGTGTGCGCGGCGTCGCCCAGCAGGACGACGTTCCCGTGGTGCCAGCAGCCGTTCCGCACGGTCGGGAAGCTGCGCCAGAGCGAGCGGTTCTTGAGGAGCCGGTGGCCGCGCAGCTCCTCGGCGAAGAGCCGCTCGGCGAAGGCGAGCGACTGATCCTCGTCCGCCTGGTCGAGGCCGGCGCGCCGCCACGTCGCCTCCGTCGTCTCGAGGATGAAGGTGGACATGGACTGGTCGTAGCGATACGCGTGGACACGCCAGAGCCCGTGCTCGCTCTCCTTGAAGATGAACGTGAAGGCCGGATACGGATACGTGGTGCCGAGCCAGACGAACTTGTTGGGCCGCCAGTCGATCGCGGGCCTGAAGTGCTCCGCGTAGCGCGCGCGGACGGTGCTGTTGACGCCGTCGGCGGCGAGGATCAGGTCGGCGTCGCGGTAGGCGTCGAGGTCGGCGACCTCCTGTTGGAACCGGAGCGACACGCCGAGCGCCGTGCAGCGCCGCTGGAGGATGTCGAGCAGGCGCTGGCGCGACATGCCGGAGAAGCCGTGGCCCGTCGAGGTCAGCACCTCGCCCCGGTAGTGGATGTCGATGTCGTCCCAGTGGGCGAGGCTCTTGGCGATCTCCTCCGACGTCTCGCGGTCGGCCTCCGCAAACCCCTCGAGCGTCGCGTCGGAGAAGACGACGCCGAAGCCGAAGGTGTCGTCGGCCCGGTTGCGCTCGACGACGACGATGTCGTGGGCGGGGTCCGCCTTCTTCATGAGCAGGGCGAAATAGAGCCCCGCCGGACCACCGCCGATGCTGACGATCTTCACGCGAGCATTTTAGGCTAGAATCTTTCCCGGGTTCGCCCGCAAACACGACTCTCCACCCGACACCCGGAGGTCCCCATGGCGTACGACAGGCTCACCCTCACCCTGACTCTGGTGCTGTCGCTCGGCGTCGCGGGCGCCACGGCTGACGACAAGGTCGGCACGGTGCGTTTCCCGACTTCGTGCAGCACCGCGGTTCAGCCGGACTTCGAGCGCGCGGTCGCCATGCTCCACTCCTTCTGGTTCCAGGCGTCCACGAACGCGTTCGTGGCCGTCGCGCAGCAGGATCCCGGCTGCGCGATCGCCCACTGGGGCGTCGCGATGAACCTGCTCGGCAATCCGTTCGCGTGGCCGCCGTCGCCAAAGGCGCTCGCCGACGGCTGGGCCGCCGTCGAGCGGGCGAAGGCCGCGGGCGCCAGGCTGCCGCGCGAGCGCGACTACGTCGCCGCGATCGAGGCGTTCTACAAGGACGCCGCCACGGTGGATCATCGCACCCGCGCGCTCGCCTACCGGCAGGCGATGGAGCAGCTCGCGGCGCGTTACCCCGAGGACCGTGAGGCGACGATCTTCTACGCGCTCGCCCTCAACGCGACCGCGCTGCCGACGGACAAGACCTACGCCGACCAGCTGAAGGCCGCGGGCATGCTCGAGAAGGTCTTCGCCGAGCAGCCACAGCATCCGGGCGTCGCGCACTATCTCATCCACAGCTACGACTATCCGCCGATCGCGGACAAGGGCCTCACCGCGGCCCGGCGCTACGCGGCCATCGCGCCGGCGGCGCCCCACGCGCTTCACATGCCGTCCCACATCTTCACGCGGCGCGGGTACTGGCAGGAGTCCATCGACGCGAACCGGGCCTCCGCGAGCGCCATGAGCAGCCACTTCGACCAGCTCCACGCGCTCGACTATCTGACCTACGCGTACCTGCAGCTGGGGCAAGACGTCGCGGCCAAGCGCGTCGTGGACCAGGTCGGCGAGATCCCCAAGGTCGGCGTGGAGCACTTCGTGGCGGGCTTCGCCCTGGCGGCGATCCCGTCCCGCTACGCCCTCGAGCGCGGCCGCTGGGCGGACGCCGCGCAGCTCGCGCTCTTCGGCAAGGAGTTCCCGTGGGGCCGCTTCCCTCAGTCCGAAGCCCAGCTCGTCTTCGCGCGTGGGCTCGGCGCCGCGCGCGCCGGCGACGCGGCGGCGGCCAGGCGCGACGCGGACCGGCTCGGCGCGCTGCGTGACGGGCTCGCGGCGGCGAAGGTCGGCTACTGGGCCGAGCAGGTGGACATCCAGCGCCAGGTCGTGTCGGCCTGGGTGGCGCGCGCCGAGGGCCGCAAGGACGAGGCCCTGACGCTCCTGCGCACGGCAGCCGAGCGCGAGGACGCAACGGAAAAGCATCCGGTGACGCCGGGCCCGCTCGCCCCCGCGCGCGAGCTCCTCGCCGATATGCTGCTCGAGGCGAACGAGCCCGCGCAGGCGCTGCGGGAATACGAGGCCGCCATGCGCGTGGAGCCGAACCGCTTCCGGGGGCTGTACGGCGCGGCGCGCGCGGCGGAGCTCTCGGGCGACCGGACCAAGGCACGGACGTATTACTCGCAGCTCGTGACGCTCGGCGAGAAGGCGGACGGCGAGCGCCCCGAGCTTCGGCAGGCGAAGACGTTCCTCGGCAGGTAACCCCGCACCCAAAGGAGACCGGTCATGGCGAAAGTGCTGAAGTGCGGCGATCTGATGCCCGGCTGTAACGTCGTCGTCGAGGGCAAGGACGTGACCGAGGTGATGCGCAAGGGCGCCGAGCACGCCAAGACGGCGCATGGGATCGCCTCGATCCCGCCCGACATGGTGAAGAAGATCCAGGCGGCGATCAAGGACAAGTAGGAGGACCCGACGAGCCCGCTCAGCCGGCGCCTCGCCGCGCCGACAGGGCTCGCCTGAACCGGGCGAGGAGGAACCGGAGCGCCAGCTCGAGCCGCCGCTTGCTGAAGTCCTCCTCGCCGAGCGCCACCCGCGCCAGGAGGCGGGAGAGCTTCGGGTCTGCCGCGGCGGCGCGGACGATCGCGTCCGCCAGCCGGGGCCGCGCGAAGAGCCTGCGCTGGATCCTGAGCGAGTCGGCGAGCTCGCGCCCGATCTCGCCGCGCCAGCGCGACTCGTAGCGGGCGAGCCCGGTCGCCGAGCCGTCCCCCGAGGCGACCGCCTCCGCCGCCGTCACGCCCGCGTGCTCGCCCGTGACCATCGCGTGGTAGATGCCCTCGCCGGTATAGCCGTTGACGAAGCCGCCGGCGTCACCCGCGACGAGGACGCGGTCGGCGACGGTGCGCGGGAGCGGCCCGCCGAGCGGCAGCCGGTACGCCTTGAAGTTCGCCGCGTTCGAGCGTCCGTGGACGATGCCGCGCGCGCGGGCCTCCTCGAGAAAGCGGGCGTGGTGCGCGTAGGGCACGCCGCCCAGCTCGCGTTTGAAGAACGAGAGCAGGAAGCCCACCCCCGCGTCGACGCAGTCGCGCTTGGGGAACACGTAGCCGTAACCCGGGTAGCCCTTGTAGCCGTAGGCGACGTACATCGTCTCGGGATCCGCGGGGGCGAGGTCGGTCTCCTCCATCGTGTCGAGCGCGAGCGTCTCGTCGGAGAAGCCCCGGCTCAGTCCCGCCGCGCGGGAGACGACGCTGTTGACGCCGTCGGCCGCGACGACGAGCTTCGCCGCGAACGCGCGGCCATCCACCGTCCGGACGGTGACGCCGCCGGCCGAGCGGAGGACCTCGGCGACGCGCGCGCCCTCGCGCACCTCGGCGCCGGCGGCGCGCGCGCGCTCGAGCAGCGCCGCGTCGAATTCGGTCCGGCGGAGCGTCAGGTAGAGGGGTGCCCCGCCGTCCGCCAGCACGGAGGCGCCCGACGGGCTCTCCATCAGGACCCGGCGGATCTCGTGGATCGCGACCGTCGAGCGCAGATAGTCCGCGAGGTCGGGGAAGCGCCGGTACACCCCGTGACGAATGCCGCCGCCGCAGGGCTTGTCGCGGGGGAAGCGCTTCGCGTCGAGCACGAGCGTCCGCACGCCGCGCCGCGCGAGCGTGAGCGCCGCGAGAGACCCCGCCGGTCCCCCACCGACGACGACGACGTCGGTCACGGGGCGTCTCCCTCGCGGCTCATGGACGGACATTATAGAATCGTCGGGATGCCGGAGTTCCTTCCATTCGTCCGCCGCTGGTTCGAGCGCACGTTCAGCGCGCCGACCCGCGCCCAGCGGGACGGCTGGAGCGCGATCGCCTCCGGCCGTGACACGCTCGTGATCGCGCCGACGGGCTCGGGCAAGACCCTGGCGGCGTTCCTCTGGGCCCTCGACCGCCTCCACCGGCTCGGTCTCGAGGGTCGGCTCGAGGATCGCGTCTACATCGTCTACGTCTCACCCCTCCGAGCCCTCAACAACGACATCGAGAAGAACCTGCGCGCGCCCCTCGCCGGGATCCGCGCCGCGGCGGCCGAGGACGGCTGGAAGCTCCCCGAGGTGCGGGTGGCCGTCCGGACCGGCGATACCCTCGCCGCCGCCCGGCAGGCGATGACGCGCCGGCCACCGCACGTCCTGATCACCACGCCCGAGTCCCTCTACATCCTACTGACGAGCGAGCGCTTCCGGCCCGCGCTCGCCGACGTGCGCACCGTGATCGTCGACGAGGTCCACGCGCTGATGGGCGGCAAGCGCGGCGCGCACCTGGCGCTCTCGCTCGAGCGCCTCCAGGCCCTCGTCGACGCGCGCGCGGCGGGCGCCCGGCCGCAGCGGATCGGCTGCTCCGCGACGGTGAGCCCGGTCGAGGAGGCGCTGGCATTCCTCACCGGCGCGACCGCCCGCGACCCGCTCGTCGTGGACGACGGCTTCACGCGCGAGCTCGACCTCCGGGTGCTGGCGCCGGTCGACGACTTCCTCTCGACGGCGAGCGAGACCGTCTGGGACGCGACGCTGCAGCAGGTCACCGAGCTCGTCCGCGAGCACCGCACGACGCTCGTCTTCTGCCAGAGCCGGCGCTCGGCGGAGCGGATCGCCCGCGACCTCAACGACCGCATCGAGGACGGCCGCGTCGCCGCCCACCACGGCTCGCTCTCGCGGCGCGCCCGCCTGGAGGCCGAGAACCGGCTGAAGGACGGCGAGCTGCGCGCGCTCGTGGCGACCTCCTCGCTCGAGCTCGGCATCGACATCGGGGCGCTCGACCTGGTCGTCCAGCTCCAGTCGCCCCGCAACATCGCGGCCGCGCTCCAGCGCGTCGGGCGGGCGGGCCACGGGCTCGCGCGGGTCTCGAAGGGCCGGATCGTCGTCACCAAGGGCGAGGAGCTGCTCGAGGCGGCCGCGGTCGTCCGCTCGATCCGCGAGAAGCAGCTCGACCGCGTCCGGATGCCCGAGGCGCCGCTCGACGTCCTCGCCCAGCAGATCGTCGCCGCGGTGGCCGCCGAGTCGCTCCCGCTGGACGTCCTCTACGCGCGCTTCGCCAGGGCGGCGCCCTACCGGAGCCTCTCGCGCGAGGACTTCGTCGCCGTGGTCAGGGCGCTCGCCGACCCGCTCCCCGCCGAGGTGAAGGGCGTCGCGCCGCGGATCCTCTGGGACCGCGTCAACGACCGGCTCCACGCGCGCCGCGGCAGCCGCTTCCTGGCGCTCACCTCGGGCGGCACCATCCCCGACGCCGGGCTCTTCGACGTCTTCGTGGCGGACACCGACCTGAAGGTCGGCACGCTCGACGAGGAGTTCGTCACCGAGAGCCTGCCCGGCGACGTGTTCCTGCTGGGCTCGCACGCCTGGAAGATCGCCAAGGTGCAGGGCGGCCGGGTCCTCGTCCAAGACGCGCAGGGCATGTCGCCGACGATCCCGTTCTGGCGCGGCGAGCACCCGTCGCGCTCGTTCGAGCTCGGGCTCGCCGTGGGGCGGCTCCGCCGCGACGCCGCCGACCGGCTGGACGCGCCCGAGTTCGCGGAGTGGGCGGCGCGCGAGTGCGGCCTGGTCGCGCGCGCCGCCTCGGCCATGCGCCACTGGCTCGTGAAGGCCGGCGAGGTGCTGGACGGCGTGCCCGACGACCGGGGCATCGTCGTGGAGTCGTTCGCCGACGAGCTGGGGGGCCGCCACGCGATGATCCACTCGATCTTCGGCATGCGCGTGAACGGCGCGTGGGGCATGGCGCTCCGCGAGAAGCTGCGCCGGACGCTCGGGTTCCAGGCGGAGGCGAGCCACGTGGACGACGGCATCCTCCTCTCGTTCGCGCCGGGCCAGGTCCCGCCCGCGCCCGAGCGCCTGGTCAGGCTCGTCGGGCCCGAGGAGGTCGAGGCGCTGCTCGGGCGCGCCCTCATCGGCTCGCCGCTCTTCACGACGCGCTTCCGCCACGCCGCGGTGCGCGCGCTGTACGTGCCGCGCATGTCGCGCGGTCAGCGGACGCCCGCATACCTTCAGCGGCTCAAGGCGGACGCGCTCATGGAGGCGGTCGGCGGCCAGGCCGAGTTCCCGGTCGTCGCCGAGACGCTGCGCGAGTGCTTCCACGACGCTTTCGACGTGCCCCGCCTCATGCGGCTGCTCGAGCGCCTCCACGACGGCGAGCTCTGGACGCGCCACGTGGACACGCCGCTGCCTTCGCCGTTCGTCTACCCGCTGCTCCTCGCGTGGGACTGGGCCTACCTCGACGCGGGCCACGCCGAGGAGCGGCGGAGCGACACCGTGGTGATGCGCCGGGCTTGGAGCGTCAGCGCCGGGCCGCTCCAGGCGGAGCTCGCCGCCGCCGTCGAGGCGGAGCTGCAGAAGACCGCGCCCGAGCGCCGCGCGCGCGATGCGAACGAGCTGGCGGCGATCCTCGACGACCTCGGCGACCTCACCGGCGAGGAGATCGCCGCGCGCGCGCAGGGCGAGGCCGAGGCGCTCCTGGCGTCGTTGCGGGACGAGCGGCGTGTCGTCGTCATGAACTTCGCGAGCGGCCGCCGCGCCTTCATCCCGACGCCCGACGCCCCGCTCTACCAGGCGCTCGCGACGGACGAGGGGCTCGAGCGCGTCGCCCTGCGGCTCCTCAGGACCCGCGGCCCGGTCACGGCGGCGTGGCTCGCCGAGCGCTACGGGTTCGAAGAAGCCGACGCCGAGCGCGCGCTCGAGCGGCTCGCCGAGCGCGGCCTCGTGCGCCGGGGCGCGTTCCTCGCGGAGGCGCCCGCGCCCCAGTACGTCCACGTCGCGGTGCTGGACGAGATCCAGCGCCGCCAGGTGCACGCGCGGCGCGTCCCGCGCGCCGTCGTCCCGGCGGAGCGCTTCTCGGCCTTCCTCCTGAGGCGCCATCACCTCCACCCCGACCATCGGCTGACCGGGCCGGCGGGCGTCCTCGCCGCGCTCGAGCTTCTCCAGGGCGAGGACTTCCCCCCGCGCGTCTGGGAGGAGGAGCTCCTCTCCGCCCGGGTCGAAGGGTACGCGCGGGAATGGCTCGACCGTCTCGGGCTCTCAGGCGAGACCGTCTGGACGCCGTTCGAGCGGCGGCCGGGCCGCGTGGGCGTGGCGTTGCGCGAGAACGTGGGCTGGCTCCGCGAGGCCGCGGCGGCGGCGCCCGAGATCGACGCGCGCACCAAGAACGTCCTCCTCCACCTCCAGCTCCGCGGCGCCTCGTTCGCCCAGGACCTGACGCGCGCCGCAGGCCTCGGCGCCGCCGAGGTGCTCGCGGCGCTCTGGGAGCTCTTCTGGGCGGGGCTCGTCACGCCCGACACCTTCAGCGCGATCGTCGCGGGCGTCACGCCGGCGCGCCGCGCGAGCGCGGCGGGCGCCACCGGGCGCCGCCGCCGCCGGGGAGCGGCGCGCGGCGTCCTGGCCCCGGCGCCGATCGTCGGACGCTGGAGCGCCCTGGCTGAGGATGAGCGGTTATCGCCCGACGAGCGGCTGGAGGCGCGCGCGCAGCTCCTCCTCGCGCGCTACGGCGTGGTCGCGCGCGAGCTGGCTCAGGGCGATTGGTCCGCGCTCCGTCACACCTTGCTGCGGATGGAGTACGGTGGCGAGGTCGTGCGCGGCTACTTCGTCGAGGGCCTCTCGGGTGAGCAGTACGCCCTGGCGGACGCCCTCCGCGACCTCGAGGCGCCCGTGGCGCGACGGGCCGAGCCTCACGTGCTCGTCAACGTGGTCGACCCGGCGAACCTCTGGGGGAGGGTCTTCGCCCTGACGCTGCGCGACGGCTCCCGAATCGCTGCGCCGCGGGTGCCGTCGAACTGGCTGGTCTTCCGCCAGGGGCGCCCGGTCCTTCTCTGCGAGGTTCAGGGGCGCGAGCTGACGCCGCTCGCGGCCTGGGAGGAGGTGGACTTACCGGGCGCGGTGGGGGCACTCCAGGCGCTGATGGAGCGGCCGCTGACGTTCCGCCCGGTCCGGCGGCTCGAGATCACCACCTGGGACGGTCGGCCCGTATGCCAGACCGAGGCGCTCCCCGGCCTCGCCCGGGCGGGCTTCACGGTGGACGGCGGGCGGCTCAGCTGGGACGGCTACCCGGGTCCCCGACGGTAGCGCTCGACGGCCTCCGGCCGATCGTAGTGTCAGCGGCAGATCACTCGATGTGTCAGCGTACGATCTTCTGACACTGGACCAGCGAAGCCCCTCGTTTCCTAATCGCGGGCTTCGATGTCTGGCCCAGGTCTTGCTGGCGCGTTTCCGGATGCTCGCCGATAA
>Ga0209156_10003431_pt1 | contig 11936 bp, 10 predicted proteins | sample GraSoiAngelo_124_FD_185881 | JGI IMG/M metagenome (GOLD analysis project Ga0209156, IMG submission 185881) | Grasslands soil microbial communities from the Angelo Coastal Reserve, California, USA - 14_0927_05_20cm (SPAdes) (version 2) | ecosystem: Environmental > Terrestrial > Soil > Grasslands...
GCCTCGTGAACCAGGTGGTGCCGGGGGCGGAGCTGTTAGCCGCGACGGAAAAGACCCTGGGGGGTATACTCGCGATGGGCCCCCTGGCCGTGCGCCTCGCCTTGGAAGCCGTGGACCAGGGGCTGGAGATGACGCTCGAGGAGGGTCTGCTGCTCGAGGCCAATCATTTCGGGCTGCTCGCGGCCACGGAGGACATGAGGGAGGGGTTGACCGCGTTCTTGGAGAAGCGCCCGCCCAAGTTCCGGGGAAAATGAGTAAGTCTTGCCACGACAATAACTTCTGAGTATTTTTGGCTGCTATCTGGGGCTCTCGCGGCACGCCCGCGCTGCGCCACGGGAAGCCCCGTGGCGCGGTTCGTAGGGGGGTACTCATGGCGGAGCGTAGACGGGGCCGGCCCACGGCGGTCGGCGAGGCGCTGCACAGCTACCTGGCCAAGTCGGGGCTGGTAACGCGGGTGGCGCAGGCGCAGGTGATTCCCGATTGGCCCCGGCTGGTGGGGACGCAAATCGCGGCAGTGACCACCCCCGAGAGCGTGACCCCTGACGGCACCCTGTTCGTGCGCGTGGCGACGAGCGGTTGGATGACTGAGCTGCAGCTCCAGGGCCCCCAGATCATGGCGGCGATCAATACGGGCCGCGGCGCCGGACGGATCAAGACGATCCGCTGGCTTCTCTCACGATAGAGCGCTATGGCGAAGGCGAAACCCCGAGCCCCGAAGGCAAAGGAACAGGGTAACGGCGACTACCAGGCCGACTCGATCCAGGTCCTGAAGGGCCTGGAGGCCGTGCGGCGCCGGCCGGCGATGTACATCGGGTCGGTGTCGGGCCGAGGGCTGCACCATCTGGTCTACGAGGTGGTGGACAACTCCATCGACGAGGCGCTGGCGGGCTTCGCCACCCAGATCGACGTCACCATCCACGCCGACAACGCGATCACGGTGGTCGACAACGGCCGCGGCATCCCGGTCGATATCCACAAGACGGAGAAGAAGCCGGGCGTCGAGGTGGCGCTCACGGTGCTGCACGCCGGCGGCAAGTTCGACAAGAGCACCTACAAGGTGTCGGGCGGCCTGCACGGGGTGGGCGTCTCGGTGGTGAACGCGCTGTCGGAAAAGCTGGAGGTGTGGGTCGACCGCGACGGCAAGCGGCACCACATGGCGTTCGAGCGGGGCGAGACCACGAAGAAGCTGGAGGTCACCGGCAAGGCGAAAGGCACAGGTACCACCGTCTGGTTCAAGCCCGACACGAAGATCTTCACGGACACGCGCTTCGACTACGCCACGTTGGCCACTCGGCTGCGCGAGCTTGCGTTCCTGAACAAGGCCCTCACCATTACGCTCAAAGACGAGCGCAAGGGGCAGCAGAAAGAGGAGACGTTCTTCTACAAGGGCGGCCTCGCCGAGTTCGTGAAGCACCTGCTCGGCAACCGCAAGTCGCTGCACCCGAAGCCGATCGTGTTCGAGACCACGCGAGAGGGTGTCGTCGTCGAAGGCGGGATCCAGTACGACGACGGCTATAACGACAACACGCTTTCGTTCGTGAACAACATCAACACGCACGAAGGCGGCACGCATCTCACGGGCTTCCGCGCGGCGCTGACGCGCACGATCAACGAGTGGGCCAAGAAGGACGGCATCCTCAAGAAGGAGGAGTTCACCCTCACGGGCGACGACATCCGCGAAGGCCTGACGGCCGTGTTGCACGTCAAGGTCAAGGATCCGCAGTTCGAAGGGCAGACCAAGACCAAGCTCGGCAACTCCGAAGTCGAGGGCATCGTGAAGACCGTCGTCAACGACGCCCTAGGCGACTTTTTCGACAAGAGCCCGAGCGTGGCCCGCACGATCATCGCCAAGGCCGTGAGCGCGGCGCGGGCGCGCGAGGCGGCGCGCAAGGCCCGCGAGCTGGTCCGCAAGAAGAGCGGACTCGAGGGCGGCCTGCTTCCGGGCAAGCTCGCCGATTGCAGCGTGAGCGATCCCAAGCTCACGGAGCTGTACCTCGTCGAAGGCGACTCGGCCGGCGGCTCCGCCAAGCAGGGACGGGACCGCACCTTCCAGGCGATCCTGCCGCTGCGGGGCAAGATCCTCAACGTGCAGAAGGCGCGCATCGACAAGATCCTCTCCAACGAGGAGATCCGGACGATCATCACGGCGATCGGCACCGGCGTGGGCGAGGGCTTCAAGGTCGACGACGCGCGCTATCACAAGATCATCATCATGACGGATGCGGACGTGGATGGCGCCCACATCCGCACCCTGCTGCTCACGTTCTTCTACAAGGAGATGAAGTTCCTGATCGACGCGGGGTACATCTACATCGCGCAGCCGCCGCTGTACCGCGTCGCGAAGGGAAAGGAGGAGTTTTACGCCTACGAAGAGAAGGAGCGGGACACCTACGTGAAGCGGCTCACCAACGGCGAGTCGGGCCATGGGAACGTCTCGATCCAGCGCTACAAGGGGCTGGGAGAGATGAATCCCGACCAGCTGCGCAACACGACCATGGATCCGGCGCGCCGCACGCTGCTCAAGGTGACGATGGAGGACGCGTTCGAAGCGTCGCAGCTGTTCGAGACGTTGATGGGCGACGAAGTCGAGCCGCGCCGCAAGTTCATCGAGGAGAACGCGAAGTTCGTGAGAAACCTGGATGTGTGAGATCGGGAAACGAAGCCTACGTGTCCCCTTTCCCCTTTCCCGTTTCCCGAGTCAGCTGCTCGACGCCGGCCTTCGATACGCGATGTGACACCAACGGGAGCGGTTTTTCGGTGAGCTTGTCCGCCACCACGATCGCCTGACCCAGCGCCTCGAACCCCAGCTTGATCCCCGCCGGATCGCGCGCGAACACCGACGCGATCGGCTCGCCGGCCAGCACCTTGTCTCCGGGGTTCACCGTGATCACGAAGCCGACGGTGGGATCGACCGGGTCGTCCACCTTGAGGCGCCCGCCGCCCATCGCCACGACGGCCCGGCCCACCACCTTCGGGTCGACTCGGACCACGACGCCGGTGCGCGGCGCCTTGTATACCTCGACCTCTTTGGCCTGCGGCAGCACCGACGCGTCCTCCACCACGCCGGGCGTGCCGCCCTGCGCCTCGATCATGCGCTCGAATTTCTCGGCCGCGAGACCGGAGCTGAGGGCGTTCTCGAGGCGCTGGCGGGCCTTCTTGGAAGTCCGTTCCACCCCCGCGGCGAGCAGCATCTCGACGCCCAGCGCGTAGGTCACCTCCATCAAGTCGGGGGGGCCCTCGCCGCGCAGCGCGAGGATCGCCTCTTCGGTCTCGAGCGCGTTGCCGCAGGCGCGGCCCAGCGGGCGATCCATGGCGGTGAGCAGCGCCACGGTGGGGCAGCCGCGGTCCTCGCCCAGGGCGATCATCGTCTGCGCGAGCTCCAGACTCTGCTCCAGCGTGGGAAGGAACGCGCCGCTGCCGCGCTTCACGTCGAGCACGAGGGCGTTCAGCCCCTCGGCCAGCTTCTTCGACATGATACTGGCGGCGATGAGGGGGATGGCCTCGACCGTGCCCGTCACGTCGCGCAGCGCGTAGATGCGACGGTCGGCGGGCGCGATCTCCGGCGTCTGCCCGATCATCGCGCATCCGATCTTCATGACCTGGGCCCGAACCTCGGCGAGCGACAGAGCGGTGCGGAACCCGGGAATGGCTTCGAGCTTGTCGAGCGTGCCGCCGGTGTGGCCGAGTCCGCGCCCCGACATCATCGGCACGGCGACGCCGCATGTGGCGACGAGCGGCGCCAGCACGAGCGACACCTTGTCGCCCACGCCTCCCGTCGAATGCTTGTCGACGCGGGGCGTCGCCCACGAATCGAACGAGAGCCGCTGGCCCGAGGCGAGCATGGCGTCGGTGAGCGCCGCGAGCTCGTGACGCTCGAGTCCACGCAGCACCACCGCCATCAGCAGCGCCGACATCTGGTAGTCGGGAATGCGCTCGTCGGTGTAGGCGGCGACCAGGGCGGACCATTCCTCCGGGGTGAGGGCGCCGCCGTCGCGCTTGCGCTCGATGAGCGGGACCACCAACATTACCGCCCCGCTCCCGTCCGGAGTCGCTGATGCGCGGTTTCCATGCCCTGGTGCTCGTGTGCCTCGCCGCTCCCGCGCTGCTCGCCGGCCAGGCGCGGCTCACCGTGGCGGAGCACATCGCGCGGGGCGACAGCGCCTACGCCGCGCTCGCGCCGCAGCAGGCCCTGGCCCACTATCGCGCGGCGCTGGCCCTCGATTCGCTCAACTACGAGGCGCTGTGGAAAGCGGGCCGCGAGCTCGTGGACATCGCCAAGCAGGTCACCGGCAAGAACGATTCGTCCAAGCACCTGCGGGACAGTCTCTACACCGAGGCGCGCGCCTTCGGCGAGGCCGCCGTGCGCGTAAACCCCAACGGAGCCGACGGCCACTTCACCATCGGCCAGGCCCTGGGTCGCTTGTCCCGCACCAAGGGGGGCAAGGAGCGGGTGCGCTTCGCCGAGATCATCTACGATGAAGGGATGAAAGCGATCGAGCTCGACTCGACGCACGACGGCGCCTGTCACCTGATCGGCGCGTGGCACGCCGAGGTCAAACGGCTGTCGGGGTTCGAGAAGTTCTTCGCCAAAACGCTCTTCGGGGGCGGCTTCCTCGACAAGGGGAACTGGGACGACGCGCAGAAGTACCTCGCGAAGGCCGTCGCACTCAAGCCGCAGAACATCTTTCACCGGCTGGAGCTCGGCGAAGTGTACGTCGATCTTGGCAAGTACTCCAAGGCGCGCGAGCAATTCGCCGCGATCGAGCCCCTTCCCATCGCCGACGTGCTCGACCGCGAATACAAGCAGGAAGCCAAGCAGCTCCTCGAAGACATCAAGGGTGAAAAAGACGAGACCTAGCGCCTCATCAGCCGCTCGATCTCGGCCGTCGTCTTGGGCGCCTTGGCGGAGAGCCACTCCGCGCCCGTGGACGTGACGAGCACGTCGTCTTCGATCCGTACCCCCAGGGCTTCCGCCGGCAGGTAGATCCCGGGCTCGAGCGTGAGCACCATCCCCGGCTTGAGGGGCGTGCCGTAGTCCCCGACGTCGTGCACGTCCATGCCGAGCCAGTGCCCCAGACCGTGAATGAAGTAGGCGTCACACGATTGCTCGCCGCACAGCGTGCCCGAGTGGGCGCGCATGTATTCCCGGGCGATGCGGTTGAGCTGGGCCACCGTAACACCGGGACGAGTGGAATCGAACGCCGCCTGCTGCGTGGCCAGCACCAGGTCGTAGATCGCCTTCTGGCGCGGCGTGAACTTCCCGTTCACGGGAAAGGTGCGCGTCACGTCGGCGGTGTACTGCCCCCACTCGGCCGCCGCGTCCACGACGACCAGGTCGCCGTCCCGCGTCTGGCGGCGGCTCAGGTCGTAATGGAGCGTCGTGCTGTTGGGACCGCTGCCCACGATCGACGGATAGCCGACGCGGTCGGCGCCATTGCGGCGGAAGGCGGCCTCCAGCGCGGCCTCGATCTCGTACTCCCACATTCCCGGACGTGCGGCCTGCATCGCGGCGACGTGCCCTGCCGCCGAGATATCGACCGCCTTGCGCAGGCGGGCGATCTCGTCGGCGTCCTTCACGAGGCGCATCGAGTCGAGCAGGGGACGCAGGTTGCGCACGTCGCGTCCGGCGAACACGAGCTCCTTGAGCCGCGGTTCATCGCGCGTGGTGACGTCGAGCGGCGCATACACGGGCCCGGCGGCGCGGAACAGGGCCGTCGAGAGCATGCGGTCGAGCGAGTCCGTGGGCAGCACGCGGCTGATCCCGGAGAGCCGCGCCGCCGTGCTGTCGGGGCCGAGCCGGAGGCCGGTCCAGCGCTCCTGCGACGGGTTGCGCGGCGGGAGGAAGAGCACCGTCCCCGGCGCGTCGCCGCCCGCCACGATCAGCAGCCAGGCATCCTGGGTCTCGAGCCCCGTCAGATAAAAGAAGCCATTGCTCTGGCGGAAATCGTTGTCCTGGACGTAGTCGCGCTCGAGGTCCCGCTCGTGCGCCGCGGGGATCAGCACGACGCCGCGGCCGATGCGGCCCGCGAGCGTGCGGCGCCGGAGCGCGACCGCGGCCGTGTCGACCGGGCGGCCCATGCCCGGCAATTCCGGGACCGGTGTCCAGGCCCCGATCGGCTGGACCGTCGCGGGCGGCGGGGGCGGGGGCGGCAAATTGGCGCGGGCCTGCGCGCCCGCGACGGCGGTGAACAGCACGGCGACGACGACGAACGCGGAGAGTCGCATGGGCTCGGAAGCTACCGCGCGCGATGCGACGCGGCAACTTGACGCCGCCTCCGCCGCGGACGCAAACTATGCCATGCCTTCGTCCAGCGCGGTCGCGGCTGCCGACAGTGAGCGTCTCGCGGCACGGGTGGCCGAGCTCGAGCGCGAGCGCACGCATCTCCTCGCCGTGATCGAGATCCTCAAGGAAGTCTCCACCTCGCTCCACTTCATCGACATCCTGCAGGCGATCGCGCGCAAGCTGGGCGAGGCGTTCGGCCTCGACCGCTGCTCCATCTTCCTCGCGGAGCGGGGCGGCAAGACCGTGCGGCTCGTGGCGTCCTACGAGGATCCGACGATCCGCAACTACATGGTGGACCTGGAGCGGTATCCGGAGCTGAAGCGCGCCATGCAGAGCGGCGAGACGGTGTTCATCCCCGATGCGGCAACCGACCCCAGCTTGAAACACGTGAAAGGCGAGCTGATCAACCGCCGCGTCAGGTCCATCACCGTGGTGCCGATCACGTGGCGTGGCGTGTCGATCGGCGCGATCTTCCTGCGCACATTTCGCGACGGCCCCACCTTTTCCGACGACGACGTCCGGTTCGTGCAGGTGGTGGCGTCGCTCACGGCCCAGGCGCTGCGCAACGCCCACCGCTACGAGCGCCTGGCCCAGCGACAACAGGAGACCGGCGAGGCGATGCGCCGCATGGAGCTGGAGCGCGTGGCCCTGCTGTCGTTCCTGCGGCGACTGCTGGGCGCGTTCGGGGAGCGCGAGGGCGCATGGGCGGAAGGACTGCTGCCGCGCGCCAGCGCGGAGGAGCTGGACCGGCTGGTGGGTGTGGCCATGGCCGTGATCCAAGAAGAAGCCAAAGGACGGTGAAGGGCCCCGCCGCACGGGCTGCCGAGCTGCGGCGGCTCCTCGAGCGCGCCAACCACGCCTACTACGTACTCGACAAGCCGGAGATTTCGGATGCCGAGTATGACCGGCTGTTCCGCGAGCTGCAGGAGCTCGAGGCCAAGCACCCGGAGCTGCGTACACCCGACAGCCCCACCCACCGCATCGGCGCCGATCCGTCCGAGAAGTTCCGCAAGCACCGCCACCTCGTGCCCATGCTGTCGCTCGCCAACGCGTTCAGCGAAGCGGAGCTCGTCGAATGGGAAGACCGGAACGCGCGGCTGGTGCCGGAGGCGCGCACGGCGGGCTACACGCTGGAGGTGAAGATCGACGGCGCGGCGGTGAGCCTCACCTATGACGATGGCGTGTTCACCGTCGGCACGACCCGCGGTAACGGCGTCGAAGGGGAGGACGTCACCGCCAATCTGCGCACCATCGGGGAGGTGCCGCTGCGGCTCAAAGGAAAGACCTGGCCCAAATTGATGGAGGTCCGCGGCGAGGTCTACCTCTCCAAGTCCCGGTTCGCAGAGCTGAACCGGGAGCGCGAGCAGGCGGGCGAGCCCACGTTCGCCAATCCCCGCAACGCCGCGGCCGGAGCGCTGCGCCAGCTCGACCCGAAGGTCACGCGCAGCCGCAAGCTCCGTATCTTCTGCTTCCACATCGAGGCGCCCGGTCAGAAGCTGACGGTGGACACGCAGCACGCGCTGCTCGAGCGACTCGCCGCCTGGGGCTTCCCGGTGGAGCCCAACCACACGCTGGTGCCCGACCTGGCGCACACGCATCCGGAGGTGGCGCGGCTCGAGGTCCTGCTGCCCCAGCTCGACTACGGCGCCGACGGCGTCGTCGTGAAGGTGAACCCGCTGCGGCTGCACGCCGAGCTCGGGACGGTGGGAGACCGGGAGCCGCGCTGGGCGGTGGCCCGCAAGTTCGCGCCCGAGGTGCGGGTCACCAGACTCAAGGAGATCCGCATCAACGTGGGCCGCACCGGGGCGCTCAACCCATACGCGGTGCTCGAGCCGGTCGAGATCGGCGGCGTCACGGTTTCCACGGCCACCCTCCACAACTTCGAGTTGATCAAAGCGAAGGACATCCGGGAAGGCGACTTCGTGGAGGTCACGCGCGCGGGTGAAGTGATTCCACAGGTGCTGGGTCCGGTGATCAAGAAGGGAACGCGCCGGGGCAAGCCGTATCAACCGCCCGAGCGTTGCCCGGTCTGCAAGTCGAAGGTGGAGCACCCGAAGGACGAAGTGATGGTGTACTGCCCGAACGTTTCCTGTCCCGGCCGGGTGTTCGAGAGCATCGTCCACTTCGCGTCGCGCAGTGCGATGGACATCCGGGGGCTCGGGCCCGAGCGCGTCAAGGCACTGCTCGACGCCAAGCTGATCGAGAACGTGGCGGACCTGTACGATCGCAAGACGGTGAACCTGATGCGCCTGCTCGCGCTGGAGGGATTCGCCGAGAAATCCGCCCAGCAGCTGCTCGACGCCATCGAGGCGTCCAAGCGCCAGCCGCTGTCCACCTTGCTGTTCGCCCTGGGCATCCACCACGTCGGCGCCCAGGGAGCGAAGCTCTTGGCGCGGCACTTCGGCAGCATGAAGGCCATCGCCAAGGCCGGCGTCGAGGAGATCGGCAAGATCCGCGGCATCGGGCCGGCGATCGCGGAGGCGGTCGCCGGCTTTTTCGCCGACCCCCAGAATCAGAAGCTGGTGAAGCGCCTCGAGGAGCTGGGCCTCAACATGGAAGAGCCGACGACGGCCGAGTCGGAAGGGCCGCTCGCGGGTCAAACGTTCGTGATCACCGGAACGCTGCCGTCGCTGTCGCGCGCCAGGGCCGCGGAGCTGATCGAGGCCGCGGGGGGGCACGTCACCGACAGCGTGTCCAAGAAAACCACGGCGGTGGTCGTCGGTGCGGACGCGGGGTCGAAGCTCGAGAAGGCCAAGGCGCTCGGGATCTCCGTCATCGACGAGGCGGAACTCTTGCGCCGCGCCCGCGCCAAACCCTAAGTTGGCGTCCCATATGAGCGCGCCGGCCCACCCCACGGCCGCGACCGATGGCCTCACGATCGGCCGCGGCGCGCTGCAGCAGCTCCACCGCAGCCTGCTGCGCGACGCGGCCGATGCCGCGATCCCCATTCTCCAGGAAGTCGGCTTCGCCGCCGGCGAGGGCATCTACCAGGCCTTTTGCGCCTGGCTGCCCCGCGAGGGTGGCGTGCCGCACCCCGGCGAACTCGACGCCGGCCGGCTGAACGACGTGCTGTCCGCCTTCTTTCAGGCGATCGGCTGGGGCGCCGTGAGCGTCGCTCCGATGGGCAACGCGGCACTCGCCGTGGATTCCGCGGATTGGGCGGAAGCCGATCCCGGTAGCGCCCAGACGCCGATGTGTTTTTTTTCGTCCGGCATGCTGGCGGACTTCCTGGGGCGGCTGTCGGGCGAGCCGGTCGCCGTGATGGAAGTGGAATGCCGCTCCCGCAACGACGAGCGCTGTCGCTTCCTGTCGGCGTCCCCCGACACGCTCAACGCCGTCTATGCGCAGATGACCGAAGGTCGGGACTACACCGAAGTGTTGGGCGCCCGCCACTAAGAATCGAGCGTCTGCTTCAAGCTGCAACAAGGCGGAACACCGGCCCTCGGCACGGTGGTTGCACAAGCGAGCGTCGAACGGAGGAGGTCTGGATGCTCGCTTTGAATCTCAATCGCGACGAAGCCGCGTTACTGACGCGGATCGTGGACATATACGCGGCCGAGCTGAAGAAAGCGGCGGCGGACGGAAGCCGGAGCGACCTGGTGGCGCGGCTCGCGCGGGAGCAGCCGCTGCTCCGCGACGTGCTCGCACAGCTGGTGTCGCTGCAGCGCGCGGCGTAGCTCAGCGCCGGGCCACGCTCACGCCGTCGAGCAGCACCGACGACGTGAAGCGCGAGCCGGCCCAGCGCGCGTCGGTTCCGAAGCCACCCACGCGTTTCCACAACTGGTAGGCGTTTCCCGCGACCGCGGCGTCCTTCACGCGGCCGCTGATCGCGCCGTGCTCCACGCGGTACGCGAGCGCCACCGGATGACTGAAGGCCCCGCCGATCACGTTCCCCTGCCCTACTCCGATCAACTCGTCCACCAGCAGGCCGTCCCGGACATCCCGCAGCAGGCCGCCACCGAGTTCCGGCGACGCTCCCCCCGACCCCTGATCCCCGACCCCTAGCACCAGGTTCGTATATCCCGGCGCCGGCTTTCCGAAGATCGTGCGCTGGCCGTGGCCCGTGCTGTGGGTGCGCGCCCGCGCCGCCGTCTCGAGGTCATAAATGAACCGTTGCACGACGCCGCGTTCCACGAGACAGGTGGTTCGCGAAGGGACACATTCATCGTCCACGGGACGGGAGGCAGCGCGACCGGGGCGCAGCGCATCGTCGGTGAGCGAGACGCGGGTGTCGAACACCTGCTCGCCCACGCGCGCGGCCAGGGGCGAGATGCCCTGCAGCACGGCCTTGCCGGAGAGCGCCTGGGTGACGGGGAGCATGAGCGCGGACAGGCCGAATGGCGTGAAGATCACGGGCAGCGCCCCCTCGGGCGGGGTGACCACGCGGAGCGCATGCTCGTATCGCGCGTTGACCGAGCCCACCAGCGCGGAGAGGGCGTCGTCGCCGGGAAGGTCCGCGCCCTCGAAGACGTCTCCGATCGCCAGCACGTCGTCGCCGGCGATGCGCCACAGCTCGGCGCTGACCCCGATCGCCGTGGAGCGGTACGCCCCGGCGGCGCCGGCCGAGTTCGCGACCCGCGTCTCGGACGTTTCGCGCTCGACCGTGACGTTGACCCGGCACCCCTCGCGCTCGAGCCGCTCGAGCAGCGAGCGCCCGATTCCGATCAGGTCGTCCAGGGACGCGTTGGCCGCACGGTCGAAGAACGTCGCCACGGCCGGCAGTGGTGCCTGCGCCGGAAACACCAGGTCCAGCTCTTCGCCCAGCGCCGCGGATGCGAGGGCGCGATCCAGTAGGGGCGCAGCATGCCGCGCCCCTGCGTCATCCGTCGCGACTCCCGTCGTCCCCGCCACCGCCGTCGTCCCTGCGACGCCGACGCGTCCCCGGTGACGCACGCGGACATTCACGCCCGCTTCTTCCGCGACACCGGCCGCCTTGAGGCGACCCCATTCGAACGCGACCGACGTCCGCTCCACCCGCCGCCACAGCGCGTCCGCTCCACCGTCGGCCCGGCGCCGCGCCCCGTCGAGCAGCGGCTCGATCACGCGGCGGAGCGGGCGGGAACGTCGCCTCCGACGAGCGCCTCTTCGATGCGCACGTGCGGCGCCCCTTCGGTGACCGGCAACGGCGCTTGCCCCCCTTTGCCGCAACCGCCGCCCATCTGATTCCAGCGGAAGTCGCCGGCGATGTGGTCGATCCGGTCGAGCGTCTGGAACAGGTTGCCCGCGAGCACTACATCCTTCACGAGCTCGGCGAGGTGACCGTCCCTGATCATGCGGCCGTAAGCCGCGGTGAAGGAGAAGTTCTCGAGCAGGGTCTGGCCGCCGAACGCGCCGCAGGCGTAGACGCCGAGCTTCACGTCGCGGATCAGGTCGTCGAAGCTGCCGCGCCCGTTCGCGATATAGGTGTTCGTCATGCGGACGATCGGCGGGTGACGGAACGAAATGGCACGCGCGTTGCCCGTAGCTCGCTCGCCCATGGTGGCCGCCGTCTCGCGCGAGTGCAGCCGGCCGACCAGGATGCCTTCCTTGATGAGCGGCGTGTCCTGCGTGGGCGTGCCTTCGTCGTCGAACGGCAGGGTGCCGCGCAGACCGGGGGCGGCGCCGTTGTCGCCCACGTTCAAGGCCGGCTTGCCGAAGCGCCGGCCCAGCGTCA
>Ga0209156_10003432_pt1 | contig 11936 bp, 14 predicted proteins | sample GraSoiAngelo_124_FD_185881 | JGI IMG/M metagenome (GOLD analysis project Ga0209156, IMG submission 185881) | Grasslands soil microbial communities from the Angelo Coastal Reserve, California, USA - 14_0927_05_20cm (SPAdes) (version 2) | ecosystem: Environmental > Terrestrial > Soil > Grasslands...
TCCGGAATTCCATTAGCTCCGGTAAACGGGCCATCGTGCCATCGTCGTGCAAAATTTCGCAAAGCACGCCCGCCGGTTGCAATCCGGCCATACGAGCAAGATCGACTGCCGCCTCGGTGTGACCGGCGCGCCGTAACACCCCACCATCCTTGGCGCGTAATGGGAAAACATGTCCCGGCTGCACGAGCTCATCGGGCGCTGACTTCGAATTCGCGATTGCCTGGATGGTCGTGGCGCGATCGTGTGCGCTGATTCCGGTGGTCACGCCGCGTGCCGCATCCACCGACACTGTGAAATCGGTGCGGTGCATTTCCCGGTTCTGCGCCACCATTCGTTGCAAGCCTAGTTGTTCCGCGCGCTCATTCGAAATGGGCACACAAATCAAGCCCCGGCCATGAGTTGCCATGAAATTGACCATGTCCGGCGTCGCTTTTTCCGCCGCCATAACAAGATCGCCTTCGTTTTCGCGGTCGGCATCGTCAGTTACGATTACAATACGGCCCCTCGCGACATCGCTGATGACGTCGTCAATCGTATCGAACTGCAATGCTTGCTCCGCCTCGATAATCACCGCCGATACCATTACGTCCGCTGCCGCTCTCGGCAACCCTCGTTCACTTTCGATCGGGTCATCCTCGAGTCGCAGCCCCCGTCAGACGATTAAGGTAATCTTCCTCCATGGCGCAAATCAATCTGGCGTCTTCGTGCTTGTCGCGATAATCGCTTCTGGACGATACATGTCGTGATTGCTTCCCTGAAACTCTGCTTTCAGTTTCACTTTAAATTGCGAGAGATCGACCAGGTCCCAGCGGACAAAGTTCCAACGGCCAGCTTTTCGGGATTCGTGCTCGAAGCCGGCGATCAAATGAACGGCGTCATCGCGAACCTTGTTCGTCGCGATTTTCGGTTCGAAGTAGAAGGTGCGAAAACTGCCGTCGCGACTTCCAAGAGCATAAAGTTTTGGATCGAGATAAAAGACACGCGTGGTCGCGAGATCGACAATCTGAAGGTCAGGATAACCGGAGCGCTGAATTTTGTTCCCGGCAGTCCGAGGAAAATCGCAGCTCAGCCCGGGCGTGGCATTGAGCAATTCTCGCAGCAAATCTTCCACCTGACTGCTTACTTCGTTGATGCGCCTGACCTTTTGAATCGGACTGTCGGGCGCATTCATCCGCCGCATCGTCTCATCAAGGGTTGCACTTATCTGCTTGATTACGCGCTCGTCAGTTCCGTTTTTTCGATCAACAGCCAAAACATGCTTGCCCGTGGCGTCGAGAATCACCTTGCTAAATGCGATGCCGCGCAGTTGTCGATCTTCGTCAAGCAACCAGGGAATTAATTGATCGACAGGCGCTTTGGCTGAGTCCGCGAGCGTCGTCACGTTCTGCTCCGCGAAACAGTTGGCGACACACCAGCCTGCGGCGACAAGAAAGGAGATGCGGAACATTCGCTGATTCAAAATGGGCACTCACAATTCAGCAAGGGCAAACGCACCGTGATCCCACGGCCAAGTTCTGCCGTTAAGTTCGCCCGTGTTTGGTAACGCGCCGATACCTGCGCGGTCACGGTCATTGATCATCCAATACTTCGGTATGGTTTGATCTCGATGAATGACGATAATGGACTCGGGGCCTGAGTTAAAAAACAGACGCTCGCGGGGGCGCGAGCAAAATTGCTTACGACACGAGGATTGCGCAAAGCACAAAAAGAGAAAATGCTAAAAGCGCACGTGACGAAGCTATGATGGACAAATCAGAGAAAATTTTCGTCGCTGGTTATCGCGGTCTTGTTGGCAGCGCGTTGATCCGGCGGCTCGAAGCAGAGGGTTTTGCCAATTTGCCCAGGCGCGATCGTTCGCAACTCGATCTTGCGGATGAATCGGCGGTGCAGAATTTCTTTGCGCAGGAAAAACCTGTGGTCGTGATGTTTGCGGCCGCGAAGGTCGGGGGCATCAAGGCGAACAGCGATTTTCCAGTCGAGTTTCTACTCGATAACTTGCGGATTCAGAACAACATCATTTACGCGGCCCACGAAACCGGGGTGCGCAAACTTCTCTTTCTTGGAAGCTCCTGCATCTATCCCAAGCTCGCGCCGCAACCGATTCCAGAAACGGCCTTGCTGGGAGGCGCGCTTGAGCCAACAAACGAAGCTTACGCAGTGGCGAAGATCGCCGGCATTAAACTCTGCCAGGCCTATGCGAGGGAATACGGCGCCAATTTCATTTCGGCGATGCCCACAAATCTTTATGGTCCGAACGATAATTTCGATCTGGAGACGTCACACGTGCTGGCCGCGCTTTTGCGCAAGGCGCATGAAGCGAAAATACGCAAGGCTCATGAGCTTGTCGTATGGGGCTCCGGAAAGCCGCGTCGTGAATTTTTGCACGTGGACGATCTTGCTTCCGCCTGTCTCTTTCTACTCGAGAAATATGATTCCCCGGAAATCATCAACGTCGGCTGTGGCGAAGATATCTCCATCCGTGAACTGGCGGAGTTGATTTGTGACGTGGTTGGTTTCGATGGTGAACTCACCTGGGACACAACCAAACCGGACGGCACACCGCGAAAACTTCTCGATGTTACCCGGCTGCATGATCTGGGCTGGCAGGCGACGATTTCACTCCGGGATGGTATCGCGCAAACTTACGATTGGTTTTTGAAAAATGGGGCACGCTAGAGTTCATCCATATCGATGAAAACATTGCGCGTTGGCGTCGTCGGAGTCGGCCATATTGGAAGCAACCACGCTCGTCTTTATGCTGAAATTCCGTCGGCCGATTTTAGCGCGGTCTACGATCTCGATCTTGCGAGAGGGCACGCGATCGGGAGAAAATTTGACGCCGTCACGGCGAAATCGCTCGACGAGTTTATTGAAATGGTTGATGCGGCTTCAGTCGCGACGCCGACGAATACGCATTACGAGGTTGCGCGGTCTCTGCTTGCGCGAGGCAAACATTTACTGGTTGAAAAACCGATTACCGACAATACCGCGGACGCGGCCGAATTGGTGGAGCTGGCGGCGGGGAATGGACTCGTCCTGCAAATTGGCCATGTCGAGCGATTCAATCCGGTGTTGAGTGCACTTGAAAAGCATCTAACCCACCCGCGTTTTATCGAGGCGCATCGGCTTTCCCCTTATCCGGAGCGCAGCACGGACATCGGTGTAGTCCTCGACCTCATGATCCATGATCTGGAAGTTATTTTGCACTTCGTGCGCTCGCCCGTGCAAAGGATCGATGCAGTGGGAGTGCCCGTTCTAAGCCGTGGCGAAGACATTGCGAACGCGCGGCTTCGCTTCGAGAACGGATGCATAGCAAATGTCACATCCAGTCGCATCAGTCCCGAGCGGATGCGCAAGATTCGGGTGTTCCAGGAGGACGCCTATCTTTCGCTCGATTATCAAAATCAGAGTGGCGAAATCTATCGGCGTAGTGGAGGCCGGATTACGCGCGATAAAGTCGAAATCGAACGCGAAGAACCGCTCAAGCGTCAACTTATGTCATTCATCGATTGCGCGAGCACGGGACGGGAGCCGCGCGTTTCCGGGTTCCAAGCGACCGCGGCGTTGAAACTGGCGGTCGAAATCACCAAGCGAATCGCCTCGAGTGTCTAACACAATCTATTTTGTCGCGGGCGAAGCCAGCGGCGACAACCACGGGGCGGGTTTGATGCGCTCGCTGCGCGAGCTCGATGACCATCTTAACTTCATCGGGCGTGGCGGTCCCGAGATGCGTATGATCGCCGGCGACAAATTCAAAAATTGGATCGCCGATGCGGCCGTCCTTGGATTGTGGGAAGTGATCAAGAAGTATGGTTATTTTCGCGAAAAGTTTCGCGAGACGCTAAGCGAAATTGAGGAGAGCAAAGCCGACGCGGTCGTATTGATCGATTATCCGGGGTTCAATTTGCGCCTCGCCCGCGCCTTGCGAAGGCAACCGGCAAAACTAAAAATAATTTACTACATCAGCCCGCAGGTATGGGCGTGGGACCGTGGTCGAATAAAAAAAATGGCGCGCTTTCTCGATCTCATGCTCTGCATCTTTCCTTTCGAAGCCGAGCTCTATAATAAGTCCGGACTGCGCACGGAATTTGTCGGCCATCCAATGGTCGAGCGATTGCTGGCTCGCAAGATCGATATCGAGCGGGATCCAAATTTAATCGGACTTTTCCCGGGCAGCCGTCGCCGCGAAGTGCGCAAGATTTTTCCGATCCTGATTGAGACCGTGGGCGAGTTGCGCAAACAAAGAGCAAACCTGCATTTTGAAGTAGCGGCGGCGTCGGAAGCGCTCGCGAACGAGATTTCGGTGACATTGACGGCTGCTCACGTGAAAGACGGACCCTTTCGTGTCGTTACCGATGAAACAGCCACGACCATGCAACGTGCTTCAGTCGGGATCATTGCTTCGGGGAGCGCGACGCTCGAGGCGGCGTATTTTCGGCTTCCATATGTGCTGATCTACAAGGTCGCGTGGCCGACCTATCTGGCTGCGCGACTCGTGGTGGACGTGAAATATCTCGGTATGCCCAATGTGCTCGCGAATAAGGAAGTCGTGCCGGAATTCATTCAGCATCGAGCAAGACCGAACACGATCGCGAAAGCCGCTCTGCAACTGATCAATGATCCGGCCGCTCGAGACGAAATGATTTCCGAGTTCGATCGAATCGTTGCCAAATTGGGCGAAGGCGGAGCGAGTGAGAAGGCCGCGCGAGCAATTGTCGAAGAATTGGGCGCGACTTAGATCGCTATTTACCGAACGTGTTTTAGCATCGAGCCGAAGCTGGTCACCTGATGAAATTGTGGGATATCTCGCGGACGTTATCGAATGATGTCGCGCATTGGCCGGGAGACACGCCGTTTCAGTTTCAGCTCACGGGGAAAATCGCGGAGGGAACCGCGGTTAATCTTGGCGCGATTAAAACGAGCGTGCACAACGGCACCCACGCCGATGCCCGCTTTCATTTCGAGACCGATGGCGAAACGATCGAGAAAGCACCGCTCGAAGTTTATATGGGGCGCGCGGTGATTGTCGATCTTGGGGAAGCTTTCGGGCGGTCGAGTGAAAAGCATTTGATCACAACCGAGGATCTGCGGTCGCAATCTGAAAAGATCGCGGAGACGTCACGGCTTCTTATCAAAACCGGTCGTTGGAGCGATTCGGCGATTTTTCCAAATCAAATTCCGGTGATCGCAGCCGATGTTCCGGGTTGGTTGCAGAAAAATGGAGTCAAACTCCTGGGACTGGATCTGCCCTCAGTGGACGAAGTTGATTCGAAATCGTTGCCGAATCATCACGCGCTCGCTCGTGCCGGCATCGCCATCATTGAATCTCTCGATCTGAAGAATGTCGGGGCCGGCATTTATGATCTTGTAGCGTTGCCGCTAAAGATTGCCGGCGGTGATGCCGCGCCACTGCGGGCAGTTCTCTGGCGCGACTGAGTTCCGGCAACGAACATGGAACTTTCCTGGCTGGAGAAATTTCTTCAGAATCACCGCACGCCCTGGATCGTTGGCGGGCTGACAATCACTTTATTCTTGATCGCGAATCTGCCGTGGCAGCTCGACGATTATGACCAGGCCAAACAAGCATTTACTTCCTTTGAGATGGTTAAGGAGGGGCGGTGGTTATATCAGCAAACGCCGCACGAACACGTGGCGACAAAGCCGCCGCTGATTGGATGGATCTCAGCGGGTCTCTTTCAGTTAACGCGGTCCTGGGACGCAGCGTGGCGGTTGCCGTCCTTTGTTGCGGCGATTGCGGTCTCGATCTTGTTGTTTCGCGCCGCGGCGGTGGCTTATGGATCAGTCGCTGCTTTGATTGCACTGAGCGCGTTCGGACTGAATCTGCTGAGTCTTCGTCTGGCGACTCTCGTCCGCACGGATATGCCGCTGGCGTTCCTCATTTTTCTGATCGGCTTTCTTATCTGGCGGAAAATTCAAAAACAGGAAGCTTGGAAACCGCGGGATCGATTCTTGATCTTCGCTTTGCTCACCGCGGCGATGTTGATCAAGGGGCCGATTGTTTATGCGTTTCTGCTGCCCGGGATCGGCCTGTTTAAGTGGTGGCGGCGAAAGAGTGATGCGCCAAGCGCGTGGTGCGGTTGGTGGCCGTGGCTATCTTCGCTCGGTGCTTTCCTTTTGTGGGTTGCAGGCGGCATTGTTTTTCAACCCGGTTTTTTCAATGAAGTTGTAATGCGCGAATTCGTCGCGCGTTTCGGGGAAACGATTCATCGGTCGCAACCGCTTTATTTTTATCTGCCGCATCTATTGCACAAATTTGCTCCATGGAGCGTACTGATAATCGCATTCGCAATTGTCGATCTTCGCTCGCGTCGATGGAAGATTGGCGCTCCGTTTCGCGAAATGTCTCCCGAAACCTTTTGGTTGCTTTGCTGGAGCTTGGGCGGCTTGCTCGCAATGTCGTTGATTCCATCAAAGCGCGTTGATCGGATTTTTTCCGTTATACCGCCGCTATGTTTGCTGCTGGGGGCGCAGGTCGTAAGTATTTCGCTTGATGAGAAATGGCGCACCCATGTTTATCGATGGAGCGCAGCCGTGCTGCTCTTCTCGATCTTGCTGACAGGCGGCTACACCATTGCGAAAGTGTTTTCCGGATACCGTAATCATCGCGACGCGCTGGTCGTTTTCGGACGCGAGGTCCGCCATGAAGTGGAAGCGCATGACTGGCGCTATGAGGTGATCGGCGGCAAAGACGAAGGCATCCTGCTTTACCTGCGCCGGCTGCGCTTCGTCGAACCGGAGGATGCGATTACTAAATGGAAGGCCGGAATTATCGACGCTGTCGTGGCGCCGGATGAGGAACAGTCTCGCTTGCTGCGCGATTTGGAAGGATCGGTTCCCTCGCGCACCCGCTCGTGGATTGAGAATGACGAACGCACTCCGCGTTACATCCTGCTGACGCGATCGAGATCGGCCAAGCCATAGCGGCAGCTTATGACCATTCGTCGTTCAAGAATGCCAGCGAGGTTTCGACGAATCGATCTGCCATGTCCCCAAAGATAGGGCCATGTCCACCGTTCGGAATGACCCATAGGTATGAACAAGGAATGGCGGCGTATAACTCCACCGCCATATTGACAGGATACAGCGGGTCGCGGTCGCCATGCACGATGAGGGTGCGAGCTCTAATAGTTGACAGATAAGGTGGCGTAAAATTCATGTCATCATAGCTATCCTTAAAGGCATTCGCCATCTTCCAGAGGGCACGGATTTGCTCATCGCCGTGCTTATGCCATTGCCGCATTTGTTCCCACTCCGCGTCCGTTCGATTGTGGGGACTCAACTGCTGCATTATGACGCGTGCCTGATCCGGGAAGTAGGGTGTTGCACTCACCAGCACCATCGCCTCGACACGCGACGGTTGTTGAGTAGCCATGTGCAAGAGGGTCTTCGCGCCGAGGCTCATTCCAATTGCCTTGAATCGTTTAATACCCAAATGATCTAGCATTGCGAACACATCGAAAGCCGATTGCCGGAACGTGAACATCGCGGAGGGGTTGGTCGACCTCCCGTGGCCGCGAAGGTCGGGCACGACTAACTGATACCCGGCAGGAGCATTCTTAAAGAGAAGATCCCAATTAACCCCTGCGCCGGTCCCACCGTGCAATAGAACAAGTGGCTCGCCTGCGCCACGAATCTCATAATACATCTCCATTCCATTGATGGGTATTGTCCGCCCAAGAGGTGGTGACGTTTTCATTCGGTTTCGTTGTTATCAGTGAGAATTTTCGAGCCGCCTAACGAAGCTGAGCCGAGGTGTCGAGACTCTACAGTTGGGCCGATTGGGACCCCCGTTGAAACTTCGGGAGACCGGGATCTATCGTGACCCAAGGCAAACGATCCTCCAACCAGGTGATTTTGGTAGTGGGGAATGCCTCCGGATGATCCAATGTCCCAATCGTAATCTCAACAGGATCTGCATTCGCTGAATCCTCTAAAATTAACGGTGAACCACAACAGGCTGCAAAGCACCTGATCCTGCTCGCAACGTTCACTTTCTTGATCTCGCCACCCAAAAGACGGATGTTCTTGCGCTCGACACTGCCCCATGTGATAAAAGCGGCGCCCGAACTCCTGCGACAATCCGCGCAATGGCAATCCACTATGTTGCTTGGCGCCACAAGGAGTTCATACCGCACGTTTCCGCAAGTGCATCCACCCTGGGTCATAGTGTTCTTTTGCCTAGCGACCGAAGTTCAAGTGACGGCGGCCACGAGGCGCGCCGATTGCAACAGCAACGCGAACCCGCCGTTCGTTAGAGCGCATGGTTAGGCCACATTGTTTTACCTTGTTAAGATGCAGCCGGGCCTGCTGAATCTCCAGACGGGGGATACTTTTCAAACTTTGGCAACGCGGGATTCATTTGATCCCACGGGTGCGCGTCTGATGTCCACACATCTACTTGCGGGTTGAACCAGCTCGGATCATCCAAGCTCGCAGTTCTGATCGCGACAAATTGAGGGACCGCGTCGGGCTTCACTACGATCGGCGAGCCGCAGTCAGGGCAAAAGCCCCGACGAGTCTTGCCACCCATCTCACTGGGCGAGGCATGGAAGCGCGGTGAGCCTTGCAAGAGCTTGAAAGCTTCCGTCGGCACGATGACGTAAGATGAAAACGGACCTCCGCTGGCTCGCTGGCAATCCCGACAGTGACAGTGAAGCATCATAACCGGTTCTGCTGTGGACTCGTAGCGAATCGCGCCGCAAGCGCATCCGCCTGAGAAGGGTGTGGTTATTGTGGTCATATATTATTGTGTATTAATCGATGATTTTCGTTCATTCAATGATACGACGGAATGAGCGAGTGACTTCAGGATCGGCGACCGGCGCTGGAAGCGCGCGTCCGCCGAGCTGATGATGTTGTAAACCAATGACTCATAAAACTAAAACGCATAGCGCCGGTTCGCTGGAGCGCCTGGTCAGGTCGCACGCTCCGTCGTCTGATGAATCTCTAAATATTGTGCTTGTAGTTGCTCGTAGCAATCCGGTCTCTTCTCCCTCAGGAGAGCGAGACCCGCTGCCGTTACGCGAACCAGCGAACGACCATTCGCAGAGACCGTCTCTACGAGTCCACGATCAGTCCCATCCTCCCAGACAGGAAGCCTCGGGCATGATGTCCGCCACGCATCTATCGTCTCATGGTAGGTGCGTTCCTTCCGTCCCACCCACTCCACTAGATCGAGGATCAGATTTTCGACGGTATCTGTCATAGCTGCTGTAGCGGTCTAACGAGACGGAACTGAGCCACCCGCCTCAGGCGGGCGAGAGCGAGCTTTGATTTACTCTCAACTATCATCTCTCATCCCTCAACTTTCTTGGTACAACGGGTGGCCGTTCGCTCCAGCGCTTGGTTAGGCCATATCGCGTTTATGTCGAATTCGGCCGCGTTAAAAGAAATCCGCGGAGAAACGCCGCCGCTTTATCCGAGATGCCGACGATCTTGTTCGTTGCCTGACGATAGAATTTGAAATTGAGCTCGGTCTCAGGTCGACCGTCGTTCCAGTCGGAAAAACGTTTGAGCTCGCTCCGACCCAGGCGCCGCTTCGCGAGCGCGGTGCGTCTGATGGTGATGCTCACGCGGGGCGTTTGCCGGGCAATCCCGCGTTTCTTTGCGATCGCTTTGGCCGAGGTGACGACGCCGCTTGCGATGAGACCTGGCCCGCCTTCGTTCTCGCTCGCGAAGACGAAGATGGTATCGCCTTTGGCGATGTGTTTGCCACCATACATTGTCTTCTGGGCGCTGAAGGCGAATGTCTCCGCCCGCGGATCGCTAACCTCGGCTTTGATTGCGAACATCATACTCCTCACCTCGCACCATTAGTTTCCATGGTCGTCTTTTGGCATACGACGTGATCGCGGCAACAAGCACCTCCCCAAGCAGGCATGTCTCGGGTCACGGCGCTAGCGCTTACCCATAGCGAGCCAGGCCATGTCGCGGTAGGAATCCGCCACCACCCAAGCGCCGGCCGTCAACGTCCAGAGTCGACGAACTCGCTCCATTGGAAGGCGTTGGCGCCTGTCCACACGATCGGTACCCACACAAGCAACGTGAACAGGCCCAGCTGCAACGCCGAGAGCATGGCTGCCAGCCGCGCATACACACCGATGAGCACCGCAACCCCCGCCGCGATGAAGGCACAGCCGGTGAAGTAAGCCCAGCCCACGTGCCATGGCAGCCAGCCAGGCACCAGCGCAACGGTCTCTTTGAGATTGGTGAAATGGGCTACGCCGAAGGGAATCAAGGCCAGGCCGTAGAACACCCTCGCGATGCGCAGACCCTTGTCGCCGGTGGCGAAACTGAGGCGCTGCCCGTCCTGATCACCGGCGAACCAGGCGTACAGAACCCAGGCGCCCGCCACCATCACCGCGGTGTCACCGCAGGCCCACCAGGTAACCAGCGCGGTGGGAGCGAAGAAGATGTGTGACACCCTAAACAACAGCAACCAAACTAGGAGATAGGTTAGCAGCACGCGGGAAGCGACGACGGCTGCGCGCTGCAAGAGTAGGCCTATGCCAGATACCAGAGAGATGAAGCCGCAGAGATAGGGCAGTACCTCGCGCGCGGGCACACCTTTGGGCACCCCCGTCCATGTTGGGGTGAAATCGCCTTTGATCAGGCCCAAGATTCCGAGGGTGATCATGGTCGCAGCAAAGACCGCATGACCCACGCTTGCGATGCGCATCGCCATTGCTCCGGTGCTATTCCAGTTCATCGATCCGTTTGCTGGCATATTTAAACTGCGGCCTAACGGCTTTTGAGTCTCAGCGGCGTGGCCGCGATCCGAGTGCTGCCTAACGAGAAAAAGCTGAGCCACTGCTGGAGGCGGCGAGCTTTGCTTCACTCTCAACTGTCATCTCCCAACCCTCAACATCCAAAGTCCCGAAAGGATTGCAGGAACGAAGATAAACCGAACAGCGGGGCGTAGTTTGGAATTTCTTCAAACGGACTATAAATGTAACCGAGTATCGGAATGCCAAAGATAATGTGAATCCAGCGAATAATCGCACGTTTGGTTCCGTCACTGATCATTTAATCCCTTTCCATTGAGAATCTGCTGCTTACATTTTTCAACCCTTGATTCCCGGGTTTTGGATTGTTTGGGTTGAGAAAAATAAAAAAGGTATCCTCTTTGCCGTCCGGGCGTCAATGCAGCAAAAGCCTTTTTCAAGGCCGGGGTTTCGTCTAATTTTTTTTGAAATTCTTCAGGAATTTTGAATTCCGATGTCTTTTTAAAATTCACTTTCAGACCGGCTTTTTCCACTTCAATGGCTTCATAAATATAGGCTTTCAAGATGGGTTCCATCTCAACTATTTCCCGAACATTGGTGAACCGAATCTGGCGAGCCGCCTGCACATTCTCCGTTTGTTGGATGAGAATACCATTGGCATCCTTTAACAAGGCACCTTTGAAAAACAGAAGCGCACAGTATTCTTTAAATCCATGTATTAAAACTATGTTACTTTTCTGAAACGTGTAACAAGGTTGACCCCACTTCAATTCTTCGGTCAGCCCACAGTCGAGAATGATCATTCTCAATTTCGCCAATTCTTTCTGCCATTTTTTGGCTTTAATGAAGAATATATCAACCTTAGGATTCGTCATTTATTGATACTCTGAAATAAAGTGAGCTCATATCTCCTTTATGGACGAAACCGCGCGTCATTACGCTGGCGTAACGATCAGCGTTTCAGCCGCGAAGGCGCGGACGTCCCTCCCGGGACTTGCTGATTCGGTCGCGCGCCTTCGTCGGCTGCAAGCGCTTGTTAGGCCGTCTTCTCGCGGGCCGGTGGACGCAGAGAGCGCACTGATTGTGACGTAGTATCCGTCCGGATCCCGGAGTGAGAACTCCCCTGTTTGAGTGTTCGGGTTCACGTGCGGCTCCTCTTCGAGCCGGGTGACGAGAGCGCGTGCCCTTTTC
>Ga0209156_10003434_pt1 | contig 11932 bp, 11 predicted proteins | sample GraSoiAngelo_124_FD_185881 | JGI IMG/M metagenome (GOLD analysis project Ga0209156, IMG submission 185881) | Grasslands soil microbial communities from the Angelo Coastal Reserve, California, USA - 14_0927_05_20cm (SPAdes) (version 2) | ecosystem: Environmental > Terrestrial > Soil > Grasslands...
CCAGCGCGATTGAACATCGTGGATTCCCCAAGATTCGTGGCGAGCTTCTGCATTTCTGGCTCGGTCACGGGAAAACCCGCACCGGAAACTTTTGCGACAACTTCGGTGGGCGCGCCTTTTGTGTTGATGGCGAAATATTCTCCGGGTTGCAGCACGCACGCAGCGATCATTGCCATTAAAGCGACCATCATCTCGGTCACCATCGCGCCGTAGCCGATAGGGCGTATTCGTGATTCGCGTCTTATCATTTTCGGCGTGGTGCCCGAGGCAATTAGAGAATGAAATCCTGAGACTGCGCCGCAGGCGATAGTGATGCACACAAACGGGAACACTGGCCCCGCAAAGACGAGACCGCTGCCGTCGATGAATTTGGTGAGTGCCGGCATTTGCAGCGTGGGATTAATCAGCACCACCGCTGCCGCGAGCAGCGCTACGGTGCCGAGTTTTAAAAATGTGCTCAGATAGTCGCGGGGCGTAAGCAACATCCACACAGGCAGGACGGAGGCGGCCAGTCCGTAGATCATGATTGCCCATGCCAGCCATTTCTGGTCGTGGCGGAACCACGCTTCAATCGCAGGAAAGTTCGCGAGAAATTGTCCGCCCCACACGCCAAATGCCAGACCGAGCAATCCAAAAACTGTAACTGCGATGACGTTTACTTTTCCGGTGCGCAGCGCGATGCCCATGATGAGCGCTAGAGGAATCGTCGTGGCGATGGTGAAAACGCCCCAGGGACTTTGCGCAAGAGCTTGAACTACCACCAGCGCGAGAACCGCGAGCAGGATAATCATGATCGCCAGGACACTGACAAGAGCGAGCATGCCAACGCCAGAACCTATTTCGTCCTTCACCATTTGGCCGAGCGTTTTTCCGCCACGGCGGATCGAGGCAAACAGAACAATCATGTCGTGCACGCCTCCGCCGAGCGTTGCGCCGATCAGAATCCAGAGCGTGCCGGGCAGGAACCCGAATTGCGCAGCCAGCACGGGTCCAACCAGAGGCCCGGGTCCGGCGATCGCCGCAAAATGGTGTCCGAAAACCATCCATCGATTGGTCGGCACGTAATCTTTGTTGTCATTTTGCAGGATTGCCGGCGTGGCGCGCTCTTCATTCAACATGAGCACCTTTGTCGCCAGCCATTTGCTGTAAAAACGATAGCTGATGGACAACGCGCAAAACCCAGCCAGAACAATCCAGAGCGCGCTGATTTGTTCGCCGTGGGAGAGCGCCAGGCGCGCCATGGCCCATACCCCCAGCGCAGAGATAGAAACCCAGAGCAACTTTTTCCACCAACTCATTTGATTTGCAGTTTAGTTGAAATTGTTGCGCTGCGCCACAAGCTGTGATCTATCGTCCAGTGCGAAGGCTCAAGAAACTTCCCCATAAACTTAGGAAGCTTGTAAGTGGCGAAAGCTGGGCCAGCGCAAGAAGGCACACGCTTAGACTTCTTCGGCCGAACCGTTTTCGTTTGGAGACGAAGCGAGTGGTCGAAACGATCGATCCCCAAGGTTTCGAGCAGATTCGCCAGCGTTACGCTGTTGGAGGTCCCACCGTAGATTCGCCAAAATTTCTTGATCTCGAACGATGGGTACACATCAACATTCACCGGATCCGCGAGGTCGAAATCGATCTGATGTGCCCAAAGCGAATTCTCGATCTTGGCTGCGGTACAGGCTATTTCCTTTACATCGCTCAACTACTCGGACACGAGGGGCTCGGACTCGATTTGGATGAGCTCCCCATGTTTGGCGACCTTACGCGGCTCCTCGGTGTGCGCCGTGTGATCTGGGAAATCAAAGCTTTCGATCCCCTGCCCGACTTGGGAAAATTCGATTTGATCACTGCATTCCTGATCTGCTTCAATCGTCATAAACAAGCCAATGTATGGGGCGTGCCTGAGTGGGAATTTTTTCTGGACGATCTGGCGAAACATCTGACGACGCGGGGTCGCGTCTGGCTCGAACTAAACCAGGAATACGACGGAACGTTCTACACGCCTGAGTTGAAAGAGTTTTTCCAAAGGCGCGGCGCTAAAATCGACCGACACAAAGTAGTTTTTTATTCAGGTCTACCTTCGCCTGTTTCAACCTCGCCAGTTGTGCGCTGAGATTTTGGACTATAGCGATTCGTCGCCACTTTGAAAACGCGGACGTGTCCGCGCACTCCAAACCGCGAGCCGTTAGGACAAACTATCGCGTGCCTGTTTCAACTTTGCCAGTTGTGCGCTGAGATCTTTCACGCGTTTCCGATGCTCGTCTACAACTGGCGCGGGAGCGCGATCAACAAAGGATTTGTTTTTCAATTTGTTCTCTGCTGTTCGAAGTTCGTTCTCGATTTTTGCGATTTCTTTATCCAGCCGCTCTCGTTCTCGAGCCTTGTCCGTTGCGGCGATAGCTAGTAAAATCTCGCCGAGAGGCGTGATTGCCACAGGATTTCCAGCCGGGGCTTGATATTTGGGATCCAGCCTCACTTCTTCGGCATTTAACAGCCGCGCCAAAGTCGGAAGCTGCCCGAGAATTATTTTCTCTTCTGTACGTAAAATAAAGCCTATCTTCCTGTTCGATTGTAGCTTAGACTCAGCACGAAGATTTCGACCGGCTCTTACGGTTTCATAAATGGCAGAGACACAGTCGCGTTTGCCCGGAACATCGGCGACGTCGTCCAGCGCAATCTTTTGCGGCGGGGCGGCAAACTGAATCGAAGCCTCTCCAAACCCCAGCAATGACCACAGCTCTTCAGTAATGTGCGGCATAAAAGGATGCAGCAAGCGCAAGGTAGCCGAGAGCACAAAATCCATTGTAGCCAGCGTGGATTTCTTCTTCGCGTCGTCCTCGCCGAAGATTTCGGTCTTGGCACCTTCAACGAACCAATCGCAATAATCGCTCCAAACAAAGTCATACAGCCGTTGCGCAACTGCGTTGAATTGATAATCGCGATACGCCGCATCGATCGCATCAATCGTTTCGTTTAATCGCGAAAGAACCTCGATCGCATAAATCGACAGTTTGCTACTGTCGATCTGTGGCTCGGCGGAACTCGGCCCATGCATCTGTCGCAAACGCGCAGCATTCCAGAGCTTGGTCGCGAAATTGCGGCCCTCCTCGATTTGTTTTTCGTCGTAGCGAATGTCCTGACCACTCGGTGCGATGCGCATCAGACCGAATCGCAAACCGTCGGCGCCACATTTATCAATCAACTCGAGCAGATCCGGCGAGTTGCCCAGCGACTTCGACATCTTTCGCCCGAGTTTGTCGCGAATCAGGCCTGTGAAATAAACATGGCGAAACGGAATATTGTCTTCGTCGCGGTCGGATCTGCCCGGCTTAAACTCAAGTCCCGCGATGATCATGCGCGCCACCCAAAAGAAAATGATCTCTGGTGCGGTCACCAGCACGCTGGTCGGATAAAATTTCCTGCGCGTCTCGTTGTCCATGGTTTCATAAGCCCATAGCCACGATGAAAACCACGTATCGAGTGTATCGGAATCCTGGATCCAATTCTCCGGATCAGGCGGCGCCTCGACGCCGACATAAATTTCTGACTTCTGTTTGCGGTACCATGCCGGTATGCGATGTCCCCACCACACCTGCCGGCTGACGCACCAATCGCGGATGTTCTCCAGCCATTGGGCGTAAACTTTTTCCCAGTGCGCGGGAAAGCAACGGATCAGATGATCGCGCACGACGGCCAGTGCTTCTTTGGTTTTTGGATAGCGCAGGAACCATTGCTCGCTAATGCGCGGCTCAATCGGCACATCGCTGCGATCGCTAAACCCGACATTATTTTCGTACGGCTCAGTTTTCGCCAAAGCTCCCCTCGCCTGCAGTAACTCCGCGGCTTTTTCTCGGGCTTCGAAGCGATCAAGCTCATCCAACTCAGGAACCGCAAGACAATTGATTCGTCCATCCGCATGCAGAACATCGACAATGGGCAAGCTGTGGCGCTGGCCGATTTCGAAATCGAGCGCGTCGTGCGCGGGTGTGACTTTCAAAACGCCAGTGCCGAACTCCGGATCGATTGCTTCGTCGGCGAGGATGGGAATTTTCTCGCGGGCGAGTGGACGCCATGCGTGTTTGCCCAGGAGACTGACGTATCGCTCGTCGCCTGGATGAAAAGCCATCGCGGTGTCGGCCATGATCGTTTCCGGCCGCGTGGTTGCGACTTCGAGAAAACGACCCGGCTCTTCCACAATCTCGTAGCGAACAAAATAGAGCTTTCCTTTCTGCGGCTTGGAGATGACCTCCTCATCCGAGAGCGCAGTTTGCGCAGCCGGGTCCCAATTAATCATCCGGCGGCCGCGGTAGATCAGACCTTTGTTGTAAAGATCAACAAAAACTTTTTGGACCGCGCGCGCGTAATTCTCATCAAGCGTGTAGCGTTGGCGCGACCAGTCGCAGGAACAGCCGAGCCGCTTCAGTTGCTCGATGATGATGCCGCCGTGTTTATCCTGCCATTCGAGAACGCGCCGCAAAAATTCTTCGCGCCCAAGATCGTGACGCGTTTTGTTTTCAGTCCGCCGCAAATATTTCTCGACCGCAGTTTGCGTCCCGATTCCGGCGTGATCCATTCCCGGCAGCCAAAGGACTTCAAAGCCCTGCATCCGCGCGCGACGGGAGAGGATGTCCTGAATGGTGTCGTTCAAAACGTGGCCGAGCGTGAGCACGCCGGTGATATTTGGTGGCGGCATCACGATGGAGAAGGGCGGTTTCGACGATTTCGAATTTGCAACGAAATCTCGATCATCCATCCATCGCCGATACCATTTAGGCTCAACCGAATTTGGGTCGTATCTCTTGGGAAGCTCTGCCATTGCGATCAATCATCCGAAAGCGTGGCGGGTTTGCAAATCGACGGCGCCCCCGGCGGTCGCGCCCTACCATGTGCTTGCATCGGGATGCCCTCGCCGCGACTTTTCCGCTGCATGAGCGACGCGCGACCAATCGGCGTTTTTGATTCCGGCATTGGCGGACTGACTGTGGTCAAAGCTTTGCGCGAGCTCTTGCCGGGCGAAAATATTTTTTATCTCGGTGATACAGCGCGCGTTCCTTATGGCGGAAAGAGTGCAAGCACAGTCGAGCGTTATAGCGTCGAAATGACTGACATGCTCGTCGCAGAAGATGTGAAGACGGTCGTGATCGCGTGCAACTCGGCGTCGGCGGTGGCGTTGCCGAAGTTGGAACAAACGCTCGCGGTTCCAGTGATCGGCGTAATCAAACCTGGCGCGCAGGCTGCGCTCGCGGCCACGCGCAACCGGCACGTTGGTGTGATCGGCACGCGCGCAACAATCAAAAGCGGCGCGTATGAACGAGAACTGCGTGCGCTAAATCCAGACGTTCGCATATCGGTGCGCGCCTGCCCGTTGCTCGTTCCACTGATTGAGGAAGGCTGGCTGGATGATGAGCTGACGAATCGCGTTATTGCGCGCTACCTTGAGCCACTTACACATGACGGAATCGATACGTTGGTGCTCGGCTGCACACATTATCCCTTGCTGGCCGATGCGATCGCTCCCTTCCTCGCGGGGAAAGTCCAGCTTGTCGATTCAGCACGCAATTGCGCGAAGGCGGTCGAGCAACTCTTGGATCAACAATCACTTCGCGCGTCGCGCAAAGGCGAAGGCATCCTGCAAGTCGCGCTGACTGACGCGCCCGACACTTTCCTCGGCGTGGCCCGACGGGCGTTGCAGTTGGAAATCGGTGAAGTGCAACTGCGCGAAGTTTTGCATCCGGCGAAGTTGTAGGCGCGCTCGCCGCGGCGAGCGCCTAGCCATAAGCAGGCGGCTGCCACAGCCGCCTCTACAACGATTTGCGCTTCGCTTCCGGTAAACGCTTCACCACCAACTCATAGGAGTGATCGATCATCTTACGCAGTTCCACGTCTGGAATTCCGCTGTCAATCTCCACGGTGTTCCAGTGTTTCTTGTTCATATGATAGCCGGGTTGAACTTGCTCATATCGGTCGCGAAGGTCGAGAGCCAGCTCGGGATCGCATTTTAGATTTACTGTCGCTGGAACCTCATCTAGCGGAGCAAGCGCGAACATCTTGCCACCTACTCTAAAGACAAGAACATCCTCACCAAACGGCATATCCTCGCTCGCCCCTGGCTTACTCAGGCAATACACGCGTAGCTTCGCGAGATCCATTATGAAATTCGCGACTCAACTAGAATTCCTACTTCGGCGGATTCGGGGCTATCGCTGGTTTCACGAACAGCGGAACCGAGGCTTCGTGTCGCCCGTCTATCGCCAGATCGATCGAATACTCGCCGAATTTCGGCAACTTGAGCTGCTGAATGCCAAGTGCCATCGAGACGGTGCTCGTCGAATCGTTGCCTTCGAAGCGCACCTCCGCGGTTCCATCTAGCGGCGGCATTACAGCTCCGCCGTCTGAATCCACAAAAGCCAGACGAAATTTCTTCTGCCCTTCTTCCACACGCTCAAAACGCAATTTGAGTGCTAAAGCGCAGTGCATATGCACGACTGGTTCAGCCGGTGCATTTAGACGATCAAACGAACCGAGAATGTTCAATTTACCGGCAGCATCAACAGTAGCTGCGTCGCACAACGTAAAAATCTCAACGTTCATTGGTCCGACTATGCAATTCGCAGCGAAAGCAACTCTAGCAAGTCGGAAATTTTCACGCGCTCCTGCTTCATCGAATCGCGGTCGCGCAGTGTGACTGTGTCGCGGAGTTTCGCGTCTCTTTCGCCGAGCGTTTCGAAATCGACCGTGATGCAAAATGGCGTGCCGATCTCGTCCTGGCGGCGATAGCGACGCCCAATCGCGCCGCTCTCGTCATAAAAAACGAGCATGTGCGGCCGGAGCAGATCCACAATCTCCTTTGCCTTTGCCACCAACGGCTCCTTGTTTTTCAAAAGCGGAAACACCGCGCATTTGATTGGCGCGATCCGGGGATGGAATCGTAAGACGATGCGGGTTTCCATTTTGCCTTTTTCGTCCGGCGCTTCATCCTCCGCGTAGGCTTCGCAAATTACCGCTAAAACCGTGCGATCGACCCCGGCGCTTGGTTCGACGACATGGGGAATAAATCTCTGTTTCGTTTCTTCGTCGAAATACTCGAGCGATTTGCCGCTGGCCTTCTGATGCTGCGATAAATCGTAATCCGTGCGATACGCCACGCCTTCGAGTTCTTGGCGGCCAAACGGAAAATCGTATTCGATGTCGTAAGTCCCTTTCGAATAAAATGCGCGCTCTTCATTCGGCACAGTCAACACATGTAATTTTTCGCGCGAGATTCCGATGTTCTCGTAAAACTTGAGCCGCTCTTCCTTCCAATACTCGAGCAGGTTCATCCCCTCCTCCGCCCGGCAAAAATATTCCAATTCCATCTGCTCAAACTCGCGTGAGCGAAAAGTGAAGTTCCGCGCATTAATTTCATTGCGGAACGCTTTGCCGATTTGTGCGATGCCGAATGGCAGTTTTTTGCGCGACACTTCGAGAATATTTTTGAACTGGGTAAAAATCGATTGCGCGGTTTCTGGCCGAAGATACGTCAACGACGATTCATCTTCGGTGGCGCCCACATAGGTCTTAAACATCAAGTTGAACGGGCGCGGCTCGGTCAAATCTTTGCTGCCGCAATTGGGACATTGTCGGACGCCCTTTTTCTCGATCACCTGATCGGCACGCAAACGGCTTTTGCAAACTCGGCAATCGACCATTGGATCGCTAAACGTATCTTCATGGCCGCTCGCTTTCCAAACGGCGCGATTCATAAGGATCGAGCCGTCCATGCCAACCACGTCGTCGCGCTCGTGCACCATGGCGCGCCACCAGTAGCTTTTCAGGTTGCGCTTTAATTCGACGCCGAGCGGGCCGTAGTCCCAGAGGCCATTCAGACCGCCATAGATTTCACTCGATTGGAAAATGAAGCCGCGCCGCTTGCACAAGCTGACGATTTTTTCCATTCGTTGGGCGTCTGCCTTGGAATTCATGACCAGTCTATTGAGCCACAGATTTACACAGATTGCACAGATTCCCTGCAACGAAATCTGTAGTGGCGGCCGTGTCGGCTACATTTTCTAAGTTTCGCAGGCGGCACGCCTGCCTCTACAGCATCCGCGTTATCAGCAGTTACGTCTGTGTTTCGACTTTGATCTCGGTCTTGACCGAATTGGCAATGAAGCATTGCTCGTGCGCGGCGTGGTTCATTTCCTCGATTTCTTGTGGCGTAGGTTGCTTGTCACCAGAGAAATTGAGTCGCTGCTTTAACGTCACCCGAGTGATGGCCAATCTGCCTTCGGAGTTTTTCTCCATGACGCCGACCGCGTCGTCAACATACTCATCAAGCACGAACTTCTTTTTACAGGCGATCGCCAGAAACGTGAGCATGTGACAGCTCGAGAGCGATGCGACAAAAGCCTCTTCGGGATCGACAAGGTTTGGATTGCCCAGATAAGCGGGAGCGGCTGATGCCTGCATTTCGTGCCCTCCGTCAAATTTCCAAGTGTGATCGCGCGAGTATTTCTGATATTCGAACGGCTTATCGCCGCGTTTCCAAGTGAGGGTAATTTTATGTTCAGACATGTCTGTAGATAAAATGCGACTTCGCGCAGGGCAACCCCGAAGGCTTTCGGGGTTGCCCTGCAATTTCTGTGCATCGCTTGCGCTCCCGGGCACGCTCTCTATTTTCTCGGCTTCTGAAAACTGGCGCGATTAGCTCAGTGGTAGAGCACTTGCTTCACACGCAAGGGGTCGCTGGTTCGATACCAGCATCGCGCACCACGTTTATCATTCTACAGTATGGCAACTAAGTCCCCAAATTCTATGGTTCTCATTCAGGAAGTTCTCGAAATCGTCAAAAAACGTAACCCCAACGAGCCTGAGTTTCTTCAGGCAGTGACCGAAGTGTTGGAATCGATCCGGCCGGTGATCCAGCGCAGCAAAAAGTGTCGAGACGCCAAAATTCTGGAACGTCTGGTCGAACCGGAGCGCATGATTCAGTTCCGGGTTCCCTGGATCGACGACAAGGGCCAGATCCAAGTGAACCGTGGTTTTCGCGTTCAGATGAATAGCGCGCTCGGCCCTTACAAAGGCGGCTTACGTTTTCACCCGACCGTCTGCGCCAGCATCATCAAGTTCCTTGCGTTCGAACAAGTTTTTAAAAATTCGCTGACGGGTCTGCCGATGGGCGGTGGCAAGGGCGGCTCCGACTTTGATCCAAAGGGGAAATCCGACACAGAGGTCATGCGGTTTTGCCAATCGTTTATGACCGAGCTGTTTCGCCACGTCGGTCCGCATACCGACGTGCCTGCGGGCGACATCGGCGTGGGCGCTCGCGAGATCGGGTATCTATTTGGCCAATACAAACGGCTCGCGAACGAATTCACAGGTGTGCTAACCGGAAAAGGGCTCAGTTGGGGCGGGTCGCTGATTCGCCCGGAAGCGACCGGCTACGGCGCAGTTTATTTTGCGCAGGAAATGCTCAAGACGCGGAATGAAGCTATTGAAGGTAAAGTTTGCACGGTCTCCGGGGCGGGTAATGCGGCGCAATTTACTGTGGAAAAATTAATCCAGTGCGGCGCTAAACCTGTGACAATGTCCGACTCCAGCGGCTTAATTTACGACAAGAACGGCATCGATGAAGAAAAGCTCGCCTGGGTTAAAAGTATCAAGAACGTGCGGCGCGGGCGTATAAACGAATACGTCAAAAAGTTCCGCGGCTCAAAATATGTGGCTGGCCAGCGGCCATGGGGAATCAAATGCGATTGCGCATTTCCGTGCGCGACGCAGAACGAGATCAGCGCTGAAGACGCACGGAAATTAGTCGAGAACGGTTGCTATTTGGTCTCTGAAGCGGCCAACATGCCGAGCGTACCAGCTGCTGTTGATCTTTTCCTGGAAAAGAAAATTCTCTTCGGTCCCGGCAAAGCGGCTAATGCCGGCGGAGTGGCGACGTCAGGTCTCGAGATGAGCCAAAACTCCATGCGGCTGCCGTGGCCGCGCGAAGAAGTCGATTCACGTTTGCGCCACATCATGTCCACGATTTTCAAGAATGCCTGGGAAACCGCCGAGGAGTACGGACAGCAAGGTAATCTCGTCGTCGGTGCGAACATCGCCGGCTTCGTAAAAGTCGCAGAAGCCATGCTCGACCAGGGGGTTGTTTAGTTGCATAGACCCGCACAAAAAGATTAAATAGATGACATGAAAAAGAATTTTGATGTTCGTCTTAGCACTGAACTTGGTGCCCCAGCAAAATGGGCACTAATGATATTCGCGTTGATCTTTGTTTCCGCCGCTGATGCCCGTCAGCCTTCGGGCGGTTCTGCAGCCGATCTTGACGGTCAGTGGTATCATAACGGCAAACCGACACGAATTCTCGTCGCGCCTGATGGGCGAAGCATAACGATCACCAATGAATTTGGCCAAAGTAACGACGGCTACGCAAATGGTCCGCGCAATTTAGTCATTCCCTCGTTAGGTATAAGCGGTGAGATTAACAAAAAAGGACGGCGAATCCGTTGGACGAACGGGACGGAATGGACACGCGAATCAAATAATCCCGGTCCGGATTCTGGAGTAAACCTTAGCGGACGCTGGTTTCGCAACGGCCAGTCGACGAGCATCAATGTCGGGCCCGACGGCAGAAATTTCACCATCACCAACGAATGGGGACTGCCGGGGGTCGGCTATATAACCCGCAGCGGCGAATTAAAGGTCCCATCCTGGGGGGCTACGGGTCATCTGAGTAAGAACGGCCAACGAATCTCCTGGTCAAACGGCACTGAGTGGACGCGCCCGCGGCTGTATTAGTTCTCCCCGTGGGCTGCCGTCGCTGGGGTTAATTAGGTTTGCTGTTTCTGCGGAAGAGTGCTGTGAAATTCACATGGTCATAAAAGAGGGGCACGTAAAACGTCTCTCGAATGCGAATATCAGTTTGTATGAAAATGAAATCCCTTATTCTCCGTCTTGCTTTAGGTTTCGCCGTGCTCTGCGCAGTAGGCTGTGAAGGATATTATGCTGCTTATCCGGGCTACTACGGACCCTACAATGGTGGATATGGTGGACCCTATTATGGAGGTTACCCAGGTTCGGTGACCGTGGAGGTTGGCGATCGGCCTTATTACACTCACGGGCCTAGTTATTACGCGGGCCACACGTATTACGCCTGGAGGCCGGGACATTGGAGGTGGCGACATGGCCAACGAGTCTGGATCCACGGCCATTACGTCGTGCGAGGATACTGATCGCACAGTATTTCGTCGCAATCGGTATTCAAACAATTGGCTGAGCCGAGCCCCAGCGCGAGTTGGGCAACCCGAGCGATATGGTATCGGAAAACACAACCCGGTGGATTGCGCTGCTTGCCTATCCTGAACTAACGCTCCTGGATCTGGTCGGGCCGTTGCAGATTCTCCGTGGTCTCGGCGCACCGTTTCGAACGGCTGTCGTTGGCGAAAACCTCAAACCAATCCTGACGGACACCAGTGTGTGCATCACACCGCAGATGACGTTTGCCGATATCCAGGACCGGACGTGATTATTATTCCTGGTGGTCCTGGTTCGGTCGCGGCGATGGCGAACCACGCACTACAGACATATCTCAAAGCCACCGCTGAGTCCGCAACTGTGGTCGCCTCTGGAGCTGTTGGCGGAGCGTCCCGACCTGTTGCAGCGGCTCAGGTTGGGGCGATGAGCGCGCAATCCCAAAGACTGTTCACGGTCCGTCGAGCCGATTCGAATGACGGCGGAGCGATCCTGGCTTGCCTCGCTGCCGCGTTTGCTCCTTATCGTAACAGCTACACGCCGGCTGGCTTCGCGGATACTGTGCTGGATTCACAGTCGATCGAGCATCGCCTGAGTGAGATGTGTGTGTTCGTAGCGGTATCGGAAGGAGATGTTGTAGGAACCATTGCTTGTGCCGCAACCGGCGACGAAGGGCATCTGCGAGGTATGGCCGTCCTACCAGATT
>Ga0209156_10003435_pt1 | contig 11931 bp, 8 predicted proteins | sample GraSoiAngelo_124_FD_185881 | JGI IMG/M metagenome (GOLD analysis project Ga0209156, IMG submission 185881) | Grasslands soil microbial communities from the Angelo Coastal Reserve, California, USA - 14_0927_05_20cm (SPAdes) (version 2) | ecosystem: Environmental > Terrestrial > Soil > Grasslands ...
AAGCGCCGCGAGTACCCATACCGGAGAGATGCGAAACGCCGCGATGCCGAGCAGCTCTATGGCATGACCCACGCCGCGCCGCGCAAGAAAGTCCTGCGCCTGCGGCACTTCGCCGGGGTAGACGCCCCTTGCGCCGCCGACTTGCTCGATCACGTAGCGCAGCGTCGTGTCCACGAGGGTCTTGTACAGCTGGCCGCGGCGCACGGTCCGTGGCAACACGACCTCGCCGATTTCACGCAGCAGTCCGGCGCTGAAGCCCAGCGCCGTGCGGATCACGCGTTCCGGAAGCGACAGGAGGTATACCCGCGAAGGCACCGCAGTACTCTACAGCCGCATTTCTTCAAATGGCGAGTCTCCGTCGTCCACGTCGCGAGCATCTGTGGCTGTGCCTGAGCTAAATAAATGCGGCGATAGTCCGGCGGCTATGCCCGCAGCCGAAATCGGTCACCTGCGACCGCGACTGGAGCCGGGCACGCCGCGTGTGGGCTGCGCCTCGAGCGGATTCTCGGGCCAGTAGTGCTTCGGGTAGCGCCCGCGCAGGTCCTTGCGCACCTCGGCATAGGCGCCGCGCCAGAAGCTCGCCAGGTCGCGCGTCACCTGCACGGGGCGCCGCGCCGGTGACAACAGCCTGAAGGTGACGGGCACGCGCCCGCGGCCCAGGCGCGGCGTGTCCGCCAGCCCGAATACTTCCTGCAGTCTCACCGACACGGCCGGCGCGCTGTCATCGAGATAGTCGACGCGGATGCGCGAGCCGCTGGGCATGGTCAGGTTCGCCGGCGCCCACTCCTCCAGTTCGCGCCGCTGCTCGAAGGTGAGCCGGGCACGCAGGGCATCGGTGAGCGGCACTCGCGCCAGGTGCTCGCGGCGCGTCACGCCGTCGAGCCAGGGAGTAAGCCAGCTTTCCAGGGTCGCGCCCAGGGCGGCATCGGAGACCTCCGGCCATGCAGCCGGCGCTCCCTGCGCGCCGCCGAGCGCGGCGCGCACGAACTCGATCCGTGCCTGCAGATCGCGCGCCTCGCGATTCCACGGCAGCGCCGCGACCCCCAGCTCCCGCACCCCGGTGAGCATCGCGCCGCGCGCCGCGTCCGCAGGAACTTCCGCCAGCGGTTGCTCCTCCAGCACCAGGGCATCCAGCTCGACCGTGCGGCGCGCGATGACGGCCTGCTCGCGTGTGCTCCATTGCACCGATTCGCGGCGCCGGATGCGATCCGCGAAATGCTCCATCAGGTCGCGCCGCTCCAGGGGCACGGCGAGCAGGATGCGTGCATCGCGCTCGCGATCATCCAGGTCCACCGCCACGATGAGCTCCTGGCGCGCCAGTCCCTGGGGCCCGGTGAACGCCGCGCCGCGGCCGTTGGCGAGAACGAAGCGGCCCGCCCCGCTTGCGCGCCTGCGGCCGATGCGGTCCGGGTAGGCGAACGCGAGCAGCAGCCCCGGGTCACCACCCGTGTCGGCGCGGCCTGCGCCCGCGGCACCCGCGGCGCCCGCCGCGTCCGCCTGCCGCTCGAGATCGCGCGCCACGCGCCGGGCCCGCTGCAGCGCCGGCCGGTCGAGCGCTGGCGTGCGGACCTCTGCGCGCAGGATCTCGAGACGCGCACGGATATCCGCATCGCGTGTCCCCGCGCCGGCGCGCAGCAGATCGCGTTCCGACAGCAGTGCCGCCAGCTGCGCGGCGAGTGGCAGCTGTCCCAGCACGCGCGCACGCAGCAGCATGTGCGCCAGGCGCGGATGCGCCGCGACACGCGTCAGTTCGCGCCCGTGGGCGGTGATGCGTGCGGCGCTGTCCAGTGCCCCGAGACGCTCGAGCAGATCCCGCGCGCTGCCCAGCTGTGCGGCCGGCGGTGGGTCGAGCCAGCGCAGCGCCCCGGCATCACGTGCGCCCCAGCTCGCCAGCTCCAGCGCCAGCGGCGCGAGGTCGGCGTCCAGGATCTCCGGCGCGGTGAACGCCGCCAGACTCGAGTGCGCGCCCTCGCTCCACGCCCGGTAGCAGACACCCGCCGCCAGGCGTCCGGCACGGCCCTGGCGCTGATCCGCGGAGGCGCGCGAGATGCGCTGTGTCTCCAGGCGGCTCATGCCGGTGACCGGATCGAAGCACGCGCGCCGCACCAGTCCCGAGTCGACGACCACGCGCACGCCTGGAATGGTGAGGCTCGTTTCCGCGATGTTGGTGGCGAGCACCACCTTGCGCACTGCGCGCTCGGCCGGCGCCAGCGCCGCGTCCTGCTCCTCGCTCGCGAGCTCGCCGAACAGCGGCAGGACCTGCACACCGGAGCCGAGTTGTGCGCCGCTCAGCCACGACTGCACCCGGCGGATCTCGCGCGCTCCCGGCAGGAACACCAGCACATCGCCGTGCTCCTCGTGCAGTGCCCGGCTGACCAGCTGCCCGACCCCTCGCTCCGGGGACTCCTGCGGCCGGGGGCCGGCGGGCGCGTCGGGGAGCGCCGGCGGACCAAAGCCGGCGTAACGGGTCTCAACCGGGAAGATGCGGCCGTGCGCAGTAACGAGCGGCGCGTCGTCCAGCAGCCGCGCCACCGCTGTCCCATCGAGTGTGGCCGACATGACGAGCAGCCGCAGGTCGGGCGTGAGGTGCTCGCGCGCATCGAGGGCGAGCGCGACTCCCAGATCGGCCTGCAGGCTGCGTTCGTGGAACTCGTCGAAAATGACGGCGGCGACGCCCTCGAGCGCCGGATCACTCTGCAGCAGCCGCGTCAGCACACCTTCGGTGACCACCTCGATGCGCGTGTCGCGCGAGATGCGCGTGTCGAAGCGCATGCGGTATCCGACCGTGCGCCCGACGCTCTCGCCGAGCGTGTGCGCCATGCGCTCGGCAATGGCGCGCGCCGCGAGGCGGCGCGGCTCGAGCATGATGAGCCGTTTACCGCGCGACCACGGCTCCTCGAGCAGCGCGAGCGGCACCACCGTGCTCTTGCCGGCGCCGGGCGGCGCCTGCAGCACGGCCGCGCGCCGCGTGCCGAGCGCTGCGCGCAGCGCCGGCAGCGCCTCATCGATGGGCAGCCCCGACCTCACCAGATGCGCACGCGCTCCTGCGGGGGCAGGTACAGCTTGTCCCCGGGGCGCGCGTTGAACGCGGCGTACCAGGCATCGATGTTGCGCACCACGCCGTTCACGCGATACTTCGCCGGGCTGTGGGGGTTGCTCGTGACCTGCGAACGCAGATCCTCGTCGCGCTGCTTCTCGCGCCACACCTGCGCCCAGGACAGGAAAAAGCGCTGCTCGCCGGTGAGGCCGTCGAGCACCGGAGCGGGCGCACCGTGCAGCGAGAGGTGATAGGCCTCGTTCGCCACCGACACGCCGCCGAGGTCGCCAATGTTCTCTCCGAGCGTCAGGCGACCGTTGATGTGCAGCCCCGGCAGTGCTTCGTAGCCGTCGTACTGCGCGGCGAGCCGATCGACGCGCTGATGGAATGCCTGCTCATCCTGCCTCTGCCACCACTCGCGCAGCACGCCGCGTGCGTCCGACTTGGCGCCCTGATCATCGAATCCGTGACCCATCTCGTGTCCGATGACGCCGCCGACGCCGCCGTAGTTGACCGCCGCATCCGCGTCGGGATCGAAGAAGGGCGGCTGCAGGATGGCGGCCGGGAACACCACCTCGTTGAACGTCGGATTGTAGTAGGCGTTGATGGTCTGCGGTGTCATGCCCCACTCGCCGCGGTCGGTCGGTCCCCCGAGGCGCTTCAGCTGGCGCTGCCAATCGAAGACCTCCGCGCGCGCGGCATTGCCGAAGGCGTCGCCCGGCCTCACCTCGAGGGCCGAGTAATCACGCCACTTGTCCGGATAGCCGATCTTGGGGTGAAAGGCGGCGAGCTTCACCAGCGCCACCTTGCGCGTCGCCGCACTCATCCAGGGCAGGTGCTCGATGCGGCGCCGATAGGCGGCGCGCAGGTTCTCGACCAGCTCGAGCATCTTCTGCTTCGAGGCCGGCGGAAAGTAGCGCTGCACGTAAAGCTCCCCGGCCGCTTCCCCGAGCCCCTGGTCGACCGCACGCACGGCGCGCTTCCAGCGGGCGCGCTGCTGCTGCTGGCCGTGCAGCGTGCGCCCGTAGAAGTCGAACACTTCGTCATCGAAGGCCTTCGGCAGCACGTCGGCGTTGCCCTCCAGGTAGTGGTAAGCGAGGTACGTCCGCCAGCGCTCCACGGGCACCTTGCGGAACATCACGCCGAGCGCCTGTACGGCATCGGACTCGCGCACGATGAAACGCGGCTGGGCTTCGAGCTCGGCGCCCGAGAGCAGCGCTGGCCAGGGGAAGCCGGGCGCGAAGGTGGTCAGCTCCTCGCGCGTGTGCGGGTTGTAAGTCAGGTCGCGCTCGCGGCGCTTGGCACGCGGCCAGTGCGCCGTGGCGATCTGGGTTTCGAGCTCGACGATGGAACGGGCCGCCTGCGCCGCATCGTCCTCGGCGGCAAGCTTCAGCAGGCGCTCGATGTGCGCGGCGTACCTGGCGCGCAGTTCCCGGTAGACCGGCTCGTCCTTCAGGTAGTAGTCGCGATCCGGCAGTCCCAGCCCGCTCTGCGTGATCGTCACCATGTAGCGGTCGGGATCCTTCTCATCGGGAGCGGTGCGGAATTCGACCGGCGCGGTGAGCCGCAGCTCGGCCCGCTCCATGAGGCGGCCGATATCCTCGTGGGTGCGGGCGGCGGCGATCGCCTCGAGTCCTGCCCGGGCGGGCGTGAGCCCCGCGCGCTCAACGGCGTCGGTATCGAGGTATGCCCGATAGAATTCGCGGAGCTTGCGTATGTTGCTGCCGGGGGTCGCATCCTCGGGCAACGCCTCCAGGATCCCGCGCAGCTGCTGCAGCGAGCGCTCCTGAAGCTCATCGAAGGCGCCCCAGCGCGAGCGATCGGGCGGGATGTCACGCGTGTCGAGCCAGTGACCGTCGGCATAGCGATAGAAGTCATCCCCCGGCTTCACGCTCAGATCGCGGGAACCGAGCTCGACGCCCCATTGCCCGATCTGTGCGTGCGGCGCCGCGGCGCCCGGTGCCACGGAGAAGCCGACCGCGGCCGCGGCCGTTGCGATCACGGCGAGGTGCGCGGTGCTCCGTTCCAACATTTGCATTGCTCCTTCGCTCAGTGCCGCCACGCTGCCAGCGCGAACAACAGCCAACCGCCGATCCAGGCGAGCCCGCCCAGGGGCGTGAGCAGCCCGAGCGCGCGCGGCGCACCGAGACTGAGGGCATAGAGACTGCCCGAGAACAGCACCACCCCGGCCACGATCAGCGCCGCCGCGGCGCGCAGCGCGCCGCCATCGTAGCTGCGCAGCGCCAGACCGACGCCGATGAGACCGAGGGCCTGAAAGAACTGATAGCGCACCGCCGTCTCCCACAGCTGCAGCCGCTCGGGTGCCAGCTGATTCCTCAGCGCGTGGGCGCCGAAGGCGCCGCACGCGGTGGCGAGCGCCAGCAGCAGGCCCGCGATGGCGAGCGTGCGGGCGCTACTCACCGTGCGGGCCGAAGAACGGCTTGATCAGGTCGAGCGGCAGCGGGAAGACGATCAGCTGGGTTCTCTCGTGGGCGATGTCGGCGAGGGTCTGCAGGTAGCGCAGTTGCAGGGCGCTCGGCTGGAGCGCCAGCGCCTTTGCCGCCTCGACCAGTTGCTGGGCCGCCTGGGCCTCGCCCTCGGCGTGGATGATCTTGGCGCGCCGGGTGCGCTCGGCCTCGGCCTGCTTCGCCATGGCGCGGATCATGCTTTCGTCGAGGTCGACGTCCTTGATCTCCACCGTCGAGACCTTGATGCCCCAGTTTTCGGTGCTCTGATCGAGGATGCGCTGCAGGTCGACGTTGAGCTTGTCGCGCTGCGCGAGCAGGTCGTCCATCTCGTGCTGGCCGACGACCGAGCGCAGCGTGGTCTGCGCGACCTGGCTGGTGGCGTCGAAGGCGTTCGCCACCTGGATGATGGCCTTGCCGGCATCGACGACGCGGAAGTAGACCACCGCATTCACCTTCACCGAGACGTTGTCGCGCGTGATCACATCCTGCTTCGGCACGTTGAGCACGATGACGCGCAGGTCCACGCGGCGGGTCCTCTGGATGCCGGGCCAGACGAGCACCAGCCCGGGACCCTTGATGCCGGTGAAGCGTCCGAGCGTGAACACGACGACACGCTCGTATTCGTTCAGCACGTTGATGGCGCTGAATACCAGCACGACGATGAATATGGCGATGGCGATCACGAACGACATGAGTGTCTCCAGTCGCGAGCGGCGCTCAACGCGGCTCGACCCACAGTGTCAGACCTTCCACCCTGACGATGCGCGCCAGGTCGCCGGCGCGCAGCGCGGCGTCGCTGCGCGCGTTCCACAGCTCCCCGCCGTAGCGCACCTTGCCCTTGCCGGTGAAGTCCGCGACCACCTCGGCGGACTCCCCGATCATGCCCTGCGTCCCGGTGGCGACCGGGCGGCGCATGGAGCGGCTCGCGAGGTACACGATGCCCGCGATCACCAGCCCGCCCATGGTGGCGAAGGCGCCGATCAGCGGCCGGCCCACATTCATGCCCGGGATATCGGTGTCGAAAAGAATGAGCGAGCCGACGACGAATGCAATCAGACCCCCTACACCGAGCGAGCCGTAGGTCGGGAAGAAAAACTCCGAGATGATCATGGCCGTGCCGAGCACCACCAGCGCCAGCCCCGCGTAGTTCACCGACAGGATCTGGAACGCGAACAGCGCGATCAGCAGGCACACCGAGCCGGCCACACCCGGCAGGACTGCGCCGGGATTGTACCCCTCGAGCAGCAGTCCCCAGATGCCGATCAGCATCAGTCCGTACGCGACCGTGGGGTTGGTGATGACCGCCAGCAGCTGGGTGCGCCAGTCGGGCTTCATGCGCAGCACGGCAAGCCCGCGGGTCGCAAGCTTCACGGTGCGCTCGCCGATGCGCACCTCGCGCCCGTCGATGCGCGCCAGCAACTCCGGCAGGTCAGGCGCGATGATATCGATGACCTTCTGTTGCAGCGCAGCCGTGGCCGAGAGGCTGGCGGCGCCGCGCACCGCTTGCTCGGCCCAGTCGGCATTGCGGCCGCGCTCCTCGGCCAGGCCGCGGATGTAGGCCACGGCGTCGTTGACGACTTTGCGCTCCATGGCGCTGCCCGGCAGGTTGGGCGGGGCCGCGCCGCCGGCAGGAGCGGGGGCCTTGGGGTTCCCGTCCTGCGGCGGGTTGGTCCCCGGCGTGGGTAGCGGCGGGGACCCCGGCTCGGGCTCACCGCCGATGGAAACCGGTGTGGCGGCCCCCAGGTTGGTGGCCGGCGCCATCGCCGCAACGTGGCTCGCGTACAGAATGTAGGTCCCGGCGCTCGCCGCGCGCGCTCCGGAGGGAGTGACGTAACTCACCACCGGGACCGGGGAGGCCAGGATCGCGCGGATGATGTCGCGCATCGCGCTGTCGAGCCCCCCGGGGGTGTCCAGTTCCAGCACCACCACGCGGCTGCCGTTCTCGTGCGCCGCCTCGATGCCGTGCACCACGTAGCGCGAAGTTGCAGGTCCGATCGGTCCGTTGATTTCCAGCACCGCGGCCGTGCCGGCGTCTGAGTCGGCGGCGGGAGGCGCGGCCGCGGCGACACCGGGTGCGGTGCGCAGGGTGAGTGTCGCCAACAGCGCCAGCGCGGTGCGCCAGGAGTGCGCAGTGCTGCACACGAGGGTCTCCATCACGATCACCCGCGCACTGGCCGCCGGCCGCGCGAGCCGTGCTGTGGCGGCAGTCCGGTGTGCTGCGTGCGGAACGGCCGCAGCGGCGCGCCGCGCCGGTCTGCCTGCGCGTGAGCGGTGCCGGCCGGCTGATACGCCGGCACCAGCTGATGGCGGCCGTTGCCGATGAGATCCGCGCGTGCCATGCGCCGCAACGCCTCGCGCAGCAGCGGCCAGTTGTTGGCGTCGTGATAGCGCAGGAACGCCTTGTGGAGCCGGCGCACTTTCAGACCCCTGGGGATCAGTACCTCCTCGCTGCTGCGCGTGATGCGGCGCAGCGGGTTCTTGCCGGAGTGATACATGGCGGTTGCCGTGGCCATGGGTCCGGGCAGAAACGCCTGCACCTGGTCGGCGCGCAAGCCGTTCTTCTTCAGCCACAGTGCGAGCTCGAGCATATCCGCATCACTGGTACCCGGATGGGCCGCTATGAAATAGGGAATCAGGTACTGCTCCTTGCCGGCCTGCTTCGAGTAGCGGTCGAACAGCTCCTTGAAGCGCTCGTAGGCGGCAACCCCGGGCTTCATCATCTTCGACAGTGGTCCCTCGGCGAGCGCTTCGGGTGCGATCTTCAGGTACCCGCCGGTGTGGTGTTGGGCGAGCTCCTTCACGTACTCGGGGGACTCGATTGCCAGGTCATAGCGCACGCCCGAGGCGATCAGCACCTTCTTGATGCCCGGGAGCGCGCGCGCGCGGCGGTAGAGGCGGATGAGCGGCGCGTGATCGGTGTCGAGATTGGGGCAGATGCCCGGGTACACGCACGACGGCCGGCGGCAGGCGCTTTCGATCTCGCGGCTCTTGCAGGCGAGCCGGTACATGTTGGCGGTCGGTCCGCCGAGATCGGAAATGACGCCGGTGAAGCCCGGCACCTTGTCACGCACCGCCTCGATCTCGCGCAGTACGGAATCTTCCGAGCGACTCTGGATGATGCGGCCCTCGTGCTCGGTGATGGAGCAGAAGGTGCAGCCGCCGAAGCAGCCGCGCTGGATCGCGACCGAGAAGCGGATCATCTTGTACGCGGGAATGCTCGCCTTGCCGTAGCTCGGGTGCGGTGCGCGGCCGTAGGGGCGCTCGTACACCCAGTCCATCTCGGCGGTGGTGAGCGGAATCGGCGGCGGGTTCAGCCACACCTCGGTGTCGCCGTGGCGCTGCACCAGCGCGCGCGCATTACCCGGATTGGACTCCAGGTGCAGGATGCGCGAGGCGTGCGCATACAACACCGGATCCGCGGCGACCGCTTCCCAGGCGGGCATGCGGATCACGCTGCGCTCGCGATCGGAGTTCTTCACGCGACGCACGAAGCGCACGATCTTCGCGCCCCCCGCTGCGGCAGGCGCGTCCCTGCACGGCGCACTCGGCGGCACGCCCGACGCCGCAGGTGTGGCCGCCGCCATGGCGTAAGGGTCAACCGGAGCGTTCAGCGGCCCGGGCGCATCCAGGTGAGTGGAATCGATCTCGATCCAGTCCGCCGGTATGCCGCGGCGCGCGAACACCGTGCCGCGCACGTCGGTGATGTCGTGAATCGATTCACCGCCCGCGAGGCGGTGGGCGAGCTCGCAGATCTGCCGCTCGCCGTTGCCGTACACCAGCAGGTCCGCCTTGGCATCCAGCAGCACCGAGCGGCGCACCTTCTCCGACCAGTAATCGAAGTGCGCGATGCGGCGCAGGGAAGCCTCGATGCCGCCGATGACGATCGGCACTTCGCCGAACGCCTCGCGCGCGCGCTGCGCGTACACGATCACCGCGCGGTCCGGCCGCTTGCCCGCGACACCCCCCGGGGTATACGCGTCGTCGCTGCGCACCCGGCGCTCGGCGGTGTAGCGGTTGACCATCGAATCCATGTTGCCGGCGGTGATGCCGAAGAACAGGTTCGGCGGGCCGAGGGCGGCGAAGGCATCGGCGCTGTGCCAATCGGGCTGCGCGATGATGCCGACCCGGAAGCCCTGCGCTTCCAGCACCCGCCCGATGATGGCCATGCCGAAGCTCGGGTGATCGACGTAGGCGTCGCCGCTCACGATGATGACGTCGCAACTGTCCCAGCCGAGCATGTCCATCTCGGCGCGCGACATGGGCAGGAACGGCGCGGTGCCGAAGCGCTCGGCCCAGTGCCGGCGGTAGCCGGTGATGTCACGTGCGGTCTGCATGTAACCGTTTATTAGAACAGAACGGGCGCGCCGCGGGTCATTTCCCGTGGCGCCCGCGCGGCCCACCTCGGACACAGCTTCGGACACAGCCCCGGGGGCGCAGTCTGGCACGCAGCCCCGGGCGCAGCCTCGGGCGTGGCTGTCCGCCGCCGGCTTGATGGTACCTTGGTAACTTGGTACCATGTGGCTCATGAAAGAGATCACCCGCACCCAGACCGGAGTGCGCCTCGAGAGCCGGCTGCTGAAGGTGCTCAAGGCGCTCGCGACCGAGCTCGACCTGTCGCTCGGCGATCTGCTCGAGGGCATCGTCCTGCACGCCTTCGAGGGCAAGGCGCCCTTCTCGGGCGCGACACTCAGGAAGGTGAAGGCGCTGAAGGCGGTCTACGGCCTCGAGCTCACCGCCCGGGACTCTCACCAGCTGCGCGAGGCCGGCGCGGATGCACCCTGACTGCCCCGAGCTCGGGCGCTTCGTGCGCGGCGAGATCGAGCCGGGCGCGTTTGCGCACCGCGAGCACGTGCGCATGGCGTTCGAGATGCTGCGGCGGCATGACTTCGCGGAGGCCGCGTGGCTTTACTCGCGGGCGCTGCGCGCCATGACGGCGAAGGCCGGCAAGCCGCAGGCCTTCCATCAGACCGTGACCGTTGCGTTTCTGTCGGTCATCTCGGAGCGCATCGAGACCCGCCCGGTTGCGGATTTCACCGCATTCGCGCGCGACAATCCGGATTTGTTCGATAAGGCGGCACTGGCACGCTGTTATCGCCCGGAACGGCTCGCGACCGAGCTCGCTCGACGCACGTTCCTCCTTCCGGATCCCGGCCGATGAGCCCGGGGCGGCCAGCACGATCCTGATAGTGTTAACGGGCCCTGGAGCGCTCAGTACAGCAGCACCGGCTGGCGCTCGGCGCGCCACGCGGCTTCGTCGCTGTCCGCCAGCGCGTCCAGGTCCGCAGGCGTCGCGGCCGGGTCATCCACCCAGCGTCGCAGCAGCTCGCTGCCGTTTATGACATCGATCGCGAGGCGCTGCTGTTCGTACTCGTAGGGAAAATCCCGCCACAGCGGATAGTCGGAGCGCAGACTGCGCAGCGCCTTGAAGGCAAGCGCGAACAGCCGCCACGGCCGGAAGGCCTCGTGGTCGTAGCAGGCCGGGTCCTCGACGTGCACCTGGAATCCCGCGCACAGCTTGCCTGCGTGCTTGTGGAAAGTGGGCTCGAACCAACAGGGGCGCAGCCGGCAGCCACGCAGCCACGCCGGCGCCAGCGAGCGCATCTGCGCCAGCAGCGCCGCGACGTCCAGATCGGGCGCGCCCAGCAGCTCCAGCGGCCGGGTGGTGCCGCGGCCCTCGGACAGCGTCGTGCCTTCCACCATCACCGCGCCGGAATAACAGCGCGCCATCCACGGGTTCGGTGCGTTGGGACTCGGATTCACCCAGGTGCGCTCGCGCAGCGGCCAGCCGTAGCCGGGGGCGGCCTGCGGCTGCCAGCCCTGCATCTGCACCACCTGACAGTCGACATCCAGGCGCAGCGTCGCGACGAACCAGCGTGCCAGCTCCCCCATGGTGAGCCCATGACGCATGGGCAGTGCGCCGGCGCCCACGAAGCTCTCCTGGCCCGGCCGCAGCCGCAGCCCTTCCACCGGCCGGCCGGCCGGATTGGGCCGATCGAGCACCCACACCGCCTTGCGCCTGCCGGCGGCCTCCTCCAGCACGTAGCGCAGCGTGGTGATGAAGGTGTAGATGCGGCAGCCGAGGTCCTGCAGATCGACCAGCAGCACATCGAAGCTGTCCATCATGGCCGCGGTCGGACGGCGCACCGTGCCGTACAGGCTGAAGACCGGGATGTGGTGCACCGGGTCGAGGTAGTCCGGCGACTCGATCATGTTGTCCTGCTTGTCGCCACGCAGGCCGTGCTGCGGGCCGAGCGCCGCGCTCAGGCGCAGGTCGCTCAGCGCCGCCAGGGCATCCAGCGAATGCGTCAGGTCGCGCGTCACCGAGGCGGGATGCGCGAGCAGCGCCACGCGCCGCCCGGCGAGCGGCTTGCGCAAGGCGGGCTCCTCGATGAGGCGCTCGATGCCAAACTTCATGGGGCACGCAGG
>Ga0209156_10003437_pt1 | contig 11930 bp, 12 predicted proteins | sample GraSoiAngelo_124_FD_185881 | JGI IMG/M metagenome (GOLD analysis project Ga0209156, IMG submission 185881) | Grasslands soil microbial communities from the Angelo Coastal Reserve, California, USA - 14_0927_05_20cm (SPAdes) (version 2) | ecosystem: Environmental > Terrestrial > Soil > Grasslands...
AAGCCGAGACGCGCCGATTCAATCAAACCCCAGACAAGCGCGCCAAGGCCGAGAGCGATGACAATTGCTCCCAGCCAATCGAGACGCCCTTTCTCGTTGCCGGAACTTTCCGGGACGTGCCAATAGCAAATGACGACGACGATGATGGCGAGTGGAAGATTGATGAAGAAGACCGCGCGCCAGGAGAGCTGCTCGATCAACCAGCCTCCGAGGACTGGTCCAATAGCGGCAGTGATCGCGCTAAAGCCAGACCAGGTGCCGATAGCGCGTCCGCGATCTTCCTCGCGAAAGGAGCTGCTGATGATGGCGAGACTGCCGGGGACAAGTAACGCCGCGCCGAATCCCTGGGCAGCGCGGGCGATAATCAACGGGCGGATTCCGGGAGCCAGACCGCACCACGCCGAAGCCGCAGCGAAGATGACCACGCCGATAATGAAAACGCGGCGTCGCCCATAGCGATCACCTAACGAGCCGCCGACAAGAAGAAGCGCCGAAAGGAGCAAGGAATATGCTTCAATCACCCATTGCACATCGGTGACGGTGGCATTGAGCGCACTCTGCAGCGCGGGCAATGCGACGTTGACCACAGTGCCATCGATGAACGCCATACTCGAGCCAAGAATTGTTGCGACGAGCACCCAGGGTTCGGCAGTTTTACGACACGGCGATACGGGTCCGCCCGAACGGATGGAAGCTTCCGCACAAGGCTCCTGAATCGCATTACTCACCGCGGAAAGGAACGCGGAAAAGCGAAAGCAGCCATTGGATATTCGCTGCGTCCGCAAGGGACGCACTCGCTGGGCGAGGCGAATCCCATCCGTGTTGCTTCGGCGGCTTGGAAGCCGCCGCTTCTAGTCAAGGCATCTCAGATCGCCCCAATCACAAGCGCAATCCAAGCCTAACCGCGACGGGCGACTTCCAAGTCGCCCGAGCTAAACACCCACCCCGTCTGCTACAGACACGCTCCGGTCGGAGTTGTATTTTGGCTTACTCGGCCTTCAGTCCTCGGTGATGAGGCCGAACAGCCCGTGTTCTTCGTCGGCAATCCCAGCGGTGAAATAAACTCCGTCGCCGAGGACCAGCAGATCCCACAACCCATCAAATTGGAGGGGAGTGCCATCGGCTCTGTTGATCGTTCCCAGGAAGGCGCCGGTCGTGGGATCATAATTATTGATTATTCCGTCGCCAAAATTTCCGATCCACAGCTCGTCGCCTTCTACCAAAGCAAGTCCCCATGGGGCGTTGAGATGGCCCTTGGAAACGAGACGCCGGACAAATTTGCCACTGGTATCGAAGACGTTTACAAAACCGTTACCCGGCCCGGCTACATCGTCTTCTTTCTTGGCGTCTTGCAATGCGTAGGTAACGAAGATTTTACCGTTGATGTTGCGAATGCCAAAGGGTGCGTAGCCGGCAGGGAGAGTCGCATCAACAAAGCCGGTGGGGTTCACCTGTTGAAAGTTTTCGTCGTAGGTCTCGACTCGGCTAGTGTGGAAGTTCGTCACGTAAAGAAAATTGTGACCATTGGCGACGCCCAAAGTCGCGCCTTTGTAAATCGCCCGTTTGCTGCCCTTGTTCGTCCCGTTGTCTACCGCGATGATCGCGTGGGTTCGATCAAGCGCGGGGTTCCAACCCGAAATGGAACCGTCTTCGCTGACAAAGATGAATAGGCTCGGTTGGGAATTGCCATTGAGCGACACTTTGAAAAAGGCGGTACTGTTAAATACGACCCCGGTCGGATTCCCGCCTTCTTTATTGCGCGCGGCGGTTGGGATCGTGACAACGAGGGGAACAGCCGTCCCATCCTGGCGGTAGAGGGTCGAAACACCGGTCCCGTTATCACTCACCCAGATCGTGCCGTTGGGGGAGACGGCCATGCCCCAGGGGTTAACCAGATTTGGATCGACGTGGGTGGCAACGCCAGGAATGTCGGACTGAAGATTGGTCCAGCTGTAGGTGTCGGCGCGCGCCGTAGCAACACTAAACGACGTCGCTGCCAAAACGAGCAGCGCGTTCGTGATCAGGATGCGAATTGCTCTCATAAAAATTTCCTTTCTTCCTTGAGATTTGTTTTTTTCTTGCGGTGGATTACGCACAAGGTGGACGAATCGGCGATGAGTGAATAGGGATTTTCGGTAACAAAACTGTTACCTTTTGTTTGCAGGGGGTTGCCGGTCGCGCTCTAGCGTCAGGCGTGGCGCTGTTTGGGCCCCGAAGCGCCTTGGACCGGTCTCCTCTCCTCCTCGAGCGAGGAGAGGGATAGGGGGAGGAGTCGAAGTGTGAGGGTTCTCATCTGGAATGAGCCAATCTTCGAAGCAGAAAATCCCTCACCTTCATCCTCTCCCTTTGGCAAAGGGAGAGGCAAAAGCATCCAGCGGCGAACGCTAGGCACGTCCGCTCCAGCGTCAGGCGCGACGTTGTTGTTTCACAAAATTGCCGGGCAACTTTTGCTCGTCATCGGGCACTGAGCCGGCGGCATTTCCTAAAGCAGCTTCTTCCGCGGGCAGGTATTGTTTGAAGCGATTCTTATCGATCGCCTTCATGAACGCTTCGTGCGGCGAAACAATGCCCTTCTGCAAAAGCGCAAAGATGGCGTCGTCCATGAACTGCATTCCCTGGGCGCGACCAGAGACGATTACGTCCTGCAGTTTTTGGGTTGCGCCTTCGCGAATGATCGCAGCGACCGCTGCGTTCGCGATGAGGATCTCGTTAACCGCGATACGTCCCGAATGGTCCGTCCTTTTCAAGAGCAATTGCGCCAGCACCCCGCGCAGGGAATTGGATAGCATTGTCCGCACTTGCGGCTGACGACTCGCGGGAAAAACATCGACCATGCGATCGACGCTCTTGCGCGCGTTATTAGTATGCAGCGTTCCGAACACGAGCAGGCCCGTCTCCGCCGCGGTTAGCGCCAGCGAAATTGTTTCCAGATCCCGCATCTCGCCTACGAGCACGACATCGGCATCTTCGCGCAACGCCGCGCGGACCGCTTCCGGAAACGAGCGGGTATCGGCGGGCACTTCGCGTTGAGTGATAATGCTCCGTTTATTGTTATGAACGAACTCAATCGGCTCTTCGACGGTTACGATGTGTCGGGCAAAGTTGATGTTGATGTAATCAATTAGAGCTGCCAGCGTCGTCGATTTTCCGGAGCCGGTTGGTCCGGTCACGAGCACGAGTCCGCCGCGCAAGTTGCCAAACTCCTTCGCCACCACCGGTATTCCGAGGTCCTCCAGCGAAGCGATCTTGGTCGGAATTAAGCGAAAGACGGCGCCGTACCCATTCGATTGTTTCAGGAAATTGCAGCGAAACCGCGACGCTTTATCCATCTCGTAGGCGAAATCGAGATCACCGCGGTCTTCGAAAATTTGCCAGTTCGCCGTACCGGCGACTTCACTCAACATCAGGACTGCTTCATCGCGCAAAACCGGCTCGGGGCGCATCGCCATGACATCACCGTGCCGCCGCATCTTGGGCGGCTGACCTTCGCCGATGTGCAAATCCGAAGCACCTTCCGCTACGATCGCCTGAAGAAACTGATCTAAATAGGCCATGTTAGAACCACGGATTACGCGGATGTCGCGGATAAGAATTTCTCGGCATGGAGATCAGGAGGATCAGATTCCAGTCTGTTTTGCCGTACGATGCGTTTCCACTCCAACCGGAAACTTTTGAAATTCAGCAATAGGGCCAGGTCCAGTTGACTGATCGCAAGGTACCCGATCATCATTTGGGTGGTATGCGCTTCATTAAAAGCCGACACCACTTTCGGATCAACAATGACCGTGTCATCGACGATCAGATCGCTGTTATAGAAGACCGGATATGAACGTTGAGCATCAACGGTGTGGCCTCTCCGCCGCAACTCAATGACCAGCACGCGCTCATAGAGTTTTTCATCAAGGCCCGGTTTTAATTCATTCAGCACATCCATCGCCGCGCCGATAATCGCTCCACTTAACTTTTCGTGGATTATCTCTGTCTTCATCCGTGTTATCTGCGTCATCCGCGGTTCTGTTTTAGATGCTGCCGGACGATTTGTTTTTGATCGGCCCGTGCAAGCGTCTCTTCGGCGCTAATTAAGCCTCGTGTGTGCAAGTCGATCAGGGCATCATCCATCAATTGCATGCCCTGTTTGCGCCCGGTTTGAATAATTCCCGGCAACATGAAGGTTCTGGCCTCGCGAATGACGTGGGAGACGGCCGGCGTGTTGGTGAGGGTCTCAATTGCGAGGACGCGGCCGGTGCCATCGGCGCGGGGGATCAACTGCTGGCTAATGACGCCGCGCAATGATTCGCTGATCATGACGCGGATTTGCTCTTGTTGATCGACTGGAAAGACATCGAGCACACGATCTAGTGTGCGCGCTGCCGTGCCGGTGTGCAGCGTCCCCAGCACAAGATGGCCCGTCTCGGAGGCGGTGATGGCCAGCGAAATCGTTTCCAGATCTCGCATCTCACCAACCATGATCACATCGGGATCCTCGCGCAGGGCGCCACGTAATGCCACGCCGAAGGAGCGTGTATGGGTATGGACTTCGCGTTGGGTAATGTGACAGCCCTTCGGCTCGAAGACGTATTCAATCGGATCTTCCAGCGTAATGATGTGTTCGCGTCGCTCGACGTTGATCTGCTCAACCAAGGCGGCCAAGGTTGTCGATTTTCCACTTCCAACCGATCCGGTAACGAGGATTAGGCCGTTATGATAACGAGTCAGTAATTTCAAGTGCTCGGGTAAACCGAGCTCGTCCATGGTGCGAACGCGTGTATTGATGATTCGGAAAACAATATCAGTGCCAAGACGCTGGCGCACCACGCTGGCGCGATATCTTCCTTTGCTATTGGCGTAAGCGAAATCGGCGTCTCCGCGCTCCTTCACCAGCTCACGCTGCGTATCGTTCAGAAACGCGTCGACTAACTTTTGTGTTTGTTCCGCTTTGAAACGTGGCGCATCCGGCCAGATTGGCCGCAATGTCCCATGCAAACGCCAGATCGGCGGCGCATTCACGCCCAGGTGAATATCGGACGCGCCAGCCTCCTGGCCGACGGCGAGGTATTCGTCAACGTGGCGTAGCAATTGAGCACTCATCGCGCACTATGATCATGCCATCCGCAGTGTGACGACGTAAACCGAAAAGCAGTAAGCAATGCTGCTCATATTCGTATTCATTTGTCATCGCCCGATTGTAAGGCGTTTCTGTGAAACGCCGTTCCGGGTGCGGCGTTGACACAGTAAATGGAGGGGGCGAGCTCTGCGAGCCCGCTAAGATGAGTGGCGTCGCAGAGCTCCGCCCTCCAGTGGACTCGTTGTCGCAATAGACGCGACTAAGAAATCACCGCGTTGCTTGCGATCTTGATCTCGAATAACCAGTAATCCTGCTGGTCACAAATTTCACTAAGGCCGGCCGAAGCAAAGTCGCGGCAAATTTCAAGACGCCAACCAACGCTCCTGCCTCCAACAAGCCTTTGCCGTTTCCCTGAGAGTTGTCTTTCCCGCGAATGTAGACCTTTTTCTTTCGCGCAGGCGCGACCGCGATCAGCAATCCCACCACCGCCAGCGCTCCGATCCAGATCGCGGTTTGATCGCGAAATGAATTCTTGAGCTTACGCGGAATATCCAGTTCGTAGCGCAGCCCACTTAACTCCCGGGCCATCCGATCCCGCGACAGCGCGATATCGCTCTTTATTGCGGCCCGGTCTTTCCGAGGGATCTCAGCCATTGTTGGTCTCTCTTCAATTCCGCCCGCGTTTCCGGATAAAGCCGGCCGGTCAGTTTTGCTTTCGCCAGCAATACACAAACGACGGCCAGGGCGATATGCAGCAGTCCGGCGCCGAACGCGATCCAAGTCCACGAAATTCCACTTCGGTGGGCAATGCCGGCGATCAGGCTGGCCAGGACAAAGATGTATCCGAATACGACGGCGATGAGCGCGCCCAGAGCGAAGGCGATGACTGCCGCTAATTGCAGCAGCAGCGCCTTCGACTCGACCGCGAGCAGCGCAGCCCGAGTCTCAACATAGGCAAACAATGCGCTGACTAACCCAATCGCATTGTCGATCAATCCGGCGTGCCCCGCCGGATTGCGAACTCTCGCGCTCGCGCGAGCCATGAGGCACGGCTTAGCGCCGGAAGATCAGGCCCAAAACAAATCCGATCCCGAGCGCGGTCACGACCGCCTTCATGGGATTTTCGCGCACGTAATCTTCCCCATCCTCCTGCAAGGTGCGGACGCGCACTTTCGCGTCGTCCCAAGCCTGAGTAGCCTTATCGCGATAATCCTCCGCCATCGTCGTCGCTGCCGATTTCAAATCTTCAGCGGCGCGGCGCGCGTGAGTTTTACTGCTCTCCAGTTTGTTTTGCGCGCTGCTCGGCACGCTACTTTCATTCGATTGTTCGTCTGCCATGATCTTTCTCCAAATGGTTAATGGTTTACGGCATTATCCGGTTGCTAACGCCGTCGCGCAAACCTTTCCGCATCCCGTTATTTTAAACGAAACTGGGCTGCCTGCTGCGCTTACAAAAGCTGCGGTCAATGACCGCGGCTCCTTCTTTCACCGCTCTTCCTACTGCTCGCGAAAAATGATTCGCGCTTTCGTCAGATCATATGGCGATAGCTCGACCGACACCTTGTCTCCCGGCACGATTCGGATGAAATGCTTGCGCATTTTACCCGAAATATGAGCCAGGACGTTGCGTTGCCCGGGCAGATCGACGCGGAACATCGTCCCCGGCAATACCTGGGTCACCGTCCCTTCCGTCACGATCTGCGGTTCCTTCGCCACGCCGTAAAATGCCTGCGGACGTCGAAAGTTCAACCGACTCACCTACCGGCGCAGTGTTGCTTCCGAAAAAAACTCGCCTATTTCGCGTCGTTTCCACCATGCACCCGTAGCCCGGCGTTCTTCCGAAGTAGTGAACTGATACTTGTACAAAATTGCCCGAACGTACTTCGGTGGTTTATCCGGAAAAGGATTACGTGCGAGTAATCGCGTGACCGCCGGCTCATTTTGCAACAGGCGGACCATGAAATCTCCGAACCACTGTTCCTGCCGGCGACCACCAAGGGCGGCGAACCACATTTGCCAATCCAATCGCGGCTGATGCGGAGCGCACCAGCGCGGCACTCGATTCACATCGCCCGGTTTCCATTTGAACTCGTAGGAAACCCAATCGATTCCATCGGCGCTCCCTTCGACTTGAATTTCCGGACGCTCTTTCGTCATCACCCGGAAAAGTCCGTAACCATTCAGGATTCGAAATGGCTCGATGTGTGCATAAAGCATCTGCAGCGGCTTCGGCCAATCAACCTCGGGCTTTAGTGCGGTGTAACAAAGCCAAAGATTTAGCGGCAAGGTAATGATGAGAACGATGATTGCCGCGAAATTTGCGATCTGTAACCGCTTCGCTGTGCGAAGTGCGCACGCCTCGCTTGCATATGGAGGGCGGAGCTCCTGCGACGCCGGGCTCGCGGGAGCTCGCCCCTCCAGGCGCTTCAGGCTCGCGTCATCAACGAGCAAAAGACAAAGCGCGAGCGTGAGCAAATTGAAGAAGCAGTAATTGCCGGTGATGGCGATCGCGAGTTGAAGAAAAATTAACAAACCTGCTGCGATCAAGCGTGGCCGGCGCGGGGCCCAGATAAAAAACGGAACGATAATTTCAACCACGAGACAAAACGCGACTGAGAATTTCTTGAACCATTCGGGATGTTTATCCGCGAACCAGGCGAAAATGGTGGGGAGCGGTTGGGTCCAGTAATGGTAATCAAGCGCGGTTAATGCGCTCCAATGAAAGGAATGATCGATCCATCCCCATACGGTGTCGCCGCTGGTCAATTTCACCACCCCTGACATGAACATCAATTTGAAAAGGAGGAACTTAAGCAGAAACATCGCGACTGGAGAAGACGCTGTAGCTGGGATCGTTGATCCCGGATTTCCCTTCGGCCAAAGGCGCCAAGGCGCGAAAAAGATCGCGAGGAAGCCCGTCTCCAACAGAAGGATGTCCCACTGAAAACTAAGGAACGCCTGGCCGGCGATGCTGAGCGAGAGATAAAAAACGAAAAGAACCCCCAACGAAAGAGCTGGAGCAATTCGACAGATGAGCAGGAGCGAGAGCAGAACGCCGCCACCGCAAAGAAAATGGAGGAAAGTGTTGCTCGAATTAAACCAAAACAGTGTCGGCAGAATCCAGATTGCCCTGAATCCAATCTCGCTGCGTGCGAGCGACAAGTAATCGCTAATTGGCAAGATGCCATTCGCTCCAACGAGGCCGTCGACCTGAATCCAAAGTGAAACGAAGGCAATTAAATAGACAAGACCGAGCGCGCGTAGAAACCAGCGATGCGCCCAAAAATAAGTCGGTGGCCGAACGTCTTTCCCCCAAAGCAATCGCGTTATTGCCGAAGCGAATCCGCGATGCCGTGCGATGAGGCGATACCCAAATTCAGAGATCGCAGCGAAACCGGGAATGCGCTGGTAACCCCACCACAGCCATTTTTTCGAGGGCCGACAGCGTAACGACCGATAAACTGCTTCCGCCGCGACGAAAACCTGACCGGTCTTATCGATATAAACAACCGAGCGCTGGAATTGTTCCCGCGGAATTTCTGAAAAACGCTCCGCGATTTCCTGATACGGCGCATACTCGACTTCGCCCGCGGTAATTTCACGCCAGCGTTCAATCCAGCGGCGGCAGAAATGGCATTCGCCATCCCAAATCATGACCGGTTTTGATGGCGGATTTGAAACGCGGAGTTGGTCTTTCATGAAATTCAGGGCGAGGTGGATCGCGCGCTCCGTCGCGCGATGCTACTCAAGCTCTTACTTGTCATTCCGAGCGCAGTCGAGGAATCTCTAACCAGTCAAGAACCGGTCACGCTGTTTTTCACAAATCGCTTTCGAGCTCAGTGTCACGACAGAACGTAGTCGCGCAGACAAATATTTAGAGATCCTTCGACCCATTCGACTGCGCTCAGGGCGGGCTTTCGCTCTGCTCTGCTCAGGATGACGAAGGAGAAAATTCCGCCCAGACCGGCGCGTGATCGGACGGATCCTTGCCTTTGCGCATCTCACGATGGATCCCGGCGGCGGTGGAGCGTTCGGCCAATGATTTACTTGCCAGGATCGCATCGATGCGCAATCCGCGATTTTTTTGAAACGCCAGCATCCGATAATCCCACCAACTGAAAAGACCGCCTTCAGCATGATGAAGGCGAAGGGTATCGCGCAAACCGATTTGCTCGAGCGCGCGAAAAGCGGCGCGTTCTTCCTCGGAACACATGATGGCGCCGCGCCAAAGCGCGGGATCATGCACGTCGCGATCTTCCGGCGCGACATTGAAATCGCCGCATACAATCACCTGAGGGAAAGATTCTTGCGCCTCCACGACGCAATCGCGCAGTTGAACGAACCACTGCAATTTGTAATGGAACGCAGGCGAACCGACAGCCTGTCCGTTTGGCGCGTAAATGGAAAATACGCGCAGGTTATTGATCGTGGCTGCAATCACACGGGCCTGCGGGTCCTCGCTTTCATCGCACAACGCGGCTTGGCGTTCGCGCAGCTCGTCCCGGGAAAGAATCGCGACGCCGTTGTAAGACTTCTGGCCGTGAAAAATGCAGCGATAACCTGCGGCTGAGAGCGCGAGCTCGGGGAATTGATCGTCGCTACATTTCGTTTCCTGCAAGCAAACGACGTCTGGCTCTTCTTTCGCCAGCCAATCGAGCAGACGTTCCTGGCGCTTGCGCAGTGAATTGATGTTCCAGGAGGCGATTTTCATCTAGTGATTAGTGAGAAGTGAGAGGTGAGAAGTAAGAATTTCCACTTTTACCTCTCACCGATCACTTCTCACTTCTCACAACTCCACCTCAACGCCCGGAGTGGGCACGATCACTTCCGAATTCGGTAACTGCCCGGACAACCGCGCCCGCATCCACTCCACCGCCGGCGGATCGCCGTGCACCAGCAGAATTTTCTTTGGCGCCATTGTTGTCGCGTAGGCGACCAACGATTCGCGCGAGGCATGTGCGCTAAATTGAAAGTGCTCGATGTGACAGCGCAGTGTTTGCGGCGGTTCGTCGGGATCAAGCGAAATGCTGTCGCCGGTTTTGGCGGAGCGCAAAATTCCACCGGGCGATTGCGGATCAGCGTAGCCGACGAACAAAATCGAGTGCTGCGGAACTCCGACCAGGCGGCGTGCGAAAATATTGGAAAGCGTTTTTGCCATCATCATTCCGCTGGAAAGCGCGTAAACGCGGCCGGCGCGGGCGGGAGAATCGTTGATCGTCTGCCCATTGAGGACGAACGGCGCGACATCATGCATCAACTGTAAACGCCGCCATTGCCGGCGCGTTTGATTGGCCCGGCGATCGTATACCCCCGTCATTTTCGAGCTGAGTCCGCCGATGTAGGCCGGAAAGTCTAATTGTTGTTGTCGGCGAAATTCGTAAAACATTCCGAGCGCTTCCTGCGTTTTGCCCAGCGCAAAAACCGGAATCAGCGCGCAGCCGCCACGGCTAAAGGTTGCTCCCACCGCGTCTGCCAGTTTTTTTTCTTCCGAGGCGCGCGACCAACCAGTGGGCTCGGGATTATCGCCGCGGGTGCATTCCATGATCAGGACGTCGATGTCGCTTTGCGGAAAAATCGCCGATTGCATGATTGTTTGATCATCGAAATTGACGTCGCCGGTGTAAAAGATCTTCCGCCCTTCCGCGCACAAAAGAATTCCCGACGAACCGAGGACGTGGCCGGCATCCCAAAACTCGAAAGTCAACGCGTTGTCGTCGCCGATTCGATCAGCGCTGGTGGTATAAGGTTGTCGGTAGCGACACAGCTGCCAAAGCTCAATGGCGCGATCGGTTTCGCGATGACCGAAAAGTGGATAAATCGTGAGGCCGAGCTCTTCGCGTTGCCGCGTCATCACGTTTACGGAATTATGGAGAAGAAGAGAGCCGATTTCGCTGGTCGCTTCCGTCATGAAAACGCGCGCATGGGGCTGGCGCCGCATCAAGACCGGGAGCGTTCCGATGTGATCCTGATGCGCGTGAGTGATCAGAATCGCGTCGATGGTTTGGCCCTCGATCGGCTTCCAATTCGGCAGCGCCTTCTCGCCGGCATCTTTCGGATGCATCCCGCAATCGAGAATCAACCGCGTGTCTCCCGCCTCGAGGTAGTAAGAGTTGGCACCGATCTCAGTATGTCGAGTGAGATTGATGAACTTCATGCCGGCGGCCTTGCCCTTGCACTTACTCTTTCACTTATACTTACACGTCAGATGACGGAATGCGTCGTCCCAGAGCCGCGCAGACGGCGAGGGATCTCACCCATTTTATGAGCGTTCGACCAGGGGAGAGATCCTTCGGTCCGAGCCGGACTGGCGTTTTCTGCGCGACTCAGGATGACGGACTTCGGAAACCTAATTTCCATCGCTCGTCCCTACAACAATTCCTCAAAAATCCGCATCCAATTTCGGAAAAGAATCTTTTCGATTTGCCCGTCGTTGAATCCCCGTTCGATCAACTTGGCCGTCAAATTTCGAGCCTGGCCGTGATGCAAAAGATCAGGAATGAAGTGCACGTTAGGAAATCTTTGATGAAACTTCGCACGCTCGTCTTCAGACCAGCGCCGGTAAATGAATTCGAGGAAGTCGAAACCGATACCGACGCCATCGAGGCCGATCAGGTCTATGACGTGGGTGAGGTGATCGACATAGCGATCAAGTGTAGCATCTTCCTTTTTTGAACTAACGAGAATAGAATTGATGCCGATCACGCCGCCCCGCGCGCCCACCATTTTAATTTGCTCATTGCTGATGTTGCGCTCGATATCGTAGTATTTGCGCGCGTTGGTGTGCGAAACAATCACTGGTCCGGTGGTGTTTGCCAAAATGTCGTCGAAACCCGCCTGGTTTATGTGAGCCAGATCGAGAATCAGC
>Ga0209156_10003438_pt1 | contig 11927 bp, 13 predicted proteins | sample GraSoiAngelo_124_FD_185881 | JGI IMG/M metagenome (GOLD analysis project Ga0209156, IMG submission 185881) | Grasslands soil microbial communities from the Angelo Coastal Reserve, California, USA - 14_0927_05_20cm (SPAdes) (version 2) | ecosystem: Environmental > Terrestrial > Soil > Grasslands...
TAGGGCAACGGCCTCAACAGCGTTGCATCTACCACACTAAAAATCGCAGTTGTCGCTCCAATGCCGAGAGCAATTGTCAGGATCACGACCACGGCGAATCCGGGAGATTTCCTAAGCATGCGCGAAGTGAAGCGGAGGTCTTGAAAGAGAACGTCAATAAAATTGCCGGCGATCGCTTCCCGGCATTCCTCTTTGAAACGTTCCGGGCTCCCAAACTCGAGACGCGCGCGCCGTTCGGCTTCGGGCCGCGCTAACCCGGAGCGTTCCAGAGCCTGAGCGCGCAGCTGGATGTGTGAGCGCAGCTCCTCTTCCAAATCATTCTCGGTTTGAGAACGATGAAAAAATCGGCCGGCCAGCGAACGAAAGTAGGCTGTCATATTTCCTGCGGTTGCGCGGCGAGGACGGAGGCAATGGCTGCGACCAGACGATTCCATCCAGCGGTTTCTTCGCGCAGACGCTTGCGTCCTTTCAACGTGAGTTCGTAAAACTTGGCGCGGCGATTGTTATCCGACTTTCCCCAGCTTGCCTTGAGCAGACCCTGGCGCACCAGCCGGTACAAGGCCGGATAGAGCGCTCCCTGCTCGATCAGCAATGCGCGCCCGGAAATTTGCCCGATGCGCAAGAGCACTCCGTAGCCATGAAGGGGACCGAGCGAAACCGCTTTCAGGATAAGAAGATCGAGTGTGCCAGGAAGAAGTTCGGCTTCGTTACCCATGGTGACTCCTAAGACAATTAGGAGATTAGCACACCCTTTCCTAAGCTGTCAAGGAGAGCGATATGAAAATTTCAAATCTGAGCCGACGTCGAGGCTTAGCGTTGCTGTTTTGAACCCCTGAACCCTAGGACGCTTAAAACTTAAAGCTTAGCGCTTTGTGCCTTGTTTCCCCGGTCCTATTTGAAAACGACTTTGCTCTCGGGTGCTTCTTCGTAGGTAACTTCATGGCCCGGAATCCACGCTCCGTTCTTCAAATATTCCGCTTTGACATGAAATTTGCCGTCAGGGAGAATTTCGCTGGTCGAGCGTACTTCAGTCACGCCACTTGCGTCGCCTTTCACATCCTCATGCGTGATGAATTTGCCATCTTTAGGCTCAAGCGTGCCAGTCGTCATATAGCCATCAGTGGTGAAATAGTAAAAGGAAATGGTTTTACGCTGCTCATCCCAGATCAGCAGGGTTTCGCCGCCGTACGCGCCGTCATTGATGGAATGAAGAATTCGGATTGCCTGGCCGTTGAGCGCGCGTTCCCACTTTTGCACATCGACGGTAGGTTTACCGGGTTTTGAGTCTTTGAACGTTCCTTTCCGAGTTTTCTCCAGCAACGGACGCAAAGGTTCCAAATGAGCATTGAGCGGTAACTGTTCGGCTGCGATAGCCGCGAGTGAACCGCCAAGGTAAAATAAAGATAAAAAGGGTTTGAGTTTCATATGAGCTTTTGGTTTTTTGTCTGATTCTTAGCCAGGCGTATTGGAAAAATTTTACCTATGCCGCTCTGACGAAATTCGGCTCGCCTTCGAGACAACGACCCAGGTACGCCGATGGGTTCAGACCCGAAAATTTGCTAAAGTCATGAACGAAATGGGATTGGTCAAAATACCCACAACTGCACGCGACCTCCGCCCAATTTATCTCTGCGCGTGTTTGAACCTCGAGCAATACCTTCTGAAACCGGCGAATCCGGCAAAACACTTTTGGCGACAGGCCGGTTTGCCGCCGGAACAGGTCAATAAAGTGTTTGTGGCTAAAGCCGACCTTGCTTGAAACGGAGGTAATCGTTTGAAGATCTGGTTCGGCCATATACCGATCCACTGCCCAAGCCACCGCATCGCCATGACGTTGCCTCAGTTTACGCTGAGCAAATCTGTGGCTCAGCAGCCGTTCAAGAATACTGAATTTTGAATCTGGCGTGCGAGCGGTGAGCAATTGGTCACGCCACTTCCAAACGGTGCCACCCCAAACCGCGTCCAACTCAATAACCTGACCGGCCAGCTCGTCTGCCGGCACTCCGAGAAGAGCAGCGGCGCCGCCTGGCTTGAAATGGACACCGATCATTGATGACTGCGGCAAGGCGTCGATAACCAGGAACTTTGAGTGCGCGCCGGAAATCCAACCCCGATCGAAGGCATTGTAACCAGTCGACTCGGCATCATGGAAGAGTTTTCGCGGAATTTCCTAAAGATTAACGATAAGCTCAAATGTCCCATCGGGTAAGACATGTTCGCGGTCATGATCGGGCGACAAATCGACATAGTACCAACAGAAATCCACATATTGGTTGAGAGGCGGAGCCGGAATGTGCCGATAAATGCTCATGTTACGCCTTACCATCCAGGATGAGAGAGGGCCCGAATCCCGACGGCGAAGCCCAGGCTTCCTTGTTTACCACGTACGGCATACTGGCCGGGTCTCCGCCGTAGTTCCCTTCCAGCACATCGATCACGGCCTGCACCGTGCGCCCAGCCATCCCTTTTTCGGGATCAACCGACAGCCGCGTGATTTGCGCCCCACTGGCGAAATGATGAAACAGCCGGGCGCGATCGGCGATTTCCGGATCAAGAAGCGGCGAATGCGGCGGCAACGGCTCTTTCTCAAAGACGTCGAGCGCCGCCCCAGCGATGACTTTGTCTTCTAGCGCCTGGGCGAGGGCTTTCTCATCTACGACCGGACCGCGTGAGCTATTTATTAAGTACGCAGTCGGCTTCATCAGTTTGAGTGTCTTCTCGTTGATGAGGTGATAGGTTGGCTTGTCGGTTTCCCCCTCGCGCAACAGCGGCACGTGGATGCTCACGTAATCGGCGTCGCCAAGTGCCTCCTCGAACCCCACGTACTTAATATAAGTTTTATCCTGCTGGATCTCCCTGGCATAGCGGAGGTCCATCAATTCCTGGATGGCGGCGATATACTTGTCGTTATGATACGCCGGGTCGTAGCAAAGGATGTTCATGTCGAAGCCCGAGCACTTCTTGATCATTGCCAACCCAATGCGTCCCGTGCCAATGATTGCGATGGTCTTGCAGGTCACTTCGTCGCCAAGAAACGGCAGGAATGGATGCCACGACGGCCACTTCTGTTCCCGAACCAAACGCTCGCTCTGCCACATCTTGCGCGCCAGCATGCCCATCATGAAAAAAGCGAACTCGGCCGTCGCTTCGGTCAGAACATCGGCAGTGTTAGTGAATGGGATCTTGTACTTGTTAGCGTCAGCGCGGTTGATGTTGTCGAAGCCGACCGCGATCTGCGCCACGACTTTAAGCGAGTCCTTCCCCGCTTCGAAGACCTCCGCGTCGATCGGATCGCGCAGCGTGGTGATCAACCCATCGATCCCGCTCTTCACTTTCTCGATAATCAACTTCTTTGGCGGCGCCTCGGGTCCTTGAAATACCTCGAGCTCGTAACCGCGCTCGCGCAAACGATTCTCCGCCGGATCGCCAATGCGAGAGGTAGCAAACACGCGAATGCGTTTCTTCTCAGTCATGCTGGAAGAATGGAAGTGTGTGCTTACTGTGGCAACCACCGATCTTGCCGAATGCTTGGGGCTCCGCCGAGCGTCGCCCTACCAATAGAAATTTTCGCGAGAACGTATTGGTAGGGCAAGACTCCGTCGAGCCGCGGAGCCGCCGCCCAAAAGCTCGTCACGATTCAGGTTCACTGGTCCGCGCGCTCTCTGGTTCTATTCCCCCAACAACTGATAACCGAGCCCGTGCCGCGCTCCCTACAAATTTTTCTTCGCCCAGTCCCCCACCCGATTGAGTGCCTTCTCGATGTTTTCGATCGAGTTAGCCACACTAAACCGCAAATAGCCCTCGCCGAAATCGCCGAATGCCGTCCCCGACAACGCGGCGACGCCGGCATGATCAAGCAGCGCGTCGGCCAATTTCTTCGATGCCCATCCGGTTTGCTTGATGTTGGGAAAAACATAGAACGCGCCTTTGGGTAAGCGGCAGGAAAAACCTTTGATCTTATTTAGACCAGCGACCATAAGGTCGCGCCTTTTTTTAAACTCAGCGCACATCGCTTCGACCGACTCCTGCGGTCCGCGCAGCGCTTCAATGCCGGCGACTTGGGTGAAGCTGGCGGTGCAGGAGTTGGAATTGGTCATCAGGCGAGCAACGTGTGTCGCCAGGTCGGCGCGCATCACCCCGTAGCCCATTCGCCAACCAGTCATGGCGTAGGTCTTGGAGAAACCATCAAGCAGGATGCAGCGCTCCTTCATGCCATCGATCGACACGATGGAGTGATGTTCACCCTCGAAGATCAGGCGACTGTAAATCTCGTCGGTCAACACCATGAGGTTGCGATCGCCGATCGCGCGCGCAATTTCGTCGATGTCATTCTTCGTGAGCACGCCACCGGTAGGATTCTGCGGCGAATTCAAAATAATCAGCTTCGTGCGGTCATTGATCAGCTCCGCGAATTCGGCAATGTCGAGCCGGAAGTCCAACTCCTCGCGCAACTGAATTGGGACGGGCTTCGCGCCGACGTAGTCGATCATAGATTCATAGATCGGGAATCCCGGATTCGGGTAAATGACTTCATCCCCGTCTTCCACCAGCGCAAGGATGCTGAAAAAGATGATTGGCTTGCCGCCGGGAACAACGACCACTTCTTCGGGTGTTGCATTTACCCGGCGCGTCTCGCTGACGTACTGAGCGATGGTCTCGCGCAACTCCGGCAGCCCGGCTGAAGGTCCGTAGTGAGTGAAACCCTTATGCAGCGCGTCGGTCGCCGCCTCAATGATGTTGCTCGGGGTATCGAAATCAGGCTCCCCAATTTCTAGATGAACAATATCGCGCCCCTTTGCCTCCAGCGCTCGCGCCTTCACCAATACTTCAAACGCAGTCTCAGTCCCGAGACGCGCCATACCCTTGGCGAGGCGAAGTTCGTGGGCCTTAGTCACGACGGCGAAATGAGCATTAAAGCGCGGTGGCGCAACTTGTCTTTCTCAGGCGCATACTGAGGCATCACTTCTCATCGCTCACCCTTTTCTCTCGTGTAACAATATAACCATTTAACGTTTCAACGAATCACGTCGCTGCTTCGTCATTGGCGGCGAAGCCGCCTCACACATCCTTCCCCATCGCGAGCGCGCCAGAAAGCTCTTCCCAATCGCAACGTCTCCAAAACTCGCGTCCGCGAGGATTATCGTTAGCGACCAAAATGATCGCCCGCTGAATTCCCGCGTCCCGCAATCCAGAAAAGCATTCCTGCACTAAACGCTTGCCCAGTCCGACTCCCTGATACTTCGGATCGACTGCGAGATGATAAATATGTCCACGCCGGCCATCGTGGCCGCACAACGACACCCCCACGATCGCCGATCCATCGGTTGCGACCCGACTCAGCCCCGGATTCCGGGTAAGAAACCGCACAATGCTTTCTTTGTCATCGCCTTCCGCAATCTCGAGCCCTTCAACTCGCTTCCACAGCTCAACCACGGCATCGTAATCGTTGATCGAAAATTCTCTCGTGTGAATCGTGTCCTTCATGTAAGCCGCAGGCAATCTTACCATGAACCGAACACTTTCGATTTCAGCTTTCTCGCTATCTATGGCGAACTAGCCAACGTCTCCAAAGACCTACTCAAGGTTGGGTTCCGATACCTGTAACCTTGAAAAGCTTGTAAGGTTCGGTGCGCGTATTTTTGTCATTATTGAACCGCGGCATGTTCTCGATCTGCGACGCAGTGACGTAAAGATCGCCATTCACTCCCCAACTCATGGTGTCGGGCCAAAGAAGGCGTTTATCAATGACAATAGTCTCGATCTTGCTCGCAGTTGCGCTCCATTTTACGATCGCGTTGTGTTCGATATCGGTGAGGTAAATATCTCCATTCGATCCTTCCAGCATGCCATCGGGTGCTGGTGTTTGCGCGACGGTTTCAACTTTCGCTTCCAGATCGCTCTTGGAAAATCTTTCGTCGATTAAATAATTCGTTTTGATCCGGTAGAGGGTGTGGCTGGTCAGCGCGTGGTAATAGAGATAGCCGTTTTTCGCGTCGAACGCGATTCCGTCGCAGGCTATCTGAGGCGGGCTTTTCGTTCGGTCTTCGATCAACGGTTTACCATCAACCACTAATTTCGCCTCTTTTTCAGGTTGGGTGGATTTATGGCCATCGAGTAATCGGCGCGCTTTGCCTGTCTTGAGATCGACAACGATGATGGCGCCTTTGCCCGACTCAGTCACAAATGCCTTGCTTGTTGCCGTGTCGATACGGACATCGTTGAGATAGCTTTTGGCCGGGGCAACGTCGTCGCCGAACGGAATTGTTTGCACGACTTTGTTGGTGCCGAGATCGACCTTAACCAGCTTCGGTTCGCCTTTGACAATCCCCTGCATCTTCGGTGCGGCCGGATCAAGAATCCAAAGATTCTCCTGGTCATCCACGACCACGCTCTGAACACAAACGAAATGTGAACCAGGCGGCCCGGGCTTGTTCCATTCATCGTCCGGGAATGCTTTTGGTTGGCCGTTAACAATTTCGGCGACGGAGAGAGAATGCTCGTCTGACCAATAAGGAAAGTTCACGAAGACGCGCCCCGATTTCGTGGACACGCCGACGCCAGTGAGCTGTTGATTCGGAAAACTGGCCACTTCCTCTAACGGCGCGGCGGAACAAATGGCGAAGGCAGCGAAGAATGCCACCGATAGAAAGAAAAAGTGCTTGTTCACATGAAATATTCGCGTTGAGAGCGCGAAGTGGCTTTTTGCAAAAACAAGAACGTCATTTCTCTAGTCGCGAGTGCGGCATTATTTGTTTGTGCGCGCGATGATCGCCGTGGCCGCGAAATTTATTTCGTATGGCTATACGAATTTTTGGCGGCAACGGGTCCGATAAGAAGCATGGACGACTGCATGGAAAGGTGGCGATTGTGACCGGAGCAGGCACCGGCATCGGTGAAGCCATTGCGCATAAGTTCGCCCCGAGAATGCGCTCGCGTAGTAGTCTGCGGATTGCCGGACGATCCAATCGAAGATGTCGCTAAGACGATTCGTGACAACGGCGGTGAGGCGGTCTCCTTCGGCGGCGATATTTCGGAGGAACATTCGGCTAGGGAGTGCGTCGATCTGGCCATCAAAAAATTCAAGCGGATCGATGTGCTGGTGAACAACGCCGGCGTTTTTCTCGATAACGCAATGACCGAGGATTATCCCATCGCCGATTTCGACGAAACGATCCGGATGAACATTCGCTCGGCATTCATGATGACGCGTTTCGTGCTGCCGCATTTGCAAAAGAGCCGCGGCAATATCATTTCGGCTGGCTCGGAATCGGGGATGATTGGTCTGGCACAAAATACGCCGTATGGCGGGACGAAAGGCTGGATGCACGCTTTCATGCGCGGTGTGGCAGTGGAGCAGGCGAAAAATGGAGTGCGCGCGAACTGTGTTTGCCCAGGACCAATCGACACCGCGTGGACCCACAAAGAGACTGGCCCGATGGACAAGGAAATGGAAAAGGGTTTGATCCAGGCGGTGCCGTTGGCGCGGCGCGGCACGCCGGAAGAGGTAGCAAACGTCTACGCGTTTCTGGCGTAGGACGAAGCGAGCTATATCACCGGCGCTCTCTACGCGGTGGATGGCGGAACGACCATCGCGAAAGGGCCGGTGGGCGATCTGGTGCCGCAAAAATTGCACAAAGAACCGAAGGGCGAGCTGGAGTTGGAACATTCGCGCGACGGTTTGCGCAACAAAAAAACGCACCGGATCAAGCCGGGTAAGAAGCGAGGGAGTGATGTCTCACTTCTCTGATCACTGACCTCGATTATGATTATCAGCAGGAGCATGAGTTCTTCATTCGTGCTTTGTCATTCCTTCGTCATTCAACGCCAGTCCGGCTCGGACCATTCGTGCGTCGTCATTTTCCCCTCGTTTGATCTCTGATCTGGACGTCTGATCTAATTCCAGCGAATCTCCCGCGCCATCAAACGTATGGTAGACAAAACCGAATTAATCCTCATTTGTCTCGTCGCCGTAGCCCTCCTGGCGATCGTCGCCCGCAAAATCCGGGTTCCCTATCCCATCCTTCTGACCATCGGTGGTGTCGGTCTCGCTCTCGTCCCCGGCCTTCCTGCGATTCAGCTCGATCCGCAGCTGGTCTTTAATTTATTTCTTCCGCCCCTGCTCTATCCCGCAGCTGTCTACACTTCCTGGCGAGATTTCCGGGCGAACCTTCGCCAAATTCTCCCGCTCGCCATCGTTTTGGTTTTGTTAACGATGACGGCTACGGCTTACCTGTTGCACTATCTGGTCGGGTTGCCTTTGGCTGTCGGTTTTGTCTTCGGAGCAATTATTTCGCCCCCCGATGCAGTAGCAGCATTGGCGGTCACGCAACATTTACGGGTACCTCGCAGGATTATTGTCATTCTCGAAGGCGAAAGCCTGATCAACGACGCCACCTCTTTTATCTCCTTCCGTTTCGCGGTCGCGGCGGTGATGACCGGAGCCTTCTCTCTGTCGCAGGCGAGCTTGCAATTTCTGCTCGTGGCCGCGGGCGGAATCTGTGTTGGTCTCGCGGTCGGCTGGCTCGCCACACAAGTGCAAAAGCGTTTGGACGATCCGCCAGTGCAAACCATGTTCTCCCTCCTTACTCCCTACGTCGCTTATTTCAGCGGTGAAATGCTGCATGTCTCCGGCATCCTCGCAGTCGTGATTGCCGGTATCTATTACGGCTGGCGCGCGCCACGTATTTTGAGCGGACGTATGCGACTACAGGCGCTGCCGGTTTGGGAAATGGTCACGTTCATTCTGAACGGCGTTCTCTTCATGCTCATCGGCCTGCAGCTGCCGCAAGTCATGAACGCGCTCGCTCCCGGTATGGCGACACGGGTGGTCGAGCTGGCGATCATCGTTGTTTTGGTCATCGTCCTGGTTCGTTTTGTCTGGATGTTCAGTGCTAACTATTTGCCACGTCAATTCAGTCGAAAGGCCCGCCGTAAAAACCGCGTTCCCTGGCAACACACCGCGTTGATCGCATGGATCGGAATGCGCGGGGCCGATTCGCTAGCGGGCGCGCTGGCGATTCCGTTTTTGCTGCCCAATGGCGAGCCATTTCCGGGCCGCAACCTCATTCTTTTCCTCACGTTCTGCGTCATCTTTGCGACGCTCGTTCTGCAAGGACTCACGCTTTCGCCTCTCGTTCGTTGGCTCGGAGTTGTGGACGATCACGTCACGGAAAAAGAAGAGAGACTGGCGCGTTTGAAAGCCAACGAAGCAGCCCTGGCTCGTCTTGAGGCAATCGAATCGTCGAATCGGGCCCGGCACGAGACGGTGGAACGCCTTCGTTCTGAATACACCGACCGCATTAGGCAACTGCGCCGTGAAGTTCCGCATGAAGAAAGCGTCAGGCGATTGTTCTCGGAGGACTTTGAGGAACTAGCCCGGGAAGCGTTGCGAACCGAGCGTGACACCGTCCTCGCCCTGCGCAACGAAGAAGCTATTAACGACCAAGCCTTGCGCCGTATCCAACGTGATATCGATCTGGCCGAAGCCCGCCTACAGCGCCCAGGGTAATTACCTGCATTTATACATTAACACTTGCACTTCCCTTGGAAGCTAGAGGAAAGCAGAGGCATGACTGAAACCAACCGGGAAAGACAAATGCCACTCTGTTGTCCTGTCGTCGAGTTGAGGCAATACACTCTTCACCCTGGGCAACGTGATGTCTTGATTGATCTCTTTGATCGCGAATTTGTCGAAACCCAGGAGGCAGCCGGTATGAGAATCATCGGTCAATTTAGAGACCTTGATCATCCAGATCGTTTCGTTTGGCTCCGAGGTTTCCGTGATATGACTTCGCGTGCAAAAGCACTGACTGATTTTTACGGCGGGCCGGTTTGGAAAACACACCGGGAAGCTGCCAACGAAACGATGATCGACTCTGACAACGTCCTATTACTACGCCCAGCACGTCCGACATCCGGATTCTCGCTCGACAATTTGAAGAGACCTCCTGTTGGATCGGATGAAGCGCCGACGAGCCTCATCGTTGCGACGATTTATTATTTTGCGAGTCCGGTCGCGCCTGACTTTATCAACTTTTTTGAGCGTACGCTCCGGCCGGTAGCGGCAAGCCTGGGAGCGACAATTTGTGCCTGTTTTGTGACGGAAAATAGCGAAAATACCTTCCCAGCTTTGCCAGTGCGCGCGGGCGAGAATGTGTTTGTCTGGTTCTCGACCTTTCCGGATTTGGTGGCCTACGACAATTACGTGGCTGCTCTTTCGCAATCGGAACAGTGGCGCGGCGAAATCTCGACCGCACTGACGCGCTGTCTGAAAAGAACGCCGGAAGTATTGAAACTGTCCCCCACTACCCGGTCGCAATTACGCGGCTGATTCACCAACGCTGCCGGCACATGAACCAATCGATCACTAACGAATTTGGTGAACGCGATGGCCGGACGGATTTCGATTTTCTTATTGGCAATTGGAAAATCCAACACTGGCGACTAAAAGAACGGCTAAAAGAGTGCGCGGAATGGGAAGAATTCGAAGGCACTGGTAAGGTGCGGCCCATTCTGGGCGGGCTTGGCAACATGGACGAACTCATGATGGATCGCGCGTCAGGCCACGTTCAAGCAGTAACGGTGCGTCTCTACAATCCGGTGACGTGCGAGTGGAGCATTTATTGGGCGGCCAGCAGCCACCCCGGAAGAATGGACGTGCCAATGGTCGGCAAGTTCGACGGTCCGCGCGGGGAATTCTATTCGCAGGAAGTGTTCGAAGGCAGACACATTTTCAGCCGTTTCATCTGGAACGTCGACTCCTCGGATTCCTGCCGCTGGGAGCAGGCATTCTCGGCCGACGGCGGCAAGACCTGGGAGACAAACTGGACCATGAAGTTCACCCGTCAGAGGTAACCGGCAGCTACCCGGTTGAGCGAGTCGGCGCGGCGGCGCGTGCCCTTCCTTTTACTTTCACTCTGACCGCACGTGCGGAGAACTATTTGCGCGGCAGGCCAGCCCTTAAAGACATGATCGAGCGACGGGGGAGACAAGCTTTGGTCGCGCTTCAAGGGCGGCAAGGAAGGGACGCTCTGGGTATTATCGCGCGCTTGTGTCGGCGTTTCTCGAACACGGTGGCACCGAGTTAACTTGAGGAGCTCGACAGCGTCGTGACAGAAATTGAGAATTTGGCGAAATGAGACGAGTTGCTCTAAGCGCAGCCGACACGGCTGCCCGCCTAGAGGATACGGTAGGCATGTAAAAAAATTCTTCCCCAATTCGCGACGAAGCGTTGAAGTCAGGCAATTATGGAACCGGGTGAAGCTCTTAGCACAGCGGCACAGATTGCTGTTGCGCTGGCCGGTTTCGCCAGCGTAGTGGTCGTTTTCAGGCGGGAATCGGTGCACGAGTGGTCGCCGGTCGATAAGTTTCGGCTTCGGCTTCTACTGACCAATTCAATCCTTCCGCTCGCCTTTTGCATGATTGGGCTGCTATCGCTGACGATTAAGCCCGCGCCGCCAGGCATATGGCGGTGGTGCAGCGGCTCCGCGCTTGTGATTCTTTTGCCGTTTACAATCGCGACAACGAAGAGTTTTCGTCGCTTGAATCCACAGCAGCTAAAAAATGCTCACTTCAGCCTGTTCCCCTTTTATCTGTTCGTCGTCTTAGGCACCGGTGGGATCCTCCTACAGCTCTGCAACGTGGCGATTCTTAATGCTTTCTGGCCGGTCTTCACCGGAATCGTCATCCAACTTCTCGCTGCAATGTTCCAGTTCGCACGAATCATTCTGCTTCCGCCCGAATAGAATCGTGACGATGGCGAATTGTATTCAGTTAAAATGAAAAATGCGACGCCGGTTCCGTGTCGTGGAGGCGGCCGTAGTCCACGGTCAAGCGGCCATAAGCGATCTAACTCGTCTTAGTCGATCTGGCTGTTTGCTTCTGCTCCCTGCTCCCTGCTCCGTGCTCCAAGCTTCCGTTAACTCGCG
>Ga0209156_10003446_pt1 | contig 11915 bp, 10 predicted proteins | sample GraSoiAngelo_124_FD_185881 | JGI IMG/M metagenome (GOLD analysis project Ga0209156, IMG submission 185881) | Grasslands soil microbial communities from the Angelo Coastal Reserve, California, USA - 14_0927_05_20cm (SPAdes) (version 2) | ecosystem: Environmental > Terrestrial > Soil > Grasslands...
CCCGCCTCTTCACACGCAAGTTACTTCGCAGAACCAACGAACCTCAGTTTCATCGTCGTGAGATAATTATCGCGTAGCTCACAAAGGTAGCGTCTTAGCATTGTCTTGGCTTTGTAGGACGCAGTCTCCTCGCATTGCTTATTGCCATCGAGATCGTGAAATTTTATCGCAATTATTCTATTCTCGCCGGGATCGAGTTCGACTTCAAAATCGATGCGGCCATTGTGGAAATTCCAAACCATCTCCTCTGAGCCAACGCGAACCTCTTTGATGCCTGATGGTTCAGACTCGCGTCTTCGAATTAAATAGCGCTTCGGCCGCCCAGAGCGATTCTCAATTCGCAACTCTGTGCCGTACATTTCTAATTCTACTGCGTCCGGCGAAACTTCCCTTTGCCGGTAGCTCCGCCTCACCACCTCACCCAAACTACTCCATATCAGCGGACATTTGAGAGCGTTCAGGCCCTCGATAAAGTCAATCAGGCGGGCGCAGTGGTCACTACAGTAGTCGTGATGGATCAGCACTATCGCGGGTTTACCGAGCATGACATCGAAGGCGAAGTTTGCGATCCCCTCCCATGGATACCTCCTGGTAAAGATTGGAAAGTCACTGTAACCCATGACTGCAATATCCCAAACCTCCGAAATTGTGACTGCGCGCGGCTGTGAATCCAAACTAATGACGTCACTATTAACAGCTGCGATTAGACCGCTATGTTTCAATGCGCTCATGGCGGCTTCCGAGAAAATACCTTGGGGGAACACCATGACGCGGTCGTGACAAATTCCCGTGATTGATTCATGACGATTCATTCGGTCGAGCGCTTGCCGAGTCTTCCAATAAAGGCGCCACCGGTCAGCGCCGCCAAATTCTGCCTTGGTATGATCGCAACCGTGAACCGAAACTGAGTAATTGTCAGGGTTTTCTTTAAACAGCCGAACGACCTCTGGAGCACTTCTTCGCCAGTTCCAAGGGATGAAGGCGATGTTCGTGGAGAACTTGTGCCGCTTCATCAGACACAGAAGCTCTTGAAAGTTGACGAAGCCATGAGTTGGCTTCAATACAGGATCGTCGATCACCAAGCAGGCGTTAGTTTCGGAAGCGTTCCAGCAGGCGTCCCTGAACGCCCATTTTATGTAAAGAACAAGAGGCACGGCCTTGAGGAAATGCTCTCGAACATCAAAATTCTGCGAAGCCAATTCTGCATCAATGTCGATGATCTCTTTAGAGGTGGAAAAAAAGACAGGAACCCTGTTGTATTCAAGCTTTAAGAAAGTCCCGCCATGACCGAGCGAAATGATGTTGAATGTACTTTCTTTGGGTGTGTTAAAAATGAGACTGGTATCAAAATCAGCTTTCGAAGCGGCGGTTCGCACGCCTGCCATCACCTTACAAAAGTCATGCAATTGATCCGACACGGTGAGATCTCCGGCTCCGGGATTGATCTTAGAGATTACGATGCCGTCATCTCCAGTAAGTCTCCGTATCAGCTTTCGTAAAATTTCGGAATTATCGCCAGCGTAGACAAACGCGGAATGAACTCGCTCCTCCCAGAACTGCATGAACGCTGGATCGCGTTCCAAGCCGTTGATCAATTGCAGGAGCGTATCTGAAGAGGACATCAACCTACAGTTAGATGAGCTTTCGCGATCCGCGGCATTGTGCGCCAAAAGCTTCCTTGTGGTCAAAGCGCGCCAAGGTACCCCAAAGAAGCCCAGAATCCTGGCGACCTTCTTGCCTTCTATCGATAGGCCAGGGTTATCTAACAATATCGCTTCCTGCTTCCTCATGACGAAGGGTGCTTAGTAATGCCGACCAGTCCACGAAGACCCCGCACACGCGCCAAAGCCTTCATGAATCCAAGGATGCAAGACGTCGAACGATCGAGAAGCCCAGCTCTCCTTCCAATCATGTCAATTGCGCCGGCCGGTGGATGGGCGCCCCAATGGCCGCAGTGAGCGCAAGAACTGCCCCATGTCTGTCTTTTCACCCAACGCTAATCCACAGGTGGCAATAGGACGGGCGGGATTTCCTTGCACCACGGTCATTGGCCGGACCGATGACGACACAACGCTCCCCGCGGTGACCACAGCCCCACGACCGATTGTTACATTTGGGAGAATAATCGCACCCGGGCCTATGAATGATTCGTCCTCGATTGTGATTCCTTGCGGTCCGCGGAAGTGGGCAATCAGCATTGCACGGACACTGATTATTACGTTGTTCCCGACGGAGATCAGATCCGGGCGCGATGTATCCAACAGCACTTGATATCCTATCCAAACGTTCTGACCGATCTTCACGCCGCGCCAGCGATGAAGTCGCACTCTCACTGATTTCGCTCCGGGCGCGTGAAACGCAATGAGTTGCAAAATACGGTCTTTACTCTGTCTTATCGTTGAGACCACGAGATTCTCAATTAAGGCGAATTACTCACGGGTTCCGTTGATGAATTCGCCACCAACGTTCTGGAACCAAACATCCTCGTGTTAGCCATGTGTCAGATCCGCACTGACTTCGCTCTCCCGCAAATGGTCGTCGACTCTAATCGATTCAGACGGATTTATGTCAGCCGACGTTTTTTCAAATGTGCTGCCATCGTTAGAGATGAGACGGATCGCACTGTGCAAGGGATAGATTTTCGCAGCATCCCAAACAAACATATTTCCGTCGCGGCAGGATAGTCCGGACTTCGTGAAGAAGTCATAACAAGGCTTGTTCTTTGGCGTTTGACAGTAGTTCGCACAGACTTCCTGAACCCGGGCCGCCCGCGCCCAGTTGATGCCTACATGCAGCATTGCTTCCTCAATTTTACGGCCCATTACTCTGCAACTGAGCACAAAATCGATGATCCTGGCTCGTGAGCCATCGATCTCAACACTAAGAATTCCGGTTAGCCCGGAATCACCGAATTTGTCTGAAACACGGAATGTCCAAGCCCGACGGGTCTTTTCTCTTGCCCACGCGTCAAAATCCACTTCGGACATCCTCCGGGTGGAAAGATTCATCTGGTTTGTTTTGTTCAGCAACTGCGCTGCTCTGGGAAGGTTGGCTTGATTGAGTTCCTCAACCCTTACTCTGGTGTTGAGGGTTGCGAGCCATTCCTCTAAATTGCCCAAATCAATCCTGGACCGCTTTCGTTCCCGATCTACTGCCGACATTCGAGAACGTTGCCGATCTTCCTCTGTTAGGGACGGGCGGTCGAAACAATCGAGAGACAGCAGGGCTCGAGGATAAAGTCGCTTGTCTGACGGCCACTCCGGCACAAAAAGCCCAGGTAAGGTCTCCCGAACGCGCGCTCTCTCGACCGCGCTGTCGTCAATAAAGACAGCAGAATCGAGACCAAGGTTCAGCTCGTTCATCAAAGCATGAATGTTTTCCGCCTTGTCACGCCAATTGATTCGCCAACCTGCGAAGTCAACCAATTTGAGTACCATTTCAGGGTGTTTCGCAATCGCTTCCATTGCGACTGACTCTTCGTTCTTACTCACGATGGCAAGCAGGATTCCTCGCCTGGTAAGTGCCTTTAATTCACGCTGAAAATCGACCAGCGCTTCGCCAGCAGGATCGTGTCCTCCCAACGTAAGACCTTCCCAACCTGCGTCTCCAACAATACCGCCCCATAGGACATCATCTAGATCCAGAAGCACAATCTTCTTAGCTTGCCCGCTTAGGCCTCGAAGTGCAGATTTGATGTCCCGAGCGGCCGCTTTGAACACTTCATTGGAGAACGGTATTTTACCAAGGTACCATAGCCTGTAGTTGAACGCAGCGGGGCCCCCAAGCTGTATCCATTTGTCTGTCCAAAGGGGGTAAATAGTTGGCGCGCCCGCGAGCGATTCTAACAATCTTACATTTATTCGCATCAACGCTCTAGCCGCTCCACCGCTCGCAGCGAGGTCCAACAGCCCCTGCGTCTGGTGAAATGGAGGAATGACCCAAGTGGGAACAAACATGGCTCTAATCCGCTTACTTGCTCTTAACAGAGCGGCCGCGTAAGAGTCTACTTCTCTGTTCAGATCCTGGTCACTCACGCGAGAGCAGCTCAGCAAATCTCTAAAGGCTTGCAGAACGCCTTCAGGTCGAGTCCAGACGACAACAAAATCCGGATTACTGCTCCAGGCGGGAGCTTTTTCGTCGAGCAACGTCTGAAAAACTTCCCCGTGAAAGCTGCTAACGGAATCAACCGCCGGCATTTCGTTGTCTCTCTTCATGTAAGAAGAAAGGTTCTCAATATTAAAATCAGATATAAGAAGACCCCTCATTTCAATGTGTTCAGAAAGTTCAAGCCGCTGCCTAGAGGAGATTGTTATTCAGGCGCTGAAATAAAAAATCCACGAACCTCCCCACATTCGCAAACCGATCATCCTCATGCGGCGAAGGGTCCGTTAATGAGACGGCGATCCCATATTTACGGGCACACTCCTCTTCGACCAATGCAACGAAGTTTACGAGGCCCAGTGAATCCAGGCCCTCGCGCTCTCCAACTAGGGGAGCCTCGATCGACTTCTGAATCTGGTCCGTGTTTGCCAATTGCTCATTTAAGCCATCAAGGCACTGATAAATGATATCTAGTAATTCCTCTCTCGTTGCTTTCATCGAAAACGCATCGATTCAGGCGACACCGGCGGTTCGACCCGGCGTATTGCAGCTCAGCCATATCGCTTGAAATACTTGGCTTGTGACCAGAGGATTACTGCTTGTCGCGAAGCATCGAGATCTAGACATTAAATCCTTAGTATAATCAGAGGCTGCCACGGTTTTGCGCCGTAATGACGCGAAAATTATCAATTTTTTTAAACCGCAAAACCGCACTGAAAATTGCTGTCAGCTTTTGCATCTGCTCCCGCCGGTGAAAGCGCATCAATTCATGGGAAATGGGCCGCTCCGGACGCCGTATGGCGGCCCAGCAATAACCAGACAGGAAGGCTATGGCGTCAATCGGCTGCCTTGTCATCCAGTAAGCCACGCGAAATACCTGCCACAAGGGGGAACCGCCCAGGCAGTAATCCTTTTTTCCATAGAAAAAGCTTGCTCCTACAGTACTGCTTTCCGCAGTCCCAAGCATTCGGAGGTGGTGAAATCGCTTTTCAAGAAATGACCTCGTCTTCCATCCTTTCATTCGGGCTGTGGTGACTGCAACCCAGTCAACGCCCCCTATCCCATTGGGGACATAGCCGCCGATCTCCTCGAAACACCGCCGCCGAAAGAGTTGGCATCCGCCCGCGACGTGATTCTCGCCCTCGAAGCTATCGTGGGCTGTGTCGTAGCCGCCATTCTCAGTGAACGGAGTCCCGGCTACTCCAAGCTTCGGGTCATCGGAAAATTTCTGCATCAGAAACGCGAGGTAATCAGGGTCAAATGAAAGATCGGCATCAAGATTCCCGAGCACCTCAAATGTTGATGATGCCACTCGACTGAGACCGAGGTTAAAGGCGTGCACCTTCCCGGCAAAGCTGCGGTCCAACCGCTGGGGCCGTCGAACGAGTTCGATCCAGGGATACTGCTTCTCGTAACTCTCGACGATTTCCGCCGTGCGATCGGTTGAACCGTCGTCCACAATAATCCATCGCGCTGGCCTCAGTGTCTGCGCCACCATAGACTCGAGCGTCTTTTGAATGAATGCTTCCTCGTTGTGTGCCGGGGTAATGAGAACATACTTCATTCAACGAGATTCGAGATAAATCGTGATCGGTAACCTACCTTGCCTAGAGGTGCTACCTGTTCAACGGCCCCGGACAGTGGACTAGGGTTTATTCCCATAAATTATTCGGTGCCACCCCCAATGCCGACCAATCCATTTCGCAAGGGAATCTGGAATAGCCTTCCCAATGAATGACCAATGCTCGACGTTAAACTCCCACACTCGCGCTAATGGACACAAGGGCCCATCCGTATTCATGCTGATCCATTCTTCTTTTGAAACCCTCTTTTTTAGAAAATCTCTGTGGCCTTCGAGCTTCCAAAGATCAAATCCAGTAGCAGAGGAGATCAATCGGGGCATAAATTTCGGCAGGAGGCACCACCTAAATAATCTCCGTAAGAACATGATCTCGACATAATAGTTTATCGAGTTTCGATTGTACAACATCACCGTAAAAGTACCTCCCGGTCTGAGAATGCGATAAATCTCGCCAACGATCTTCTCCGGCGTAGGTGAATGGTGAATTACACCGAAGCTATACACATGGTCGGCGCTTGCGTCGGCCAGAGCCAGGCCTTCTTCAGCATTTGCAACTTCAAACCGGCCTGGTACCCCGAATACTTGAAAGCGTTCTTGGGTTAGTTCCACAGACTTCGGCGTTAAATCAACTCCGATATAGTTCGCCCCGCTCCTTGCGAATTCAATCCCATCAGTTCCTAGCCCGCATCCGATCTCGACCACATCCTTTCCGCGGAACGAGTCAAACCTGGCAATTATCGGAATATGCCATTCTCTGCCCTGAAAACGTTTTCGGGAGATGTCTTCAAAATAACGCCGTCTATCTGCCTCTTGCGACAGCCAAGATTGGCAGGGATTTGCGTTCCAAAAATTTCTTACGTCATTAATACCTGTCGCCATGGTCTTCTTACCTCTGCAGTCTAAAACGCCCGGTTCTAAGAAAGCCGAGCAGCAAATGCTTAAGCCGTTCAAGCTGTTCGTGACGATGGAACCTCACTAACTCTACCGCCACCGATCTTTCCATGCGAGCGGCCAACGAGTAACAATATCCTGAGAGCAGCAGGAGTCCGCCTACTACATAAGGCTTCTTCATCATTTGGAAGCTGACTCGAAAAATCTGCCATAGCGGATGGTTACCAAGAACGTAGTCTTTCCTGCCGTAATCAAACCTCGCCTTCCAGGTGTTGCTTTCAGTGGCGCCCATACGGCGGTGATGATAAAAAAATTTATCACTGAAAGACCTCGTCTGCCAACCCTTTAATCGAGCAGTCCGGACCGCTACCCAATCAATGCCGCCCCATTTTACTGGTGTGTACCCGCCGACCTCTTCAAAGCATGTCCGCCGGAACAGCTGGCAAGCTCCGAAGACATCGTTCTCGTTGTAGAAACTGTCCTTCACGGCGTGATATTTGGCTTCTTGCATAGGAGTGCCGGCCACGCCCAGCTTGGGAAATTCAGAAAATTTGTCCACTAGGAATGCGAAATAATCCCGTTCAAAGGAGATGTCAGCATCGAGGTTCCCGATCACGTCAAATGGAAGCGACCGAATCCGTTCGAATCCCGCGTTGAAAGCATGCGCTTTACCAGCAAAATTGCGATCCAATCGTTGCGGACGGTGGATCAGTTGAATCCAGGAATGATTTTTCGCGTAGCTCTCCACTATTTCAGCCGTCCGATCGGTCGAGCCGTCATCAACAATGACCCAGCGTTCGGGCAAAAGGGTCTGCGCTACCATCGAGTCTAGCGTTTTTCGAATAAAAGCTTCCTCGTTCCGCGCCGGGGTAATGAGGACGTACTTCATGGGAGACCCGATGACCGAGGACCGAAGACCGAGGACTGTGTCATTCCGTTAAATGGTTAAATTGGTACCACGGTGTAGTCTGATGGCAGAGGACTGAGGACGGCAATAGAGCCCAGAAGTCAGAATCAGACGGTGGAAGCAATCGGTTCACGCGAAGGTTCGGGAGCTTTCGAGCGTTCGGGATAGATTTGGGCAAAGATCTCGTCCATGATGCGAGCTGTTAACAAAATCTCGCGGTATGGAATTGGGAGTGGACCGCTAGCACGAATGCTGTTGTAAAAACGGTTGATCAATTCCTTCATCCCGAAGTCCTGATAAAGCCGGCGACGCATAAAATTAGTAATGTTGCGCCTCGCATTCCGGAAGTTCTCTCTCGCACTTTTTAGCGGTGGAATAAAATATGTGAGGTAGCTCTTATATGGTTTGTTTCCCGATCGAATGAGGCTTCCGGTAATAATATCCGCAACCATTGAATCAGCCGGGCCGTAAAGTCGCAATTGATTCAGGCCTTTGATCTGCGTTGAAAAACAGAAGAATGCTGTGATGCCACACTTATCTCGGATCAGCACCCTCAACTCGTCGAGAATCTCCCCTGCGCCAAGCTCTCGGAGTTGATCGCTTTGATATGCCGTGGCGATAATTTCAGTGAGTTCATCATCCAGAAATTCTGCCAACTTAGCGATCCCATGACTGATGATGTTGTGGAACAATTGTCCCGGTAATTGGCGGACCCAATGAGCGCGGCTGGCGAGGAATGCACTGGCGTACCTTGAATCCCCCAAATTGTAAGACCAGTAACTTTCAAGATGAACAGGTCGCCCACCGAGAAATCCTTTCTTTACGAGCCGGCGCATTTCCAGCATCTCAAGAGTGAACTGATAATTGTGCCCCACGGTTATCTTTAACCCGCAGTCTTCAGCCAATTGGATCAACGATTCCGCCTCCCCCGCTGTGATGGTGAAAGGTTTTTCCAAATAGACATGGCTTCCAGACTCGAGACACTGTCTGGCAAGCGAATAATGGCTCTCTGGCGGGGTCGTAATATGAACGACATCCGGAGAAATAGCGTGTAGCATTTCTTTCAAGTCGGGAAAACACGCGGAAATTCCGAAGCGCTCTCCTAATTGTTTTGCCATTAGCGGTTCCCGATCGCAGCCGGCCACAATCTTGCAATCCGGGATTCGATGAATGGCCTGGACATGCTGATCGGCGACCTTTCCGCAGCCTACGAGCGCGATCCGCAGGGCGCGCGAGGTTGGTAGTTGAGTGTTAATGGTTGAGGGAGCCTTCTCGATTTAACGATTTGCCGATACTGTCGTAGCTTTAATGTAGGCGGAACGAGTCAGACTTCCGTCATCGGCCTTCTGTCCTCTAGCTTCTATCTACTGCCATCAGCGGTTCCGTCAAATTGCGCCAAGAATGCCTCCATCGCACCGTTCATCGGAACTCTCGGCTTCCAGCCCAGCCGCTGCCGCAGCTTCTCATTAGAATAGCGATTTCCCCTCCACTCGGCTGCACAGCGGCGGCGATTGAAAACAGGAGGAAGCTGACCCTTTGACGATTGGGAGTATTTCTCCCAAAGGAAACATAAGCCGCGAGCGACAAAGTAGGGAATTCGGAGGCAAAATCTGCTCTTCTTCTTATTGTATTCTCTGAGAAATTGTCTGCCGGTAAGCAGTTCGTCATCTACTACATTAAAGACTTCTCCCTCGATACCTGGCTTCAGACCCGCGAGCACAATAGCTTCCGCACAGTTATCGACATATGTTAGTGGCAGGGGGTGAGACCCGCCTACTTGGATAAAAAATCCGAAGGTATTAATCGCAACGCGGCCGTTTAGCTCCGTTTTACCCGGTCCGAAGACGTATCCCGGCCGAAGGATCACGTAAGGCAACTTATATTTCTCACCATATTCTCTCACCAGTTCCTCTTGTTTGAGTTTTCCAAAGCCGTAAGCGTCAAATCGTTCTTGAGGCGCTCCTTCCAACGGACAAGTTTCATCGAGGAGAGCACCACGTTTTAAACTTAGGTTCGAATAAACGGCAAATGAACTGATATTGACGAATCGTTTTGGCTCACTCCGCTCGATGAATGCATCCATCAGGTTCCGCGTGCCTAGCGCCGAATTCATGAATGCGCCAGCAAATGATTTTTCCATTCCGGCGGCGAGATGGTAAATAATCGACACGCCCTCAGCTGCCCGTTCGCAGTCCTCGCGGGATAGGAGATCTCCGGTAACGAACTCGACATTTTTGCTGCCATTGAAGCCATTGAGCGCCTTTTCAAGACGATGGAGTTGGCTGGAAGACCGAACGAAGCAACGGACCTTCGAAAAGCCATATTCAAGAAGGATTTCCACGACTTTTGCTCCAATAAAGCCATTGGATCCTGTTACCAAAATACCGTCATCTGGCGAGGAGATATATTCCGAAGTCGTTACCATAAAACGAGCCGAGCTCACTCTTAGGCTTCAGTCTTTCCACCTGCCCCCAGCACGGTGCAATGATCCGTCGAGCTTGGAACGGAAGACGTTTTCTCGTGCTTTTAACTCTTTCTTCGAGGCTTGACTTGGTTTCGTGGCTGTCTTGGTCAAAGGATGCGGATAGGTGTAAGGTTTGTAGCCTGGCATGGGCGTATTGTTGTAATAATCGCGGCCCTCCCGTTGAAGTTTTACGTTGTCAAGAGGATGGGCGTATACATCCACCGACGCGCCATTGGGAATATATATGTTGTTCCAAGAATAAGTTGGCTCCAAAGCTTCGTGCGGCCACGTCCCTCTCCGCGTCGCTCTGTTAACCGGCATAGACCCAACAATTAGATCGCCCTGACCTCTGCCCGGTTGATCTAGCAAAACTAAAGGTCGATGGATTTGATATTGATCGCCCGCTGCCCAAACCGCGCCGCCTCCTGAATCTGTGTAGTAGGTTACCGTAAGGGTATTGCTTGCGTTTGAATTAATAAATGCGACCTGATTGTCAGATACCCTTTTCGCGACAAAATATTGCCACTGGTTCGGGGCCCAGTTCTTAGTCGTATCAACTAATGCAGTTTTGCTCGATCCGCTGGAAGCTGTTCCGCTTTCATATAATCCGTTGACTGGATTGTAGTTAAAACTGTTTTCTGTAAACGGGCCGTTCCTGGTGTCATTACTATCCCAGGGATTGTCTCCAGTCCCACCACCCCAACTAGGCAGAGGTGTACCAGGAAACTTAAAAAACGCTCGATATGCCTCTAGCGCCATGCCCGACTTGGGCTTCACTCCATCAAAGGTGTTGTCATGGGTGATCGTTACCCCTGATCTGATTCCACCGTAGGGATGAAGGTGCGCATAATGAAAATCGTTATTGTAAACTTCTCGCGCCCTACCCCCACGGAATCGGCAACACTCAGTTCCGTGAGTTTGTACCTCGGTGTCGTAACAGTGATTATGGCGAAACACCCACCGCGCCCCCATCGAGTCATCGGTGTGGCCTGGACCCTCAATGAAAGGTGAAGTAAGATTTGTAATATAATTATCCTCGACAAAAAAGAACTCTTGGCTCCCGAAATTGGTCGGAGTCGCCCACGACCCATCACCGTTTGTTCCAGCCCTTCCATCCGGGTTCGGCCAGTTAGGCGCATAAAAGAGGAAAGCCGCTTTTTTAGAAGTGAACTCTAAAACATTGTGATCCGCTACTCCGAAGATTGCCCCCTTGATCTGGACATCGGGACCCTGGTAGGTCATTGGCATAAAATGACAGTGATCTAGCCTGACCGAATGCGAATCCCCGAGTATCTGAATTGCGCCGTTAACGCTGGAAGTAGTTGCCGACCCGTTTTGGAATGTAAAACCGCTCACGCGATAGAAGTTTCCCAAAACTGTCGTGATTTTGATAAAAGGCCCCGATCCAGAGACTCGCGGAACACTGTCTTGTATAATCGTCTGGTCCTTGGCTGTTCCGGCCACTGAATCGGTCGTGGTCGATCCCACTAATGTAATACCTTTAGTGAAAACAAGTGTACTACTCCAGTTCGCCGTTCCAGCTGGAACGATTACAGTGTCATCGTTACCGGCAGAGTTTATCGCAGTTTGAACGTCTGGTTGGGACGGGCTTGAAGCCTTGATAGTGTTCGCCATTAGCTTTGCGTGCCAAGCCACAATAAGGATGAAGAACATTACGCTGCTTCTGTTTTGCAATGGACTTGCAAGACCAGACCAGATCGAGCATCGCGATTTATGGCGATCAATAGAAATGCGCAACATCGATGCGCTCCCGAAACAGCGATCCATGTATTCTTAGATGGTTGGATTGACGGCGGATGTCTGATGAAATGCCTGCCGACCCGAGATTAACAAAGCAGGATCTCGCACGCGCTACAGACAGATTTGAAACTTCGTGCCGTGGACGGCGATCTCCGGACAAACCGATCGTGGCGGCGCGCCTGAGCGCGCCACGCTTTTTCATTCCCAGA
>Ga0209156_10003448_pt1 | contig 11913 bp, 5 predicted proteins | sample GraSoiAngelo_124_FD_185881 | JGI IMG/M metagenome (GOLD analysis project Ga0209156, IMG submission 185881) | Grasslands soil microbial communities from the Angelo Coastal Reserve, California, USA - 14_0927_05_20cm (SPAdes) (version 2) | ecosystem: Environmental > Terrestrial > Soil > Grasslands ...
TGTTGAATCGATGCTCGCGAGTGTGCATGTCGGTTGCTTCCTCCTCCTGCGTGAGCAAATCAAAAAGTAACGTTGCCAGTCCCGCATCGTTCAACTTGCGCGCGACAAATTGATTGCGCGGGCTGTGCCGGCTGCTCCCGCTGCCGTGTGCAAAGAGCACGAGCGCAACCGCGCCATCGGGGATAGTCAGATTTCCTGAAAGAACTGCATGCCCGGCCTGAATCTCAACTTCGTTCATCTTTAGTTCATATTCCTATTGTCGGTCATTGTGGTAGCGAAAGCGATGCGAAGCCACATCGCACTCCAAAAGCACTTCGTGCGAAATGCGCGCCAGGCGCGGGTTCGGTTTCGCGAAGCTTTGGAGTGCGCACGCGTTCTCGCGTCGCTTTCTTTCGAGCAAGAGCAGGAGCATGAGCAAGAGTAGGATTAAGGGCGTAAACTAAACTTTGAACGGATACGTTTCTGGTAACTCACCGGAGTCCCAAACGCCGGTCCGCTCCAGCGGTTCGACTGCGCGCGTTTCATCGATGTGAATGATCGCATCGAACTGTTCCGGTAGCCGCGCATGAAAATAATGACTCAACCGTTCGCTTTCGGGTCGATAGATCACACCGATAGCCCTCTCAATCCGACGCTGTTGCAGCACACCGATCTGGCCGGCGCCTCGCAAATCGATCCAAAATCGAGACAGTCCCGTCTCATGAAACAAATCTTCGTAACTGCCTCGTAGCGCTGGTCGCACATTTTTGCGCTCGGCAGGCGCGCCCCAATCTGTTGCTGCGGTCACAGTGCCGTGATACGTGCTGAAGCCGATGAGCACGGCTTCGTCGCCAAATCGTTCGCGAATGAGTTGGCCGACATTCATTTCGCCATAATGACTCATCTCGGCGGCGCGCGCGTCGCCGAGATGGGAATTGTGCGCCCAGACAATTGCTTTCGGTTGCCGGCCGCCATCGAGATGCGCGACCAGATTTTCGATTGTCTCCACCATGTGTCGGTCGCGCAGATTCCACGAAGACGCGCGACCGCGAAACATCGCCCGGTAATATCGCTCTGAGTCTTTTACGAGTCGCGCGTTCTGCTCCGCGAAAAAGAGTTCCTCCGCGGCCACTTCGCCATCGCGTCTTAAGAATTCGGCTGCTTTTTGCTGCAACTCGACCAGCTGCTCGACAACCGCGTCCTCACAAGATTCGATTGCGCCCGCAGTCGTAGCATACCCGTACTCCTGCGGGTTTCGACTAAAGTGATCAAAACAGGAATACCGTAAACGTGCGCGTTTCGCAGAGTCAGGATCGACTTTGTCGAGATATTTCAACACCGCTTCAATCGAGGCATGCAGGCTGTAGAGATCCATTCCATAGAATCCAACCGGCGCGCGTTTCGGCTCGATGCTTTTGTTAAAATCGCGCAGCCACTCGACGAATTCGACGACGACCGTGTTGCGCCACATCCACGTGGGGAACCGGCGAAACCCCGAAAGCGCTTTATCTGCGTTAGCGTCCACTGTAGCGCCGCGCACGTAACGATGTACTCGAGACGAATCCGGCCAGTCTGCCTCAATGGCCAGAATCGAGAAGTCCTTTTCGGCGATCAGCCGTCTAGTGATCGCAGCGCGCTCAGAATAAAATTCGTGAGAGCCGTGAGTCGCTTCGCCCAGCAGAACAAATCGCGCATCACCGATCAACTCCAGCAGCTTGCCGAAATCGTTTGCATCGCCAGAAAGTGGCTGAGCGATTTCTCGAACAAGTTCGGCGTCCGTCATTGTTGATCCCCCGATATCTTTTGCGCTGCGGTGGTCAGCAACTCACGAACATCATCGTCGCTGGTTTGCGAGAAATCTTCATAATATTGGCCGACAGCCTGAAAAAATTCCGGTGTGCTCAGGCAGATTGTTTCATCGGCTTCTTGCTCGATCTCACGACAGGTATCGGGCGGACCAACTGGCACTGCTACGACAATTTTTGCGGCGCCGCTCTGTCGCAGCGCCTTTACAGCGGCGCGCATAGTTGCGCCAGTCGCCAACCCGTCATCGATCAAAATTACAATGCGGTCGCGCAATTCCGGCGCTGGCCGGCCGTCGCGATATTCGTGTTCGCGGCGCTCCAATTCTGCCGTTTCCCTAGTGGTTACCGCTTCAATCGCCTCGTCCGCATGCGGTATGGCCCGTATGACATCTTCGTTCAAAACGCGCACTCCGCCCGAGGCGATCGCGCCAGCAGCTAATTCTTCGAAACCGGGGACACCCAGTTTGCGGACGATGAAAACGTCGAGTGGAGCGCCTAGGCGTTTTGCGACTTCGTAGGCAACAGGCACGCCGCCGCGAGGCAACCCAAGCACGATCACGTCATCGCGATCGGCATATTGGACGAGCTTCTCCGCAAGCAGGCGTCCCGCTTCAGTTCGGTTTGGAAAAGCTCTTTCCATGCGGCGATCCGCGCCGCTTCAAGTTGTTGGCTGCAGCGAGCGCGGGAAATAACGATTGCACCTCGCGGCGAAAACTATACATCACTTTTTCAAATTTCACCACAGGCAATGTGACTCGGCATATCTTTGATCGCGCCAACCGCAGCTGCCAATCCTGCCAAGCAGCATGGCGGAAGGGGTGGGATTCGAACCCACGGTGGGTTTCCCCACGCTCGATTTCGAGTCGAGTGCCTTAAACCGGACTCAGCCACCCTTCCTTCAGTGAAGAGAACGCCGAACGCTGAACGTCGAACATCCAATGCCGAAGTATTCGCGAGTGGGCGTGGAATGCAAATTCCACTCTAAAATTGGACGTTCGGCGTTGGGCGTTGGACGTTTTTCTCAATCGGCCAGGCGCTGCCTCAGCGTAGCAAAAAATGTTACAATTTTATGCTTGCCATGCCTACGCCAGGGCCTGCATATTGTATGTCCAACCGGACAGCCACGCTATTACTTGTTGTTGACTGGTATTCACAGGTTTTTAGCACCGCTGTTCACCAGTATTCGCATCTTATTCGAACTTTAACCCTCCCTCACCGCCATGATTCAACTAAAACCCGGAATTCCGCCCGCTTCACTTAACAGACCGCCTCGATCCGTCACAGGCCGAAAAAACAGGACGACAAAAAGGAAAAATACCGGCCTGCACTTCAAGCGCGTGTTCAGCGATGCTGCCGTTGCGCCGTTCGATCAAATCGAATGGGAACGGCGCACTGCGGAAATCAATGACGACAGTGGCAAAGTCATTTTCAAACAGGAGGACATAGAAGTCCCGAAAAACTGGAGCGCCTTGGCGACCAAGATTGCGGTCTCAAAATATTTCTACGGCGACATCGCCAACGGCACCGATCCATATAAAGGCGGACGAGAAACTTCCGTGCGGCAATTGATTCATCGGGTCACGCGCACGATCACCGACTGCGGAATTGCGGATGGCTACTTCGCGGATGAAGAAGCTGCGGAAATTTTTTACGACGAACTGACCTGGCTGTGTTTAAACCAGCACGGCGCATTTAACTCGCCAGTCTGGTTCAATGTTGGATTGTATCATCAATACGGCATCGGCAAGGACGGAGGTGCCGGGAATTATTTCTACAATCGCGAGACCGGCAAAGCGGAGCGAGCACCGTCGCAGTACGAATATCCGCAGGGCAGCGCCTGTTTCATCCAAAGCGTGGACGACACGATGGAAGACATCATGCGTCTGGCCATGAGCGAAGCGATGCTCTTCAAGTATGGCAGCGGCACCGGCACTGATCTTTCTTCGCTAAGATCGACACGAGAAAAATTGAGCGGCGGCGGCAAACCGAGCGGTCCGCTCTCATTCCTAAAAGTTTACGATCAGGTTGCGAACGTTGTGAAGAGCGGCGGGAAAACAAGGCGCGCGGCCAAGATGAACACGCTCAAAGATTGGCACCCGGACATCGAAGAGTTCATCGACGCAAAGCAAAAGGAAGAGAAAAAAGCGTGGGCGCTCATCGAGCAAGGTTATGATGGCAGTTACAACGGCGACGCGTACGGCTCGGTGATGTATCAAAACGAAAACGTGAGCGTGCGGGTTAGCGACGAATTCATGGAAGCAGCCATGGAGGGGCGCGAATGGTGGACGCGCCGCGTAACCGACGGTCAGCCATGCGAGAAGAAAAACGCGCGCGCGTTGCTGCGCAAAATCGCCGAAGGCACATGGGTCTGCGGCGATCCTGGGATGCAATTCGATACGACCATTCACAAGTGGCACACGTGCAAAGGCACAGACCGGCAAAATTCCACGAACCCGTGCAGCGAATATCTCTTCCTCGACAACACAGCCTGCAATCTCGCGTCGCTGAACTTGATGAAGTTCAAGACCGCCGAGGGCCATTTTGATGTCGAGCGATTCAAAGCGGCTGTGCGCATTTTCATCACCGCGCAGGAGATCATCGTCGATAACGCAAGCTACCCGATCAAAGACATCGCGGAGAACTCGCATATTTTCCGCACGCTGGGGCTTGGTTATGCGAATCTCGGCTCGCTCGTCATGAGTTACGGCTACGGTTACGACAGCGTGGAAGGCCGGGCGCTGTGTGGCGCCGTCACCGGCATCATGACCGGGGAAGCTTACGAGCAAAGCGCGCGCATGGCGCAGGCGCTGGGACCGTTCCCCGGCTATCACGACGCGCACGCCAGCGGCTTCCCGAAGCCGGTCGCAAAGGACAATGTCGCGTCGATGTTGGAGGTGATCGAGCTGCATCGCTGTGCAGTGCGCGAAATTTCGGATGCGAAAGAGTTCGCGCACTTGAAAGAGGAAGCCGCGAAAGTTTGGGACAGTGCGGCCGAGCTCGGAAAGCGCCACGGTTATCGCAACGCACAAGTCACCGTGCTGGCGCCGACGGGCACGATCAGTTTCCTGATGGATTGCGACACCACGGGAATCGAACCGGACATCGCGCTGGTGAAATACAAGCTGCTCGCGGGCGGCGGCATGCTCAAAATTGTCAACCAGACTATTAAGCTCGCTCTCGAAAAACTGAGTTACAATGCCGAGGAGATCGAACGCATCATCGCGCATATCGACGCGTTCGACACGATTGAAGACGTTACCGACACGGACGGATCCGAGATCTCATCCGGTTTGAGACCTGAGCACTTGTCGATCTTTGATTGCGCGTTCAAGCCATTCAAAGGCGAACGCAGTCTCAATTACATGGCGCACCTGAAAATGATGGCGGCCGCGCAGCCGTTCCTGAGTGGCGCGATTTCGAAGACCGTCAACATGCCGGAAGCAGCCACCGTGGACGACATCATGAGCACCTACATCGAAGGTTGGCGGCTGGGGTTGAAATCGATCGCGATTTATCGCGATGGCTCGAAGCGCTCCGCGCCGCTAAACACACGTAAAACAAAAGACATGGGCGCAACTGTAGCCGGCATCGGGGATGCCGGCTCGGATACGAACGCGTTGCAAAAGCGCATTCTTGAACTGGAAGAAGAACTGGCCACGCTGCGCAGCCGGCTCAATCAACCGGTTCGGCATCGCATGCCAGACACACGCAATTCCATGACCCATCGGTTCGAGATTGCTGGTCACGAGGGTTACATCACCGTCGGTCTGTATGAAGACGAACAGCCCGGTGAGCTTTTCATTACCATGTCGAAGGAAGGCAGCACCATCGGCGGTTTGATGGACACAGTTGGCACGCTCACCTCAATCGCGTTGCAGTACGGCGTACCGCTGGAGAGTCTGGTGAAGAAATTCGCGTATCAGAGATTCGAGCCGAGCGGGTTCACAAAAAATCCCGACATTCGTCACGCGACGAGCATTACCGATTACGTGTTTCGCTGGCTCGCGTGCCAATTCATCAAAGGCTACAAGGAAGCAACGTCGCCAAACCGAAGTCAGCCGGACTTGCCGCTCAAGGAAATTCCCGAGATCGAGAAGAAAGCTCTGAACCGGCCAGTCACTGATTTAGCGCGCACTGGCGACAAACAAGTGATCGACGTGATCACGAACAAGTCGTCCAATCCTGCAAATGGCGGAAGCGTGGAAGGAAATGGCAACGGCGCCAGCAACTCGCCGGACCGCGTAGCGGTCGCGCTTGGCAGCGTCTTCATGGGCATCATCTGTTCGGTGTGCGGCAGTGACAAAGCCATCCGCGCCGGCGCCTGCGGCGTCTGCATCGAATGCGGCACGAGCCAGGGCTGTAGCTGAGCTGCGCGAATCACGCAGATCTAGGCGAAACAAGCACTACAGCCGATCGGCTGTATAATCGGACTGACATGCGTTTGATTGGACACGCGGTCGCACATGGTTACACTGCGCCCGCCGACTTTGGCTACGAACTAAATGAACAAATTCGACGCGCAGAGACAGAAAGAAATTCAGCAGGCTGAGGAACTGCTTTTTGCCGGGCCGCAGGCGCTGGGTTTCGCCAAAGGGCTTTTCCAAGGCCACTTCGTCTCCGATTGGGTGATGCCGTATCCGCGTATCCCCGCCGCGCAACAGATCGAGCTGGACGAAACGCTCAGCGAACTTCGCCAATTTCTCGATGAACATCTCGATGCGGCCGAGATCGATCGGCAGGCAGACATTCCACGCGAGGTGATTGATGGCCTTGGCCGCGTCGGCGTGCTCGGTATGACGGCGCCGAAGGAATATGGCGGACGCGGTTTCTCGCAAATGGCGAACTGCAAGGTGCTGGAAGAAATCGGCCGCCGTTGCGCATCGACATCGGTCTTCGTCAACGCGCATCACTCCATCGGGATTCGCGCGTTGCTTTTGTTTGGCACGGACGAGCAAAACCAGCAATGGCTACCAAAACTCGTGAATGGTGAGCAACTGGGCGCATTCGCGCTCACTGAGAAAGAAGCCGGATCCGATGCGGCAAATGTGCAGATGCAGGCGCGGCCCACCGAGGACGGAGCGCACTTCATTTTGAACGGCGAAAAACGTTACATCACCAACGCCGCAATCGCGCATGAGCTCACCGTGATGGCGCGCACGCCTGTGCCTGGTTCAGACAAGACCGCGATCACGGCATTTCTCGTCACGCCCGACATGCCCGGATTCGAAATTCTCGAAGGGCGCATGCCGAAGATGGGAATTCGCGGGACGGCCACGGGCCGGTTCGCGTTGCGCGACGTCAAAGTGCCCAAGGAAAATATCCTAGGCCAGATGGGCAAGGGATTGAAGGTGGCGCTGACGGTGCTCGATTTCGGGCGGACAACTTTCGGCGCCTGTTGCACCGGCGCAGCCAAAACCTGTTTGGAACTCGCGGTCCAGCACGCGAACACGCGCAAACAATTCAACAAAACGCTGGGCAATTTCGAGCTGGTGAAAAAGAAAATCGCGCGCATCGCGGCGGATGCTTACGCGATGGAAGCGATGACCACAGTTACCGGATCGTTCATTGACCGCGGTCTGGAAGATTACATGCTCGAGACGGCGATGCTGAAGGTGTTCACCACCGAGCGACTCTGGGAATGTATCAATGACGTGTTCCAGATCCATGGCGGTGCCGCTTACATGGCCGATCTTCCACTGGAGCGAATGATGCGCGACGCGCGCATTAACCAGATCGGGGAAGGCGCGAACGAAGTGCTCACTTCGTTCATTGCGCTGGTCGGGATGCGCGGACCCGGCATGGAGTTCAAAGAAATTTACGACACGATGATGAAACCGTCGCGCGATCGGATGAGCAAAGCGTGGGCCGCTGGCAAGAACCGCCTCGGCGCGACGGTTCGCGTGCCTGATGTGCCGGTGCAGAGCGAGCAGTTGCGCACGCATGCACAAAAGCTCGGCCGCTTGATCTGGCGTTTTAACTTCGCCGTCAACCGGGCGTTGATCACTTATCGCGAACCGATCCTTGACATGCAGCTTGTTCAGGAACGGATTGCGAATGCAGCGATGGATCTTTTCGCCTCGACGTGTGTTCTCAGCCGCCTGGACAGCGAAATTCGTTTCGCTCGTCGAAATGGCGATGCGACAGCGCCCGATCACTCCGCTGCCGAACTGTTTTTGCGACAATCATTTCGACGCATTCGCGGTTTCCTTGGAGCACTGACGGACAACGACGACAAAGCGCTGCTCGCAGCCGCAAAATCCTGCCTCGCTAATCCTCCGAGCTAACTCCGAAAGCTTTCGCGAGTAAAATTTGGCCGCTCGCATTTACACCGTCAAATATCCCGAAAGCACATGAGGTCTGCGCTGCGCGGCATTCGCTCAGGAAAATTTGCACGCGCATTTATTCGGGAGATGGAAACCGGTGCGCGGTCGCGCGCATCTGCGCATCTGCTACGCAAAGCTGAAGCGCACCCGATTGAAAAAGTGGCGCGCGACTGCGCGGCCTAACGAGGTGGAAATAAAAACAAAACGCGGTTGCCGCTGCCGTGTCGAGCAGCGTGCCGCTCGCCGAACTCCGGTTTTTGGCGAAGTTGCTTAGTCTTAGCTCAGCGCGCGATAACTAGTTGCCGAGCGCAGCAGTTGCGGTCACTTGGCCGCCGCCCTCCGGGGCGCGGCCGATTATCGTTAGCGGGCTGGCCGTGGTCGGAACTATGCCGAAGTACCTTACGCATGGTTGCGGAATGCCAGAGGCGATGGTCTTCACATAGCAGATTTTTGCGACCGTTGGTTGGGCAACCACATTCTTGCCCGGGTCCGTAGCGAACGCCGACCCGCAAAATGCGAGCGCGAGCAGGATGCCTACATATGTTTTCATGCCCTGATTGTGAGGCCGCATCGAACTTTGCGCAAGCGAATTCGAAGCGTCTTTAGGACAAAGAAACGGCGCTGTCGGCCACCCGTCTTCGCAAGGCTACGGTGCGACGGGAAAGCTTCGGCTGGTGAGTCAGTTGGCAGCGCAAAGCTTCAATCTGCCCAAAGAAAATGTTCCAGGCGCAGATGATTCAGCCGGGCCTTGGCTTCATCACTTCGGTTGCCACCCGCCGCTGCCAAGCGCTCGTAAATCGCAGCCGCGGACTCCCATTTCGAATCTTCCTCCAGCAGCCGCGCGGCATTAAATCCGGCCTTGTAGTACCAAAAGAGTTCACGTTGTTCGTATGGGCGTCCCGCAACTGCGGGATCTTCCAGAATTTTGTAAAAGGTCTCGAGTGCGCCGGCTCGGTCGTTTTTCTTTTCAAGACAGAGCGCCTTTTTGAATAGTGCCTGATTGCGCCAGTGGCTGGGCTCGTTCTTGTCCGATGCCAGTTGATCATAAATTTCGATGGCCTGCTGGTAATTTTCGCTCCCTCCTATCTCAAAAAAAATGTCGCCCTTGCCGCAAAGCGCTTCCCGTTTTTCAGACTGCGGAGCGTCGCTTTTCAGCACTTCATCGTACAACGGGATAGCGTCTTTGGTCTTGCCAAGCTTGCGCTCGATAAGGGCTTGTTCATTGCGCGCGGACCACCGCATCGCACCGTTTTTCTGTACGACCTGATCGAAGAGAACAATCGCCTGATCCAATGAATGCTCGCCCATGCTCGACATCGCCGATTCTGCCGCAAAAAAAAGCGCTTTTTCTGCGAGAGCGTCATCCGGATTTTGTTGCGCGATAATTTCAAACTGCGTCTGCGCGTTTGCGAAATCCTGACGCCGATAATAAAGCTCCGCTAATTTCATTCGAACTTCCGGAGCGAAGGGCGAGAGTCCATGTTGCTCCAGAAATCGCTTTGCAAGCTCAATGACTTTCGTCTCGTTTCCACCTGCTGACTCTTCTACCCAGATGCTGAGATAATCGGCGCGCTCCACGGCTGCGGCGGTCGGCGCCGATTCTGCCGCATGAGCCAGATTTTTGCGCGCTTCATCCACGCGCGGCGGCGATGAGTGAAAGGCCAGCTCGGCCAGGACGACCCATGCTTCAGACACGCGCGGATTCTTGGGAAAATCGCGAATGAACTGCTGCAACGATGCCTCCGCTTTTTTGTCGCCTTTCGCGGCCTGCATCAGACCTTCCTCCAATCGCAAATTGGCACGAATCTCTTTGTCGCCTCCCTGCTGCTCCAGCTCGGTGTAGTCAACCAGGAAACGGGCGTGGTTGCCAAGTTGCAACCAGCCGCTGGAGGCGTTCAAGAGCGCAGCCTTCGCCCAGGGCGAATTGGAATGCGCGATTTGTTCAAAAGCCGCTGTCGCGGTATCAAATCGCTTCGCCAGGTAGTGCGCTTGCGCGGACAAAAAATCGATTCGAACCAGCAAAGCCGGTTCGGGATGCAGCAGACGCACATCATCCAAGATCGCAATTGCCTCATCGAAATGGCGGTCTTGCATTTCAAATTGTCCAAACTCAAGGAAAGCACGTGCGATCACCGGGGATTTGATGCTGGTGTGTCGCAGATCGGAAAATAATTGCCGGGCTCGCTCCCTCCGCCCGGCGCGAATTTCCAGCCGAGCAAGATACCATCGCGCAAACGTTCGCCGCGGCTCTTCCGGCCTGCGCACCCATTTCTCCAGCTCGTTGCGCGACGGTTTGTGCTCTGTGCGATACAGCTCATCTAATTTTGCAAAGAGAAGAGGCAGATCCGGGTCTGCTGGGTGAAGATCGATAAATTCCTCGACGACATCGTCTCCACTTTCCGGAGTTTTTAGTTGCAGCTGCGCTTCGGCTATGCCGAAGAGTGCCGCGATGAGCGTGGCGTGACCGGCTTTCTCCGGCCTTTTCAGGAGCGCTTGAAACATACCGATTGCTCTTTCTGGTCGCTGCAAAATCAGCTCCAGGCGTCCGCGCAACAGGCGCTGTTCTCTCCGCTCGGCAACCGATGTGGGCTTCATTTCTTCCAAGAGACGCTGTGCATCAGGAGCATCGCCAATTTCAATGTATAGTTCTGCCGCTCGTAACTGCGCTCGGATAGCCCATTCTTTGTTATGGAAGAGAAGGTTAAGCTTTCTCAAAGCTTCTTCTCGCTTTCCTAACGCGCACAGCATCTCTGCCGCCCCAAACGTGGCGGCCACGCGAAACGGCGAAGCTTCGTCTGCGGCCAATTCCCCATATAGCGGCAGCGCATCGGCCCATCGATTCAGGCCCGCCAAGGCTTGGGCACGCCAGAACTTTGCCCATGGGAGTTTGCGTACTCGAGCATCTGCCAACAAGACAAGAGTATCTTCCGGCTCTTTTGCAGCCACTTGGGCTTCGGAAAGTTTCTCGGCCACGGCGCGCCATTCGGCATCGGGCAGATTCCTGTTCAGCAAGGTTTGCAACCGCTCGACAGCCACCTCGGGCACGCCTTCTGAAAGTGGCGCGCTCGCTTGGGCGAGTTCAACGGAAATGTCGGCGCGCGCGAATGACGCGAGTATGCTCATGAGACCTATGAGACCTATGTGTCTTATGAGAGTCATGTTTTCTCCAGGACCCGCCGCAGGTATTTGCCGGTATGACTCTGCGAGACATCGGCAATTTCTTCCGGCGAACCTGCTCCTACTACCTCGCCGCCACCTTCGCCACCTTCAGGTCCCAGATCGATGATCCAGTCGGCGCACTTGATCATCTCCAGATTATGTTCAATCACAATCACTGTATTACCTGCATTGCGCAGCTTCATTAATACTTGCAGCAGTTTCTCAATATCTGCGAAATGCAATCCGGTCGTCGGTTCATCGAGAATGTAAAGGGTGCGTCCGGTTGCCTTTTTCGCAAGCTCGGTCGCCAGTTTCACCCGCTGCGCTTCTCCGCCCGAAAGCGTTGTTCCGGCCTGGCCAAGCCGCAGATAGCCAAGACCGACATCTAGCAGTGAGTTTAACTTTTCTGAAATGCTGGGCACATTGCGGAAAAAGCGCGCTGCCTCATCCACAGTCAGATCGAGCACATCGGCAATATTCTTGCCTTTGTAAGTGATCTCGAGCGTCTCACGATTGTAACGCTTGCCATGGCACACTTCGCATTCGACATACACGTCCGGCAAAAAGTGCATCTCGATTTTGATCAACCCGTCCCCTTCGCAGTTTTCGCAACGACCGCCTTTGACATTGAAACTGAAACGACCTGC
>Ga0209156_10003452_pt1 | contig 11908 bp, 9 predicted proteins | sample GraSoiAngelo_124_FD_185881 | JGI IMG/M metagenome (GOLD analysis project Ga0209156, IMG submission 185881) | Grasslands soil microbial communities from the Angelo Coastal Reserve, California, USA - 14_0927_05_20cm (SPAdes) (version 2) | ecosystem: Environmental > Terrestrial > Soil > Grasslands ...
GCTTGTTTGCCTTAATCAGCGTGTCCGCCAGTCGCATCGTATTCACCATGCTGACGTTATCGTCCATGTCTCCCGTGGTCAGCATCAAGTGTCCCTTTAAGTTTTTCGCCAATTCGGAGTTTTTGTCGATCTCGTAGAAAAACTTCTCCGTTCCATCTTTTTGCGCCTCTTCTCTCACACCATGGTATTTCTCGCTCCACGTATTGTTGTACACGTTGTTGTCGTGGTTTCCCGATTCCGACCATCCCGCCCGATAAAAATCAGGGTATTGCAGCATGGCCGCCGCCGTCATGAATCCTCCGCCCGAATGGCCCCACATCCCCACGCGGCTCAAATCCATGTAGGGATGCGTCGCCGCCAGCCGCTGCAATGCCGCCTTTTTGTCTGCCAAGCCGTAATCCCGCAAATTCCCGTAACCATAACTGTCGTACCATTTGTCCCGCTGCGGGCTTCCGCCGCGATTGCCGACTTCGATCACCACAAACCCCAGTTGCGCCAGCGGCACGTTGGGGCTTTTCGGCGAGAACGCCTTGGTCACTTGCTCTACCTGCGGCCCCGGATACACGAACTCGATCACGGGATACTTCCGGCTCGCATCGAAATCGAACGGCTTGTAAATCACTCCATAAAGATCCGTCACGCCGTCATCGGCTTTTACCTTGAACATCTCGGGATATTTGAATCCCGCGGCGATCAGTTGCGAAACATCCGTCGTTTCCAGTTCATTGAGCGCAGTCCCTTGGCCATCCAGCAGCACAGACTTCGGTGTCGTATCCACGCGCGAAAACGTATCCACAAAATACTTGCCGGAGTCCGGCCAGCTTACCGCGTGCGTGAAGTTTCCGGGTGTCAGCAGCTTTATCCCGCTCCCCTCAAGCCCTACGCGATACAAGTGCGTGTAGTAGGGATCTTCTCCCGCTTCGCGCCCGTTTGCCGTGAAGAAGAGCGTCCGCGTTTTGTCGTCCACGGAACCGATTTGATCGGTCACGTATTCGCCCGACGTGATTTGGTTCTTCAGCTTTCCTTGCCCGTCATACAAATAGAAGTGGCCCCAGCCGTCCCGCTCTGACCACCACAGCAGTTCCTTGCCGTTTCCCGCCAGCCGCAGCGGCTTTTGCGTCATCCACACGTTCGAACGCTCTTCGATCAATTTCTGTACCTTTCCCGTCGTGCTGTCCGCCACGTCCACTTCCACTTGCCGAAAATCCCGGCTCCGGCTCGTGAAGTACAGATTGTCCGAAGTGTCCGCCACCCACTTTGGGTTCTGGCGCACAAATGGCGCAGGATTCAGGCGGTTTTCCTCTTGTTCCTCGCGCTGTTCTTCCCGGTCGCGCTCCGTTTGTGCGGCATCTTCAATCGTCAGCACCTCATCCACAAAACTCTTCGGCTGCACCACCACGCGCTGCTTGCTTGGCACATCAAAAATGTTGATTTCTCCAAGCGGGACGTTGGTTTCTCCGGGCAGGGGATAGCTGCGGCTCTCCAGCAGGGGCCGCGGATTCGTCAACGAATGAATCACCCAATAGTCGCCCACCTTGCGGTTGTCTTCCCGCTCCAGCGCAAACTTTTTCGAATCCTTCGACCAGTGAATCGTCACCGACGGTGTCCGTGGCCCCACTTTGTTTGTATCGCCCTTGTTCTGTTTCTTGAGTTGCTCTTCCTGCTCCGGAAGCAGCACTCGCGCATAGCTGTATTTTTCAACGCCGTCGGTGGTTAATTGCGTTTCCACCACGCTTGAATCGCCTGGTTTTTTCAGTGCTTTTGCGTAGTTCTCCGCGTCCATCAGATAGAGGTTGTGTCCTCGCGCAAACACAACGGTCTTTTCATCCGGCGAAACGGCGGCCCACATCGGTTTTTTCCTGGGCGGTTCGAAATTGTCCAGCCGCGTCACTTTCCCCGTCGCAAGGTCGTATTCGAAATAAAGCGTGCGGGTTTCTTCCGGTTTCTCTCCGGCAGCACCTCCCGCTGCGGCCTGACCTTGCTGTTCTCCCTGCTTCATCTCTCCTTCTTTGCCCTGCTCTTCGACATCCTCCTGGCTCTTTTCCTTTTTGGGCTCGTTTGGTACCACCGCGTTCTTTCGAATCTCCACTTCAAATCGCATCTTCGTGTCTTTGTCCACCAGCTTCAGCCGTTTCACCGGCAGGTGCTGGGAGTCATACGGGAGATTCGTCAGTGTGGAGAGCGCGGCGGCCACCTTGGCGTTGTCCCAGAGCGGAGTCTTGGACCTCTTCGCCGGGTCTACAACGTGGTAGCGCGTTCCCTCCGTGGTCTGGTAGCTGTACCAGAATTTGTCGGACTCGCTGAACCAGTGCGGCGTCACCGTCAGGTCAAACACCAGTTTGTTCACGGCATCCGGCAGAAACCGTTCTTCGAGCGCATAATTGGGCGCAACGTGCACCGGCGCATTTCCCGAAGCCGCCTCTGCCTTCGGAGTCGCCAAAGCACTCTCCTGTCCGGCCCAAGCCCGCGCCACAAGCAAACTTGCCGCTAGCAACCCGAAATACGCCGCCAGCTTCATTACCCGATTCCCGCCAAGGACCTCTTTCTGCTTCGCATCTGCCACTCTCATCTTCGATTTCCTCCACCTCGAACCACTCCGACGCTCCAAAGGCCGCACATTATAGACCCATTCCGGGCTCGCGCACGTTTCACCCTTGAGGCAAATAAAAGGCCCCGGGGGACGCAGCTTGCGTCAAAGCCAGGGAATATTTCCGTTTTTTTGGGGGGTCTATTCAACAAGGGGTGGCACTATTACCGGTCGCCCAGAAATGCTAGTCTGTCCAGAGTGCTTATGAAACGTGCCCTCGTCATAGGTCTTCTGCTGGTCGCCGCGATCGCGGCTCCTCCCCTCGCTCACCACGTTCAGAAGGCTCAGATCGCTCGAATGTCTCTCAAAGTTGGCGATCCCGCGCCCGATTTCGCTCTTCTTACCAACGAGTGGAAGACCGTCAAGCTCAGCGACTATCGCGGCAAGAAAAATGTTTTCCTTGCCGTTTACGTCCTCGCGTTTTCCGAAGGCTGCACGAAGCAAATGCGCGCCGTTCAGGCCGGCATTGATTCCGGCCGCATCCCCACCGCTGACACCGAAGTCTTCGGCGTGAGCCTCGACAGTCCGGCGGCAAATGCTGCCTTTGCCGAGCAGAACAGCCTCCACTTTCCTCTGCTGAGCGACATGAATCACAAAATGCTTAAGATTTACGGCATCCTGAAAACGTATAGCGTCGAGAACGAGGATTATCAGTGGGCTCTCCGGGCGAACATCGTTATTGATAAGCAGGGAATCATCCGCTTGATCGACGAAGGCGACAACGCCGTGGACCCCAACACGGCGCTCACTCTTTGCACCACCATGCACAAGCAGCCTGCCTCCGACTAAGCGGACTGCCACGTTTCTCGCGTAATTTGCCGCGCGCTGACACAGAATGGCCGAGCAGGTGCCAAAGTACGAACCCTCAGTGTTTTTGTTTGGCTTATTGTGGGTATATCTGATTCGAGGGGGGCTTCAGCTAGTTCGAGGTGCCTGTTGCGGCGTACGTCTCTTTGGCGGCGTCGCCATACAGGTGCAGAAGCTGCGAGGCGCGTTTAAGCAAATCCGAAGGCATATCCCCCGGTTGGTAGTCTACCCAGCCCGTGGTGTACGCCAGCGAGATTCTCTTCCCGGCGCATTCCAGGTCCATCGAGCCCATGCGATTCAACACCTGCGTCACTTCGCCGACATTGCACTTCGGCAGCACCAGCACGAAGTCATCGTTGGACAGCCGCACGGCATAGTCTGAGCCGCGGCTCACTTCCTTCAGCCGCCTGGCAAACTCTTTCAATGCCTGATCGACCGCGGTCTTCCCGTACTGCTGGGTCAAATCTCCCAAATCTTCCAGGTGAATGGTGGCCAGGCTCAGCGCCGTGTTGTGCCGTTTGGCGCGCGCGATTTCTCTTCCCAGATGCAGCAGCGCGGAAGTTCGCGTATACAACCCTGTCACCGAGTCCACGGTAGCCGTATCGTCCGCAGCCGCTCCGTTTTCTTCGGCTCCCGCGGCCGGCTCAGTCGCCTGCTTGCGCAGTTTGCGGAACGACCGCTGGCGGTAAATCATCCAGCCGTTGAAAAGAAGGAGCAAACACAAGATTCCCCAGCGCGCCTGCTCGGGGGTCAATTCGTAGAAGTGATCTTTGTGCCGGAACAGCCGCGAGAACTGAGTAAGCAGCAATCCCGCCGCGGAAAGTACCGTCACGGTGAGCGCCGAAAACCACAGCCACCATTCGCGACGCCCCAGCTTTTTCAGGTCCATTGCGGCGGACTGCCCATAGTAACTCGGGGGCCCTTCCAGGGGGGAGGGTTTGGTCGCTAGGCTTACGCGATCTCCGAACTCAGATGCTTTTGTTCTGTCAGGCCGGCCAAACATATCCCCCAATTTAGGCCGCTGCCGCAAAGCGAGGCAATCCCCAAGAGGGACAGGCCCTTTCTTTTCAGGAACCTGCACCAAAGTACTGCTTCTTAAAATATTGTTTTCGGAAGACTTCTCGGTCGGCTGCAGGGATGGCCTTTCGAGGCCGTCCGCACCGGCACGGACTCTAGTTTGTGCGAAATCCTCGACGCGGCCGAGGATTTCAAAGCTGGTCGTAGAGGTCGCCCTTGTTTTCGCTATGGCTTGCCGGAAAGTTTGCCTGACCTGGTCCAGTCTTCGGTGGGAGGATATAGTTCGAGCCCGATTTCGTAGGAGCCATCCTGGCGTGTTTCGCAGTGCGCCACGCGGCCGCGCGAACGGAGGCTGCCCCGGATCGGTTGTAGGAATAGGTCGCGATTTGCTTCCCAAAGGTTCTTGGTCACCACGCGGGCGCCGTGGCAGCTCACATCAATCGTGGACGTGATTTCGAACGCGCCTGTCGCGGGATCCGACAGTTTCACGAACATCTTGAAAGAGATGCGGTTTTCAGCGCGGCGCAGTAGAGGAGCGTCCACGAACGTGATCCTGCACAACTGTATTTTTAGGGGAAATGAAGGCGGGGCCGCTTTCACCGTCATTTATCCGTCAGTTAGCCCCGCGCGTCAATAGTACTTGAGTACTCGACAAGCCCCTTTCTCTCGGTGATCGCCTTGCGGTTCAGGTGAGACAGAAGGCGAGAAGAAGTCAACTCGATCCGTGCCCTGGAAATGGTCGCCAAAGATGAGGTTCGATATTCGCCACTGGCACAGTGCGGTACCTAACGAACTGAATTAGTACCGTATGCTTGAAACCCTCGAACATTTTACTGTCCTGATATAGAATGCGCGCAACCCCGCGGCTGCACGAACAGGTCTAAGAGAGGATTATTCTTGTGCAATCCGAGCGTCCACGTGCACGCCGCTATCCCTTTGTAGCCAGCATCGAAATGACCGATGTGGAATCGGAGACTCAGATTGTCGAACAAACGTCCGACTTAAGCTTGTTTGGCTGCGGCGTGACCACGCAGAAGCCGCTGCCGCCAGGGACTCGAATTCTAATCAGGATTCAGCATGCGGGAGCGAACTTTGCGGCTCTAGGCAAGGTGGCCCACTCCGGACACAGCACGCGCATGGGAATTGTGTTCACCAAGATTGAGCCGCATCAGCAATTGGTTTTGGAAAAGTGGGTCGCGGAACTAAGAGAAACGCGGGGCGTGAAACCGGTGAAAGCGTAGATAAAGGTAGCTTCAGAACTCTGATCAGTTGGCGATGGTCAGTTCGATGGTGGCGGAGGCTGCGACCTTCGCGCCGGCCAGAGGGGTTTGGTCAATTACGGAGCCGTGAGGCCACTGCGGCGCCCCAACGTAATTCACTTTTCGGCGCATCTGCGCTTGATCCAGGCGGTGCTGCGCTTCCACTTCGTTTAATCCCACTAAATGCGGCATCACGTAGGAAGTTTCTTTCGGGCCTTGGGAGATGAGCACGTCTACTCGCGGCGTGGCGGCACCGGAGCCGGGCTTAGGATTCTGGAGCACGATGGCATCGGCGGGCATGTCTGGCATGGATACGGCCGAGACTTCGCCGACTTGCAGGCCTTGGCGAAGCAATTCGACGCGCGAGGCGCGCAGGGAATTGCCTTCGAGCAGAGGAATCTGCAACTCGCGCTGTCCCAGAGAAAGGACCACATGGGCTTGTTGCGAAACTTTCATGAGCAAGCCGGCCGTGGGCGTCTGACGAAGGACAACATTAATGGGCTGATCGCTGTAGATGCGGTCGGCGACGCGCAGGACCAGGCCGCGTGATTGGAGCATCTTGCTTGCTTCGGAGACGTTTTTGCCGACGAGGTTGGGCATGGTGACTTCGCGGCCGTGAATGGCGATGCGCATCGCGGTGATGGCGCTGAGGAACGCTGCGGACGCCAGGATGAAGACAAGCAGCGTCATGCGGGTGAGCCATTCGAGCCGTTCTTTCAGAGTCATAAGTTGTAAGCCAAAGAGGTTTGAAGAACAAGGTCCTTCTCGTATGAAATTCTTTTCTTTGGGCCTTATCTTCAATCAAAGAATTAAGACGAAGCATCAGGGTATCAATTTATCGCTCCTGGCCCCTGGAAACTTGCAGCTTACTTCTTCGATAGCGGCGGAGGCGGATACTCTGGCAACTTATCCTTGCTGGTGTCGGCGCGCTTCACTTCCAACTCGTCAAAGAGCAATGAGGGGCTGATCACCGTAGTGGGCACGCCGCCCGGGCGATTGCTGACCAGCGGATCGTTGCCCGCGCCAATCACCGCGGTGCGCAGAGCCCGCGTGTCCAATTCGTTGAATACGGCCCCTCGCACAAGTTCTTCGTGGCCATCGCTCGCGTAGACCCGATAAAGGAGGCGCGGCGTGTTTCCCGGCTGCCCAAGCGTTTCGACGCGGTAACCGTACGGTTTGCCTTGCTCCTTCACCATATCGATGACTTTCTTTTTCAAATCCCCGGGTGATTGTGCCTCGGTGCTTTTCAACAGCAGCACACCAAGGTTCGGCCCGGCCGCCATTCCAGCAGCGGCGCGGCCATGGCCGTTCGAAGCAGGGAAGTCGCGCAGAGGCTGGCGCCCGATGAGGTAATTGGTGAGTGTGCCGTTTTCGATAGTGCTGACGGGTTGGGCTTTTACGCCTTCGCTATCGAACATGTAGCTGCCGACGAGGCTCTTGCCCTGAAAATCTTTCAGCGTGGGGTCGTCAACAACGGAAAGAAAATTCGGGAGCACGCGCGCTTTGTAGCTGGTAGCGAACGCGCCGGTGGTGCGGTTCGGGCGGCCAAGGGCCGGTTTGCGGCCAACTACATTTTGGCCGATTAAAGAGGCGACGATATCGTCTGCGGCATCAGCAGAAAACAAAACAGGGCCGCGATACTCCTCCTCCACGATGGGGGCTTGGCGAAGAGCGACGATAGTGTCGAGCATATTCTTGCTGTAAGCCATCAGCGCGTCGTGCGAAGGCAATTCTTCCATGCGCGCAACAACGAAGGCCGGACTGCGGCCGAGGCGCATGCCATCATCAGCTTGCGCGGAACTGCTCAACTGCACGGAGTAGGTAGTCTTGCCGCAGCGCGTGACGGTGCCCTCGGTATTGACGAGGTATTCGTTGACGGCCGTGAAGCGCGCGGATGCGGTCACTGATTGAACGTTCGGATACTGGCGGTAAAGATTGGTGACGTCTTCGAGTGTTTTCTTCCAGGAAGCTTCATCGAGCTTGAGCGAAACGATAGGTTCGACGGCGAGGAGCGGCTGAGATTTGGCGAAATCGTCAACGGGATTGGCGTCGGTGGTGAAGCGCTTGAGTTCGGCTTGTTTCTCGGCGAGTGCCTGGCCGGCAGCCTTGTAGGCATCGTCGGTAGCCAGCCAGATTTGATGGCGGAGCGCGATGGGATCATTGTCGAGCGGAAGAATCGTGGATTCGCCTTCGCCGCGCGCGTAGAAGCTGTCTTGTTTGTAATCACCGATGCGCACGACGGCGCGCAGAACGCGATAGTGGCCGTGTTGGCTTTCGCGGAGCGCGCCGAAAGCAGCTTCGGCGGAGAAGTCGTCCACATCGTTGACGCGATATTCGATGAAATAGGGCGGCTGGACCTGGTCCATCTTGAGTTGCGCCTTCGAACGGTCAAGTTCAATGAGCAAGGCTTCAAGCAAACCATCGCCTTTGGCTGCGGCGTGAGCGGCGGCCATGGCGGGATCGGCCGCGGGCCTCGAATCGCTGGAAGCGGCGCGGGGCGAAGGAAAGCCCAGTGCGAACACCAGGGCGAGAATGAATGCAGATCTGCGGTGAAGTGAGTGAGCACTCATGGCTTCACCTCGGCTTTGGTTTGCGAGGCGGTTTTTGAAGGAGCCGTGTTGTCTTTAAAGCCGGGAGGCGGCAAAAGCGGCGGACGTTCGTGTTGATGCCCCCGCTTCTGCACCTCCATTTCGGAGAAAAGCATGGAAGGGGCAACGGCGGCAACGGGCACTTGGCCGCTCTCCGCTCCACACACGCCATTGAAGACGTGCGGCTGGTCGCCGGTGGTGAGAATGCGAGTCAGCGCCGCGAGTGGCGTGCCTACGATGTCCACGCCGCGCACCAACTCGTCGGGCCGGCCATCGGTATAAACCTTGTAAACCATCACGGGAAGCACTTGAAACGCTTGCGGCAACTGGCGCGTGGTGATGGTGAAGCCGCCTTGGATGTCGTCGAAGTACAAGCCGTAGGGCTTGCCTTGCTTTTTTACTTCATCAATGAGTTTCTGCCGCATCTGGCTGTCGGGGACGGTTTGTGTGGAGGTGACGATCAAATTTCCCTGGCGGCCCGTGGGCATGAGGCCGGGTTGATTGCGGCCGTGGCCATTCGAAACGCTGAAATTCTTGATGGGCATGCGGGACATAAGAAAATTTTTCAACACTCCGTCTTTGATGACCTCCACGCGCTGTGCAGGGGAGCCTTCGTTGTCGTAGTCGTAGGTGCCGGCGAGTTTCACGCCGCCCATTTCGTGAATGGTGGGATCGTCCACCACGCTGAGAAATTTCGGTAGAACTTCCTGTCCGATTTTCTTGGTGAAAGTTTGGCCTTCCTCTTCGTCGCGCTGGCGGTGGCCTTCCAAGCGGTGGCCGAGGACTTCGTGGAAAAACACGGCGGAGGCTCGACCGCTGAGAAGCGCGGGACCGTCGTAGGGTTCGGCCACAGGAGCCTTGCGGAGATCGTTGAGGTCGGCGGCCATTTTCTCGATTTTTGCGGTGAGTTCGCTTTCGGCGGGAAGACCTTTGGCGCTCGGGGCTTGAAAAGTTTCAACGCGAAGGAGGTCCATGCCGTCGTCGGCGCGGGTTTGCGCTTCCATGATAAGTCGCGTAGAGGAACTCGGCGAAACAAGAGCCGTGCCTTCATTCGAAACCATGCGCGAATTGGAATTCGCAACTTGCAGCACAACGGTGGCGAAGTAAACGTCGGGATACTTGCGGAACGTTGCGGAGAGGCGCTTGATTTCGCCTTCCCAGGCCGCGCGATCAAACGGAGCGGCAGAAGCTTCGCCGATGCGCGTTTGCGGCTTCTCCTTGGAAAAATCGGGAGATTTATCTTCTTCTTCGGCGCGGACGGCGGTGTTGGTGCGAACGTTCATTAGGGCGGGGACGGCGCGCTTGTATTCGCGGTCGGTAAGCTCCCATAAAACGCGGGCGACGGCGTCCTGGTCGTCGCCGATGGGAAGAGTGCCGGAAGTGACCCCGCTCGAGCGGCTCTGCCCGTGCGTGTTATCGAGGTCGGGAGAGCCGACTCGCATGGTGACGTCGGCGAAGCGCCGGTGCACGTTGTTGCTGCCAAGCAAGCTGCCGTAGGCGCCGGCAAGCACTACAAAATCCTGATCATAGACGGTGTAGCTGAGGTAGTAGGGAGGCTGTTCACTTTTGCCAAGTTCAGTGGTGGCGCGCGCGAGTTCCGTTTGCATGGCTCTTAAGACGGGATCGTTGGTCGATACCGGCGCCAGCGCGGAGGCAGGCTTATCGCCAGCTGCGGTTGCAAGAGGCAGGAACGCGAGTTGCACCGCGAGGAAGCAGGCAGCGGCGGCGCGCAAGAGTTTAGGCTCGCGGGCGTGTGCTGAACCGCGAGGCTTCAGGGATTCAGAGATGTACATGAAAAGTGGACTCCCTTACGACGGTCAATCCAACAGTCAATCAATCCGTCCCAATCACCAAAAACGACGCAGAATTCGAGTATGCCTTAGTGTTTTGACGCGCGCAAATCAGTGTCACCGAAGCGTTCGCCATGCTCGACGCGGGCGCCGTTGACAAACTCGGACGCGCTGATTTGCTTGCGGCCTTCCATTTTGACGGATTGCAGGCGCAAAAGAGTTGCGTTGCCGCAGGAGATGAACCAGTCGTTCTTAACGCCAATCAGAGTGCCGGGCGCGGAGCGAGCCGCGGCGAATGACGGGCTATCCAACAATCCGGCAGGAAGGGAATTTGGATCAAAGACGGTTTCGGCCCAGAGGTGGCAGGTCTGACCACGAAAGGCGGTGTAGGCGCCGGGCCATGGAGCGAAACCACGCATGCGGTTGTGAATTTCTTGAGCAGAGCGGTTCCAGTCGATGCGGCCGTCCTCTTTTTTTAGAATAGGCGCGATGGTGGCTTCGGCATGACTCTGGGGACGTGGAACAACTGTGCCTGCAGTTAGACCGCGCAGCGTTTCTTCCATAAGAGGCGCGCCAGCTTCGGACATTCGGGCGCCTAGCTCGGGAGCGGTTTCCTTAGGGCCGATTTCCATCTCGCGCTGAAGAAGAATGTCTCCGGTGTCCATGCCCGCGTCAATCCGCATTGTCGTAAGGCCCGTGCGCGTCTGGCCATGGACGATCGGCCAGTTGATGGGAGCAGCGCCGCGATATTTGGGAAGCAGGGAAGCGTGAAGATTAATCCACCCGTGCTTGGGAATCGAGAGAAGACGCGCGGGAATAATCTGGCCGTAAGCGATGATAACAATGACGTCGGGAGCCAGCCTCTCCAGGAGTTGCGGCACTTCCGGAGCGCGAATTTTTTCAGGTTGATGCACCGGAAGATGCGCGGAGAGTGCGACCTCTTTCACAGGAGAGACGGAAAGCTGCTGACCGCGGCCGCGCGGGCGGTCGGGTTGGGTGATGACGGCGAGAACCTCAAAATCCGACTTGGCGAGGAGGTGCTTCAGCGTGGGAACGGCGAATTGAGGAGTGCCACAGAAGATTAAGCGCATGAGAGCACAGTCACGTGCTCCAGATTACCATTCGCCTTGCTTGCGCAGCTTTTTGATTTTGCGCCTGATCATGTCGCGCTTCAGCATTCCTAAATGCTGCAAGAAGAGAATGCCATTCAGGTGGTCGATTTCGTGGCAGAATGCGCGCGCCAGAAGATTTTCGCCGCGGATTTCGAAAGGCTCGCCTTTGACGGTTTGCGCTTTTACGGTGACAAACTGCGGACGCACGACGTAGCCACGGAAGCCGGGAATCGAAAGGCAGCCTTCTTCTTCGCGGACTTCACCCTCGGCGTGAGTCACCTCGGGGTTCGCTAAGACAATTTTCGCTTCGGGGTTTTTTCCGCCAGTCACGTCGACCACTGCGAAGCGTAAACTTTTTCCAATTTGCGGTGCGGCTAGCCCCACGCCTTGCGCGGCGTACATGGAGGCGAACATATCTTCGGCAAGCTCTTCGAGTTCGGTATCAAAGTTCTTCACGAGTGCGCCAGGCTTTTCGAGGACGGGGTCGCCATATTTAACGATGGGATAAATGTTCCGCGGCGGCGAAGACACTTGTGGCGTTTCAGTAGCGGTGGCCGCAGGTGTCTTAGAACTCGTCGATTTGTCGGACATAGTTGTCGAAATTCCGCCGCATCTCTGGGAGAGAGTCTCCCCCAAATTTTTGCAGAAAAGTATCGGCTAACACAAGAGCAACCATGGCTTCGCCCGCGACCGCGCCGGCGGGGACCACGCACCAGTCGGAACGCTCATACCCAGCTTGCACCGGCTC
>Ga0209156_10003453_pt1 | contig 11906 bp, 11 predicted proteins | sample GraSoiAngelo_124_FD_185881 | JGI IMG/M metagenome (GOLD analysis project Ga0209156, IMG submission 185881) | Grasslands soil microbial communities from the Angelo Coastal Reserve, California, USA - 14_0927_05_20cm (SPAdes) (version 2) | ecosystem: Environmental > Terrestrial > Soil > Grasslands...
AGCTGCGCCGCGGCTGCTCGTTGCGCGCTCGCGAGCCTGACGAGGTAAGCGTGCGAGCCGGCGCTGCGGACGTTCAGCCTGGCGCCGGCGTTCAGGCCGAACACATTCGCGTGCGCCGCGGCGAGCGGTGGCAGCTTCAGATCGACGAGCACCGTGACGCGTCCGCGGGACGAGGCCGCCGGAATCTTGAGCGTCCCGGCGCGGACCCGTGGCAGCGTCAGCTCACCGCTGGTTCGCCGGACAGGATGGAACGTCGCCGTGGCCGAGGACGCGAAAAGAAGCGCCGCTCCCAGCGGAAGAAGTGCGATGCGGCGCAAGCAACTCAGCGTACCCAAGAAGCCGTAGACTCGCCCGCCGTGGCGGGTTTCGACGGCAAGCGCGGCCTCGTCCTCGGGGTCGCCAACAAGCGCTCGATCGCCTGGGCGATTGCGAAGCGCCTCGCCGACGCGGGTGCCCAGCTCGCCTTCACCTACCAGGGCGAGCGCATCGAGGCCGGCGTCCGCGAGCTGGCGGGCAGCGTCGACTCTCCGCTCGTCACCGAGTGCGACGTCCGCTCGGACGACGACGTCGCCCGCGTCGTCCGTGAGGCCGGCGAGGTCTTCGGCGGGGAGCTCGATCTGCTCGTCCATTCGGTCGCGTTCGCGGCCGCCGAGGATCTCGAGGGCCGCTTCACGGATACGCCGCGCGATCGCTTCTGGATGGCGCTTGACGTCAGTGCGTATTCACTGGTCGCCGCCGCCCGCGAGGCGGAGCCGCTGATGGAGGCGGCCGGCGGCGGCTCGATCCTCACGATGACCTACCTCGGGGGTACGCGGGCGGTGCCGCACTACAACGTGATGGGCGTCGCCAAGGCGGCGCTCGACTCGTCGGTCCAGTACCTCGCGTGGGACCTCGGCGCCAAGAACATCCGCGTCAACGCGGTCTCGGCCGGTCCGGTGCGGACGCTGGCGGCGCGCTCGATCGCCGGCTTTCCGACGATGGAGGCGATCGTCGAGGAGCGCGCGCCCCTTCGCCGCCACATCAGCGCGGACGACGTCGGCGCCGCGGCCGCGTACCTCCTGTCGGACGAGGCCCGCAACGTGACCGGGACGACGCTCTACGTCGACTCGGGGTACCACGCGATGGGCATGTAGTTCTCGCGTAGCCGCGCCTTCTGGTCTCTGAACATTTTCTGAGACGCCGCGGCTGTGAGGTGAGGCGATCTGACGCCGCCTCACCTCACAGGTACCTCAGGGCTCGATCCGCCAGACCGCGCCGTTGCCTGCCGACGACCCGTTGACAGAGACGTACAGGGCTCCGTCGGCACCGACGACGAGGCCGGTCGCGCTGGGCAGCCCGCCGGCGACCAGCGTGGACGTGCTGCCGCCGCCCGGCGGCACCCTCCAGATCGCACCCGGGCCAGCCAACGGGAACGGTACGCCCGGGATCGCCGAACCGAACCGGAGCGCGTACAGCGACCCGTCGGGCCCGAACGCGAGGTCGGTCAGCGCGCTCAGGTTCCACGCATAGAGCGTCGGAGCCTGGCCCGGAACGACGCGATAGACCGAAGCGGTACCCGCCGTGAACGGAAAGCCGGTCAGGGTCGAGACGTAGTACGCGCTGTCAGGGCCGACCACGACACCTGTCGGCACCGCGTCACGAAGCCCGAACGGACCCGGCACCGGCGCCTTCGGAAACGTCGCAACCGTCGCCACGTCACCATTTGCGGACACGTCGACCAGCGAGTTGCCGCCCGCGTCTGTAGCGAGGCGATGGCCGGGCAGCGCGAGCAGCCCGTAGGGGTTGCTATCGATCAGCCCGCCGTCCGGATTCGCTTCCGCCTCGTAACGGGCGACGTCTGCAATCGGCCTCGTGTTGCCCGAGGCCGACGCCTTCAGCAGGTAGCCGAAGCCGAGACCGTCGAGGAGCGCGCCCGTGGGAGTGGCCTTGTTGCAACTGCATCCGATCGTGACGAACAGCCCACCGCGTCCCTGGAAGGACACGTGTTGCGGCCCGGCCGCCGTGTCGCCGGCCGGCATGAAGGCGAGTGACGGCAGCCCGGTGACGACTCGCTCCTGCACGCCGTGCCACAGGCGTGAAACGGCACCGGTTGCGCCGTAGCAGCGCACGGCTGGCGGCGGCGCGTCCGGAGCCGGTACGCAGACGCCTGGGCCGCCGCGCCCTGCCTCGGCGACGTAGAGCGCGCCCTCCGGACCCCATGCGAGCCCGCGCGGGTTGTCGAGGGCCGTCATCACCGCCTGCGGGGGCGACGCGGCGAGGCCAAGCGCCGGAATCGCGAGCGCCGCGGCAATCACGCCAATGCAAACCAGAATCCTCATTGCTGACTCCCTTCTCCCCCCGGAAGCCGCCGCGTCCTTTGCCGGCGCGGCCAGCCGCAGTGAACTTTCGAGCCTAAGGTGACCGCCAGCCGAAATCAAGGGAAGCGCCGTGGTGGGACCGACGCCCGTCTGGCCTTGAGTGGGACGGCGGATCGTACGGTCGCCGCGCGGCCGTCCGGCTCGAGGGAGGGAGGAGATCGCCCGCTCAGTCGAGCGACGCAGGAAGCTCGCTGAGACCGCGGATTGAGATCGCACCGGCCGGCGTTTCCTGAAGATGCGCCCACGGGCCTCGCCGGATGTGCACTCCAACCAGCCCGGCAGCCAGCGCGGGTGCGACATCGTTATCGACGCGGTCACCCACATACGCGATCTCGGCCGCTGGTCGCGCGCACTCAGCGATCAGGCGTGCGAAGAAACCGCTCGATGGCTTCTCCACCCCCCACCGAGCCGAAGACCCGACAAACGACGTATGAGGGCGCAGCAACTCCTCGGTCGAGGCCGACGTATTGCCGACGGCTCCGACGAAGAATCCCGCTTCACTTAGCCGCCGCAGGCAAGGCAGGGCATCGGGGTAGAAGTCCTCTGAGGAGAAGTCGCCGGGAACCGGGTTTCTTTCAAGCAGCTCCCATACGCGCTGGTGGTGTTCGCCGCGCGTAATCAGACCGCCGAGCGTCCCCATGAGCGTGAAGGCGGGAACACCAGCGTCTTTGGCGACTTGCTGCCACATGCGCGTCTCGTCGATGAGCGTCTCACCGACGTCGAACACCACGGCGGTCACCATTTACGCAGGGTCATCATTTCCTGATGAAAGTCTTCCAGTGGGTCGTCCTGAGGTGAATGTGAGCTTTGTGCAGTTCTCGCTTGACTCGCGCGGGACCTTTCGGCAGGATCTCCGCCGTTCTCGAGGAGGGGCTGGACGACTAGGACAAGCGCGGCGTAGCGCTGCGACCGCGCAGTCAGTTCCTTGGTTGCCTTTTCGGCGAACACGGTGCAGGCGCGGTTAAACGAACAAAAGGAGAAACAGTTAGATGCGAGACAAGGCAGTTGCGGTTCTCGTCGCGTTTGCGGCCGTGGCCGTGGCGCTGGTCGTTGCCCTGCCGGCCGGAGCGGCCGGGAACGCGGGCACGACGCAGGTGTCGACGTTCGATCCGACCGGCGCGGTCTTCACTTGCCCGGGCACGGACTACACGATCCTCCCCGGCGGCACGATCCGCTCGGTGTTCCATGACAGCTTCGCCGCCAACGGCAGCGAGCACGTGACCGGCACGATCTCGCCGATCGGCGTGGCGCTCACCGACGGCACGACCAACACGGTCTACCGGCTGTCAGGGGCGTCCTGGTTCGGCGGAAACCTCAACTACGTGAATGGCAAGTACGAGTTCGCCGACACGGAGTTCTTCAACATCCTCGCTCCCAGCGGCGGTGTGGTCGCGAAGGTCGCCGGTGTCGAGCACGCGGGTTCGGGCGGGAGCAACTTCTCGTTCACGTTCGGCCAGTGCGAGGCGCCGCAGGACTGAGCGCGGGTTGAGTGGCTTTTGGCGATTTGGCCGTAGAAAGTTGCTTCTTCCAGGGCTTTCGCACTCGCGTCTGGGCTGTCATTATGGGTGAAGGGCTAAGAAGGAGCCGCCCTCCGTGTCAAGCAACCTGCTGCCTGAGCGCCTCCGGCGCAAGTCTTCCGGTACATCCAGCACCGGAAGGCGCATCCGCGGGTTGGTCACGTTCTGCGCCTGGTGCGGACGGGTCAGAATTGCAGGCCACTGGTTCGGCAAGCCGCGCCACCCCGATGTAGTCGCACACGTACAGCGCCGCGCAACCAGCACCATCTGTCCGTCCTGCTTTGCCGACGCTGCTCCTGCGCATGAGTACCCAGCGCAGCGTTCAAGTTGACGACGCCGAGGCGCGGCAGGACCCGCGGGATCGATTTCGCCCGCTGCTAGCCGGCCCAGGGCGGAAGCTCGAGGGCCCGCTCGTAGGCGGCGCGGGGGTGCACCGACTCCCCGTGCGAAACGATCACGTGCTCGAACGAAAGGCTGAGCAGCTCGCGAAGCGCCGGCAGCGCTCGCTCCTCATGCCAGGGTGTCGCCCAGACGCGCAGCTCACCGTCCGGCGCTGTCAGCGCGTCGGCGAAAACGAGGGCGCGGTGCTCGGGAACCCAGAGCGGCGTCTCGTTGCGACCGCGTCCGTCGTGGAGGGCCACGAGACCGCCGGGGAGCTCGCTGCCGGGCTCGATCGGTTCGAGCTCGGTCTCCGGGATATCGTCGCGCCAGAACAGGCTCGGGCCGAACGGGCGCGCGCCGTAGCGGCGCACGAACAGATCGACGTCGCGAACGTGATCCGGCTTGAGAACAACCACGGCCGTCGGCGGGCGCGCATCGAGCCGCTCCCACACCTCCGCCGCTTCGGCGGGCGGGGCGAGCGGATCGAGGAGGAGCGTCTCCCCGCCCGACTCGACGCTTGTCGACGCCACGAGTGGCCCCCAGTCGAGATCCGGTTGCCAGGCAGGATGCTCGACACGCCATACCCACAAGCCCGGCGCCACATCGCGGAGCTCCACCTGCATATGTGCATCGTGCCGCGCGATACGTATCGTCGCGTTGATGACGTTCGGCGCGCACCAAGATCTGGTCCTGCTTGCGCTGCTGGTCGCGATCGCGGCGCTGCTCGTGCTCGCGCCGATCCTGCGGACGCCGTACCCGATCCTGCTCGTGCTCGGCGGGCTCGCGCTCGGCTTCGTGCCGGGGATCCCGACCATCGCGCTGCCGCCCGACGTGGTGCTGGTCGCGATCCTGCCGCCGCTTCTCTACTCGTCCGCCTTCTACACCTCGCTCCGCGATCTGCGCCAGAACGTGATCCCGATCTCGACGCTTGCGATCGGCCTCGTCGCCGCGACGACCGTCGGTGTGGCGGTGGCGGCGCATGCGTTGATCCCTCATGTCGGCTGGGGCCCGGCGTTCGTCCTCGGCGCGATCGTCTCGCCGACCGATCCGCTCTCGGCCACGGCGATCGCGCGACGGCTCGGTGTCCCGCGGCGGGTGGTCTCGATCGTCGAGGGCGAGAGCCTCGTCAACGATGGCACCGCGCTCGTCCTCTACCGCGTCGCAGTGGTCGCCGTCGTCTCCGGGAGCTTCTCGATCTGGGACGCGGGCTTTCGCCTGATCTGGACGGCGGCGGGCGGAGTCGCGGTCGGCCTGGTGATCGGCTTCGTGATCGCCGCAGTGCGCCGGCGGCTCGACAACCCGCCGGTCGAGGTGACGATTGCCCTCCTTTCGGGCTACTTCGCCTATCTGCCCGCGGCGGCGATCGGGGTCTCGGGCGTGCTCGCGGTGGTCACGGTCGGGGTGTACATGGGCTGGCGCACACCGGAGCTGACCAGCGTGCAGACACGGCTCGACGGAGCAGCGATGTGGCAGATCCTCACCTTCGTCGTCAACGCGCTCCTGTTCGGGCTCGTCGGACTGCAGCTGCACCACATCCTCAACACGCTCTCGAGCCGCTCGGCGGGCGAGCTGCTCGGCGAAGCGGCGCTGGTCGGCCTGGCGGTGATCGCGATCAGGATCGTCTGGATTTTTCCGCTCTCGTACGTGACCTGGCTCTTCTGGGGGCGTTCGGAGAGCCGCGAGTCGGCACCGCCCTGGCAGCGACCGGCCGTGGTGTCGTGGATGGGGTTGCGCGGAGCCGTCACGCTTGCCGCAGCGCTCGCGTTACCGCTGCAGACAGACGCCGGCGACCCGTTCCCCAGCCGGGCGCTGATCATCTACCTCGCCTTCGCCGTCATTCTCGTGACGCTGGTCTTCCAGGGCCTGACCCTGCCGTTCGTCATTCGGACCCTCGGTGTGGAGGCAGACCACCTCGACGAGAAGGAGGAGTCCAAGGCCCGCATCCACGCTGCCGACGCGGCGCTTGCGCGGCTCGAGGAGCTGGTCGACGAGGACTGGGTGCGGCCGGACACGGCTGACCGGCTGCGCCGTCAGATGGGCTTCCGAAGGAACCGTTTCGCGGCCCGCTTCTCGACGGACGACGACGGCGCGATCGAGGAGCAGTCGCAGGCCTATCAGCGGCTGCTGCGCGAGCTCCTCGACGCGGAGCGTGCCGCTGTGGTCGCGCTACGGCGTGAGGGCCGGATCAACGACGACGTCATGCATCGGGTCACCCGCGACCTCGACCTCGAGGACGCTCGGTTGGATGCCTAGGTCGCGGCCCGCCTTTCTTCTATGCTCGCGCTGCCGATGAGCACGCTCTCCGACCTGATGACGAGCGACGTCCTAACCGTGGCCCCTGAGGACACGATCGGCGAGGCCGCGCAGAAGATGGTCGACCGCGAGGTCAGCTCGGCGGCCGTCTCCGATTACGGCCGGCTGATCGGGATCCTGACCGAGCGCGACCTCACCCGCGCGGTGGCCGGTCGCACGCACTCGAGCGAGGCGCGCGTGCGCGAGTGGATGACGCCCGACCCGATAACGCTGGGGCCCGCGGCGTCGCCGAAGGAGGCCGCGGAGATCATGCTCGAGCGTGGCTTTCGCCACATTCCGGTCGTCGACGGCGAGCGCGCGATCGGGATCGTCTCGATCCGCGACGTCGCGCGCTGGTCGACCGAAGAGGACTGAGCAAGCCGACCGGCTTTCTGTGACGGGTCCCTCGAGGGCGTCCCTACACCGGCTAGTTGAGTAACGCCGGGCAAGGCCGTGCCGGACACGACCGTTAGCGACAGCTCGCGGGGACTGTCCCCGCGAACTGGCACGCGGGGACATGGCAACTGCAACGAAAGTGTGACTTTTTCTCCCGTGGCCGGATCGGATACGGGCAGCCTCTCCTGAGCGTTAGTTCAGCAGCGCGAGCTGCCGGTGATCCTCGAGCCCGGACACGCCGACGCCGACCAGCCTGAGCGCCCCGGGGCGGTCGGCCAGGGCGCGGTCGAGGAGGCCGCAGGCGAGCTCGGCGATCCGGGCGCCGTCGTCCGTCGCGACGGGCAGCGTCGTCGAGCGGCTGCGGATCGAGAAGTCCGGGTAGCGAACCTTCGTCGTCACCGTGCGAGCGGTCTGGCTCCCCTTCTCCAGCCGCTCGGCGACGCGTTCCGCCATCCGCCGCACCTCGGCCTTCAACTGCTCGACATCGGCGATGTCGCGGTCGAACGTCTCCTCGGTCGAGATCGAGATCGTCTCCGAGGTGGTTTCGAGCGGGCGCGGGTCGATCCCACGTGCGCGGTCGCGCAGCAGGGGCCCCAACTTGCCGGGCAGCAGGCGCTTGAGCTCAGCGTCCGGCAGCCCCGCCAGCGCGCCGATCGTCTCGACGCCGGCGCGCCGGAGCCGTTCCTCCGCGCGCGGCCCGACCCCCGGCAGGCGGCGCACGTGGAACGGCGCCAAGAACTCCGCCTCGCGCCCCGCGGGCACCACGGTCAGGCCGCCCGGCTTGCGCCGGTCGCTCCCGATCTTCGCAACGACCTTCGAGCTCGCGACCCCGAGCGAGCAGGACAGGCTCGTCGCACCTCGCACCGCCGCCTGCACGGCCTCGGCGACAACGCGCGCGCGACCGAAATCCGCGGCAACTTCGCCGACGTCCAGATACCCCTCGTCCAGCCCGGTCCGCTCGACGGTGGGCACGACCTCGCGCACCGCCGTCCAGACCTCCTGCGAGTACTGACGGTAGAGGCTGTGCCGCGGGCGAACGAATACAGCGCGCGGACAGCGCCGGAGCGCTTCGGCCGCGGCCATCGCCGAGTGGATCCCGAACTTCCGCGCCTCGTAGTTCGCGGTCGCGACCACCCCCCGCCCGTGCGGATCGCCGCCGACGACCAGGGGCTTCGCGCGGAGCTCCGGCTGCTCGAGCTCCTCGACGGCAGCGAAGAACGCATCGAGATCGAGGTGCGCGACGATCAACGCCCGAACCCGATCTGGACGGCGAGAAAGACCAGGTAGAGCGCAATCACGAGCCCGCCGCCCGCCCGGCCGACCCCGCGGACGAGCAGGGCGAGCACCACCAGCGTCGTCCCGATCAACCAGGCGAGGTCGAAGGCAACCAGTCCGGAGAAGCTGCCGAGGGAGAGGACGAGCGCGGGGATCGAGACTCCGGCGACGAGATTGATCGTGTTGCTGTTCAGCGTCTCCGAGAGAAGCGCCGAGCCGCGGCCCTGCAGGCCGAGCCGAATCGCCGTGAACGCGTTCGGCAGGCTCGTCAGGACGGCGAGCACGAGCACGCCGACGAGATATTCCGGCACCGACCAGCGATGACCGAGCCGCACCGCGGCCTCGACCATCAGCGCACTGCCGGCGACGATGACCGCGAGTGCTGGGACGAGCAGCATGGCAGGGCCGGCGATCGCGCCCTCGTGGCGCACGCGCGTGTGCTCCTCACCGAACATCCGGTGCAGGAACGCGCGGCCGCGGATCGGCAGCCGCTCGACGCCCCGCGGGCCGACGGCGAGCACGGTCACGTATGGAACGAGCACGACTGTGATGATCGCGACCGCCGCGGCCGGAGGCAGCCAGCCGACAACCAGCGCCGCCGCCGTGAGCAGCACTGCCACGCCGACCGTGCCTTCGACGACGAGCGACTCGGCGCGCACGCGGACAAGACCGCAGAGCACCGCGGTGCCGCCGATCATCGCCGCGAGGTTGAAGACATTCGATCCGACCACGACGCCCACGCCGGCGCTGTGCTCTCCCTTGAGCAAGGCCGCGATCGCCGACGAGAGCTCCGGCGCGTCGGCCGCGGCTGCGGTCAGCAATCCCAACACTGTCTCCGGCAGACCGAGCCGGAGGCCGACTCGGTCGAGCCGGCGGGCGAAGAATCCCGCTGCCGCGAGCGTCACGGCGAGCGAGGCGACGAAGAGCGCGACAAGCGCCGCGGTCACTCGTCGACGGTCAAGGCCTCTCGCGCCGCGCGGGTCGCGCCGGCCGCGATCTGTCGGGCCCGCGCCAGACGCGGGTCGTCCCTGTGCATGGCGAGGTTGACCTCGACGAGCTTTGCGGCGGCCCAGGCGGCGCCGAGCGCCAGGGCGGCCGCAGCGGCCGCGTCGGCGCGCAGATCGGCATTCGCGTGGATGGCCGCCTCGGCAGCGAGCGCAGAGACGTTCTCGGCGTGATCCGCGATCTCGAGCGGAATGTCGGCGGCGCGCGCGAGGGCCTCGCCGAGCGCGAAGTCGTCGTCGTGCTCCTTGAGCTGGGCGACCGCAGCCTGGTAGGCCTCCGCGTCCTCGCGCGCAAGTGGGACGAGGCGCTCGCGGAGCCTCCGCGCCTGGGCGGCGGCACCCGCCGCCTCGGGCCACTGTTCGAGCTCCGTCGCGCGGGCCGCGAGCTCGACCAGCGCCGCGGCGGCCGCCGCATTCAGCGCCGCGATCGCCCCCGCGCCCGGCCCGCCGCGCACGGTCACGGATTCGAGCAGCTCCCCGAGCCGCAGGTCGAGATACGGCTCGCTCATCAGCCCGCCGCGAAGAAGAACTGCTTCCAGGCCGTCCACCAGTCGTCGCCGCGAGAGACGATCGTCCGGTCGTCGAGGAGCTCGACCCCGGACTGGAAGCGCAGCCTCTGCGGCGGCGTCGTGCCCTTGTACTCGACCTTGACTTCGCACGGCTTGCCCGGGTCGTACGGCGCCACCGCCTTCAGGTCGGAAAGCGCGCGCTTCGCCCCGGCCTCGACGAGTTCGCGCGCCCGCCGCGGCGGCAGCAGCCGCGCCGTCTTGGCGCCGAGCCCCTCCTTCACCTCGACGGTCGTCAGGCCTTCCCCCGCGTTGATGCCGGTCTCGCCGACGCGCGTCCCGTTGAACCAGAGGTTCTGCCAGTCGACGCCCGAAACCGTGTGGTTGAGGACGCCGTCGGACGTCCCCGCCATCGCATGCATCCCGACGAAGAGCGCCGCGTCGCAGCCGGACTCGAGGAATGCGGTGTAGCCGGTCCACTGATCCTGCACGACGAACTCGCAGTCCGGATCGAGCTCTTCCGCGATCAACGAGTTCCAGCTGAATCCGTCGCCCGCGCCGTGGCAGTCCATGACGACGATCTCGGCCGCGCCGCCCGCCTTCGCCCCACGAACGGCGGCGTTGATCTCCTCGGTGTAGAGCTTCCGGCCCTCTTCGAACATCGGCTTGCCGGCGTTCGTCTGCTCGGTGTGGACGATCCCGGAGATGCCCTCCATATCGCTGATGATGTGGACGCGCACGCCGGTAGCGTTTCACACGGATGGACACCGGGCTGCGGGGAAAGCGAGTGCTCGTCACCGGCGCTTCCGGCGGGATCGGCTCTGCGTGCGCGCGCGAGTTTGCGGCCGAAAGCGCCGAGGTAATCGTCCACTACCACCGCGGCCGCGATCGGGCCGAAGCGCTCGCCGAGGAGCTCGGCGGCGCCTCGCTCGTCGGCGCCGATCTCACGAACGAGGCGGAGGTCGATCGCCTCTTCGCGGCGGCCGGCCCGCTCGATGTCTGCGCCGCTGTCGCCGGCGTCTGGCCGCGCGAGGACGTGCCCGTCTGGGAGCTGCCGCTGGAGCGCTGGCGCGAGACGCTCGACGCGAACCTGACCGCGAGCTTCCTGACCGCCCGCGGCTTCCTCCGCGGCCTCGCCGAGCGCGGTCCCGGCTCGCTCGTCCTCGTCGGCTCGACCGCGGGGATCTTCGGCGAGGCCGGCCACGCCGACTACGCGGCCGCGAAGTCGGCGATCGTCCACGGGCTGCTGCTCAGCCTCAAGAACGAAGTAGTCCGGATCGCGCCTCGCGCGCGCGTGAACGCTGTCTGCCCCGGCTGGACGTACTCGCCGATGACGCGAGGCGAGGTCGACGACGAGGTGCTCGACCGCGTCACGGCGACGATGCCGCTGCGCAAGATCGCGCAACCGGAGGACGTGGCCCGCCAGGTCGTTGTCCTCGCCTCCGACGAGCTCTCCGGCCACGTCACCGGCCAGGTGGTCGTTATCGCCGGCGGGATGGAGGGCCGGCTGCTCCGCCCCAAGTAACAGTCTGTTGCAAAGTTCGCCACGTCCATTGGCGGCGCTTGTCTGCCGCAAAGCGCTTACTCACGCCGCAGCGCGCAAGTAACAGTCTGTTACTAAAGAAGGCGGCGACCCGAAGGCCGCCGCCGTGAGCTCCCAGCGCAGCCGCAGGATGATTGCCGTCAGTCCCCGACTGGAGGAGATCGTTCGCCTTGTATCGGCTCAGCCCGACCTCGACTTGATCCGTCCCGGAAAAAACATCAGGCGGGCCGCCGCCCGGCCCGCCTGAGTCTCCCGTGAGAGAGCCGCAGTGAGTATCTCCGGTGGCCCACGCCGCATCGGGGCCTCCGGGGACTGTGTTCCGGAGCGCCCCCGCCGCATCGGGGCGCCTCTCGGAATGTGTGCTGAGTATCGCGACGGCAGGCCAGTTGATCTATCCCCCTTACTCGGTTGACTACCGTGGTTCACTTCCCGAGATGTCCGATCGATTCGAGAAACGGCTTGAACGCGGCCCTCCGGTCGTCACCGACGGCGGCATGGGCGTCCTCGTCTCCAGCGCCGTCGCCGGCTTACGGTGTCCGGAGGAGGCGAACATCCGCGCTCCCGAGAGCGTCGTCACCTTGCACACGAGCTTCATCGCCGCAGGCGCGGAGCTGATCGAAACCAACACCTTCGGC
>Ga0209156_10003456_pt1 | contig 11898 bp, 8 predicted proteins | sample GraSoiAngelo_124_FD_185881 | JGI IMG/M metagenome (GOLD analysis project Ga0209156, IMG submission 185881) | Grasslands soil microbial communities from the Angelo Coastal Reserve, California, USA - 14_0927_05_20cm (SPAdes) (version 2) | ecosystem: Environmental > Terrestrial > Soil > Grasslands ...
CACGTGCACCCGGCGGGCGCCCAAGGCGCGGAGATTCTCCGGGGCGTTGAGGATGCGCTCGAGCGCCCCCGGCCAGCTCGCGTGCTCATTGAGTGCGAAGCACTCGACGGAACTCCCCCCTGCGGCGAGGACGCGAAACAGCCCGGCCTCGTCCTTGCGCACATCGCGGCCCCGCTCGCCGTCCGCGTTGACGTCGAAGCGCACGCGCCGGTCGAGCTGCGGGCAGACAGTCCCGTCGGATTGCAGCTCCAGTCGTGTCCCCGGCGGCCATACATGGTAGCCCGTGTGCCGCCGAATCCACCAGCGCCCGGCCAACTCCGCGGCAACGCCCACCAGCGCCGCCGCGAGCGCAGCGCCAACCCCACCCCACCACGCGCTCACGGCGCACCACCGCGTTGGCCGACCAACCGGCTGCGCAGGTCGACGTAGGGATCGTTGCGGTACACGAAAAACACCCACAATAAGGCGAACAAAAGGGTCATCGCGACGCCCGCGCCCGTGAGCTCACCGATGCCACGCACATCGAGGCCGATCTTGAACCACAGCAGCAGCGCCAGGACCGGCACGGCACCGAGGACCGCCCGCGGTACGACGTAGCGCAGGAAGGCCGGGACCGGCGTTTGCAGCTCCCGACAGGCCTGTACCAGGACGACTCCCGAGTAGAGCACGTTGGGAATCGCCGTTCCCAGGGCGACCCCGGCGAGCCCCATGGGCCGCGCCAGCGCGATGCTGAGGCCCAGGTTGACGAGACCGGCGACCAGAAACCCGATGGTCGGGACTCCCGGCTTGCCGAGCCCCATCAAGATGGGCAGCGCCACGCCGCGCACCGGCAGGAACACGAGATACGAAACCATGAGGATCTGCAACACCTCACCCGCCGGTTGCTCATACGCCGGGTCGATCCACCACGCAATGAAGCGAGGCCCCAGCACGATCAGGAACAATCCCGCCATCAACGTCATGGAGAGGGCGACCTTCGACCACTTCAGGAAGGTCTCGCGCAGCTCGGTGGCCCTTCCCTGCGTCTTCAGTCGCGTCGCCGCCGGCATGACGACGGCGGCGATCGCGATGACGAATTCCATCAGGTAGATGACGAAATTATTGGCGACCGTGAAGTACGGAATCGCGCTCACATCCTGGAATTTGGCGATCACGAGCGAGTCCGTCTGAAACGACAGGCGCGCCCCGGCGCTCAGCACCAGCACGAACACGCTGAAGGAGAAGATCTTGCGTACCAAGCCCCAGTCGAAATCCGCGAGGCGCACCCGGGTGCCGGGATAGCGGCGTAGAATCAACGCGGCACACAGGAGGAAGTCGAACGCGAGGCACGCGAGCTGGATAAACGCCAGGACACTCAACGTGGGCCGCCACGTGAGCAGGCCGAATGTGAGACCGACGCGCAGCACGATCCCGGCCAGTTTGGCGACGTTGCGGGGTACGAAATCGTCGTGCGCGGAGAGGACGGCCTCGGGCAGCATCCCCACGAACCCCACCGCCACGTAGGCCACGGTGAGCGCGAATGCCCAGTCGGCGTCGCGCCGAATGGTGGTGGGGATGTCGTAGCTCAGGTTGAAGAAGGCGTACAGGCCCGCTCCGATGAAGAGCGCCATCCCTCCCAGCATGAGGTAGAGGGCCGTGCAGCTCCCGATCGCCCGATTGAGCTCACGCCGGTCGCCGGTGGCGATGTGCTCCGCGAAGTAGCGCACCGACGCCATCGGCACGCCGAGCACCAGCAAGGCGAGGTAGCCGGAGATCGACGTGATCAGAGTCCAGGTGCCGTACCCCGCGTCGCCGAGCGTGTGAAGGGTGAACGGCGTCAGGACGTAGGCCGCGATGACCGTCACGACCGTGATACACCAGTTGCTCCCGACGCTCTTGAGCACGTACCCTGTTCCCCCGGTCCTTACGATCGCGCGATGCCGGCCGCCGCCCCTGCATCGGATGTGCCGTGGACGCGCTGCGGCGCCTGCATCCGCGCGCAGTGCCACGGTCCCACGAGGGGACCCAGTTGTTGCGTCGGCGCAACGGCTCGTGGTCGCCGCGGCGCGGCCCGACCTCTGCAGAGGGCCGTGAGCGTGCGGACGATGACCCCCAGCCTGGCCGGCACCGCGATCGAGCGACCCAACAACGGGAGAACTGCGGCTTGTATCCCCCTCACTGAAGCGCTCGTACGCGAGGCTAAAGCATGGGAGCGGCTGCGCGAACGCTTAACCGCCGCGTCTCCGTTCGCGGACCTGGCGTGGCATCGGGCATGGGCCGACTCGGCATCGCCTGCGGAGCTGCAGGCAAGCTGCTGCGTGGTGCTGCGCGACGCCTCCGGAAGCACGGCGGCACTGCTTCCCGTCGCGGTCGGGACGGTCACATTCCGCCGCCGCTCCGTCGCCGGGCTCACGTGGGCCGTCGGGGACGTCGGCTGCCCCGACCATCTCGACCTGCTTGCCGATCCGAGCGCGGAGCTCGACGAGGCCGTCCCGGCGCTGCTGTCGCTGCCCTGGGATGTCGCGATCCTGAGCAATCTCGCGCCCGGCGCGCCCAACGTGGTCCGACTCGCAGGGGCGCTGACGCGCGCCGGTTGCGCGGTTCGTTGGAACGAAGCGTATCGATGTCCCTACCTCAATCTGCCGGGTACCTGGGACGCGTACGTGAGCTCGTTGAGTGCCAACCGCCGCCAGGTGCTGCGGCGCCGCGAGCGCAATCTGGAGCGCGACCACGTCGTGGCGCTCACCCATTACGGCCCGGAGAACCTCGCCGACGGCTGGCGCCACCTGGTCGAGCTGCACGAGCGCCGCTGGGCGGCCGGTGGTGGAGGCACGTTCAGCGATCCACGGGTGGAGCGACTCCACCGGGCGTTCGCCGAGCAGCTCGCGCGCCGGGGGCAGCTGTGGTTAACGACTCTCGACCTGGACGGCGTGCCCGCTGCCGCGTGGTACGGGTTCGCCGACCGCGACACGGTGTACTTCTACCAGAGCGGCCGCGATCCCCGGTGGGAGGACAAAAGCGTGGGCGTCGCCCTCATGGTGAAGATGATCCGCCGTGCGATCGAGGGCGGCTACCGGCGGTTCGACTTCCTGCGCGGCGACGAAGGGTACAAGCGGGAGTGGACGGCCACGGAGGCCGTGACACAGGAGCTGGTGGCGTTCCGGCCCGGCTGGCGCGGGCGCTGGCTGCGCGGCCTCGACTGGGCGGGCCGGGTACGTGCCCGGTTGCGGGCGGGAGCGTGAGGGACCCCATCGCATGACCATACCCACGCTCTTGATCGTCTCGATCGACACGGAGGAAGACGACTGGCGCCCGCGCCGCGACGGAGTGACCGTCGAGAACATCCGCGAGCTGCCACGGACCGATGCGTTGCTCAAAGGGCTCGGTGTGCGGGCGACCTACTTCACGACCTACCAAGTCGCGATTCGCGACTGGGCCGCGGCCATCCTGCAGGACCTGCACAACGGGGGAGCCGAGCTGGGCGCTCACCTGCACCCCTGGAACACGCCCCCGCTGGACGAGCCCTTCGCTCCGCGCAACACCATGCTGAAAAACCTTCCGGCTGGGCTGCAGCTCGCCAAGCTCGAGTACCTCACGCGGACCCTGCACCAGACCCTGGGTGGACGGCCGGTGGTGTTCCGCGCCGGTCGCTACGGGCTCGGCCCGGACACTGTCACCGCCCTGATCGGCTGCGGCTATCGCGTGGACTCGAGCGTCACCCCCTTCACAAGCTGGGAGGCGTTCGACGACGGCCCAACGTTCATCGGGGCGCCGTTCAACCCGTACCGCCTGGCGGGAGACGCGGACGTGCGCATCCCCCAGCCCGGAGGGGCACTCCTGGAGATTCCCATGTCGGTGGGCTACAATCGGCCCCCGTCCCGGGCGTGGGCAAGCGTGTACCGGGTGTTGTCGGCCCCGGCGCTGCGCCCGCTGCACCTGCGCGGCATCGCATCGCGCGCCGGCATCGTGAAGCGCATCGGGCTCAGCCCCGAAACCGATTCGGTCGCCGACATGCTGACCCTATCACGCCGCCTGCTCGACGCGGGCGTGCGATATCTGCACCTTTTTCTGCACAGCCCCAGCCTCAGCCCCGGCCTCAGCCCGTTCGCTCCCGACCAGGCAGGCGTGGAGGAGATGTATCGCGCGATTGCGAGCTATGTGGAACGCGTGGGCCGTGTGACGCCGTTGCGATTCGTCACGGTCTCCGAAGCCGCAACTCTGCTCGATACCGTGGGGTCACCCCAGCTCGTCGCGGCGGCGTCCCGCCCCTGACGGCGCGCTACGCCGCCCGCTCGACTTCGCGTCGGGTTGGCTCCCACAGCGGTGTGCGCTCGCCTTTGACGGCCCGGATCGAGGCGTGCAGCGCCGCGACGTTCCCCACCACCAGATAGGCGGGCAGGGCTACGACCTTCGGCAGGCGCCGCTGCTCGGGCCACCACCATGCGAGGGCGGCGCACAGCGCGGCTGCGGCCGCCAGCCCCGCGCCCCACCGTGCCCACCAGAACGTCGGCGCCAGCCACACCAGCGCCACCAACGCCGGTAGGGCAACGTGCGGGAAGACCCAGCGGCACACCTTGTGGCTCGCCAGAATCCAGGAGAAGAACCCGTGGCGGAAGGGGTTCAAGAGGGCCCGCTTGAAACGCAGCGTGTGCCAGCCGCGGACGATCGTGCGGACCTTGCGACGGTATTCCTTGCGGAGCGACGGCACCCGCGGCACCGTGCAGACCGCGCTTTCGACCGACACCGCGCGCAACCCGTGCTCGCGAGCCAGCAGCGCCGCGGCGAAGTCCCGGCTGATGTCCTCCGGCAGCACCCGCAAGTGGATGGGTGCCCGCACGGCGTGGAAGCATCCCGCCGCCCCCGGGATCCCCGCGACACGCGTCTCGAGCAGACGTACCCACATGTCATAGCCCACGTACCAGGACTCGCCGTGGTTGGCGCGCCCCTCGGCCCGCGCCACACTCACATAGTGTCCGGAAGCCACGCCGACCGTGGGATCGGCGAAGCTCGCGATCAGCGGCTTCAGCGCTCCCTGCTGCGGACGAGCCGACGCGTCGGTGGTGACGATGATGTCGCCTCGCAACAGCGGCACGGCCGCGTTCTCCGCGGCCGTCTTCCCTGCCCGCCTCGGCAGCCGCAGCAGCTCGACACCGCGGCCCGCGTACTCACGCACGATCGCGTCGGTCTGATCGATCGAGGCGTCCGACACCACGAGGATCTGCCGGCGATCCGCGGGATAGTCGAGACGCAGCAGATTCTCGAGCGTCTGGCGCACCACGGTTTCTTCGTTGTAGACCGGGAGCACGATGCTGATCACCGGCCACTCGACCGGCGAGGCGACGGGCGAGCGGCCACGCCGGAACAGGCCCGCCAGGCCCAGCAGCAGCGGATAGCCCACGTAGGTGTACCCGGCAAAAGCCACGGCAATCGCGAGCAGCCAAAGACAGATAGAAATCATCCCACGCTCCGATAGATGCGCTCGTACTGCTCGAGCCAGGGCCCGGGGGCGAATTCGCTCGCCAGCCGCTCGTTCGCGCGGCGCGCCCGATCCGCCGCCGCCGCCGGATCGACGTGCACGGCCCGAATAGCCCGCGCCAGAGCCGCGGGATCGTCGGCTCCGATCAGCAGCGCTTCTCGCGGCGAGACCACGTCCGGAACCCCGCCGACGGCACTGGCCACGATCGGCGTACGGGCCGCCATCGCCTCGAACAGCACGATCGGCGTGCCTTCCGTGCGTGAGCTGAGCGCGAACACGTCGAACCCGGCGAACAGCCGCCCCGCTTCCGCGACGTTGCCCAGCCAGCGCACCCGGTCGCCCAGACCCAAACGCGCGGCGGACTGCTGGAGCTGGGGCCGCTGGCGCCCCTCGCCCACGACCGACACGACCAACGGCAGATCCGCGAGCAGAGGCAGCGCTGCCAGCAGCACATCCGCTCCCTTCTCCGGCGTCAGTCGCCCCACCCATCCGACGTGGAATCGCCCGTTGGGGACCGCGAGCCCCGCGCGCGCCTGGTCGCGCGGCAACGGAGGCAGGTCGTTCGCCGGCGAGGCGTTGGGGACCATGTGCAGGCGCGCGGCAGGCACGCCACCCCGCTCCAGGTCGCGGGCGAGCGGGCGGGACACGGCGACGACTGCGTCGAAGCGGCGGAACGCCCGTCGCGCCAGCCGCTCGTAGATCCAGCTCTTCCAGTCTCCGCCGGTGAACCCATGGACCGTCGTCACGGTCGGCACACCGGCTCGCCGAGCGGCGCCGGCGTCCACGACGTCGACGTGGTAGCCATGGGTGTGCACGACGTCCGGCCGGAGCCGGCGGCACAGATCCGCGATCGCGGTCCGCTCCCGGACGTAGGCGCGCGGGTGGACCCGGAGCGGAATCGTCTCTACACCAGCCTGCTCGAGGGGCGCCAGGAACGGGTGCCGGTCCGCCCCGCTGGCGAGGACGGCGACAACCCGCACGCCGAGCCCGGCTCGGTGCCGGCCGATCGCGAGCGCATGCACGACGCGCTCCGCGCCGCCCACGACCCCGGGAGCGATCACGTGCAGCACGGACAGTCTTTCTCGCGGTGTCACACGTTTGCGTGGAACAAGCTCCGTGCCTGAGCCACCGGGCACGACGGCGGGCTGGCGGGTGCTGCGCGCGCGCAACGCATGGGGCGGTGTGCTCTACAGTCAGCCGGTGCGCAGGGGCATGCCCGCGCGGCCTCCCTCTTGCTCTATCGGCCCGCGCTCATGTGCGGCATCGTCGGCATCGTCCACCAAGACCCGGCCCACCCCGTCTCCCCTACCGTGATCCGGCAGATGTGCAACGCCATCCGGCATCGGGGCCCCGACGACGAGGGCGTCCACGTAGACGGCCCCGTCGGCGTGGGCATGCGTCGCCTCAGCATCATCGACCTCGCGGGCGGTCACCAGCCGATCTTCAACGAGGATCGGTCGGCGGTGATCGTCTTCAACGGGGAGATCTACAACTACGCGGAGCTGCGCCGGGGCCTGGTCGACCGGGGACACACGTTCACGACCCAAGGCGACACGGAAACGATCCTGCATCTGTACGAGGAGGAGGGCCCGGCGTGCGTGGCACGCCTCCGCGGCATGTTTGCGTTCGCCATTTGGGACGCCAAGGCGCGGGCCCTGCTGCTCGCCCGCGACCGCTTCGGGATCAAGCCGCTGTACGTGGCGGCGGCGCCCTGGGGCATCGCGTTCGCCTCCGAGCTCAAGGCGCTCCACGCGGCGGGCGTCGCCGACCCGACGCTCGACTGGGATGCGCTCGACATGTATTTCCAGCTGGGGTACATCCCCGCCCCGGCTACGCCGTTCGCGGGCGTGACCAAGCTCGAGCCGGGGCACACCGCCGTGTGGCGTCCCGGCCGCGGGCTGTCGACCACGCAGTACTGGGACCTCCCCCGGGAGCGCGCGGAGGCGCCGCGCGACGCGGACGCGCGCGTGCGGGAATGGCTGGACGAGTCGGTACGGGCGCACCTGGTCAGCGACGTGCCGGTGGCGGCGTTCCTGAGCGGCGGACTCGATTCATCGGCCGTCGTTGCCAGCTGGGCGCTGGCGAGCGACGCGCCGCACGCGTTCACGGCGCGCTACCTCGGCTCCGGGGCGGCGAGCGCCGACGAAACGGGCCTCGCCCGCCGGCTCGCGGCCAAGTACGGCGTCACCCTGACGGAAGTGGACATCCATCCCGACGTGCGCGATCTGCTCGAGCCGATCACGCACGCCCTGGACGAGCCCCATGCCGATCAGTCCGCCGTGCCGACGTGGTTGCTGTCGCAGGCGGTAGGCGCCTCGTACAAGGTCGCCCTCACCGGGATCGGCGGCGACGAGCTGTTCGCGGGCTACCGCCGTCACATTGGCCTGCTGGCCGGCGAGCGCTACGCACGGCTGCCGCACGGGGTGCAGTGGGGCCTGAGCGGGCTCGCGAACCTGATGCGCGAGCCCGCGGGCGCATCGCTTTCGGTCGATCGGTTCAAACGTTTCCTGCGGCCGGGCAACGGCTCCACACCCGACCGGTTCCTCGGCTACGTCACGCGCTGCGCCGACGGCGATCGGCGCGCGCTGTACGTCGCGGGGTTGCGCGAGGGGCTCGCCACCGGCAGGGCCAGCGCGCGTTTCCGCGACCTCTATCAGCGACACGGCGCTCCCGCGGGCCTGAGCGCCGGGTTGTATCTCGATTACAAGACGTTCCTCGCGGACGATGTGCTGGCGCTCAGCGACCGCATGGCGATGGCTCACTCGCTCGAGATCCGCGTCCCCTTCGTGGACCATGTGCTGGTCGAGCGGGTGTTTCCGCTGCCGGACCGAACCAAGATCGGGCTGTGGCGAAACAAGCGGCTGCTCAAACGCGCCCTGCGAGGCCGCCTGCCGCGCGAGCATCTCCGGGCGCCGAAGCGGGGGTTCGTCGGCCCGACGGCCGAATGGCTGCGGCACGAGCTGCGCGACGTGCTCGAAGACGAGCTCGCGCCGGCGCGGCTGCAGCGCCTCGGGTACTTCGAGCCCGCGGTGGTCCGCGGGCTACTCGACGACCACTTCGCCCGTCGCCACAACCGCGAGGGGATTCTCTGGGCGCTGCTGTGCTTTTCGGTGTGGCACCGCGTGTACCTGGAAAGCGGCGTATTGGCGAGTCGCTGACCGGTTGGTCCTACGCCCCACTGTAGATCCGCTCGTACTCCCGCACCATCGCGTCGACCCCGAAGGCCTGCTCCACGCGCCGGCGGCCGGCGGCCGCATCATGGCTACGGCGCGCGGGGTCGCCCAGGGCGTCTCCCCACGCCGCCGCCAACGCCGCGGCATCCCCGGCCGGCACGAGGCGGTGCCGCAGCGCCTCGCCCAGCGCCGCGCCGGACCCGCCGACGTCGGTCACCACTGGACACACACCACTGCTCATCGCCTCCAGCAACCCGAGCGATGTGCCTTCGCTCCACGACGCCAGCGTGAAGACGTCGAAGGCGGGATAGATGTTCTCGACGTCCTTGCGCCACCCCGCGAGCCGGGCGGCGTCGCGCAACCCCAATTGCTCGATCAACGCCGCCAGGCGGGCGCGCTCGGGACCATCCCCCACCAGCACGAGGCTGGGTGGTGCACCACGGGCGGCGTCCCAGCCGTCGCGCAGCCGCGCGAACGCGTGCAGCATCACGTCGTACGCCTTGATCGGATCGAGCCGGCCGATACTCCCGATCACGGGCGCCCCGGCGTGCAGGCCCAGCTCGGCGCGCAGCGATCCGTTCACGGATCGAGGGTGGAACCGCCGGGTGTCGATCCCGTTGATCACCACGCGGATGTCGTGGGGGCGCGGGACGAGCGTCGCCGTCATCTGGCGACGCAGGGCGTCCGAGACAGCCACGACCACATCGGTGCGCCGGGCGGCGAGCCCGTCGAGCAGGCGGCCCGTCAGCGAGTCCGGGTGCGGGCGGCCGTGGTCGGTGTGGACCAGGCGGGGCACGCCGGCGCGCCGTGCAGCAAGGGATGACTTGTACCACACGCCGCTGTGCGTATGCACGACATCGGGCGCGAGCGCGCCGATCGTCCGCGTCAAGCGACGCGGCCAGATCATGGAGAGGTGCGGCACGGACCGGTCCTGGTGGAGCCGCGCGTGGGTGGCGAGCCCGTCCGCGAAGCGGCCGAAGTCGCTGAGCGTCACGATATGGCTCTCGAAGCGATCGGAGGGGAGGCGTTCGACGAGCGCGCCGACCAGCCGTTCCAGGCCGCCGTAATCCAGCTTGTGCACCACATGAACGATTCTGAGCCGTCGCGTCACAGGCCGGACGACCGGATAACGAACCCGTTCGCCGACAGTCCGGAAGGGATGTTCTCCCGCGGCACCGCCCAGCGATTCACGCGCGCGGGCGCGAACGGCCCTCCGCCCAACGCGAGCGCGGCCGTGTAGCCCGCTTCCCGCGCGCCGGCCTCGACGGCCGGCGTCACGAAACCGTACGGATAGCTGAGCCAGGGGACCACGCTCCCGAAACGCTCGCGCAGCCATACGAGCGGCCGGCTCAGCTCGTCCCGCAACTCGGCGCCCGTGAGCCGCGCCAGGTTCGGATGCGTCCACGTGTGCGACCCGAGCGTGATGCCCGCATGCCGAGTGACGCCACGCAGCTCGTCTTCCGACGCGACGAGCGCCCATTCCGGGACGGCGCTCGTTCGAATCCCCTGCCTCGCGGCCCAGCCGCGGACCTCGGTATCCTTGCCCTGCAACTCGTCCAGCGCGCGTCCTCGTACCACGGGATCTACGCCACCCTCCGCGGCGAGGGCATCCCACCAGAAGGGGCCCTTCCCGACGAAGCCGGGAACCACGAACAACGTGGCGGGCAGGCCGCGTTGCGCCAGCTCGGCCACACCGATCAGCGCGGCCCCCCGATAGCCGTCGTCGAGTGTGATCGCCGCTCGCGGACGGCGCCCTGGGCGAGACGGCCCGAGCAGATCCTCCAGCGGCACGATAGTATGGGTGGCGAGCAGGGACTCGATCTGTCGCACGAACAGGCGGCGCGGCAGGTGCAGCGAGCGGTCGCCGAACGGTGGGCAGGAGTCGGGCACGACGTTATGGTAGGCCAGCACCAGGGCCCGCCCCGCCCGCGCCGCGCGATGCAAGGCGGGCACGCCGCTCCGCACGAGTCCGGCCTCGAGGCACGCTTTGAGTGTCGCGCGCACGCTCATCCGAGCGGACGGGGGATGGGCGCGCGGGCCGCCATGGGCGGCCTGGCGAGCGACACGATCTTCGCGAGCCCGAGGATCATGCCGAGCAGCGTATACAGGTAGGCGGAGTACGCCTGAGACAGAAAGGAAGCCGTCACGACGAACGCGATCAGACTGGCAGTGAAGATCTGGGCGACCACGGCAACCTCCGGGACCGGCGCCCGCCGCAAACGCGTCAGTGTGCGGAATGCGCCTGCCAGCAGCGCGATGAACAGCACGAGGCCCCCGACGCCGAGCTCGGCGCCGACCTGAATGAAGGAGTTGTGCGGCGCGGACCACTTGAAGCCCCTTCCGTACCGTCGCTGCTCGAGCGCTTCGGGCGCGAGCGTGCCTTCCGCGACAGGGAACGCCGCCGCGCCCACCCCAAGGAGGGGATGATCGAGCATGTAGCCGACACCGCGCTTCCAGATCTCCATCCGTCCGGTCTCCGACTTCCCACTCCAATTGTAGTCGGTGGACGGATGCAAGATCGTCTCGATCCTGTCGAAGTACTGGTCGCTCGCGACGGTGGCGAGCAAGGTCGCGAGCAGTGCGACTGTCCCGATTCGCTGGACGGTGGAGACGCCGCGCAGGCAGAGCAGCAGGTATCCCCCTACGGCGACGAATCCCAAAAACCCGCCTCGCGATCCGGTCTTGCCCAGCGCGATCAGCAGGAACACGGTCGTCGCCGCCAGCACGACGCGGGCCCAGGGCTGAGCCGGCTTGCGCCACAGATACAACACCAGCGGCAGCGTACACACGATCAGCATCGCCAAGTCGTTGACGTCATAGTACGCGAGGTCGCGCAAACGGCCGTCGGCCCCCATCTGGGCGCGCCCGACGATGACGGCGGAAAACAGGGTGACGCCGGCGAGCTGCAGCCACGCGTAGCGACGCAGGTCCGCGAAACCTCGGACGCTCGCGGCGACGAGCACCATCAGCATGACCGTGCGCCCGTAGTCCTTGAGGAGGAAGTCCAGGCTCCGGTTGGAGTAGAGGCTCCCCGGGATTGACAGCGCCACCAGGGCCACGATGCCGGAAGCGGTACGGACGACGGGGTGGTTGAGGGCAGCGAGGCGACGCCGCGGATCGCGGCCCAACAGGAGAAGCGTTACGGCCACCACCGTCATGAGAATCGGCAGGCCGTGGACCGCCAAGCTGGGAAGCAACTCGTGCACGCGCCACACTTGGAGCGCGACCAGCACCATCAACGCCACCTGGAGCGCGTCCCATGGCAAGCGT
>Ga0209156_10003460_pt1 | contig 11890 bp, 8 predicted proteins | sample GraSoiAngelo_124_FD_185881 | JGI IMG/M metagenome (GOLD analysis project Ga0209156, IMG submission 185881) | Grasslands soil microbial communities from the Angelo Coastal Reserve, California, USA - 14_0927_05_20cm (SPAdes) (version 2) | ecosystem: Environmental > Terrestrial > Soil > Grasslands ...
TCGTCACGCCGACTATTATCGATTCCAAATACGGCACCGGTCTGGAGGACCAGGTCAGTGGCTTACACCATGTCGGAGAGGAATACTCCGACATCAATGGCTGGCGCAACAACGCCCAGGGCGCTGTCCGTCTCGTGCCGACCGGCCACCGACAAGTGGTTGCGGATTATCCGAAACCAGGGACACCGCCGCCGCCGGTAACGGGAGAATCCGACGTGCAATTCAAGAGTTCAGCCAAGGATCGCGATTTCTAGAATTTCAGTGGAATGTGGGGTTGAGAGGGGGCGGACGCTTCGCGGCGTTCGCCCTTTCCGTTTAGGCACGCAGGCTGGCAGCCTGTGTTCCTGTGTAACAGACTGTGCGGATTGCTGGATGGGAAAATCGCTGTTGCGTCTCGTGCTGCCTATTTTTCGAGGTAACGATTGAGCGCGGCCCTCAGTTCGGTCCGTGCACGAAATAACAAGCTTTTTACCGCGGCCACCGTAAGTCCGAGTACTTCGCCGATTTCCTCATAACTCTTACCTTCGTAGCGTCGCAGGACCACCGCCATTCGCTGCTTCTCAGGCAAGACGCAAATTGCGGTTTCAATGGCCCCTTGCAGCTCGGCCTCGAGTAGTTCCTTATCCGGCACATGTCGCACCGGGTCGGTCAGGGCCAGCGCCTCTTCGCCCTCGTGAACATCGAGGGTATCGCCAGGATGGCGTTTGCGGCGCCGGGCTTCATTGAAAACGAGATTGCGTGTGATCGTTAACAGCCAGGTGGTGAATTTCGCCGTTGGCCGGTAGCGGGGAGCGCCCTTCCAAACTCGAATAAAAACCTGCTGGGCTACGTCTTCCACCTCCGAATTATTGCCCAGCATTCGCCCCACTGTGCCAATCACCAACGCCTGATGACGCTCGATTAGGCGCTCAAAGGCGACGGTATCGCCGCGTGCCACTTCCGCCATCAAAGCAGTATCGTCAATATCCTCAGCCCGTTGCTCCGACATGAGAAAAGGACGACGGAAACGCGCTCATGCTTATTCGTTAAACCCAGAAAAGACTTCGGGGTCGAAGCGGGTCCGCGGTCGTTTTGGTTGCATCAATTTCTCGAACCATGCATCATTTAGCTGCGCTTTACGCGTATCAATTTGCGAATGAATCACCGCTTAATTCCAGATGCGCTTCGGCCCATTGCAGAAAAAATCGAAAGCCAGGAACGCATCAGCGACGCCGATGCGATGGCTTTATATCAATCCAGCGATCTCAATGCGCTGGGGATAATTGCCAATTTCGTGCGCGAACGAAAGAACGGCAATTATGCCAGCTACATTCATAACCGTTATATCAACTACTCCAATATCTGCGTTCTTTCGTGTCAGTTCTGCGCCTTCGCTGCCAGGAAGCGCGATCCCCACGCTTTTGAATATGCGATTGAGGAGATCATTCGCGTCGTTAAAGAAGCTCTTCCCCTCGGGATCACTGAGGTGCATATGGTTGGCGGGCTGCATCCGACGCTGAAAAAAGACTGGTATCTAGACTTGTTACGTGAGCTACGCGCGCTCGATCCAGATCTGCATATCAAGGCTTTCACCGCTATCGAAGTGCGTCACCTTGCTCAGCGCATCTTTCGCCTCCCGATTCGAGAAATGCTGGAGCTTTTGCGCGAGCACGGTCTCGGTTCGATTACCGGGGGTGGTGCGGAAATTTTCGATCCCGGGGTGCGCGATAGCATTTGTCGGGGCAAAGAAACCGCCGCCGAATGGCTGGACGTTCATCGCATCTGGCACGAACTGGGTGGGCGGAGCACCTGCACGATGCTTTACGGTCACATCGAGACCCTCGCGCATCGGGTGGATCATTTGAGTCAGTTGCGCCGGCTGCAGGATGAGACTGGCGGGTTTACCGGTTTTGTTCCATTCGCCTTCGAACCGCAAACCACGATTCTGGCCCATATCAAGGCTGCCTCAGCCATCGAACAACTTCGCAATCTCGCCGTCAGCCGTATTTACCTCGATAATATCGATCACCTTACCGCGTATTGGGTGAGCATTGGCTTGCCGCTGGCGCAGGTCTCTCTCAGCTATGGCGTGGACGATTTACACGGCACAATTCTGGAGGAAAAGATTTTCCACATGGCCGGCGCGACCACCCCCCAGCAACAAACCGTGGCCGCGCTCGAGCACGCCATCCGTGAAGCCGGCCGCGAACCGATCCAGCGCGACAGTTATTACCGACGTGTCGTTTCATCTCAAAATGGCTCGGCCACCGGTGTCCGATCGGCGGACGCGGAACTCGCCTGCGTCTAATCAGGGCGCAATCCCTTTCACCCGCGACAAATGCTGCGCATTGGCTGCGTTAAATATCTTAATGCTCGCCCGCTGATTTACGGCTGGTCCGGCGCGGTTGATTTCGATCATCCGGCCGCCCTTTGCCGAAAACTTGAGCATGGGGACCTCGATGTTGCGCTGGTCTCCAGCTTGGAATATTTGCGACGGCCGATTTACCGAATCGTTGATGGAGTTTCAATTTCCGCCCACGGCGCGGTCTACAGTGTCATCGTCGCGCACAATGAAGATCTTTCGCGCGCGCAGGAAATCGACATTGATCCTGCCTCGGAAACGTCTGTGGCCCTCTTACGTTGCCTCCTTAGACAACGCGGGTTCAATCCGCGCCTGCGCGTACGGAACACAGACTTACAGTCTGTGCGCCCAGCGGAGTTGCACTCCGCTGGACCCGAGACAGCGGACAACATGTCCGCTGGGCGCACGGGCCAACTGCCTGTATTCCGGCTGCTCATCGGTGACCAGGCGATTCGCTTTCGCGCAGAGCATGGCGAGGGCTATCACTATTGGGACCTGGCGGAAACTTGGACGAAACTGACATCGCTTCCATTTGCCTTCGCCTTTTGGTTAATTCGCCCGGAAATCAAAAACGCAAAAGAGATTGCAGATAAACTGCGCGCGCTTCGTGACCACAACGTCGCCAGCATCGATGAGCTCGCCCTTTCCCAATCGGAAGTATCTCCGAAGTTCTGCCGGAAATATTATCGGGAGCACCTTTTCTTTGATTTCGGTGAACGCGAGAAGGCCGGGCTGCGCGAATTTCATCGTCGTTGTCTTCTGAATAAAATCGATGTCGCTCCAGATTTGCGGCTAAATCTGGTGTGAAACGCGAGGTTCGCATTGGCATTTCCGGTTGGAATTATGCCGGCTGGCGTGGCGTGTTTTATCCAGAGGGATGGCCACATCGACGCGAACTGGAATTCGCCTCCCGCGCATTCAATTCCATTGAGATCAACGGGTCTTTTTATTCGCTGCAACGACCGACGAGCTATCGGCGCTGGTACAAGGAAACGCCGGAAAATTTTCTCTTTAGCGTCAAAGGCGCGCGTTTCATCACCCACATGAAAAAATTGCGTGAGGTTGAAGTACCGTTGGCGAATTTCTTTGCTTCCGGCGTTCTCGCGTTTGAGGAAAAACTGGGCCCGATTCTCTGGCAATTTCCACCGAACTTTGGTTGGAACGAAAAACGTTTCCGGGAATTTTTTCAATTACTGCCAAAAACAACGAAAGAAGCCGCGCTTCTCGGTCGTCGGCATGACTCGAAGCTAAAGACGCGCGCCTGGCTGAAAGTAAAGTGCAATCGGGCCCTGCGTTATTGCGTAGAAATTCGGCACGTGAGTTTTTTGGTCCCTGATTTTTTCGAACTGTTGCGCGAGTTCAATATTGCCTTCGTTTTTGCCGACACCGCCGGAAAATGGCCTTACGCGGAAGATTTGACCGCAAATTTCGTTTATTGCCGCCTCCATGGCGATACTCAACTCTATACCAGCGGCTACAGCGACCGTGCGCTCGATTGGTGGGCGACGCGACTGAAACTGTGGCGCAAAGGACAGCAGCCGAAGGATGCGAAACTTGTTACTGCCAAAAGAAAATCCGAGATGCACGATTTATTCATCTACTTTGACAACGACGCGAAAGTGCACGCCTCTTTCGATGCTCAAACGCTCGTCCGCAAAATGAAATGATGTGGAAAACCCCCAACGAGCGAACACAAAAATCAAAGAAATTGGCGGTGGTTGTCAGCGGTTCACCCGCGCATAAAATAATCAGTGCAACCTCGGTGGATTTTGGCGCCCGACCCCGCGCCGGCCAGCAATGGGATTTCGTGGCCAGACCTGTGCCGGTCTGAGTGCATCGCACGCCTTCTTCAGCGCCGCGATTTCAAATGCACCGACGATGTTCTATCGTTTCTAAATCCGCGGTTGGCAGCTCTGGCCGACCCCTTCCTGATTAGTGGAATCCATGATGCGGTTGAGCGGATTTTTCACGCCATCGATCACCGTCAACGCATAGTCCTATTCGGCGATTACGATGTCGATGGCGTAACTTCTCTTGCGCTTTTGTCCGAAGTTCTGCGTGCTTATGGAAACGAGCCGGCACTTTTTTTGCCTCTCCGAATGGAAGAGGGCTACGGTCTGAGCGCGGAGGGAGTTGCGCGCTGTCTCCGCCGGCACAATCCGGAACTACTGATCGCGATTGATTGTGGGACATCCTCACTCGCTGAAATCGATTCAATTAAACGCGCTGGTATCGACGTCATTGTTCTCGACCATCACGAACCCAAGTCGGAGCTGCCAGATTGCCTGCTGGTGAATCCGAAGACCACGAATTCCGGGTTCGATTATCTTTGCAGTGTCGGGCTGACTTTTAAACTTTGCCACGCCCTCTTAAAAAGACGACGCATCGATTTCGATCTTAAAACGGCGCTTGACCTCGTCGCACTGGGCACGGTCGCGGACATAGTGCCCTTGCATGGTGATAATCGAGTCTTTGTTAGACGCGGCTCGACCATGATCGAACGATCGCGTCGCCCCGGAATTGCGAAGCTACTGGAGGTCGCTGGGGTAAAGCAGGCGGTGATGCCGGATGACATCGGCTTCCGGCTGGGTCCGCGTTTGAATGCGGCCGGCCGGCTGGCCACGGCTGAGAAAGCGTTGCGTTTGTTGATAACGGACAGTCCGATCGAAGCCGGGGAGCTCGCGCGTGAACTGGACGCTCAGAACCGGGAACGGCAGGAAGTTGAAAGAAAGATTCTGCAACAGGCTGAAGAGAAACTCGTCAAAAATTTTGATGCATCCCGGGATGGCGGAATCGTCCTGGGCGCGCGTGGCTGGCATCCGGGCGTTCTTGGGATCGTCGCGTCGCGCATCTCCAAAAAATATTACCGGCCGACAATCATCGTGGGGTTTGACGAGAGCGGTGCAGGAAAAGGAAGCGGACGCAGTATCGAGGATTGTTCGATCGTGCGGGCCCTCGGCGAATGCAGCGGAACGCTGGAAAAATTTGGCGGGCACGAAATGGCGGCAGGAGTGAGTTTGCGCGAAGAAAATCTGCCGAAATTTCGCCAACAGTTTTTGGATGCCGTGCGCCGGCAATTGTCGGACGAGGGGCTCGCTCCACGATTGCACCTCGACGCGGAAATAGCGCTGGCGGAGATCAACTTCGATTTGCTGCATTGGCACGAAATGTTGCAACCGTTCGGCAATGGAAATCCGCAACCGATCTTTGTCTCTTCGGCGGTGGAACCGGCCCGCCCACCGCGGCTGGTGGGGGAACGGCATCTCGAGCTCCGACTAAGACAGCGCAACTGGCATCAACGCGCGATCTTTTTTGATGGCGCAACTTCCGAGCTGCCGCCGGCGCCGTGGGACGTCGCTTTTCATATCCACACCAATGTTTACGAAGGTGAGACCCGAATCGATTTGCACGTCAAAGCGCTGCGCAGCGCGGCCTCGTTAGATTGATGAACCTCAATACTTCACTGGAAGAATTGAGTTGGATTCCGCGGCCGCGCATCCTCGCGTTACGCCGGCTTGCGCTCGAGACTGTCGGCGATTTGCTCAGGCACTATCCACGCCGGCACGAAGATCGGCGAGAATTCCGTGGGTTTCCGCGTGAAGAAACTATCGGCCCGGTTTGTTTGTGCGGCGAGGTGGCAAAGACCCGACTGATGCGTTTCGGCGGACGCAAAATTTTTGAAGCAGTGTTGGAAGAAAGTGGCGCTCATGCGCTCAGCCAACCGCTCACCTGTCGCTGGTTTAATCTGCATTACATCCAAAAGATGATTGCGACCGGGCAGCAGCTGGTCGTGTTCGGTCGCGTCAAACGCAAAGGCCCGCGTTTGCTCATCGATCATCCGGAATTTGAGGCAATCGAGGACGACGAAGAAATTTTGATTCATTTCCGGCGCATCACCCCAATTTATCCCGCGACGGAAGGTTTGTCGCAGCGGGTCCTGCGGGCATTAATTTTTCGGTTACTCGAACAGGCCCCAGTCGCATCGGCCGATGTCCCTCTGCCTCCGTCCTTAAGGGATGGGGAAGACGGAAACGCGCTTCGCAAAATTCATTTTCCGCAGAACGACGAACAGTTGCGCAAAGTGCGCGATCATTTGGTGCTAGGTGAATTTTTCCGGATGCAGATGCAGATCGTGGCCGCGCGCGCGCAAAATTCCGCGCGGGTCGGTTGCCGTCATCAAAGCCACGGTTTGCTGGCGGAACAATTCATCGCGGCGCTTCCGTTTGCCTTTACCAGTGCGCAGCAACGGGTCTTCAACGAAGTGAAGCACGACCTGCAGGTGGCATCGCCGATGAACCGTTTGCTGCAGGGCGACGTTGGCTCTGGGAAAACGGTCGTGGCTATCGCAGCAATGTTGCTCGCCGTCGAGTCCGGATCGCAAGCGGCGTTGATGGCGCCGACACAGATTCTGGCGGAGCAGCATTACGCAGTTTTGTGCAACTGGCTCGATCCGCTCGGAATTCGAATCGCGCTTCGAACGGGCACGCGCCAGGAAGACAACGCAGCGTTGCCGTTGTTTGCATGTGGCAGAGAGATTCCGGGTAGCGCACGCGTCTCGCGTGTTGGCGACGGCGTCACGCCGTCGCGGACTTTCTCGCAAACGGACGAAGGGCGCGGAGAGCGTTATTCACATCGAAGATTGCCGCACTTCGAGAAACCGTGGGCGATTTACGCAGTTACAATCGGCACAAAGAAGCGGCGCTGCTTGTCACCGAAGGCTCGCACCATCGCGCTCGATTCGTTGCGGTATTTTCATAACAAACGGTACGAGCTCTTCGCGGCGTGCGTGATGCCGGATCATGTCCATTTTCTCATTCAACCGTGGCCGAAAGAGAATGCTGATGCCGGGAATGTAATTTTTTGGTCTCTGAAAGAGTTGCTGCATTCGATCAAGTCCTATTCTGCGCACGCAATCAATAAAACGGAACGCGAACGCGGCGGCGTTTGGGAAAAGGAAAGATTTGATCGTTACATCCGATCGCAGCCGGATCTTATCGAGAAGTTCGAATACATTTTGCGGAATCCGTGGGATTCAGGAGTAGCTAAACCCGGCGAGGATTATCCGTGGGTTTGGGCGCAGGACGACGAATACCGCGTGAAAAGTCCGTTTCCGCGAGACGCGGAAACCAACACGCGAGACGCGTGCGCTAGCCGGAAAGAAGGAGAAGAAAACGCCCCCCAAATCATCGTCGGCACGCATGCGTTGCTCTACGAGGGCGTGAACTTCACCCACCTGGGCCTCGCCGTGATCGACGAACAGCATAAATTCGGGGTGGCACAGCGGGCCAAGCTTACCTCGCGCGAGCCGGCGCCGGATGTTCTCGTTATGACGGCAACTCCCATTCCACGGACGTTAACCATGACCATTTACGGCGACCTTGAAATTTCGACGATTGACGAGATGCCGCGCGGCCGGGGCGAAATAATCACGCATCTGCTTACGGGCGATCAGTTAGGCGAAGCGATCACATTCTTGCGTGAGCAACTGAGCGTCGGACGCCAGGCCTACATCATTTATCCGTTGATCGATGAGAGCGAAAAGCTCGAGGCCAAGGCCGCCGCAAAAGAGTTCGAGGTCTGGCAGGAACGGTTGCGACCGTTTCGCTGCGAATTGTTACATGGACGAGTCGCTTCGCCCGACAAGCAATCGATCATGCAAAGGTTTCGCGCCGGAGAAACGAAAGCATTGATAAGCACGACCGTGATCGAGGTGGGTGTCGACATTCCTAATGCTACAATCATGCTTATCGAAAATGCCGAGCGGTTCGGACTGTCTCAGCTGCATCAGTTGCGCGGCCGAGTCGGTCGTGGGGCGCACACTTCGCATTGCTGGCTGGTCAGTTCGGATAAATCCACCGAAACGATAACGAAGCTGTCGGTGCTGGAGAAAACAACTAACGGTTTTGAGATTGCCGAAGCGGACTGGGAACTGCGCGGACCGGGCGATCTCCTCGGCACTGCCCAAAGCGGGTTGCCGGAACTAAAACTGGGAGACCTTAGGCGCGATGCTGGTTTAATGCGGAAGGCGCGCCAGGCCGCGCTCGAACTATTAGAAAACGATCCGGGATTGGACTGCCCGGAGAATCAACGTTTCCGCGACTTGATTGTCGAAAGACAGGGACAAACTTTCTCGCACGTCAGCTGATGAAAAATTTTCTTAAGTTTTTGGTTTTCGTGGTGTTGGTCAGTTTTGGGATCTCGCTGCTCTACGATTACCGGATGAAACATGGCGGCCTAGTCGGGCCCAGTGCAACTCCGGAAAAATATTCGCTGGCGACCGCGCCTCCGGTTGATCGCAAAGAAATTGGCACATTGGAGGAGTTCAATCGCGAGCGTCGCACACTCGTCTCAAATATTCTCCCTTCGGTGGTTAGCGTGAAGACATCGACAAAAATCGCGGCGCGCCGGCAATATGGGCTCGATCCATTCGAGTTTTTTTTCCGCAACCCGCGCCAGTTCCGCAATCCCAATGAGGAAGCAATGGTGCAAAACTCCCTCGGCTCGGGCGTAGTCGTGACCAATGAAGGTCACATCATTACCAATAGTCACGTAGTCGATCAGGTGGATGAAATTGAAGTGCAACTCTCCGACGGCCGGACCAAAAAGGCGCGACTCGTTGGGAGCGATTCCCAGGTCGATTTGGCAGTTCTAAAAATCGATGAGCCTGGGGTAAAACCATTGAAGCTGGGCGATTCCGACGCGGTACAGGCCGGGGACATGGTGCTGGCCATAGGCAATCCCTTCGGCTTCGAGGAGACCGTGACAGAGGGAATCATCAGCTCGAAGGGACGTCCGAATCGGGTGGATGGCTTCGGTGATTTTCTGCAAACCGACGCCGCTATCAATCCGGGAAACAGCGGCGGACCACTAATTAACCTCAATGGTGAAGTGATCGGCATTAATACTGCGATCATTTCGCGCACCGGCGGTTCGCAGGGGATCGGGTTCGCCATTCCATCAAACACGGTGAGAGTCGCGCTCGAAAGCTTGCTCAAGAAGGGGCGTATTATCCGGGGTTACCTCGGAATCCAGGCGCAGGTGAACCCGCAGGCCCTGGCGGCGAACGGGGACGGCGTGGTCGTGGGAGATGTTCTTCCAGGATCGCCTGCGGCGGACGCGCACTTACAAAAGGGCGACGTGATCCGTAAATTCAACGGACGCGACGTTAAGAATTTCCCGGAGCTTCGATCGCTGGTTGCGCAGGCGGAGTTAAACAAGAAGATCGAGGTGGAGGTAATGCGCGACGGCAAACCGCTGAAGGTATCTGCGGAACTTCGGGAGCAGCCCCCGGATTCTCAGACCGCGCGGGCTATCCCACAGCCTGGACAACCAAACCCCAGCAATCCTTTGCCACAGCCAAATGCGCCGGATACGACACCGGATCAAGATGAAAACAATACGAACCCGTTCGATTCCATGCGGGTCAGTGAATTGACACCCGATTTGGCCAAACGTCTTGATCTGCCGACGGGCGTTCACGGAGTTGTAGTTGATGCCGCGGACTTCCCGGAATTGCAGCGCGGGGATGTCATCGAAGAAATTGATCAGCAGCCAGTGCCTTCGGTGAACGAATTCAACAAAATCGTGGCTGGGCTCGACCCAGACAGCACCCACGTGTTTTCCATGTGCCGCCATCGCGTTCGCTCATTCATTGTGGTGCGACCGCGCTAGGGGAGAAGCGGCGCGCAATGGCGCGGGCGCATCCGAATCCCCCTATGAATAAACCAATGGGCGTCGAAGTCTAAGACGCCATAATACTGAATAATCTATGAAGCGTTTCTTAATATTTGCGGCGGTTTGGGCGTTCGCGTTGACGGCGTCCCAGTCGCGAGCGGACGTCTCAGTTAACTTTTTTTATGACAATTTGAACGGCGGTAGCTGGTACCAGGTGGCCGACTATGGCTATGTCTGGCAGCCCGATGCTGCGACCAACGCGGATTGGCGACCATACACGGATGGCTATTGGGCCTACACTGACGTCGGCTGGACTTGGGTATCGTACGAAGATTTCGGTTGGGCGACCTATCACTATGGTCGCTGGGTCCGGCTTGAGGATTACGGCTGGTGCTGGGTTCCCGGATATGAATGGGGACCGGCCTGGGTCTCATGGCGAACCGGCGGAAATTATGTCGGCTGGGCTCCCCTGCCTCCGGAGGGCGGTGGTGAAATCGTTTATGAAAGTCGGCCAATCACTGGACGTGCCGATGTCGATTTCGGGATCGGGCCTGGCTACTACAACTTCATCGATGTGCGCTTTATCGGCGAACCGGTGTTGCGCGGTCACTTCTATCCCTACGATCAGAACGTCGTTTACATTAATAACACGGTGAATGTGACCAACATCACCTACAACAATTCTGTCGTTTATAATTACGGGCCGGACTATGCCGTCGTAAGCAAATATTCAACCCGGCCAATACCGAGGTTGAAACTCGAACGCGCGAACCTCGACCCACTGCAGGCGGTAAAGACTGGCAGCGTGACTAAAGTTCAAGGCGATAAGCTGGTTCTGGCGGCGCCGTTGAAGCTGCAAAAGGCGAATACGCAAATTGCGCCAAAAGCCGTAAAGGCGAAGATCGATCAGCCCAAGATTGAAAAAGGTTGGGCGAACATCTCCGATCCGAATACCAGGGCGAAACTGGAACAGAAACTTAAGACTGAAAATCCGAAAAACGTTCCCACACCCAGTAATCAACCGAACGCCGCCGCTAACGGAAACGCTCTGGCTTCCCCCGGTGTTTCTCCTTTCGAAAAGGGCAGGGGCAAACAGAAAGGCCCGGCGTCTCAAAATCAGGCGAGCGGTTCTATCGCTCCTGGAGCTTCGCCAGCAGCTTCAATGACCCCGTTTGAACAAGGGCATGGCAAAAAAGGCAAAGGCCAGAGGGTCGAGAACGAACCGCGGGCTCCGATAGCCCCTGGCTCCTCACCAGCCGAGTCTTTCGAGCAGGGTAAGGGTAAGCACAAAGATCAGAGATTCGAGACTGGGGCCGGCGCGTCAGTGGCTCCAGGTTCGCCGCCAAATGAACGCTTCGAACAGGGACAGGGTAAGCAAAAAGGCCAGAAATTCGAGAACGCACGGGGCGCATCGGTTGCTCCAGGTTCTTCCGAATCCTTTGAACAAGGCAAGGGCAAGAAAAACAAAGGGCGCGTTGAACATGGCGAACAGACGCCTGTTCCGGGCGGAGCAATCACTCCACGAAATCCTAATGCGAATCTGGAAAACCAAAACAATCCTGAAGGCGCAAAACATAAAGGGAACCTCCACAACGAAATCCAGCCCGGGTCGCAGAATGCGGGTGGCGGGGCTGCTGGCGGCGGCAAACGTCGTGAGCAAATTCAATCTCAAGGTCCGCCGCCACAGGGTGGACAATATGGCCAGCGGGGCGGGCAACCGGGTGGCCAGGGTAAGGGAAAGAAAGGGGAAGCTTCCCCAACTCCGTCTCCGCGGTAACTAACAAGAATTAGGTCTAGAACGGCCCCGGATTTCCGGGGGCCGTTTTTCTTGCCTGCGCTCCCCCGGGGGAGAAGGAAGCATCTACAACAGCTCGG
>Ga0209156_10003464_pt1 | contig 11885 bp, 8 predicted proteins | sample GraSoiAngelo_124_FD_185881 | JGI IMG/M metagenome (GOLD analysis project Ga0209156, IMG submission 185881) | Grasslands soil microbial communities from the Angelo Coastal Reserve, California, USA - 14_0927_05_20cm (SPAdes) (version 2) | ecosystem: Environmental > Terrestrial > Soil > Grasslands ...
TGCTCGATATCCAGCGCATCATCCGCGAGCTGACGCACCGCGGCATCGGCGTCCTGATCACTGACCATAATGTGCGCGAAACCCTGGGCGTGTGCGCCCGGGCCTACATCGTCAATCAGGGCACGGTGATTGCGTCCGGGAGTGCGGAAGAAGTCCTTGCCAACCCCCAAGTCCGTGAGGTGTACTTGGGTGAGTCGTTCCGGTTGTGAGCGCCCTGGATTGTTAAAAGCAAAATCCCTTGTTTTTCAAATAGTTCCACTATGCTGAAACCCTCTCTGCAGCTGAAGCTGGGTCAACAACTGACCATGACCCCGCAGCTGCAGCAGGCGATCCGGCTCCTGCAGCTGCCGGCGCTCGAGCTGCAGGCCCACATCCGCGAGCTCCTCGAGACGAACGTGATGCTCGAGCCCGACGAGGCCGAGGCCAGCGGCACGTTCGAGGTGGTGGTGACCGCCGCCGAGCAGCCCAAGCCCCCGGAGCGCGCTGCGGAGAGCACCGTCGAGGTGCTCGAGGAGGGCTGGGGCGATCACAGCGTGGGACCCGCCGAGACCCCCTGGAGCGGCGACGAGGACGAGCGCCAGCAGGAATACGCCGACGAGAGCGGCAAGTCGCTGCAGGATCACCTGATGTGGCAGCTGGAGCTCGCGGGCCTGGCGCCGCGGGAGCTCGCGGTGGCGCGTGCCATCGTCGATGCCATCAGCGACGACGGCTATCTCACCGAATCGCTCGCGGAAATCGCGCACACGCTGCGGCCGGAGCTCGAGTGCTCGACCGAGGAAGTGCGCGGCGTGCTCGAGCGGGTACAGGCCCTCGACCCGCCGGGCGTCGGCGCGCGCTCGGTGGCCGAGTGCATCGAGCTGCAGCTGCGGCAACTGGATCCGGCCACGCCCGGCTTCGAGACCGCGCTGCAGATCGCGCGAGCGCACCTCGAGCTGGTGGCGCAGCGCGAGCTGACGCTGCTGCGCCGCGAGCTGCGCGCCACCGAGGAGGAGCTCGACGCCGCGCTCGCCCTGGTGCGCTCCTGCCATCCGCGACCCGGGGCCACCGTGAGCGCCGGCAGTGCGCAGTACGTGGTGCCGGATGTGTTCGTGCGCCGCACCGAGCACGGCTGGGGCGTGGAGATCAACCCGGCGACGCTGCCGCGCGTGCGGCTCAATCAGGGCTACGCCAGTCTCATCGGGCGCAACGCCAGCCACGCGAGCATGCGCGCGCAGCTGCAGGAGGCGCGCTGGCTGCTCAAGAGCCTGGAGATCCGCCACGAGACCCTCATGAAAGTCGCCCGCTCCATCGTCGAGCGCCAGACGGCGTTCCTCGAGCAGGGCGAGGAGCACATGCGGCCGATGATTCTCAAGGACATCGCCGAAGCGGTCGCGATGCACGAATCGACGGTCTCGCGCGTCACCTCCGGCAAGTACATGCACACGCCGCGCGGGGTCTTCGAGCTGCGCTACTTCTTCTCGAGCCATGTGGAAGGCGCCGACGGCTCCGGCACCTCCTCCACCGCCATCCGCGCCAAGATCCGCAAGCTCGTCAAGGACGAGGACGCGGACGCCCCCTTGAGCGACGGGCGCATCGCGGAACTGCTCTCGGCCGAGGGCATCCCGGTGGCGCGTCGCACGGTCGCCAAGTACCGCGAGGCGATGGGCATCGTGGCCTCCAACGAGCGCCGGCGGGCGGGGCTGAAACAGATGTGAGCCAATGCGCAAGCGCCTCAAGACAGCTTACAGGAGACGGACCATGCAGCTCAGCGTCACCGGACACCACGTCGAAGTCACCCCGTCGTTGCGGGGTTATGTCGAGAAGAAGCTCGAGCGCATCGGCAGACACTTTGATCAGGTCATCGACGTGCACTGTGTGTTGACGGTAGAGAAGCTGCGCCAGAAGGCCGAAGCCACGCTGCACGTGAGCGGCAGCGCCATCCACGCGGATGCCACCGAAGAAGACATGTACGCCGCCATCGATCTGCTCGCGGACAAGCTGGACCGCTGCATCAAGAAACACAAGGAAAAGCGCGCCGATCACCATGCCGCCGAGGGGCGCCGCGCGCTGCGGGTGTAAAGCCGCGCCACGCAAGGCGCGGCCGCGGGACTTGCGGCGGCAGTGCCCGGTGGATAACCATTGAGGCGTGCGCATCATCATCCTCAGCGGCCTGTCCGGGTCCGGCAAGAGCGTGGCCCTGCACATGCTCGAGGACCTCGGCTTCTACTGCATCGACAATATCCCGGCGGCGCTGCTGAAGCCGTTCGTCTCCTACACGGTGCGCAGGCCCGAGACCACCTACGAGCGCACCGCCATCGGGCTCGACGCACGCAATACCGCGGCCGAGGTGGCCAGCGTGCCGCAGCTGGTCGATGAGCTGAAACGCAGCGGCCTGCAGTGCGAGGTGATCTTCCTGGTTGCAGCCGAGGACGAGCTGCTGCGGCGCTTCGCGGAAACGCGCCGCAAGCATCCCATGAGCCGCAGCGACGTCGGCCTGCGCGAGGCGATGACCATGGAACGCGCACTGCTCGAGCCGATCGCCTCGGTCGCCGACCTGCTGATCGACACCTCGCGCCTGAGCGTGCATGCCCTGCGTGACATCATTCACGCGCGCGTCGAGCAGCGCAGCGCCGGACGGCTGTCGATCAGCTTCGAGTCATTCGGTTTCAAGCGCGGCATCCCGGGTGACGCCGATTTCGTGTTCGACGCGCGCGCGCTCCCCAACCCCTACTGGGAGCCGGGCCTGCGCAACCTCACCGGCCGCGATCCCGAGGTCATCCGTTTTCTCGAGACCCACACCAAGGTGGCGACGCTGGTGGCGGACATCGCGCGTTTCGTGCGCGGCCGCGTGCCGGAGTACCAGGCGAGCAACCGCGGCTACCTCACGGTGGCGGTCGGATGCACCGGCGGACAGCACCGCTCGGTGTACATCGTCGACCGCCTGGCCGAGCAGTTCGCCGCCGAGTTCCGCAACGTCACGGCGCGCCACAGCGGCCTGCCGGGCGCCAAGCTCTTTCAGCCGCCCCCGCGCGCGCCGAGCGGCGCGGGGGTCGCTCAGGACGCCGCGACGGAATAGCCGCGCCGCACGCGCCCACGGCGGTCCCGGGTTCAGGTCGCCTGCGCGACCCCGGCGGCGGTCATCACCTGCGGCAGCTTCTCGCCGCTCATGAACGCCATCAGCGCCGAGCGCGCCTCCATGGCATCGCGGTAGCCGAGCTCGATCAGCGCGCGCGTGTAGCCGGCCTCGAACATGAGGTAGCTCGCCAGCTGGTAGCCGGATTCGTCGCGCCCGCCGATCACCCGCAGCAGCACCCGCAGCCCCTGCGGCATCTCGCGCACGTGGCGCGAGGCGATCTCGCGCGGATCGACACTCGGCGCCAGCATCAGCGTCTCGATCGGCCGTTCGCCGCGGGCGGCCTGCGGCGCGCTGTGCACCAGCGTGTTGATGCGTTCCAGCTGCTCGAGATCGCCGTAGATCTGGTCGGTGAACAGCGTGTCGAGCATGTAGCCGAAGATCTCGCCCGGCGTCGGCATGACGACGTGCAGGCGGTCGACGGTGACGCCGGCGGCGCGCCGCGCGCGCACGCCGATCACCAGCAGGCGATCGGCCCCCAGGTGGATCGCCGGGCTCAGCGGGTGGATCTGGCGCATGGCGCCGTCGCCGAAATACTCCTCACCGATCCTGATGGGCGGGAACAGCAGCGGGATGGCGGCGCTCGCCATCAGGTGATCGACGTTGAGCTCGGTGCGGCAGCCGACGCGCTGCACACGGGCCCAGTCGGCGATGGAGTCGACGCCGTCGTAGAAGGCGACCGAGCGGCCGGTGGCGTAACTGGTGGAGCACAGCGCCAGGGCCCGCAGGTGCCCGCGCGCGATGCTGCGGCGGATGCCGGTGCAGTCCACATGCACGCCCAGCAGTTCGCGCAGCGGCGTGTTGTCGAGCATCGATCGGGGCGGCGACAGCACCAGCCCGCCGGAGACCAGCGCCAGCACCCAGTGGGCGCCGGCGCGCAGCATGTGCCGCGCGTTCACGTGAAAGACCTGGCTCGAGCGGAAGTTGGCCCACACCTGCTCCAGTCCCGCGACCGCGCGCCGCCAGTGATGCGCTTCGGCGGCCAGCACGCCCGCCGCCACCGCGCCCGCGGAGGTGCCGACGATGATCTGGAACGGATTGCGCGCCCGCGGCAACAGCTCGGCGAGCGCCCGCAGCACGCCCACCTGGTACGCCGAGCGCGCGCCGCCGCCGGTCAGCACCAGACCGACGGTCGGGCGGAAGTCGGGTCTGAGCGCAGATTCGCCGAAGCCATCCATAGGTGAAAACACCCCGCCGGCTATTATGAAACCGCCGGCGCCGGAGCCTGTGTGATGGAAGTCGCAGCGGCAAGCGCGTGCGCAACCCCAACACCGCGTAACGGGTGTTGGAGCTCGATCAGATCGTCGGCGGCAACATACTGGTCGCTGCCCGTGAAGCCCGCATGACTCATATGGCGCGAGTCTAACCGCCGACAGCTGAACCTGCGCGGAACTACCTGCGCGGAACTACCTGCGGGAACTACCTGCGCTCAGTTCGGCGACAGGATAAGCGTGTGCTCGGCGGGTCCCGGCAGAAACGGCAGCGGCTCGCCCCGCGCCCACTGCATGAACCCGGCGCGGTAATACGGCGACAGCGGATGCCCGCTCTGTCCGCCCGGCAGGTGCAGGTAACCCTGCTCCTCGTGGCCGGGGGAGACGGCAAAGCGCTCGGACGCGCTGAAGATCACGCCGTCCTGCACCCGCGGCATGTCGTGGTCGCCCGGCAGTTCCAGGGTCGGCATGTCGAGGAATGAGGCGAGCCACGGCAGGGCAGGCGACAGCGGATGACGGATTTGCACCAGGTTGTGCGCTCCCCAGGTGCAGTGCGCGAGTTCGGGGCAGCCCGCGCCGAGCTCGGCGATGGTGGCGTCGACCTGCGCACGCAGGAACTGCGGCCAGCCCGGATAGCTCTTCGCCAGCAGATGCAGCGGCTGTGCGGTGACGAGCTGCCACAGCGGACCTTCGAACTGCGCCGGCGGCGCCGCGCCCTGCTCCGCCTCGAGGCCCAGCCCTGCGAGCAGCATGTCCCACACCGCCTGCCGGGTGCGCTCGTGATAGGCGCGCACCAGGCGGTAGCCGACCGAGTCGACGCTCGCCCGGGCGTTCCAGCCCTCGATGAGCCGCCGAAGTTGCGCGCGGCGCGGGTGATCGTGCAGCGCTTGCTCATCGAGCAGGCCGAGCAGCAGCGTGCGCCAGCGCGCCAGGAAGACTGCGCGGTCATCGAGCTGGATACGCAGCATGTCCGCGGGGGTGATGTTGCCCTGCAATGCCAGCAGATCATCGCGGATCTGGCCGGCGCGCGCCCCGAGATCGTATTGCGCGCCGAGCGCCGCCACGTCCCCGCCGATGAGTCGCAACTGATGATCGTCGGAGGCCACGCGCGCATTGGCGGTCCAGATGCGCCCCAGCGGTGGATCCACGATCCGCGGGTGATCCGCCACGGTGGTCCAGGGCGCGCCGCCGCGGGCGCGCGACGGTCCGGTGTCTTCGGGGATGCGCCCGTAGATGGTCCAGCCGATGTGGCCCTGGGCGTCGCCGATCACCACGTTCTGGTGGGGAATGCCCACGGCGGGGCCGAGCGAGAGCGCCTCGGCGACCGAGGTGGCGCGCTCGAGCGCCATGAGACCTAAGTTGGTCGCCTGCGGATTCTGCGCCAGCCAGGCGCCGAACCAACAGCTGTGCTGCGCCTCATCGGCGCGCAGCAACACGCCCGCGGGCGTGGACTTCACCTCCAACACGACCGGGGCCTCACCGTGCACGCGGATCTCCTCGCGCACCACCGACAGCGCCACCGCGCCCGAGGGCGTCGTCAGCTCATGCTGTCCCACCGCGGTGCACGGCACCCGGGTGACATCCAGCCAGGTGCCGTAACTGTTGGTGAAGCCCCAGGCGATGTGTCCGTTCGACCCGGCGACCAGCAGCGGCGCTCCGGGCAGCGTGACGCCGTTCAGGTCGAGCGCCTCTGCGGCGGCGCCGGCAACGGTCCGCAGGCGGGCGTGATACCAGAGCGGCGGGACCCGCAGCCCGAGGTGCATGTCGTTGGCGATGAGCGCGGCACCGGTCGCGGTCAGGCGGCCCGCGACCGCCCAGCTGTTGCTGCCGGCGGCCGGCGCGCGCGCGACGCTCCCGGACGCGGGCGCCGCGGCGCCGGCGTTGCGCACATCCAGCACCTCCGCGGAGGGCACCGGAGGCTGCGCCGCAGGCATCAGCCCCTCGGATGCGGGCACCGCCGGCGCGTCCCAGCTGGTTCCGGCCGGGTACAGGAAGCCGAGGCCGCACTTCCAGCGCGCGCCGCACTGCGCGCCGCCGAGCCGCGCGTTGATCTCCTGCCGCAGGATCTCGCGCCGCAGGCCGTTCGCCTGCAGATCCCACCACATGGCGTGCTCGATGAGGATCGTGTCCTCCGGGCGCCACGGGAGCGGGGGTGCGCCCAGCACCCAGTACTCCCACGGCCGTGCGGCAAGGTCTGCGAGCCCGGCGTTCACGCCGCGCGCGTAGGCCTCGATCAGCGCGCGCTCCGCGGGGGCTGCCTGGGCGAGCACCTCGCGGGCGACCGAGCGAAACCTGAACAGGCGGGCCCTGCGGTCCTGCTCGAGGGCCGCGGCGCCGAACAGCTCCGCCAGCTCCCCGGCGGCGAGCCGCCGCGACAGATCCATCTGGAAATAGCGGTCCTGCGCGTGCACGAAACCGGTGGCGTACGCGAGGTCCAGGCGGTCGGCGGCCTCGATGGTGGGCACGCCGCGCGAATCGCGCGTGATGCGCACGGCAGCGGTGAGGCCTACTTCAGCGCGCGCACCGTCCAGGCGCGGCAGCGAGGCACGCAACAGCCCGATGCCGAGGGCGAGCGCAGCGAGCAGGAGCACCGCAGCGGCGGCGCCGGTGTACTTCAGCGTCCGCATGCGCGCGCGGCTCTCAGTCCAGCGTGACCCTCAGGATCTGCATGGAGTTGGTGCCGCCCTGCACGCCGGACAGTTCGCCCTTGGTGAGAATCACCAGGTCGCGCTTCCTCACCAGCTGCAGCTCGAGCAGCCGCGTGAACAGCGCGCGGTACAGGTTCTCGGTGGAGTCGCCCGATCCGGTGACATCGAAGATCACCGGGTAGACACCGCGGTAGAGCGTCACGCGCCGGCGGGTCGCCTCGTGACGCGTGAACGCGTACACCGGGATGTCGGAGCGGATGCGCGACATCCACAGGGGCGTGGCGCCCGATTCCGTCAGCGCCACGATGGCGCGCACCTTCATGTGATTGGCGGTGTACATGACGGCCATGGCGATCGCTTCCTCGGTGCCCTGAAACTGGCCTTCCTTGATGCGCTGGCCAGGCAGGGTGTGGGTGAGCTGATACTTCTCGGCCCCCTCGATGACCTGGGCCATCGCCTGCACCGCTTTGACCGGATAGCGCCCGGTGGCGGTCTCGGCCGACAGCATCACCGCATCGGTGCCGTCAATCACCGCGTTGGCGACGTCGCTCACTTCGGCGCGCGTCGGCACCGGGTTCTGGATCATCGATTCCATCATCTGCGTCGCGGTGATCACCACGCGGTTGTTGGCGCGAGTCTCATGGATGATGGTCTTCTGCAGACCGGTGAGCTCCGCGTAACCCATCTCCACGCCCAGGTCCCCGCGGGCCACCATGACCACATCGCTCGCGTCGATGATGCCGGCGAGATTGTCGATGGCCTCGTGGCGCTCGACCTTGGCGACCAGGCGCGCCTCGCCGCCGGCGGCGCGCAGCAGCGCGCGCGCCTGCTCCATGTCGGCGGCGTCGCGCGCGAACGACACCGCCATGTAATCCACGCCCTCCTCGGCGACGAACTGGATGTCCTCGTGATCGCGCGCCGACACCGCGGGCGCCGAGATGCCGCCGCCCTGACGGTTGACCCCCTTGCGATCGGAGAGCTCGCCGCCGACGCGCACGCGGGTGTCGATGGTCGTGGCGCCGACACGCTCGACGTCCAGCACGATCTGCCCGTCATTGAGCAGCAGCGTGTCACCGGCGGCCACGTCGCGCGGCAGATCCTGGTAGGCGACGCCCACCCTCGCGGCGGTGCCGGCCTTGGGATCGAGCGCGGTGTCGAGCGTGAAAGCGGCGCCTTCGGCAAGCTGCACGCGGCCGTCGCGAAAACACTCGATGCGGATCTTGGGTCCCCCCAGATCCAGCAGCACGCCGACGCACTTGTCGGCGCACTGCGCGGCCTCGCGCACCAGCGACAGTCGCCGCCGGCGGTCCGCGACCGTGCCGTGCGAGGCGTTGAGGCGCGCAACGTCGAGCCCGGCGCGCATCATCTCCGTGAGCACCTCGAGTGAGTCGGTGGCCGGCCCCATCGTGGCGACGATCTTGGTGCGTCTCAGCATGGCTCAAGGTGCGCTGCAGGCGCGAGCGCGCTCTTCGAGGATGGCGACCGCCGGCAGCCTCTTGCCTTCGACGAACTCGAGGAATGCGCCGCCCCCGGTGGAGATGTAGGAGATGCCGTCCTCGACCCCGTATTTCTCGATGGCGGCGAGCGTGTCGCCGCCGCCGGCGAGCGAGAAGGCCTTGCCGCGCGCTATGCCCAAGGCGATGGCGCGCGTGCCTTCGCCGAACTGCGCGAACTCGAACACCCCCACCGGCCCGTTCCAGATGATGGTGCCGGCGGCCTGCAGCAGCGCGCTGCAGCGGTCGGCGGTGTCCGGCCCGATGTCGAGAATCATGTCGTCGGCGCGCACCTCGCTCGCCGCACGCACATCCGCGTGCGCCGTGGCGGCGAATTCCTTGCCGACCACGACGTCCGTCGGCAGCAGGATCTGGGTGGCGCGCGCACGCGCCTTGTCCAGCAGGCGGCGCGCGACGTCCAGCATCTCCGCCTCGTACAGGGACTTGCCCACGGCGACGCCGGTCGCGGCGAGAAAGGTATTGGCGATGCCGCCGCCCACGATCAGCTGGTCGACTTTCTCGAGCAGCGACTCGAGCACCAGCAGCTTGGTCGAGACCTTGGAGCCGCCGACGATCGCCGCCAGGGGCCGCGCGGGCTTCTGCAGCGCGCGCTCCAGGGCTTCCAGCTCGCTCACCAGCAAGGGACCTGCGCAGGCCACCGGCGCGTAGCGCGCCACGCCGTGGGTGCTCGCCTCGGCGCGGTGCGCAGTGCCGAAAGCGTCCATGACGAACACCTCGCACAACGCCGCCATGCGGCGTGACAGCTGCTCATCGTCTGCCTTCTCGCCCTTGTTGAAGCGCACGTTCTCGCACAGCACGGCGCTGCCGGCCGCACAGTCGACGCCCTCCAGCCACTGCCTGCGCAGCGGCACGGGTTTGCCGAGCAGCTCCGAGAGGCGCACCGCCACCGGGGCGAGCGAGAGCGCCTCGGTCTCCTGCCCCTCCGGCGGCCGGCCGAGGTGCGAGATGACAAACACCCTGGCGTGCTGGTCGAGGGCAGAGCGGATGGTGGCGAGCGCCGCGCGGATGCGGGCATCGCTGGTCACCACCCCGTCGTGCACCGGCACGTTCAGGTCCTCCCTGATGAGGACCCGCTTGTCGCGCAGGTCCATGTCGGCCATGCGCAATACCCTCATGAGGTGCGCGACCACGCCAGCGTGGTGTCGATCATGCGGTTGGAGAATCCCCACTCATTGTCATACCAGGCGCACACCTTGACCAGCGTGCCCTCGATCACCTTGGTGAGCGTCGCGTCGAACACCGAGGAGTGCGCATCGTGGTTGAAGTCCATCGACACCAGCGGCGCGTCGTTGTAGGCGAGGATCCCCTGCAGCGCACCCGCCGCCGCCTGCTGCAGGGCCTTGTTCACTTCCTCGACGGACGTGGCGCGCCGGGCGGTGAAGGTGAGATCCACCAGCGACACGTTGATGGTCGGCACCCGTACCGCGAAGCCATCGAGCTTGCCCTTGAGCTCGGGCAGCACCAGGCCCACGGCCGCGGCGGCGCCGGTCTTGGTCGGGATCTGCGACATGGTCGCCGAGCGGGCGCGCCGCAGGTCGGGGTGGTAGACGTCCGTCAGCACCTGATCGTTGGTGTAGGCGTGAATGGTGGTCATGATGCCGGCCGTGATACCCACCTTGTCGTGCAGCACCTTGGCGACCGGCGCCAGGCAGTTGGTGGTGCAGGAGGCGTTGGAGATCACGGTGTAGCCGCTCTTCAGCACGTTATGGTTCACGCCGAACACGATGGTGGCATCGACATCGTCGCCGCCGGGGGCGGAGATCACCACCCTCCTGGCACCGCCCTTGAGGTGCGCGCCGGCCTTCGCCTTGCTGGTGAACAGTCCCGTGCACTCGAGCACATAGTCCGCCCCCACCTCGCCCCAGGGAACCTTGGCGGGGTCGCGCTCGGCAAACACGCGGATGCGATCGCCGTTCACCACCATGTAGTCGCCGTCGACCTGCACCTGCCCGTCGAACCTGCCGTGCACGGTGTCGTAGCGCGTCAGGTGCGCGTTGGCCTTGGAGTCGCACAGGTCGTTGAGCGCCACGATCTGCAGCTGCCCGGTGCGCTTGCTCTCGTACAGCGCACGCAGCACGTTGCGCCCGATGCGCCCGTAACCGTTGATGCCAACCTTGATTGCCATGCGCTCATTCCTCCAGCAGTTGGCGTATGTGTTGCGAGACATTATCGGCGGTGAAGCCAAAATGCGGAAACACGTCGGCCGCCTTGCCCGAGGCGCCGAAACGGTCGATGCCGAGCACCCGGCCGGCGCTGCCCACGTAACGCCACCAGCTCTGGGTCGCACCCGCCTCCACGGCCAGGCGGCGCGTCACGGCGCGCGGCAGGACGCTCTCGCGGTAGGCGGCGTCCTGCGCGTCGAAGGTCTCGGTCCCCGGCATCGACACCAGCCGCACGCGCCGGCCGGCGGCGTTCGCAGCCGTCACCGCCTGCGCCGCGATGCCGACCTCGGAACCGGTGGCGATCACCAGTACTTCAGGCGTGCCGCTGCAATCGATGAGGACGTAGCCGCCGCGGCGGATGTCGGTGAGCTGCGCCGGCGTGCGCGGCTGCTGCGGCAGCGGCTGGCGGGTGAGCACCAGCGCCGTCGGGCCCTGGCGCTCGATGGCGAGCGCCCAGGCGATGGCGGTCTCCGCCGCATCACACGGACGCCACAGATTCATGTGGGGCATGGCGCGCAGGCTGCTCAAGTGCTCGATCGGCTGGTGGGTCGGCCCGTCCTCGCCGAGGCCGATGGAGTCATGCGTGTACACCAGGATGACGCGCAGGCTCATCAGGCAGCCGAGCCGCACGGCGTTGCGCGCGTAGTCGGAGAACACCAGGAACGTGCCGCCGTAGACGATGAAGCCACCGTGGAGCGACACGCCGTTCATGATCGCCGTCATACCGAACTCGCGCACGCCGTAATGCAGGTAATCGCCCGCTGCTTGCGCGGGCGTGATGGTGCGCGCGCCCTTGAACAGCGTGTTGTTGGACCCGGTGAGATCGGCGGAACCGCCCAGAATCTCCGGCAGCGCGAGACCCAGGATGTTGAGCACCGCCTGCGATGACTGGCGCGTGGCCTGGGGCGCCGTCTGCTTGAGCAGCGTCTCGAGCGTCTGCGCCGCGATCTGCCGCCAGTTGCGCGGCGGATCCCCGCGCATGCGCCGCTCGAACTCGCGCGCCTCTTCGGGGAACGCCTGCGCGTAGCGCGCCAGCAGCTCCCGCCACGCCGCCTCGAGCGCGGCTCCCCTGGCGCGCTGATCCCACGCGGCGCGAATCTCCTCCGGCACCACGAACGGCGCATAGGGCCAGCCGAGTGCCTGGCGCGCCGCGGCCACCTCCTCCGCGCCCAGCGCCTCGCTATGCGCCTCCTTGGTGCCCTGTCGGTGAGGCGCGCCGTAGCCGATGATGGTCTTGC
>Ga0209156_10003469_pt1 | contig 11878 bp, 10 predicted proteins | sample GraSoiAngelo_124_FD_185881 | JGI IMG/M metagenome (GOLD analysis project Ga0209156, IMG submission 185881) | Grasslands soil microbial communities from the Angelo Coastal Reserve, California, USA - 14_0927_05_20cm (SPAdes) (version 2) | ecosystem: Environmental > Terrestrial > Soil > Grasslands...
GTGGCGGAACAGGGTCCACGGGTCGCGCGCGGCCACGCTGGTCTGCCAGTCACGCCGCACCTCGACGGCGAGCTGGAGCAGCCGGGCGGGCCGCACGAACACTCGGCCGGCCAGCCCCTTGCTCAGGTAGTAGTCGCGGTAGTCGCGCTGGAACAGGAACGCGGCCCACCCGATCTCCGCGTTGTGCAGTCCCCAGTCCTCGACCGGCACCACCGCGTCGTACGCCCGCAGCTCGGCGCCGTAGGCGGGAACTTCGCCCGAGCGCAGCTCGGTGCGCAGCAGGTAACCAAGGTCGCTGCGCCGGTCCGTCAGGTCCCCCGCCGTGCGGAACACGCCCAGGGCATCGAGGCGGAACCGCACATTCTCCTGGAGCTTCCAGTCGAACATCGGGCCGAACACCACCGGCAGTCCTTCGACCCGGTTGAAGGTGCCGCCCGTGGCGAGCGTGAGCGACGAGCGGGAGTCGGCAGTGCCCCACGACTTCTCCAGGCCCACACTGCGGAGCCACCGGCGCGGGTTCACCCGCGCAGGGGCGATCTCCTCGCCCTGGGTGCGATATCCCAGCGGGGCGCGGTACACGCGCACCTCGCCTGCCACCGCGGCGCCGGGCGTCTGAGTCGCGGTCCCGCCGATCACGATCAGGTCTCCGGAGATCACCGCGCCCGAGTCGACGCTCGCGTCTCCGTTGATCACCAGCAGCGTGCCCTGGATGCGGCCGCCCACCGAGACCGCGCCGTTGCGCACCGACACGTCGCCGCGCCACTCGTTGCCGCGGGGCAGCCGCGATCGGCCCACCAGACGGGTCGTGGTCGCGGCGTTGTAGAAGCGGATCGCTTCCTCCGCGACGAGGCGCGGCAGGTCGCCGGGCTGCGGCGCGACGCTGACGCTTTCGGGATTGATGACGATGGCCGTGTCCTGGGCTCGGGCGACTGCCGGGACGACGAGGCAGACGAGGGTCAGGACGGTCGCGCGCATGGACGGGGCCTTGGTTGGGGGCGCGAACGGCAGGTGCATGGGCCGTGCCGCCTCCCGGCCGTGCTCAGCGGCAGGCCGCCGGGGTGGGAAACGTGTCATCCCGCCACGTTGCGGGGAGGCTCGAGGCCGAGCCGTCGCATCCGCCGGTACAGGTTGGCGCGATCGGTGGCGAGCCGGCGCGCGGCTTCCGCCACGTTGCCGCGCGCGGCGGACAAGGCGCGCGCGATCAAGGTACGCTCGAAGTTGTCGAGCGCCTCCGCGAGCGCCACGTCCGTCCAGTCGCTCGCCCCGCCGCCTCCGCCCCCCGGCTGCGGCGCGCCGTCCTGCGGCACGACGCGCGCCACGTCGTCGGCGGTGATCGTCGCTCCCGTCGCCAGGATCGCGAGCCGCTCTACGAGGTTCGCCAGCTCGCGCACGTTGCCGGGCCAGGCGTACGCCGTGAGCAATTGCACGGCGCCCGCGTCGAGCAGCACCGGCCGCCCCAGACGGGCGGATTGGCGGGCCGCGAAATGCTGTACCAGCGGCGGAACGTCCTCCGACCGCTCGCGCAGCGGGAGAATGTGCAGCGGCAGGACGTTGAGCCGGAACAACAAGTCCTCGCGGAATTGTCCGTGTTGGGCCGCTTTGGCGAGGTCCTTGTTGGTGGCCGCGATGACGCGTACGTCCACCGTGACCGGTCGCTCACCCCCGAGCCGCTCGATCACGCCGGTCTCGAGCACGCGCAGCAGCTTCGCCTGGGCCTCGAGGCTCAGGTCGCCCACCTCGTCCAAGAACAAGGTCCCCCCATCGGCCAGCTCGAAGCGGCCCACACGCCGCTCGGTGGCGCCCGTGAACGCGCCGCGCTCGTGCCCGAACATCTCGGACTCCACCAGATCCTTCGGGATGGCGGCGCTGTTCACACACACGAACCGCTGCGCCGCGCGCGCGCTCTGGCGGTGGATGGCTGAAGCCACGAGCTCCTTGCCCGTCCCCGATTCGCCGGTGATCAGCACGCGCGCCTCGGTGGGGGCGACTCGGGCGATCAGGGCGCGCAGCTGGTCCATGGCGGGACTCACGCCCACGAGGGGATCGGCATGCCCGAGCGCCTCGTGCAGCCGCCGGTTCTCGGCGCGGGTGCGCGACAGCTCGAGCGCGGCGCGCAGCGTCGTGAGCACGCCCTCGGGGGTGAGCGGCTTCTCGAGGAACTGGAACGCGCCCAGCTTGGTGGCGCGCACGGCGTCGGTGAGGTTCGCCTTGCCGCTCATCATCACCACGGGGAGATCCGGTGCGCTGCGCTTGAGCTGTTCCAGCGTTTGCAGGCCGTCGGGGCCCCCCGGCATCATCAGGTCGAGCAGCACCGCGTCGGGCGCCTCGCGCTCGACCGCCGCGATCGCGGCGGTCCCGTTGGCGGCCTCGGCGGTCTCGAACCCCTCCGATTGCAGCAGCGCCCCCACCATCTTGCGGATGTTGGTCTCGTCGTCGACGAGCAGGATGCGCGGGCTCATGAGGTCGCCAGCACGATGGCGAACGTGGCCCCGCCGCCCGTCGTCTCGGACACCTGGATCGTGCCGTGGTGGGCCTCGATCGTCTGCCGCACCAGCGCGAGCCCCAGGCCCGTGCCGTCCCGCTTGGTCGTGAAGTACGGCTCGAACACCCGCGGCCGCAGCTCCTCCGGGATGCCGGGACCATGGTCGGCGATCGTGACCAGCAGACCCTGACCGTCCCGCGCCACGTCCACGTCGATTGCCCCGCTGCCCCCCATCGCCTCGGCGGCGTTGCGGAGCAGGTTCGCGAAGGCGCGCCGCAGCGGGTCGTACTGGCCGAGCATCGTGCACGGGGCGCCGTTGGCGTGGACCGTCACTCGGACCTCGGGCGGCACCGCGCTCTTCGCCAGGTCGAGCAACAGGTCCACCAAGTCCACTTCGCTGCGGGGACCTTCGGGCAACCGGCCGAACTCGGCGAACTCCTTTGCCAGGCGGTCGAGCCGGTCGGTCTCGGCGGAGAGAACGTCCACCGCCACAGCCGTCTGCGCGCCCGAGCGACGCACCTGATCCACGGCGATCCGCATCGCCGTCAGCGGATTCTTGATCTCATGCGCCACGCGCCGCGCCACTTCGCGGAACGCGCGCAGCCGCTCGGCCTCGAGCTCCTTGTCGCGCGCCTGGTCCAGCGCCGTCGCCAGCTCCCGCAACGCCTGCCGCAGCGCTTCGAACTCAGGGGCCCCCTGCGAGGGCGGCCCGGCCGGGAGCGGCATGCGGCGGCGAATCAGCCGCGTCCACCCGACCAGTTCGTCGATCGGCCGGGACAACTGGCGTGACAGATGACCGGCGAGCCGCACCCCCGCGAATACGACCACCGCCCCCAGCACCACCACCATCCCCGCGAACGCGCCGGCATAGTAGCGCAGGTAGGTTTCGGCGCGGCGCGACAGCGTCACCTCGGTGGACACCTGCTCGAGCAGCCGCCGCATCCCCGCCCGCTCGCGCGGCGCCAGCCGCGTCGTGTCGATCCGGTCCACCATGTCGCGCGCGGCGGCGGCCACCTCTTCCCACGCGACGCGCGCCCCGGCCGACGGGCCCACCGTGCGCACCGCCAGCGCCCACCCCACCACCGCGAGCGCGGTCGGCACTGCGGTGAGCGCCACAAGAATGAGGAAGATCCGCTGGCGGAACGGGAGCGCCATATTTGACGGGGCAATCTAGGCGGTCGGCTCGCGTGTGACAAATCGACACGGGGTTCAATTGCGGATTGTCGATTGCGGATTGCGGATTGAAAGGCGTTCAACAAATCCGCAATCCGCAATCCGAAATCCGCAATTCTCAGGGGGATTGATGAAAGCTCAGACGCACTACCTCTGGTTCTCCACCAAGCGCCGCCAGGAGATCATCGACGTCACCGACGAGGTGGTCGAACAGGTGCGCGCGAGCGGCGTGCAGGAAGGGTTCGTCCTCGTGAGCGCCATGCACATCACGGCGTCGGTGTTCGTGAACGACCACGAGTCTGGCTTGTGGGCGGATATCTTGAAATGGCTCGACGAGACGATCGCTCCGTGGGAGCCGGGGCGGTACCGGCACAACGAGACCGGCGAGGACAACGCCGCTGCCCACCTGCGGAGCCTGACGATCGGTCACGAAGTGATCGTGCCGATCACGGCGGGGAAGCTCGATCTCGGCCCCTGGCAGCGGGTGTTCTACGGCGAGTGGGACGGCCAGCGCAAGAAGCGCGTGATCATCAAGGTGCTGGGAGAGTGATCAGGGCGACGCCGTAGCGACACGGATTCACGCGGCAACGCTCCATCACGACCTGCACGCGGTACGACGCCGTCTGGCGGGGGGTCAGCTGTACCACCGGCGCGTTTTCGCTCGCGCGGTCGGCCGCCAGGTCATGGCTCGACAGGTCGGACAGCACGAGACCGAGCCGCTCACAATCCTCGTCGCACGTACCTACCACGGTGTACGAGACCCCGGCCTGCAGCGTCAAGGTGAATGACTCGGATTCGTCGGTGTCGAGCGTGCCGACGCGTGGCGCGAACGACCGCACGGCTCCCCTGGTGCCGAGCGACGCTGTCGCCCGCTCGAGCTGGGCGCGCACCTGTCGTTCCCAGCGGTCCCCCTCCCCCTGGGCGCGGGCCGGCGTCGTCACCAGCCATGCAAGCCCGACCGCGAGGACTGCGGGCAGCCGAGTGTTCATGAGACTTGACGGCGTTTCGCGCCTAACGAGACCACGGCCACGGCGGCTCCGCCGAGCAGCAGGCCGATCACTATTGCGCTGACGGGTGCCGCCGGCCCCAGGGGCAGCCGCGGCACGAAGCGGCGCTGCCAGCGCTCGGTCCACTCGCCGACCGGCATCTTGAGCGCGGTGGCGAGGGCGGTGTCGACCGGCTCCGGTGAATTCCAGAACCGCAGGAACCGGTCGTGACCCACCTCCCGCGCCACGTCCGCCAGATAGCGATAGCTGTAGAGGACGCGTTGTCCCCACCACCACCGCCCGGGGTCGCTATCGAGGAATCGGGGCGGCGAGTCGTCGCTCGCCTGCTCGGCACCGGAGAGCACGCCGGCCCGGCAACTCATTGTCCGGCCGGCCATGCAGCCGATCGCGGTGACCGGAAACTGATACACGCGACTCCACCACCAGCCTGTCCCGTTCTCGGACATCCCGAAGAGCTCCTCAAATCGGTCGGGCCGCTCTCGGTCCCACAAGGGGACGCGCGCCAGGTCGTAGCCGCGGTTGGCCAGCCAGTGCTCTACCCCTTTGCCCGGCGCGCCGTAGACGGCGTAGAAAGCGCATGGCCCGAGGCCGGTCCGGAGCCAGTCTTTGACTTCCTGGCTGTGCACCGGCGGCTGGGCCACCAGCGTGCCGGTCCAACGCCAGGCCGGGATCAGCGCTACGCATGTCGTGCGATCGCTCGAATCGGGGAACAGGAAGGCGGGCGACTCAACGTCCTGGCTCGGCGTTTCGCCGGCCTTGGCGGACACGTAGCGCCGCAGGTCGACCACCAGACCCACCGAGACTTTGGTCACTCCGAGCCCCAACTGGCGTGAGACCGTATCCAGGGTGGCTTCGAGCCTTGCGCGCGCGAACGCCGGGAGGGAGTCGTGTGCCTCCAATAACAGCGCCGGCCCCGGCTCGTCGTGCTCGCGCCGGCGCAGCAATTCCGGCTGGAGCCGCTTGCGATACTCGGGGAGTCGCAGCGCCATGTTCGCCGCACGCCACTGGAAGGCGAGCGCTTGGGCACGCAGGCGTGCCGGAGTCTGTCCGAACGACTGGTCGCGCCACCTGCTCTTCCGCCCCGCACCGCGGGGCGGCAGGTAGGCTAAGGCCACGGCGCCGCAGGCGAGCAGCACCGCCGCCAGCCACCACCTCAGCTCACGCGCCATCGCGAGCTCCGTAAGGCGCAAACCGCGAAGACGGCCGTCCATCCGAGCGCAGCCCAGGGTCCCCAAGGCGGAAGCGTGACGGGCGCCGGTCGCGCGGCCAGGATCTCCGATCGCCACTGCGCGACGAGGCTATCGACGCTCACGCCGGCGGCGCCGGCAAGGCGGTCCGCGATTGGGGCACCCGGCCTCCCGACCAGGCGGTGATAGGCCGCTCGGCCGCCCAGCCGCAACGCGAGGTGCACCAGCGCCGCGCGGGCGTCGTAGGTCAGCGGGCGTGGCAGCGCTTCCGGAGGCAGCGATCGCAGCAGCTCGGTGCACGCTGAATCGCTGCCCGCCCCGCACGACTGCAGCGCCGGCTTGCGCGCGCCGTGATCGGAATAGCCGAAGTATTCCGCGAATGACCGAAACACCAAGGCTCGTCGCTCGCCGGCGCTCGGGTACCACTGTTGCAGCGGGTCGGGCGACTCGCCCAACGCGAGCGCGTTGCGGCAGTCGCTGATCGCGCCAAGGAAACAGCTGCGGGCGGCCTGAGAGGGAGCGGTCACGAGCTGCACATAGACCGCCGCGCCCGCCTGCACCGGATGGATGATCGGCTGCACTGATCCCCCCAGCCAGTCCTGCAGCGCTCGGTCGGGCCGACCGATCGGCACGGTGGTCAGGAGCAGCATGGCGAGCGACGCGACGTCTTGGTCCCAGGGGACTTGGATCGCACCGCGCCGCATCGGTTTCGGGCTATTGGTGTCGGGGTCGTAAGGAGCGATGAGGTAGGGGCGCTGTGCGAGCTGCTGGGCCTCGCTGCCGTACAGGCTGTCGATCACCGGCCACGCGCGAGCGGCGGCTTCCCGCAGCCGCGCCGGGGAGGGGTTCGTCACGATCCGCAGCGCGCCCACGCTGATCGTGTCCGTCCCTCCGGCGGCGCGCGTGTGATTGAGACTGTCCACCATGTCCGCCAATGCGTTCGCGCGGCGCCACTCGCGCAACAGGCTGTCCGCGCGCGCCTGGAGTCGCTCGACGCTCTGACCCGCGAGCCTTCCCGCGGCCAGGGCGATCACCATTGTGAGGAGACACAGACGCACAGAGACATACCCGTATCGTGCGAGCACCTCGGGGTTTCCCATCCTAAAGGATGGGCTCGGCGAAGCACTATGCTGAAGCATACTCGTGTCCTTCAGGACAGTGCCTCGCCGAGCCCACGCTTTAGCGTGGGAATCCGGCGCGCGACGGTTCTCCCGCAACCATCTACACATCGATCAGCATCCAACGGCCGGTGAAGATCGCGAGCGGCCCCGGCCAGTTGAGGACCAGGACCTGTACCCTCCCGAACAGATCGAGATCGACATTCGCGACCCCTGCGATGATCTGCACGAGAATGACGCCGCCGATGAGCCCGAGGATGATCCCGGCGGTGCGGGCCGTGCCCGCCGAAACTGCGAAGAACACGGCGTAGGCGACGAGCACGGCGAGCGCGAAGCGGATGGCCAGCGCGACGGGGTATCCCTGCAGCCCCGCCGGGATCGTGGCGCTCCACGTGGCGAGCAACGCGCCGGCCGACACCGCGATGACCGGTGCGGCGAGCAGCGTCGTCCCCGCGCCGAACCGCAGCAAGACATAGCGCCAGCGCGGCAGCGGCAGCGACATCGCGTGCACGTGGCGCCCGCGATGATCGGGCGCCCACGTGGCGATCGCAACGAGCAGGCCGAGGGCGGCCGCCAGCACGGGGTAGAGCGTCCCCCAGGATTGCACGGCCTGCAGCAGCTCTCCCGCCTGCAGCGGGTTCGAGTCGGCGCGCGCCGCGCCCTGCACGGAGACGAGCGGCAGCGCGAACGCCGCGATGCTCCCGAGCGCGACGATCAGCCGGGTCCACTTCCATTGACTGTACAGCATGACGCGGAACATGGCCGCCTCCTAGCTGCGTGGGCTGCGAAACGTGCGCAGCAGCTCCACGAACCCTTCCTCGAGATCCAGGTCGATCACGTCGTTCAAGGCGGCGCCGATCGTCGCGAAATACGCCGCCATTTCCGGCTCCCAATCGCGCACCACCCACGTTTCGGCCCCGCCGTTGGCGGGCTCGCGGGCGAGGATCGAGAACGGAGCGCCGGCGGCCGTCGCAGGCGCGCCCGCGACGCGCAGCCGCTTGATCCCGTTCTTGAAGCGCTCCATCGGCACCTCGGTGATGAGGCGGCCGTTGTCCATGACCCCGATCCAGTCGCAGATGCGCTCGAGCTCGTGGACCAGGTGACTGGAGATGAAGACGGTCGCCTGCCGTTGCGAGACGTAATCGAGCAGGGCCGACAGCACGTCCCGCCGCACCACCGGATCGAGTCCGTCGGTCGGCTCGTCCAGCACGAGCAGGTCTGGTCGCTGCACCAGCGCGAGCAGCGCCATCAGCTTCCCCTTCTGCCCCTTCGACAAGCGGCCGAACGTCGCCCGCTCATCCAGCTCGAACTCGCGCAGCAGTCGCTCGGCGCACGGCCAGTCCCAGCTCCGGTAGAACGCGGCCTGAAACGAGAGCGTCTCTCGGACGGTGAGCGTGGGGTCGAGATGCGGGTGCTCCGGCACGTATCCCACGCGGGCCAGCGCGCGCGGCGCGGCGTCCGGGATGGCGTCGCCCAGCACCGTGATGCGGCCCGCGAGCGGCCGCAACAGGCCCAGCACGAGCCGGATCGTGGTGGTCTTGCCGGAGCCGTTTGGGCCCAGGAATCCGTAAATGGCCCCGGACGGGACGTTCAGGTCCAGCCCTTTCAGCTCGAACGCCCTGCCGGCGCGATAGTGCAGTTGGCGAATCTCGATGGCGTTGGTCATGCTGTTCCCACTCCGATCTGCTCCGCGATCGCCGCCTGCAACTCGGCCAGGGACACGCCGAGGCGTCCGGCGTCACCCAGCATCTGGCGGACGAGGGTAGTGGCCTGCCGGGCGCGCTCGCGGGCCCGGCCTTCCGGCGGGACCTCGCGCACGAACGTTCCCGCCCCCTGGCGCATCTCGACGAACCCCTCGCTCTCCAGGTCGCGGTAGGCTTGCGCCACCGTGGCCGGGTTCACGCGCAGCTCTGCGGCGAGGTGCCGCACCGAGGAGAGCGCCGCACCAGGGCGGAGCTCGCCCGCGGCGATCGCCACGCGCAGGCGATTGGCGATTTGGGCGTACAGCGGCGTTGGGCTACGGGGGTCCAGCTGTTCAAACACGGCTCAGCCATGTGTATTATTGTTATAGTACAGTGATACATGAAGCCGGTGCTGTCAACTCTGGGGCGGCCCGTGGTAGTGGCCCTTACTCCGCAAGTTGTTTATTTTCAAAGACTCTGAACGTTGTGGGGGAAGTGGTAGACGTGGCGACAGATCATCTGGCAGCGCTGTTCGCCCAGCATGCGAAAGCGCATCCCGATCGGGAGTTCTTGGTCTTCGGATCACGCCGGATGAGCTATGCGCAGGTGGCGCGGGAAGCTCTGGCGCTCGCCGATGCGCTGGGCGGGCTGGGCGTACAGCCGGGCGATCGGCTGGCGGTCGATCTGCCGAACTGGCCGGAGTGGGTGGTGGCTTTCCTGGCCGCGGCTGCACGCGGCGCCGTGTTGGTTCCGCTCGACCCCTCGCTGAGCATCCACGAGCTCAAGTACCAACTGCGGCACGCCGAAGTGCGCGCCGCCGTCGTGGCCGAGAGCTACGACGGGGTCGACTACCTGGAGCTGTACCATGGGTTACTTCCCGAGCTACCGGAGCTGCACGCCCTGGTGACGGTGGGCGCGCCCGACCGCTGGCTCGACGACCGGGTGTACCGCTACGCGGACCTGGTCTCGCGGGTGCCGCCCGATGCGGCGGGGATGAGTGACGCGGGCGATGCCACCCAACCGCTCGCCATTCTGTTTACGTCGGGAACGATGGGGAAGCCGAAGGGCGTGGCGCTGTCGCACCGCAATGTCGTCTTGACGGCCCGTGCCTCCGGCGAAGCGCTCGCCCACACCGGCGACGACCGCGTGCTCGGCGCCGTGCCGCTGTTCACCATCTTCGGCGTGCACGTCGTCGCGGTCACCATCACCGCCGGGGCGACCCTCGTGCTGCAGGAGCGCTTCGACGCACCGCGGACGTTGGACTTGATTCGACGCGAGCGACTCACACTGGTGCACGGCGTCCCCACCATGTTCGAGCTCCTGATGCGCGATCCCTCGTTCGAGGAGCAGCCACCCACCACGTGTCGCTCGGGGCTGGTCGCGGGGAGCGCGGTGTCTCCGGATTTGGCCGGCCGGATCCGGCGGTGGTGCGACGTGCAGATCGCCTACGGGCTGACGGAAACCGGCCCGACGGTGACGATCACCCGCTTCGCGGATCTTCCGGAACGGCGCACCGAGACCGTGGGCCGGCCGATCCCTGGCGTGGAGGTGCGTGTCATGGACCTGAAGAGCGGCGCGCTCCACGGTCCCGAGGCGGTGGGCGAGCTGGCGGTGAAGGGACCGAACGTCATGCTGGGCTACGACCGGATGCCCGGCGAGACGGCGCGGTCCCTCACCCCCGAGGGATTCTTTCTGACGGGCGATCTCGCGATCGTGGACGAAGCGGGTTACGTCAAGATCGTGGGCCGCCGCAACGAGCTGATCATCCGCGGCGGCTACAAGATCTATCCACGCGAGCTGGAGGACCTCCTCCGCACGCACCCTGCCGTGGGCGACGCGTGCGTCGTCGGCATCCCGAACGAGACGTTGGGAGAGCTGATCTGCGCCTGCGTCGTGGCCACGGAGGGATCCATCCTGACGGGCGACGAGCTCAAGGACTTCTGTCGTGAGAGCGTCGCCGACTACAAAGTGCCGGACCTGGTGCGCTTCTTCGACGCCTTCCCGCTGACCGGCAGCGGCAAGGTGAAGCGACGGGAGCTCACGCAGGTCATCGGCCTGGAACTGAGTGCAACCACATGACACCGCAGCCCCAAGCCCATTTACCACGACCGGTTCACCACGAACCCCCCGCCCACGCCCCCAACGCGGCCCTGCTGATCGACTTCGACAACGTGACGATGGCGATCCGCTCGGACCTGCAGACGGAGCTCAAGCGGCTCCTCCAGTCCGACATCATCCGCGGGAAAGTCGCCGTGCAGCGTGCCTACGCCGACTGGCGGCGCTACCAGCAATACGTCGTGCCGCTGGCTGAGTCGTCGATCGACCTCATCTTCGCGCCCGCCTACGGCTCCAACAAGAAGAACGCGACCGACATCCGGCTGGCGATCGACGCGCTGGAGCTCGTCTTCACCCGACCCGAGATCGGGACCTTCATCCTCCTGTCCGGGGACTCGGACTTCTCGGCCCTGGTGCTGAAGCTCAAGGAGTACGGCAAGTACGTGATCGGCGTAGGGATCCGCGAGTCGTCGAGCGACCTGCTGATTCAGAACTGCGACGAGTACTACACGTACAACGAGCTCGCGGGCTTCACCAAGGAGAGCGACGTCACGTACGTGCGCCGCGATCCCTGGGAGCTCGTGATCGAAGCGGTGAAGCAGATGACGGCGCACAACGACGTCATGCGCTCCGACCGCCTGAAGCAGGTCATGCAGGAGATCGACCCGACGTTCGACGAGAAGGACGCCGGGTTCTCGCGCTTCTCGAAGTTCGTGGTGGAGGCGGCCCACAAGGGCCTCATCCACCTCACCAAGCTGGACAACGGACAGTACGAGATCGCGCTCGGAGCGGGCGTCCCCGGCGCCGCGGCGCAGCCGGCCTTCCCCGGCGTCGAAGTGCCGCGCGAGCGTGAGGAGCGATCGCGCGGGGGCGGCTCGCGCCGGCGGTCGGAGGATGGGCGCAGCCGGCGGGGCGCGGCCGCCGAGATCGTCGATCTCCCGCAAGCGGCCGAGATCGTCGATCTCTCGAAAGAGGAGGATGACGGCGCCGATGCTGCACCCGCTCCCGAGCCCGTGGGCGCGTCGGACCTGGACGAGGCGAACGACCCGCCGATGCCGGCGTCGTCGGCGCCGCCGTCGATGCGACCGTCGCAGCCGCCCGCGGGAGGAGGCGTTCCATCGCGCAGCGCCCGGTTCCGCCGCGGCTCCCGCGGGGGACATCGCGCGGCGCCCCC